>Ga0163163_10000906_pt1 | contig 25107 bp, 23 predicted proteins | sample S65metaG_FD_119766 | JGI IMG/M metagenome (GOLD analysis project Ga0163163, IMG submission 119766) | Switchgrass rhizosphere microbial communities from Kellogg Biological Station, Michigan, USA - S6-5 metaG | ecosystem: Host-associated > Plants > Roots > Rhizosphere > Soil | place: USA...
CCCTCGGCGCGCGGCTCGGCGGTGGCGCTCTTCGCCTGCGGCTTCTTCGTCGGCCAGGGCCTGGGGCCGCTGGTGTTCGGCGGCCTGCTGCATGCGCTCGGGCCGCAGGTCGCGCTCGTCAGCGTCGCGGCGGCGATCGTCGTCCTCGGCCGGGTCGTGGTCACGCGCGTCATCGACCGGCCCCGGGTCGCAACGGTGGTCGCCGGCTGAGGCGCACGGCGGCGCGGCGCCGGGCCCTGGCGGCTGGCGATAATCCTTCGCCCTTCCCCCTCAGGCTCCCACTTGCCGCTACCGTCCGTGCCGCCGCGTCGTCTTCCTCCCCTGCGGATCACCGCCTACACGACGACCACCGCGGCCGGCCCCGGCAAGGCGGCGCTGCTGTCGACGCTGCGGTCCGGCAAGACCGCGCTGCGGCCCAACGACTTCGGCCCGAGCCCGCTCGCCACCTGGATCGGTCGCGTCGCCGGTATCGAGTCGCTGGTCCTGCCCCGGCCGCTGGCCGACTGGGACTGCCGCAACAACCGGCTCGCCTGGCTCGGACTCGTCGCCGACGATTTCATCGACGTTGCCCACGCAGCACGCGAGCGCTACGGCGCGGCCCGGGTCGCGCTCGTGCTCGGCACGTCGACCTCGAGCATCGGCGCGACCGAGGACGCCTACCGTGCGCTCGACGGCGAAGGCCGGTTTCCGCCGGGCAACCGCAACCCGCTGGTGCACACGCCGCATTCGCTGACCCGCTTCGTCCAGGAGGCGCTGGCCCTCGAAGGGCCGAGCGTCACCGTCTCGACCGCCTGTTCCTCGAGCGCCAAGGTGTTCGCCGCCGCCGAGCGGATGCTCCGGCTCGGCCTGGCCGACGCGGCGATCGTCGGCGGCGTCGACACCCTGTGCGGCAGCGTCCTGTTCGGCTTCAACGCCTTGCAGCTGGTCTCGCCCGATCCGTGCCGGCCGTTCGATGCCGGCCGCAGCGGCATCAGCATCGGCGAAGCGGCCGGCTTCGCGCTGCTCGAGCGCGCTGCCGCGGCGCGGGCCGGCGACGGCCTGGCCCTGCTCGGCTACGGCGAATCCAGCGACGCGCACCACATGTCGACGCCGCACCCGGAGGGCCTGGGCGCCGAGCGCGCGCTCGACGACGCCCTGGCCCGCGCCGGCGTCGACGCGAGCGAGATCGACCACATCAACCTGCACGGCACCGCCAGCCACAAGAACGACGAGGTCGAGGCGGCCCTGGTGGCGCGGCGCTTCCCGACCCGCACCCATGCCGTCTCGACCAAGGGCGTCACCGGCCACACCCTCGGCGCGGCGGGCATCGTCGAGGCCGCGGCCAGCCTGCTGGCGATCGAGCACGGCTTTCTTCCCGGCATGGCCGGAACGCGCACGCTCGATCCCGCCTGCGGGCCGCAGATCCGGATCGAGCCGTCCCGCGGCGAGGTTCGGCTGGCGCTCAGCAATTCGTTCGGCTTCGGTGGCAACAACTGCGTCCTGGTGCTCGGCCGCAGTGCGGAGGCGCGAGCATGAGCGCGCTGTCGTTCCGGATCGAGGGCATCGCCTTCTGGTCGCCTTCGCTGCCCGGCTGGCCGATCGCCCGCGCGGCGTTCCGCGGCGAAGGCGTGCCGGTCGAGCCGCCGGCCAAGCGCCCGGCGCCCGAGATCCTGGCACCCGCCGAGCGGCGGCGCGCACCCGACAGCGTCGCCCTCGCCCTCGAGGTGGCGAACGCCGCGGTGCGGGCCTCGGGTCGCGACCCGGCGACGCTGCCCTCGATCTTCACCTCGGCGCACGGCGACCTCGCGGTCAACGACTACATGTGCTCGACCCTCGCGACCCAGCCGACGGCGATCTCGCCGACGCGCTTTCACAATTCGGTGCACAACGCGGCCGCCGGCTACTGGACCATCGCCACCGGCTGCCATGCGGCGAGCAGCGCCGTGACCGCGTTCGACGTCAGCTTCGCCGCCGGCCTGCTCGAAGCGGCGACGCAGTGCGCGGCCGACGATCGCCCGGTGCTCCTGGTCGCCTTCGACGTCCAGGCGGTCGGCGCACTGGCGAGCGTGACCCGCAGCGAGGGTCTGCTGGCGACAGCCTTGGTCATCGCCCCGGCGGACGCGAGTGGCGGCGCGAACGGACGGTCGTTCACGGCCACGCTCGTGTCCGGTCCGAGCCGGCCGGCGGCCCTGCACTCCGCGGCGGCGCAAGCTCTGGTCGGCAATGCGATGGCCGATGCCCTGCCATTCTTCGAGGCGCTCGCCTTCGGCCCGGACGGCACCATCGACCTGCCGCTGTCGCGCACGCTGGCGCTGCGCCTGGCGGCGACCGCATGAAGCCGCGGCACGACGTCGTCATCGCCGGCGGCGGCCTCGCCGGCCTGACCCTGGCGCTGCAGCTGAAGCAGCGCTTCGCCGACCTCGACATCCTGGTGCTCGAGCGCAAGCGCCACCCGGTTCCCGAGGCGGCGCACAAGGTCGGCGAGTCGTCGGTGGAGATCGGCGCCAACTACTTCAGCCAGGTGCTCGGCCTGAAGCAGCACCTCGAAGAGCGCCAGCTCAAGAAGTTCGGCTTCCGCTTCTTCTCGTCCGAAGGCAGGCGCGACATCGAGGCGGTGACCGAGATCGGCGCCAGCCGCTACCTCGCCGTGCCGAGCTACCAGATCGACCGCGGCATCTTCGAGAATTTCCTCGGCGAGGAAGTGCAGCGCCGCGGCATCGCCTTCGTCGACGGAGCCCGGGTCCAGGACATCGCGCTGGACGAGAGCGGCGGGCTGCACCGGATCGACTGGCGCATCGGCGACGCGCAGCACACCACCCAGGCACGCTGGGTCGTCGACGCCTGCGGCCGCGCCGGGCTGCTGAAGCGAAAGCTCGGCCTCGCCGAGGCGAATGCCCACGACGCCAATGCCGTCTGGTTCCGGATGCAGGACCGGATCGCGATCGACGACTGGCCGGACGACGCGGCCTGGCGGGCGCGCTGCGAGCCGCAGGCGCGCTGGCTCTCGACCAACCACATGGTCGGCGCCGGCTACTGGGTCTGGCTGATCCCGCTCTCCTCGGGCTCGCATTCGGTGGGCATCGTCGCCGACGCGAAGCTGCATCCGCTCTCGACCATGAACAGCTTCGAGAAGGCGATGGCCTGGCTCGAGAAATACCAGCCGAGCGTGTTCGACGCCCTCGACGGCAAGCGCCATCGGCTGATGGACTTCGCCTTCTTCCGCGACTTCTCCTACGGCTGCAAGCAGGTCTTCTCCGGCCAGCGCTGGGCCCTCACCGGCGAGGCGGGCCTGTTCCTCGACCCGTTCTATTCGCCTGGCAGCGACTTCATCGCCATCGCCAACACCTACATCTGCGAGCTGGTGGAGCGTGACCGCGCCGGCCGGCCGCTCGATGCGCATGCGCAGATCTACGACCAGATCTTCCACTCGTTCTACGAGAGCACGCTCGCCCTCTACACCGACCAGTACGCGATCTTCGGCGACCCCGAGGTGCTGCCGGTCAAGGTGATCTGGGACTACACCTACTACTGGGGCATCCTGTCGCAGTTCTTCTTCCAGCGTCGGCTCGCCGACCTGGCCGCGTTTGCGGACCTGAAGGCCGAGCTGGCGCATTGCCAGGCGCTCAATCGCGAAGTGCAGGCGCTGCTGCGCAACTGGTCGGCGGCGCGGCCGCTCGACGCCGTGCCCAACCCGGCGGCGATGCTCGACCAGGCCTCGCTGCCCTGGTTCGCCACGCTCAACAGGAGCCTGCTCGACCCTCTCGACGACTCCGGCTTCCGCGAGCGGATCCGCCATTCCACGCAGCTGATGCGCATCCTGGCGGCGGAGATCGCCGACCGCGCCGAGGCCGGTACCGGCGTCGCCGCGCCAGCACTGCGGCGCCTGCTGGACGAGAAGGTGGCGGTCGCGGCCACGGCACCCTTGCCGCCGCGGCCGATGCTCTTCGCCACCGCGGCCGTCACCGGCCGCGCCGCGCCCGCCGAAGAAACCGCGGCCTGAGCGCGGCCCTCGGGTCCGGTCCGGGTGGCGTTGACCCGCGGCCGGATCAGGCCCGGATGCGCAGCCCGCTGCCGCCGGCGTCGACCGCGCCGACCACCGCGGCCGCGTCGAACCCCTCGGCACGGAACGCGGCCAGCACCTCGCTCACCGAGCCCGGATCGCAGCTCACCAGGAGGCCGCCCGAGGTCTGCGGATCGGTGAGCAGGTCACGCGCGACCGCCGGCAAGGCCGGGTCGAGCGCGACCTCGGCGCCGTAGCCGGCCCAGTTGCGGCCCGAGGCGCCGGTGACGAAGCCGTCGCCCGCCATCTGCGCCACGCCGTCGAGCAGCGGCACCTTGCCCCAGTCGATCGTCACGCCGAGCTTCGCGCCTCGCGCCATCTCGAGCGCATGGCCGGCGAGGCCGAAGCCGGTGACGTCGGTGATCGCATGCACGCCGGGCATCGCGGCCAGGGCGATGCCGGGGGTGTTGAGGCGGGTGGTGGTGGCGATCAAGCGGGCGTAGCCGGCCGGATCGAGCGCGTTCTTCTTCAGTGCCGCCGACAGCACGCCGACGCCGATCGGCTTGCCGAGCACGAGCACGTCGCCCGCCTTCGCGTCGGCATTGCGCCGCACCTTGTCGGGGTGAACCAGGCCCATCACCACCAGGCCGTAGATCGGCTCCACCGAATCGATGGTGTGGCCGCCGGCGATCGGGATGCCGGCCTCGCGGCAGACCGCCTCGCCGCCGCGGATCACCGCGCCGATCTGCTCGACCGTGAGCTTGTCGATCGGCATCGCCACCAGCGCCAGCGCCATGATCGGCTTGCCGCCCATGGCGTAGACGTCGCTGATCGCGTTGGTGGCGGCGATCCGGCCGAAGTCGTACGGGTCGTCGACGATCGGCATGAAGAAATCGGTGGTGGCGATCAGCGCCTGCTCGTCGTTGAGGCGGTAGACCGCGGCATCGTCCGCGGTCTCGATGCCGACCATCAGCTCCTTGGGCACGATGCCGCCGACGCTGGAGCGCAGGATCTCGGAGAGCACGCCCGGGGCGATCTTGCAGCCGCAGCCGCCGCCGTGGGAGAAGCTGGTGAGGCGCAGCGGCGCGGCGCCCGGGAGGGCGCATTCGGTCGAGGGTTCGAGGCTCATGGCGATGGGTCCGGAAGCGGAGGCCGATTGTCTCAGCGCGCCGGCGACCGCGCTGCCAGCAGGCCGAAGACCAGGTCGCGCACCGCGCGCCGCTCGCACGCCGGCCGGAACAGCGGCTCGCGCCGCGCGCATTGCGCCCTCAGGCCGGCGGCGAACGCGGTGTCGGCGATGAAGCGGCGCATCAGCGTCGCCAGCGCGGCAGCGTCGCCGACCGGAAAGAAGCCGTCGTAGTCGGCGCCGAGCAGGCCGACATTGCCGTCGATCCGGCTGGCCAGCACCGGCACGCCCGAGCGCACCGCCTCGATCACGACGTTGGCGCCGCCCTCCATGACGCTCGGGTGGACGAGCGCGCAAGACCTCGCGATCGCCCGTCGGGCGGCGGCATGGGAAAGCCCGCCGAGCCAGCGATAGGCCGGGCAGGCCGCGGCGGTCGCGCGGGCGGCGTCGCCGAGCCCCTCGTCGAGCGGCGCGCCGATGTGGGCGAGAGTCGGCGCATTTCCCTCCGCCGCCAGCAGTCGGGCGGCGCGCATCAGCGTCTCGGGGTCCTTCTCCGCGCGCAGGTGGCCGACGGCGACGAACTCGGGATCGCCAGCCGAGCGCGCCGCCCTGACCGCGCTCGCCGACTGCACGATCACCACCGCCTTGGCGCGGGTCGCCGCATCGAGCCGGGCGAGTCCCTGCTCCTGCAGCACCACCACCCGGCTGGCACACTCCAGCGAATGCCGGGCGCGCGGGTCATGGTCGAGATCGCGATAGAGGTCGGTGCCGGTCAGCACCAGGGCCAGCGGCGCGGCCGGGCGCGCTTCGCGCCAATGGCTGACGACATCGGCCGAGCGGCGCGCATGCAGGGCGATCAGCAGGTCGACCTCGTCCGGGTCGTCGGCCGGGCCCTGGATGCGCACGGTCGCGACCGGCGCCAGGAAGCGCTGCCAGCGCGCCGCCGTGTGCCAGTTGCCGTTGTTGGCCCCGGCCGCGGCCGGCGAGACGATGCAGACCCGCGGCTCGGGCACGTTCGGTGCAGCCATCGGAACATGATGGCATGCGGCGGAGGCGATCGTGGCGGCTGACGCCCGCCGCCTGGCCGGCGAGGGCCTCGCCGCGGCCCTGCGCGACAGCCGGGTGACGACGCTGCGCTTCGCCTTCGACAGCGACGATTGGTCGGTGCCGCAGCGCACCGGGTTGAATCCGATCGCCTGGGAACTGGGCCATCTCGCCTGGTTCGCCGAGTTCTGGATCCTGCGCGGGCCGCACAGGCTCGGCCCCGCCGGCTTCGTCGACGCCGGCCGGCCGGCCCGGATCGCCGGCCCGGATGCGATCTTCGATTCGGCCCGCCTGGCCCATGCCGACCGCTGGACCGCGCCCTTGCCCGGCCGCGCGGAGCTGGCTTCGACCCTGGCGGCGCAGCTCGCTGCCTGTCTCGCGGTGCTGCCGGGCGACCCCGAAGACGACGCCGCGCACTACTTCCACCGGCTTGCGCTGTTTCACGAGGACATGCACGGCGAGGCGTTCGCCTGGTCGCGAGCGACGTTGGCCCGGCCCGCCCCCGCCGGCCTCGAAGCGATGCCGGTCCTGCCCGGCGGTCCGCCGCTCCAGATCGCCGGCGGCGCGCTCGTCGTCGGCCGCGCGCCGACGACGCCCGGCTTCTCGTTCGACAACGAGCTGCCCGGCTGCCGGGTGCGGCTGGCGGCCTTCGAGATCGACGCCGCGCCGGTGACGAACGGCGCGTTCCTGCGCTTCGTCGAGGACGAGGGCTACGCGAACGCCGCGTTCTGGCCCGGTCCGGCCGGCTCCTGGCGGCAGCAGCAGGACATCGCGCATCCGCAGCGCTGGCGCCGCGCCGGCGAGGGCGGCTGGCAGGCGCGCTGGTTCGATCGCTGGCAGCCGCTCGCGCTCGACGCGCCGGTGGTCCATGTCAACGCCTGGGAGGCCGAGGCGTACTGCCGCTGGGCGAAGCGCCGCCTGCCGGGCGCCGCCGAATGGGAGTGCGCCGCCCGCGACCCGCGCCTGCACTGGGGCGGCAGCGTCTGGGAATGGACCGCCGACCCGTTCCTCGCCTACCCCGGGTTTGCCGCGGGGCCTTACACCGACTACTCGCGGCCGTGGTTCGGCGATCATCGCGAGTTGCGCGGCGGCTCGTTCGCCACGCAGCCGCGGCTGCATCATCCGGCCTACCGAAATTTCTTCACGCCGGAGCGCAGCGATGTGTTCGCGGGATTCCGCACCGCCGCCCTTCCAACCTGAGACCGGAACCACGCCATGCCGATCCTTCGCCCCTTCCTCGCCGCCGCCGCGCTCTTCGTGCAGTTCGCCTTCCTGCCCTCCGCCGGGGCCCAGGTGCCCGGCGTGCTGCGCGTCTCCGCGATCCCCGACGAATCGCCGACCGAGCTGCAGCGCAAGTTCCGGCCGCTCGGCGAGTACCTGAAGAAGGAGACCGGACAGGAAGTGTTGTTCATTCCGGTGACCGACTACGCGGCCGTGGTCGAAGGCCTGGCCACCAACAAGCTCGACCTCGCCTGGCTCGGCGGCTTCACCTACGTGCAGGCCAAGGTGCGTACCGGCGGCGGCGCGGTGCCGATCGTGCAGCGCGCCGAGGACGCGAAGTTCACCAGCCGCTTCATCGTCCCGATCGCGAGCACGGCGCAGACGCTCGCCGATCTCAAGGGCAAGACCTTCGCCTTCGGCGCGCCGTCGTCGACCTCGGGCAGCCTGATGCCGCGCTACTTCCTGCAGCAGGCGGGCATCGAGCCCGAGCGCGACTTCAAGTCGGTGGCCTTTTCCGGCGCGCACGACGCGACCGTCGCCTTCGTCGCCGCCGGCCGGGCCGAGGCCGGCGTGCTCAACGCCTCCGTGCTCGACAAGCTGATTGAAAGCAACAACGCGAACGCCGCCAAGGTGCGCGTGCTGGCGGTGACGCCGCCCTACTTCGACTACAACTGGACGGTGCGCCCCGGGCTCGATCCTGCGCTGACGAAGAAGATCACCGAGGCCTTCCTCCAGCTCGATCCCGCCCGGCCGGAGATGAAGGAGATCATGGACCTGCAGCGGGCCTCGAAGTTCATCCCGACGCAGAGCTCGAACTACGACGGCATCGAGGCGGCCGCGAAATCGGCGGGCCTGCTCAAGTAGCCGAGCCGACCCGGCCATGAGCCTTTCGCTCGACGGCGCCGGCCTCGTTCATCCGAACGGCCATCGTGCCCTGCACCACGTCTCGCTCTCGCTCGCCTCGGGCGCGCGCGCGGCCGTGGTCGGCCCGTCGGGGGCGGGCAAGACGACGCTGATCCGCGTCCTCGGCACGGCGCTCCGCCCGACCGGCGGCCGGGTCGACGTGCTCGGCGTCGACCCCTGGCAGGTGGGCACGGGCGCGCTGCGTGCCTTGCGCGCCCGGATCGGCGTGGTGCATCAGAACCCGCCGATTCCGCCGCGACTGCGCGTCGTCACCGCCGTGCTCGCCGGCCGGCTCGGCACCTGGCCGACCTGGAAGGCGCTCGCCTCGCTGCTGCTGCCGGGCGACGCGGCCGGCGCCCGCGAGGCCCTGGCCCGCCTCGACCTCGGCGACCGCGTCTTCGACCGCTGCGATCGCCTCTCGGGCGGCCAGCTGCAGCGCGTCGGCATCGCCCGGGTGCTGTACCAGCGGCCCGACCTGATCCTCGCCGACGAGCCGGTCTCGGCGCTCGACCCGACCCTCGCCGACGAGGCCGTGGGCGCCCTCGTGGCGGCGAGCGAGGCGAACGGCGCGACCCTGATCGCTTCGCTGCACGCCGTCGACCTGGCGCTGAAATGGTTTCCGCGCCTGATCGGCATGAAGGGCGGCGAGGTCGTGTTCGATCGCCCGACCGCCGCGGTCACCACGGCGATGCTGCACGAGCTCTACGCCACCGAAGGCCGGACCCTGCCGGTCCAGGGCGTGGAGGCGCAGGCGTCCGAGCGCGGCCCGAACGTGCTGGTGCTGCGTCGCCCCGGCTGCCAGTGAGCGGGGCGGCGTGAGCGCGTCGCTCGGCTCGACCGCGCCGCTCGCGGCGCCGCTGCGCGACCCGGCGGCGCGCGGCCGGCTCGGGGCGCTCGTCGCCGCCATCGTCGTCCTCTGGCCGCTGCTCGTGCTCGCCGAGTTCCGGCCGGCGGCCCTCTTCGAAACCGGCCACCTGCAGGTGATGGCCGACTTCCTGCGCGGCTTCCTGCCGCCTTCGACGGCACCCGACTTCCTCCCCCTGCTCGCCAAGGCGACGCTCGAGACCCTGGCGATCGCCACTGCCGGCATCGCCCTCGCCTTCCTGGTCGCGGCGCCGCTGGCGGTGCTGGCCTGCCGCGCCCTGGCGGTCTCGCGCATCGGCCCGGGGCCGGGCCGGCGCCGCAGCGCCGCCCTGCGCGCCGGCACGCGCGCGCTGCTGACCGGGCTGCGCGCGATCCCCGAGGTGGTGTGGGCGCTGATCTTCGTCCGCGCCCTCGGCCTCGGCCCCGGCGCCGGCGTGCTCGCGCTCGCCGTCACCTACGGCGGCATGCTCGGCAAGGTCTACACCGAGATCCTCGAATCGGGCGACACCCGCTCGGCCCGGGCCCTGCTCGAAGCCGGCAGCGGCCGCCTCGGCGCCCTGTTCTACGCGCTCGTGCCGAGCACCGCGCAGGAGCTCGCCTCGTACACCGTCTATCGCTGGGAATGCGCGGTGCGCGCCTCGGTGGTGATGGGCTTCGTCGGCGCCGGCGGCCTCGGCCAGCTGATGGACCAGTCGATGAAGATGCTCAACGGCGGCGAGGCGAGCACGATCCTGCTCACCTTCTTGCTGCTCGTCGTCCTCGCCGACGCGGCGAGCGCGGTGATCCGCAGGGTATTGGCATGAGCGCGACAACAACCTCGCCTGGAGCGACCCGTGCCTACGGCCCGTGCTGGGCTTGCGTCGCGCTGGCCATCGCGCTTGTTTCGGCCGTCGTCGCCAGCTTCGCCTACTTGGCGGTCGACTGGCGGCAGCTCTTCAGCGGCGAATCGATGCGGCTGATGGCCCGGTTCGTGGCCGAGTTCTTTCCGCCCGACCTCTCGCCCGCCTTCGTCGCCAAGGCCGCCTGGGGCGCGCTGCAGACCTTCGCCGTCGCCGCCGTCGGCACCCTGCTCGCGGTCGGCGCGGCGAGCATCCTGGCCCTGCCCGCGGCCGGCCGCTTCGGCCTTGCACCGCGGCTCGCGGCACGGCTCGCACTCAACATGCTGCGCAGCGTCCCGGAGCTGGTGTGGGCGGCGCTGATGGTGCTCGCGGCCGGCCTCGGCCCCTTTGCCGGCACGCTGGCGCTGGCGCTGCACACCACCGGCGTGCTCGGCCGGCTCTATGCCGAAAGCCTTGAGAACCTGCCGGCCGCCCCCGAACGATCGCTGCGCGAGGCCGGCAGCGGCGCGGTCTCGGCCTTCGCCTATGCGGCGCTGCCGCTGGTCACGGCGCAGGGCGTCGCCTACGCCCTCTATCGGCTCGAGATGAACATCCGCATGGCGGCCGTGCTCGGCTTCGTCGGCGCCGGCGGGCTGGGCCAGATGCTGTACTTCCATCTCTCGATCTTCCAGCAGGCACAGGCGGCGACCCTGCTGATCGCCATGTTCGTCCTGGTCTTCGCCGTCGATTCGCTCAGCGCCGCGGTGCGCGGCCGGCTGGTGCCGGCCCAGGGCTGAATCGCGTCAGGTTCGTGGGACCCACACGTAGCCGTTGTCCATCAGCCACTCCTTGCCGGCGTCACTGAGCACCGGGCCGCCGACTGCGGAGGTCATGAGACCCTTCGCCACCAGGGAACCGGCGACGACCTTGGTGATCATGGGCGTCTTTCCGCGCAGGCTCGCGCGCAGCCATATCAGCTCGTCCGGAGTGAGTTCGATGGCCATGCCGCCTCCTGCAAGGGAAGATGGAAGTATGAGCCGCCAACCTAGGCGACGGTCAGCTTCAGGTCGACACGCGGCGTCCAGCCGGCATCGTCGCTGCCCGGCGTGACCTTGGGCGCGCCGAGGAAGAGGCGGCTGCTCGCCAGCTCCCGGGTCGCGAGGTAGTCGCGCACGACCACGGCGCGGCGCACCGCCAGCTGCTGCATCGCATCGTCGGCGACGACGATGCTGGCGAGCAGCAGCGCCTCCATCTCGGCCGGCGGCAGGTCCTGCGCCAGGCCGATCGCGTTCTTCGGCTTGACGATGTCGGCGCGCTTGTAGACCTCCTTCAGCAGCGCCGGATACTCCGCCGCCTCGACCGTGATCTCGGCGCTGGGGTTGGCGCCGCCGGCAATCGCCCGGCGACGCTTCTCCGAGCGGACCGCCTGCTGCAGGCGCTCCCGCTTCCAGGCTTCGCGCTCGCTCTCCAGCCGGCTCTCGCCGCTGATCGTGAGGGTGAGCGTCGGCCGGTCGATCAGCGCCTGGGCGATCTTGTCGAGGCTTTGCCGTGCCTCGGGGGTGAGCGTCGCCGTGCCGGGCGCGAACCCGATCGTCGAGTTCTCGCTGCTGCCGCCGCCTGCCGAGGCGAGCAGCGCGAACGGCGCGGTCACCACCTTGACGATGAGGTTGCCGATCGCTTTCATGATCACGCCGAAGAGCGAGAACTGCGGATCGTTGATCGAGCCGCTCACCGGCAGGTCGACGTCGATCACGCCGTTCCGGTCGGCAAGCAGCGCCACGGCGAGCTTGACGGGCAGGCTGGCGGTCGAGCCCTCGACCTTGTCGCCGAAGGCGAGCTGGTTGAGGACGATCCGGTTGCTCGCGGTCAGCTGGCCGTCCGGCTGCACGAGGTATGCGAGATCGACGCTCAGCTTGCCGCGCTCGATGCCGTAGCCGGCGTACTTGATCGCGTAAGGCGAAAGCGGCGGCAGCTCGAGCTCGCGCACCTTGGCCTTGACGTCGAGCGCGACCGGCTTGGCCAGCGGATTGACCTTGCCCGTGATCTCGAGGGAAGCCGTGCCCTCGACCCGGCCACGCAGGTCGAGGTCGGCGAGCTGCGGCGGCCCGGACGCCGGGGCATCGGACGAGAACGCCCCGAGGCGGCCGGTCAGCTCGCTCAGGTTGGCGCTGTAGTTCGGCTTGACGAAGTTGTCGTTGAACGCGACCCGGCCGTTGACGACCGCGATCGGCCCCATGTTGACCAGCGGCAACGGCGCGGACGCCGCCGGGCCCGCCGCGACGACGACGGCGGCACTCGATGCCGCCGGCGCGGCGGCCGGAGCGGAGGCAGCGCTCGTCCCGACCGGCGCGGACGCGGCATCGCCGGGCCGCGCGACTTCCTGCAGGTTGAGCCGGCCTTGCTCGTCGAGGACGATGCGGGCGAAGAAATCGCTGAGCGCGGTCTCGGCGATCGTCACCCGTGGCCGCGCGCCGGGCGCGAGGGCGAGGTCGATGCCGCGCAGCGACAGCGACTTCCAGTTGAGGAGCGGCGGCCCGCTGCCGGCCTCCCGCACCATGGCCAGGCCGCGGCGCGATACGGTTCCCGCTGCCACCGGGCTGGCGGCGCGGAAGTCGTCGATGGTGGCGTCGCCGCGCAGCGCCACGCGGTCGCCGGCGTGCGTGCGTTCCCATGCGGCCGTGCCCTTGAAGCTGGTCTGCGCCTTCTGCACGTCGAGCTGCACCAGCGCGTCGAGATAGGGATCGAGCAGGTGCAGCGGCAGGTCCTTGAGCAGCAGCGTCGCCTTCGCGCTCTGCGGCACGCCGGCGATGCTGCCCTTCAGCTCGCCCCGCGCATCGACGCTGCCGACGACGCCGGCGCCCACCGCCCGGCCGCTCGCCCCGGCCGGCACCGCCACACGGGCTCGCATCTGGAACGGCATCGCCTCGGCGCCGTCGAGAGCCCAGTTCTGCGCCTGCAGCGAAAGCTCGAGGAGGTCGAGCGCGACCGGCACCGCGAGGCTGCGGTCGGTGAAGCTGGCTCGGGCCTTGTCGATCGCCAGGGTGCCGAGCGTCAGGCGCCAGGACGCGGACGCTTCGGGCGCGGAGGCGGCGGGCGCCGACGCTCGCGCGGGCGCAGCGACCCTGATCACCGGCGGCGCAGCCGCGGAGCCTGCGGTCGAGGGCGGCGCGACGCCGCCTTGCCAGGCCGCGGCGTTCCAGCGGCCCGCGGTATCACGGTCGAGCCGCAGCCGCGGCGCCTGCAGCGCCAGCTTGCCGATCGCCGCGCTCCGCGCGGCAGTGTCGACGCGCGCATCGAGCAGCTCGATCTGCTCCGCAGCGAACTCGGGCGTCTTGGCGTCGCCGAGCAGCAGCCGGGCAACCGCGATCCGCCGCGCATCGATGCGCAGCTGGGGCGCGCCCTCGCCGGGCTTCCAGTCGAGCGTGAAGTCGGTGCTCAGGCTGCCGGCGAGCGGCGGCCGGAGCACGCCCTGCACGTAAGGCCGCGCCACTGCCAGCGGCAGGTCGTCGAGCCCGACCTTCACGCTGGCGCCGGCGGCGTTGCCCTGGCCGGAGAACACGAGCTTGCCCTGGTCCTTGGCCGCGCCGACGACGCCCTCGCCCTTGAAGACCACCGGCGCGTCGAGCGGCCAGGCGATCGCCTGGGCGTCGAAGCGGAAGTCCTGGACGGCGAGCGCGGCGGCGGGCGAGGTGGTGGCGTCGCGCCAGTCGAGCTGCCCGGCACGGATCGACAGCGCGGCGACGCTCGCCTTCCAGCCCGGTGCGGTCGTCGCGGCTGCGGCGGTGACGCTCGCGGCCGACGCCGCCGCGCCGCTCGAGGCCCGAGCCACGCTTGCGGCACTCGCCGCGGTGGTCGGCAGCGGCACCCGCGCCACGGGCACGGCTCGGCCCGACGGCGTCTCGGCGGCGAGCAGCAGGTTCACCTTGCCCGCGGCGCTGCGCACGCCGAGCAGATGCGGCGCGTCGACCTCGATCCGCCCCAGCCGGACGGTGCGCTCGAGCGGCCGCAGGTCGTCGATCCGCACCTTCACACTGCCCACCTGAAGCAGGTCGCGCGCATCGGCATCGGCGACCTTGAGGTCGGCCACGCCGACGTCGCCCGTGAGGCGCAGCGACAGCTTCGGCCGCTGCTCGAACGCCAGCGCCAGGTCGGCGCTCACGAGTCCGGACTGCAGCCGCGCCGGCAAGCCCTTCGGCACGTAGCCGAGCCACGGCCCGACGTCGAAGCGGTCGAGCTTGATCTTCACGGTGCCGGCGCCGCGTTCGCCGAATGGCGTGGCCACGGCAGCGGAATCGAAGCGGCTGCCGTCGAGGGTAAAGGCCAGCCGCGGCTCGACATTGATCTCGCGCTCCGGAGGCAGCGAGCTGATGAAGGGGATGCCGAGCTCGAACGCGCGCACCTTGTGCGTCACGCCGGTCGGCACGTCGATGAAGTCGGCGCTGCCATCGTGAACGACGATGTTGTGCAGCGCGAACTTCGTCGGTTCGTCGCCTTCCTTCGCAGGCGAAGACCCGATATGCCGCAGCACGTCATCGATGTCGTAGCTGCCCTCGGCCAGGCGTGTCAGGCGCACCACCGGCGCATCGAGTTCGAGCCGGTCGAGCACGGGCGCGCGGCGGAACACCCAAGCCACCGAGACCGCGCTGCGCAGCTGCCGGATCTGCACCTGGGGAGGAGCGCCCTCGCTCGCGCCCGCCATGGCCATGTCGTCGATCCGGAGCGCAAGCGTCCAGGGGTTGAACGCGACATCGCCGACCGTGATGCGCCGACCCAGCGACTCGAGCGAGATCCGCTCGACCCGGCTCTTGACGGTAGCCGGCACGATCAGCGCGAGCGAGCTCCACAGCGCCGCCAGGACGACGATGGCGATGCCGATGCGAAGCAGCCGGCGACGGGTGAAGAAGCGGCCCATGCTGGCCTCGTCAGAGCCGGTCGAGCGCGTTGCCGATGGCCTCGACGATGTCGACGGTCGCCTCGACGCCGACGCTCAGGCGGATGAAGCCTTCGCCGACCTTGTCGGTGCCCCAGCGCACCCGGCGCTCGGCCGAGCTGTGCACGCCGCCGAAGCTGGTGGCCTCGAACAGCAGCCGGCAGGAGCCGAGGAAGCGTTGCGCCGCCTCGGCATCGGCGAGCTCGAAGCCGACCACCGCGCCGAAGTAGCGCATCTGCCGCCGCGCCACCGGGTGCGACGGATCGTCCGTCAGGCCGGGATAGCGGACCAGCGACACCGCCCGGTGCCGCGCCAGCAGCTCGGCGACCGCGAGGGCGCTCGCCGATTGCCGCGCCAGCCGCAGGTCGAGCGTCGCCAGGCCGCGGTGCACCAGCCAGGCTTCCATCGGCCCGGGGATCGCGCCGACCAGCGTCCGCCATTGCCGCACCCCCGCGAGCAGCTCCGGGTCGCGCACCGCGACATGGCCGAAGACGACGTCGCTGTGGCCGTTGAACGCCTTGGTGTCGGAGGCCATCGAGAAATCGGCGCCGAGCGTCAAGGGCGTCTGGCTCAGCACCGTCGCGGTGGTGTTGTCGACCGCGAGCAGGGCGCCGGCCGCATGCGCCCGCGCCGCCAGGGCCTCGATGTCGACGACGTCGAGGCTCGGGTTGCTCGGCGTCTCGATGAACACCAGCCTGACGCCGCGAAGGTCGGCGCTTTCCATCTGCGGCGTCGGCAGCAACCGGACCGTGACGCCCCAGCGCGCGAGATAGGTCTGGGCGTAGGAGCGGGTGGCGAAATAGCCGTCGTCCGGCAGGGCGATGGTGTCGCCGGGCTTGACGAAAGGCGTCAGCACCGCGGCGGTCGCGGCAACGCCGGAGGCGAAGGTCAGCGCCGGGCCGCCTTCGAGGCGGGCGATCGCTTCCTCGAGCGCCGCCCAGGTGGGGTTGTCGAAGCGGCCGTACTGGTACTTCACGCCGGCCTGGTCGCCCGGCAGGTGGAAGGCGCTGGCGAACACCGGGCCGGCGACAAAGGGGGCGCCGGTTTCGCGTTCGTCGCTGCCCGAATGCAGGCCGAGCGTGGCGGGGGAAAGAGCAGAGGTCATGAAAGGGAGCCCGTTCGAGTCGAACCCCTAGTGTGCCGATACCGGCGCGTCCCCGCGCCTGTACCTCAGGGCAGGGTCAGGGCACGATCGACGGAGAAGCGCCCGCCGCCCCGGGCGGCCAGGAGCAGCAGCGGCGCGGCCCAGGAGAGATGCGTCGGCCAGGCATCGGGATAGACGAAGATCTCGATCACCGCCGTCATGCCGAGCAGCGCCAGGGCGGCGAAGCGGGTGCAAAGGCCGAGCGCCAGCAGCAGGGGAAAGAGATGCTCGGCGTAGGCGGCCGCATGCGCCGCGAGCCTCGGGTCTATGAGCGGCAGGCGGTATTCGTCGCGGAACAGGCCGACGGCATTGCCGGTCACCGTCAGCCAGCCCTCGACCTTGGTCCGGCCCGACTGGAAGAAGACTGCGGCGATGCCGATCCGGCTGACGAGCAGCACGAGGTCGAGCCCGATCCAGCGCTCCAGCCCCGCGGCCGCCGCGTTCCAGCCGCGGCGGATCGGATTCGTGCTCATGGCGGTGGGAGTTCCAGTCGGGTGAAGGCGCCGGCGGCGACCAGCGCCGGCAGACAGACATCGATGCCGACGGCGGATCCGGCCGGGAACGCGCGCTCGGCGGCGACGCCGAACGGCCGGCCCTGCGCGCACTCGTCGAGAAACGTCGCGGCGCCGCTCTCCAGCGCCTGCCAGGCGACGGCCGCCCCGGGACGCGTGAGGAGACCGCCCTCGCCGTGCCAGTCGAGCTCGGCATCGAGCGCCGCCTGCTCGCGATGACGGCGCCAGATGGTGAAGATCGGCAGGTCGGGGGAAGTCACCCAGCGCGCGGCCGGATGCGGCACGAGCACGGTGTCGAGCAGCTCCCTCGGCGACAAGGCGGCGAGCGACGCCGCCGCCAGCACCGGCGCATCGGCCGCGAGATGGGCTTCGGTCCAGGCCCGATCGAGCCGGGCGACACCGCCCAGGTAGGCCAGTTCGGTTTCCGGCGCGAGGGCGTCGAGGAACTCGGCGAAGCCCTCCCCGTAGGCGACGAGGCGGCCGTCGCGCGGCAGGTGGGTGCGGACGAACCGGTCGGCCGCGGCGTCGAACCACTCGCGGCCGACCAGCGTCGCGACGGTCGGATGGTTGTCGGTCAGGGCGTCGATGCAGCCGCGCAGCACGGTGTTGCGATAGACCGCGAAGCCCGGCTGCGCCGCGAGCGCCTGCGCGCCGGCCGAGGTCGCTTCGCCGAACAGGGCCGCGGCGAACTCGCGCTGGAATTCGTCGAGGGTGGGAGCGGGCGGCATGCGGGCGCGCTTCAGGAGGCGGCGACGACCGCGGCGAGGCGCTCGTGCGCCCGGTCGCGCTCGGCGAGCAGCTCGGCGAACTGCGGCAGCTCCGCATCGCGCTCGATCAGGGTCGGCCGCGCCCCGGCGCGCGCGACGAAGCGCTCGAACAGCGCCCAGACCGACGGGGCGACCGGCGCGTCGTGCGAATCGATCAGGAGACGCTCGCCGAGCAGCGGGTCGGCGCGATGGCCGGCGAGGTGGATCTCGACCACTGGATCAGCGGGAAAAGCATCGACGTAGCCCTCGGCCGACAGGCCGGTGTTGCGGGCGCTGACGTAAACGTTGTTGATGTCGAGCAGCAGGCTGCAGCCGGTGCGGCGGGCGATCTCGGCGAGGAAGTCGATCTCTCCCCACGCGTGGCCCTCGATCGTCAGGTAGTGCGACGGGTTCTCCAGGGCGATCGGCCGGCCGAGCGCGTCCTGCACCTGGGCGACGTGGGCGCAGATCGTGACCAGCGCTTCGTCGCTGCGCGGAAAGGGCAGCAGGTCGGGCAGGTAATGCGGGCCGCGCCGCGACCAGGCGAGATGCTCGGAGACCAGCGTCGGCTCGACCCGCCGCACCAGCGCGGCGAGGCCGGCCAGCGTCGCCGCATCCGGCGGTTCGGCGCCGGCGAGCGACAGCGAGACGCCGTGCAGCGACAGCGGATGAGCGGCGCGGACCGCCTCCAGCCAGGCCAGCCGCGGCCCGCCGGCGACCCGATAATTCTCGGCATGAACCTCGAACCACAGGCCGGGAGCGCGGCAGGAGAGCGCCTCCTGGAAGTGCTCGGCCTTGAGGCCGAGCCCGGCCGTCAGGGCGTGCACGCGGCGCTCGACGGAGAACGGCCGCTCAGGCCTTGGGCGTGAGCGAGCCGTTGCCCTTGGGCGTCTTCATGGTCGTGCAGGTGCCCTTGGGAACGGCCTTCCACGAATTGCCCTGGTAGTCGACCTTCGACGTGCCGGCGCAGGTGGTGCCGGCGCCCGCGGCGCAGTCGTTCTTGCCGGCGAGGGCGACGCCGTAGCACTTCTCGGTATCGGTGGCGATCTTGTCGTCCGCCATCTTGTCGTTGGCGGCGAGGGAGGGACCGGAAAGGGCCGCCAGGGCGGCGGCGGCGAGGGCGAGCGAGCGAACGTTCATCGAGGAGACTCCGGACGGTTGGGTGGTGAAAGCCCCGGCTGCAGTTCTACCGCAGTCCGGCGCCGCTCCCATAGCTCGCAACGAGGTCGTCGCAGCTTACAGCGGACGCCGACTCTTCTTCCTGGCGCCGATCTATCGCTGGAAGGCGGATGCCGGCTATCCTGCGATCGCACAACTCGCCTGATCGGCGTTGCGCGGCCGCCTGCCGCGCCGCGCGTCCCGCTCGCCCCGATGAGTGAAATCGAGCTCAAGTTCGGCGTCCCGCCGGCGCGCGCCGGCGCGATCGACACGGCCTTGCGCCGGGCAGAGGCGCGCCGCCAGACGATCGAGTCGCGCTACTTCGACACCCCCGACCACCGCCTCGCCCAGGCCGGTCTGTCGCTGCGCCTCAGGCGCAGTGCCGGGCTCTGGGAGCAGACGCTCAAGGCGCCCGCCGAGGGCCTGGGCGAACGCCTCGAGGAGACCGTCCTCCGGCCGGGCCGCTGGGGCCCCGGCGGGCCGCCCGTCGACCTGACGCTGCACGACGGCACGACGGCGGGCAAGCGGCTGCGCGAGGTCATGGCAGAAGGCGGCACGGCGTCGGCCACGCTCGAGCCGGTGCACGTCTGCACCGTCGCTCGCCGCACGATCGAGATCGACGCCCACGGCGGTCGGGTCGAGGTCGCCTTCGATCGCGGCGAGATCCACGCCGGCACCGGACTGGCGCCGGTGTGCGAGGTCGAATACGAGCTCAAGGGCGGCGAGGCGGGAGCGCTCGTCGCCTTCGGCAAGGACGGCGTTCGCGAGCACGGGCTGTGGCTGAGCACGCTCTCGAAAGCGGCCCGCGGCGACCGGCTGGCGCGCGGCGAAACCGCGGGGCCGCCGGTCAAGGCCAAGCCGCCGGTGCTGGATCGCGGCATGAGCGGCGCCGCGATCTTTCGCGCCGTGCTCAAGGCCTGCCTCGACCAGGTCCAGGCGAACGCGACCGAGATCGGCGAGGGCCACCGGACCGCCGAATCGATCCACCAGTTGCGGGTGGGAATCCGCCGCGCCCGCACTGCCTGGCGCGAGCTCGCGCCGCTCTGCCCTGCGGCCGGACCGGCCTGGGAGACGCCGCTGATCGACGCCTTTCGCGCCCTCGGCGCCTACCGCGACCGCAACACCGTGGTCGCCGCGCTGCAGGCGCGGCTGGCCGAATCGGGCTCGCCCGAGCCGCTCCTCTCGTCCGACGGCAGCGAGCCGCCGGATCCGGTCGAGGTGGTGCGCGCCGCGGCCTTCCAGTGCGCATTGCTCGATGCCCTGGCGCTGACGCTTCCCGGCCCCGACGCCGCGGGATCGGCCGGACGGAACGACGCCCTCGACTTCGTCGCATCGCGTCTCGACCGGCTGCACAAGCAACTGAAGCGGGCCGCCAGGCGCTTCGAGGAATCGACTCCGACCGAGCAGCACCAGGCGCGCAAGCGCCTGAAGCGGCTGCGCTATCTCGGCGAGCTGACCGGCTCGCTCTACAAGGCGGAGCGGGTCGAGCGCTACCTCGAGCGGCTCTCGCCGGCGCAAGACGCGCTCGGCGCGCACATCGACCTGATGGTCGGCCTCGAGATGGCGCGCGCCTCGGCCGAGTCGGGAGATGCACAGGCCTGGTTCAACGTCGGCTGGCTGACGGCGCAGCTCGACGTCAGCAGCCACGGTTGCCGCCAGGCCCTGCGCCGCGCCGCCCGCGCCCAGCCGTTCTGGCGGCGCTAGCGGCGGCCTTTCGTCAGGCGTCGGCCCGGCCGAGAGACGGGCGGCGATGGCGCCGCGGCAGGCCGTCCAGCGCTATCAGCATCGGCAGGTCCGCGGTGCCGAAATCCGGGTCGTGGGCCGGCGGTCCGAGCAGCTCGGCACCGCAGCGCAGGTAGCCGCGGATCAGCGAAGGCGTCTCGACGTCGAGGTCGTCGCACAGCGTCTCGAGCGCGAGCGGCTGCAGCGGCCGGACCCGGCGCTCTGCCGGGGCGAGGTGCGCTTCGGACAGCTGCCGCCAGAGGCTCGCGGCGGCATGGCCGCCATCGTTCAGGGCGACGCTTGCCGAGCCGAAGGCGACGTCGAGGCCGTGCAGCAGCATGAATTCGCCGAGCGCGCTCCACAGGGCGAGGAGCGTGTTCCCGGTGCGCCAGGCGGGATGGATGCAGGAGCGGCCGAGCTCGGCCATGCGCGAGCGCCAGGGCGCGAGCGGCGCGAGGTCGAACTCGGTCTCGCTGTAGAAGCCGCCGGCGCGGCGCGCGGCGTCGGGCGTCAGCACCCGGTACGTGCCGACGACCTCGCCGCCGTCGTCGCCGGGAGCGATCGCCCGCACCATCAGGTGGGCGCAGAAGGCGTCGAAGCGGTCGGCATCGTGACCGGGCGGCGTATCCGGCGGCGGCGAAAGGCGGGCGCCGCATTCGCCGGCGAAAACCTGGAAGCGCAGGCGCTGCACCTCGCGCAGGTCTTCGAGCGAATCCGCCCAGGAAGTCTCGAGGCGGAGCGAGGTGACCGGGCGCGCGAAGCCGGCAGCCGGTCGACGGCGGGAGCGAGTGGCCGCGGGCGCGGCGCCGAAGGCGGTTTGCATGGGTCGTCTCCTGGCTTGACCGAGGCATGCTCGCGGGCCGAGATGACGGGGACGTTAAATCAGGGCAATGACCCCTTGAAGGGCCGGTCGCTTCAGGGAACGCAACCGGCCGGCCGCGACGCGGGCTCGCGGCCGGCTCAGCCGACCATCTCGAGGATGCTCCACATCTCTTCGGCGACCCGGCGCAGGTGCAGGTCGGGATTCGATTCCTGCATGCCGGCGTCGTCGATGCTCTGCGCCGCGGCCTTGAGCTCGGCGAGTGCGGTGTCCGAGAGCAGCCGGGCGATCGTCTTCAGGACGATGCCGTGGGCGACGAGTCGCGCCTCGAGCTCGCGGATGCGGTCGGTAGAGGAGGAGGATTCTTCGTCCATCGGTGCGGTGGGAGCCGGCGACGAAGCATAGCCCCGCCGCCGCCCGGCCGTCCCACGCGGCCGCAACGACGATCCGACAGACAACCGGCCGGCAGGACGTAGGACGCCTCCGACAGGACCGAGCCGGTCCTCACTTTCCGTCCACCGCCGCCTTGAGCCGCTCGGCCGCGAGGAGCTGCCAGGCGGCGAGGAACATGGCGACGATCACCGGGCCGATGACGAAGCCGTTCAGTCCGAACAGCGCCAGGCCGCCGACGGTGGCGATCAGCACCACGTAGTCGGGCATCGCCGTGTCCTTGCCGACGAGGATCGGCCGCAGGACGTTGTCGATCAGGCCGATCACGAACACGCCGAAGAGGATCAGCCCGAGTCCTTTGCCGACCTGGCCGAGGGCGAGCAGGTAGAGCGCCACCGGCACCCAGATCAGCGCCGCGCCGACCGCGGGCAGGAGCGAGAGGAAGGCCATCACCACGCCCCAGAGCATCGGCGCGTGCACGCCGAGGGCCCAGAAGGCGAGGCCGCCGAGCGTGCCCTGCGCCGCGGCGACCAGGATGTTGCCCTTGACGGTGGCGCGGATCACGGTGGTGAAGCGCTCGAGCAGCCGCTCCTTCGGTCCGGGCGCGAGCGGAATCGCGGCGCGAACGTCGCGGGCCACGCCGGCGCCGTCGCGCAGCAGGAAGAACATCAGGTACATGGCGATGCAGAAGCCGACGATCAGGTCGAGCGCCTCGCCGCCGATGTCGACCGCCCGGCCGGCGAGCGATTCGCTGCGCTGCGTCAGGGCGGCGACGATCTTGGCCTGCAGGGCCGGCAGGTCGACCACGCCGTAGCGGTCGAGCAGGCCGGTCATCCAAGTCGGCAGGACGCTCACCATCTGCTCGAAGTAGCGGCCAAAGTTGACCTCGCCCGACTTGACCTTCGCATACAGGGCGGTCACCTCCTGAACCAGCGAGATGCCGACCAGCGCCAGCGGCAGGATCACGATCAGCAGGATCACGCAGAGGGTCGCCAGCGCCGCCAGGTTCTGCCGGCCGCGCAGCCAGCCGAGACACTTGCGATACAGCGGCTGGAACATCAGGGCGAGCACGCTGCCCCAGAACACCGCGCCGTAGAACGGCGAGAGCACGGCCGCGAAGGCGACGGTCAGGAGGGCCAGCAGGATGAAGAAGAAGCTTCGCTCGAGCTTCGGCGAGGTGACCGGATCGTGACTGCTCTTCATGCGTGCCGAGCGCGGCTCGAGCGGAGGTGGCGGGTGGCGCATCGTATCGTCCCGGATCGGCGGAACCTGGAGAGAGACATCGTGAACGCACAGCGCAACAAGCAGGCAATGAAGATCGTGTTCGACGCCCTGGCCGAGGGCAACGGCCAGCCGTTCGTCGACGCGATGAGCGACGATTTCAGCTGGACGATCAGCGGCAGCGGGCCGTGGTCCCGAACCTGGAGCGGCAAGGACCAGGTCCGGCGCGGCCTGTTCCGGCCGCTGTCCGCGCAGTTCGAGGGCAGCTACCGCAACCGGGCCAGCCGCTTCCTCGCCGAGGACGACATCGTCGTCGTCGAGTGCAAGGGCGACGTCGCCACCCGCGCCGGCGCGCGCTATGACAACGACTATTGCTACGTCTGCCGCTTCGACGCGGCCGGCAAGCTCGTGGCGCTGACCGAATACATGGACACCGCCCTCGCCGAGCGCGTGCTGGCGCCGCCGCCCTGAGCCGCCGCCGAGCTCGCCTCAGGCGGCCGCGGCGGTGCGGCCGGCGCGCGTGCCGTGGAAAAACGCCTCCTCGAACACCGAGTACGCCGAGAGATCGGCGTGGGCGAACTGCAGCCGCTTCTGCGGCGCCGCGAGCGCCTGCAGCGCCGGGCTGCTGCGCACGCCGGGCGCGGGAATGCTCATCGCGTGGCCGTAGCGCATCAGGTCGATGCGGCGCAGCTTGGCCGGCAGGTCGGGATGCATCGGCGTCAGGTCGGCGACGATCCGGCCGGCCCAGAGCCGCCAGTCCTCGTTCAGCAGGCGCGCCCGCTGCTCGGCGAGCTCGGCCGCGTTGTTGCCGCCGAGCGCCCAGTAGGCGGTGAGGACGGTCGGCCCGGCGAAGGGCCGGGTGCTCTGGTGCATCGCATCGACATAGCCGAGGCCGGCGCTGCCGTAGGGCACGTTGTCCCACGAGGGCGGGGCGCCCGGCCGGTCGTCGAGCGCAGCGTCGAGCTGCAGGTTGGCGACCAGCCAGGGCGCATGGCGCATCGCCGCGGCCGCCACGGGCAGGGCCGGCGGTGGCGTCTCGAGCAGGCGCGCGGCAATGAACAGCGGCGTGGCCACGACCACCCGCGGCGCGGTCCAGCGCTCGACGGACTGGGTCGCGACGTTCCAGGCGTCGACCTCCACCGCGTCCCTGCCTTCGCGGATGCGCAGCGCCACCCTGGCCGCCAGCAGCCGCTCGCCGAGCGGCGCGGCCAGGTGCTCGGCGAGCCAGGCGTTGCCTTCGGGCCAGGTGAGGACGCCGTCGCCGCCGTCGGCCGCAGGCCCGTCGTCGTGGCCCGGCGCGTGGAAGCCGTGCCGGCTGGCGAAGTAGTGCAGCCCGGCCCAGGCCGAGACCTGGGCAGCGCCGGCACCGTAGTCGTCGCGGCAGCAGTAGTCGAGGTACCAGCGCAGGGCCGGCGCATGAAGGCCACGGGCGTCGAGCCAGGCGCTGAAGGTCATGGTGTCGAGCGCCGCCAGCGCCGGGGTCCAGCGCGAGCGCTGGGTCGGGATCTCGAACGCCTCGGCGCCGCCGAGCTCGCCGACCGCGGCGCTGAAGGCGCGGTATGCGGCCAGCGTCGGCCCTCGTTCCTCCGCCGGCAAGGCCTCGAGCGGCGGCAACAGGCCCTCGCGCCAGCCGCCATCGATGAAGAGGCGCTCCTGCGGGCTGTGGCAGAGCATGCGCTCGTCGTAGACGGGCCGGCCCTGGACGGTCCTGCGCACGCCGAGCTCTTCGAGCAGCTCGATCACCTCGACCGCGCTCGGTCCCGGCGTCGGCAGGTAGTGGGCGCCGAGCGGGCAGCGCATGCCGCCGAGCGCATGGCCGCGGCTGTTGCCGCCGGCGCTGTCCTCGAGCTCGAGCAGGCGAAGGTCGTCGACGCCGGCGTGCAGCAGTGCCCTTGCCGCGGCCAGCCCGGCGATGCCGCCGCCGACGACGATCGCCCCGACCCGCTTCGCTTCTGCCGGCATCGGCGCGCTGCCCGACTTGCCGGGGGCCGGGCCGTTGCGCAGCAGGTGGCCGCGCTCCGCCGAAACCCCGACCCAGCCGCCTTCGTAGTCCGCGCCGCCCCGGCGCGCGCAGCCGGCGATCAGCGCCAGCGCCGCCGCCGAGCCGGCGGCGAGGACGCCGCGCCGGGTCGGGCCGCGCCACACCGGGCTCATCGCTGCACCTGGCCCCACTCGTCCTCGAAGGTCTGCACCAGCACCTGGTTCGAGAGGCGGTTCACCTCGGCCGGCACGCGCGCCATGTCGGGCGGGAACTCGAACAGCGGCCCGAGCCCCCGCAGGTCGAGGAAGCGCAGCCCCCCGGGCAGGGCGGCGGGCCTGCGGTACGGGCGCCGGCCGGCGATGACGAAGCCCCATTCGCCGAAGCTCGGCACGTGCGCGTGGTACGGCGTCGCGGTGAGGCCGGCCGCCTCGATCGTCGTGACGACGGTCCAGAAGCTCTTGCGGGCGATCAGCGGCGAGGTCGTCTGCACCACCGCGTAGCCGCTGGCCGAGAGGTGCCGGTCGATCA
>Ga0163163_10000907_pt1 | contig 25100 bp, 23 predicted proteins | sample S65metaG_FD_119766 | JGI IMG/M metagenome (GOLD analysis project Ga0163163, IMG submission 119766) | Switchgrass rhizosphere microbial communities from Kellogg Biological Station, Michigan, USA - S6-5 metaG | ecosystem: Host-associated > Plants > Roots > Rhizosphere > Soil | place: USA...
ATGAACCAGAGGCTAAGCGGAGCAAAAGCAACCGGAATTCCGCGCCGTTCGAAAGCGAGTCCTGCCGCCACCGCAATCGCCATGAATGGACCGATCCACATGGCTCTAAGGAAGCAGCGAAAACCGATGCCCAGTCGGCGATTGGTGCTGTCGGAAGTATTCCACTCCAGTAATCGCCTGCGCGTTACAAGAACTCGTCCCGCGGTTCGGAATATCGCGTCCAGGCTGTACAACGCTTCATAGGGAAGACAGGCAAATGAAAATGCAGACTGCAGGAAATGTTTCCCCGTGGCACGCAACGAATTTCCAATGTGAGGACGAAGGGCGACGTCCTTCGGTTTCCGCAGCAGATCCATCACCGATGAAAGCATGGCCGGCGAAAAGACAATGAGAGCGACTGCCAGGGTCCACAGCCACGCCGGCGAGAGCGTCGTCCAGGCAAGGATCAGCAATACCGTCAACGCCGCAGGCATCAAACTCCGACGGAGATTGTCGAGAATCTTCCAGCGGGAAAGCATGGACGTCGAATTCGACTGAGACCTGCCCTTGCAGGATGGAACGCGCGGCAGGATCCATTGTGAAATTTGCCAGTCTCCTCGAATCCAGCGGTGACGGCGATTGGCGTCGGCCAGATAGTTGGATGGCCCATCTTCGTAAAGAACCACGTCGCTGAGCAGTCCCGCGCGTGCATAGCATCCCTCAAGCAGATCGTGACTCAGGATGAGATCGTTGGGCAGCCGTTGATCAAGGCAGCTTCCGAATGCTTCAACGTCGTAGATGCCTTTGCCAACGAATGAACCTTCCCCGAACACATCCTGATAGACATCGGATACCGTGCGCGTGTATGGATCGATCCCGGACTCGCTGCCAAACAACCGGGCGTATCTCGATCGGTTCGTCGCCGGCAAACTCAGATCGACACGGGGCTGCAGAATGCCGTACCCCTCGACGACGCGTCCTGCTTTTTTCTCGTATCTCGGACGATTCAGCGGGTGGGCCATCGTGCCCACCATCTGCCGGGCGGCTCCACGCGGCAATTCCGTGTCGGTATCCAGCGTAATCACATAACGGATCGTCGGAAAAACAGCCGTCTGACCGACGATAAGAGAAAAGCGATCGGTAGAGTCCCCCTGCAACACCCGATTCAGGTCCGCCAGTTTGCCGCGCTTTCTCTCAAATCCCATCCACACTCCCTGGCGCGGGTTCCACTGACGCGTGCGGTGAAGCAAAAAGAAAGGCCCATTCTGCACACCGCCATATCTGTTGTTGAGGTCGTTGATTTTCGCTTGAGTCAGCCGCAGCAATTCGTCATCTCCAGGCATCGTCGGACTGGGCGCGTCGTGAAAATCCGTCAGAAGTCCGAAGAACAGGTTCTCATCGCGATTCGCGAGAAATCGAACTTCCAGTCCATCGATGAGGTCTTCGATCTGTGCTGCATCGGTCAGCAACGTCGGTATCACGGCAAGCGTGCGCGATTCCGCGGGAATGCCGCTGGAGTAGTCCATTCTCGGCAACCTCTCCGGCACAATGGCCAGAGTCGCAATCCAGTTCGCCAGATGGATACCCAACTGAATGGAACAGAAAGCGGCAAGCAAGCCGAGAGCTGCTCCCGGATACGTGGTCAGATCGGAAATTCCGCCCGCGAATCGATTGTGCCAGAGCAGAAACGACGTCATGATGCCTGTCGTCAAGACGATCGAACCGCCATAGAGTATCGATGGGAGCCTGCGAGGCTTCCATTGGGCGAGATAGAAACCGACATGACGCATTCGGCGGCTGCTGTTTGCTTTGGATGCGGCGGCCTCGGCCTTCTGCACCGCCCCGCTGGCGACGATGTCTTCCGGCTGCTTTTTGCGTTTTGCCGCATCTTCGACCAGATGGCGGTACTTGTCCCGGGTTTCAAAATCCATTGCTGCGTAGACACGGGCTGGGTCCTGCCGAAGGATGGCTTCGACAATGCTGGTGGACTCCACGAATTCACGCCAGTCTTCCTTATCGAGAAGCCGGAGGCTGGTGATACTGTTGCGGATTGAAACCTGATCTGCCGCCTGCTGTTGAATTTCGCTCTGTACCACATCCGCCATGATCAATCCGGATTCGGAGAGCTGCTGCTCCACCCAACGTACAGGTAACCCCAGCGCAGAACTTCTACCCTGGAGCCGGCGTGCAAATTCCGCGACGAATGAACTGGACATCGCGGGAATGGATCGGACCATGTCTCCGACAACGGCGATCAGTCGCGCTGGCTTTTCTTCGGCGACTTTCGTCAGCCGATCCGCCCAGTAATCGGCGCTGATGCGGTCGATTGTGCCAACGACCATCCTTGCGCCCACACGTCGGAGATTTTCGATAAGCGCGAGCCGCAGCATGATCGGGATAGCCCACAACTCGCCCAGTTTCAATATCGTCACGGTTTGATAAGCGCTTACAAACCCGGTCAGTGCTTCCATGTGCAATTGACCGTCACTGTGCGAAACGATTTCCAGGGCGATGTCATAAACCCGTGGCAGACCGGCGGACGGGCCGTCCATCAGGCGGGGAAGTTCAAGAATGTATGCGTTGGGCAGATACCGTTGTGCTGTTTCGATCTGTTCTTCGATGAGATAGAAATTATCAAGAAGCCATTCTCCGGCAGGAGCGATGCGCCGCCGCGTGTGAACCGCCGCGGTGAGCAGTTGATAGACTTCAGTAAGGACCGACTCGTTGTCCTCCAACCGCTGTAGCAGCTGCGCGGGCGATCCCCGACGGCCAATTTGATGCGTCCCTGCGAGCGTTTTCCCATGCGGCTTCATCTGCTCCGTACTGAAGAGCGCCGCCCGCAGGGGCAACTCCGCACCACGAAGAGGATGATGAACCGGCCGGTGCCTGAACCATTTTCTTATTGAAACCATTTACTACCCGAAGTGGAAATTCCGTATAAAGCCAAGTCGCCTGCCAGGTCAGGTACGGCCGTTGAAGACCTGCATAATCATCTGAAAGAACAATCCCGTAATTGCCATTAGCAGATGAAGAACTCCGCGCAGTGTGAAAGCCAGCAAAAGACTAACAATCCAGTAGATGATCGCGACCTGTAGCAAGAACATTGCACCTCCTTCACATCCACAGGAAGCACGTTGGTTGCCTCGGAAATCTGCTGTTGGTGGAAATCTAGTTCTTCATCTCTCTCTGAGGCCGGGCACGGACAATAAACCGTTGTTGCGCGGTACTCCCAAGGGGAGATGAATAGGTTGTACTGATGGTGAGTTGAGAATGACCGGGTGCTTCCGGGCCTTGCGATTCGGATGGGTCGACAATCTCAATGGTGGTAACAAAGTACCCAAAAATTCCCTCGGGAGTCAGAACCTGAATCTCGTCCCCGACACGAAGGTTCTGAATTTCAGTTGCAAATTTGTTTCGATGCGACGCAATGGCGACCGCTGCATCAGAGCGGTGTAACGGAACAGCCGGAAGTGTTCCAGGCTGCGGTGGCGACGACAACAACTGAATATCGGACACGCCAGTCCTGTTGTCCGGACGGTTTTTGAGTTTGGAAATTGCATACAACGGATATGTCCTGGAATAGACAAGCTGACCGCCGACCCACATGATCGCTGCGATCCCCACTCCAAAAACGACCCGGTATATGAAATGAATCAGTATTAAACGCAGGCTCATTTCGCATTCCCTCACCATCCGGAATAACATGACTTCCGAGTACGGACCTTCAGCTCTTCGAATTCACACGCAGTTCATTCTTCACTTCGAAGACGCCGGAAACTCCATTTGCCGCCATAAAAGCCTGCTGGCTGTCGGCGTCGCTGGCGACGATGCCTTTCAGAGTGACTCTTCCATTGTTCACGATGATGTGAATCGGTGGAATGGTTTGAGTCGCATATCGGAAAAGAGGACCGTCGTACCTGAAAATCGAACGATACACTGCGATACGAATCTGATCGTCGCTTGGCGAGATCGGCAGAACTTCAATTTTATTGTCGATGCTCGGAATACTCTCAATCTTGCGCAGAGCATTTTCAGCATCGGTCTTCAATGTTGGTCTCGTTACTTGTCCGCGCAGAGTTGCAGTTTTGTCTTCATTGATCTCGCATTCGATCCAATCGAAGATTCCATAAGTGGGAAGCATCAGCAACTGATGCCGAACTTCATCGGAAACCAACATCGACATCTGGCCGTTGGACGATTTTTCCGTCCCCGCTGCGACGCTGACTTTCGGTTGTTCAGACTGCAATGACGAGGCGCCGAAAACAGAAATACCTGTCGGCACCACAATCAACAATAGGGCGACAATAAACTTCTGTGGATGGTTCATTTCGGTGTTCCTCCATTTTCAAATCCGCGAGAGATTACCGACGACTTCGCCCAATCAGGAAGCCCACTGCCAGGGCTGCACCAACCATCTGTAAGGGATAGCGACGAGACAGATCCATGGCCTTCTTACCTGCCTTGGTCAGTGATTCTGCGGTGAACTCGCACTGCTGCCCCAGCGTCTTGTACACCGCGTCCTTCGCTTCCTTCGCTCCTGCACCCACTTTTGATGCGATATCGCCGAGACGATCTCGAGTGTCGTGGCCCGCACCCTGGAAAGTGTTGTCAACCGTATCGAATTCGTTGCTCATAGATGTGTCCTCCTTAATACTCCATCAGCTACGGAGCATGTTGGATTCCACGACTTTGCCTTGAAGGCCCGGTCTATGTGCATCGCGAACGGCTAATCTTTGCGCACTACCAGCAGCCCAATTCCTACAGCCAATGCCAATCCACCGGCCAGTGGAGCGACGGGAACGTGATGCGTCTTTTCACGGCTGGCTTCGATGGGTCCAATGTCCACAACTTTTTCTTTTGTTTTGTATGTGAATCCCCCCCAGGCCACTGAACACACACCTAAAATAATCAGCGCGATTGCGATAAGTTTGATCATGGGATGCCTCCTCTGATGCTTTCAGGTGCACTTTGCCGACCATTCCTCCTGAAAACAGCTCCTCCTGAAATCGAGACTTCGGATTTCGGAAATCAACATGCTGATGTATCTCTGGCAGGCCAGGAGGGCCGGTTTAAGAATAGAGATAAATAGCGGAGGGAAATCATGTCAAATTCTCACGGACACGAGGAAACGCGAAACATACGATGGCAACAGCGACAGCGCGAACAAAATCGCGAAATGAATCGGAATCGGTTGGAACACCATCCTCAGGGTGAGCATTCCGGTCAGGACTATGATCGTGAAGCAGAGAATCGCTGGGAAAATGATCCAGCACAAAACTATTCCTATCCCCGCCAATCGAATTCCGAACAGGCATATAACGAATACGATTCCCGCTACGATTTGCGATCACGTTCGCAAATGTCGGGGGAGCCGCGCTATCAGGACCCGGCGAATTCGAATCGCGAATGGGTCAGTGGCACCGGACAGCCGCCCTATCGCCGGACAGGACCATCGTTTGCCGGCCGGGGCCCGCAGGGATATAAGCGTTCAGATGATCGCATTATGGAAGATATCAACGAGGAAATGACGCGGGACCATGACCTGGATGCTTCCGATATATCTGTCGAAGCGAAGGATGGGGAAGTGGTCCTGACGGGTACGGTCTCCGACCGCGAATCGAAGCGGCGCGCAGAGGAAATTGCCGAGTCCTGTTCAGGAGTCCAAAATGTTCAAAACCAGATTCGCGTGAAGCGCGAGAACAGGTCCGATTCCGGACGCGGTTCGAAAAGCGATAGAGGCGACGACACGCGATCCACCACATTGGCGAGTTGACCCCCGCCAATGACGAGGCGATACGGCTCGAGAATGGATTGCTCGAGCCGTGTTGCTCGCCCGGTTTTCAAAAGATTCTTGAGTATTGAAGGCGCGGTCATAGACCGAGCCTTCAGGGAAGCGAGACCACCATGCGCGAAAAGATCGACATTCTGCCGCTGCAGGGACGAAGCCAGGAGCTTTTAAATCCGGAGCGGGAAAAACCGGAAAACTCGGGAAAGCGGGCTGGACGGAAGAAGCCTGACCGAAAACGTGTACCTGGGAAATCGAAGAAATAGTATAAGCAGCGACTTTTGGATAAAGCCTCAAAGGCCACACCTCCTATTTCGAATTGAAACACGCAGGAGATTTCCATATGGCAAACACCGCCGCCGACATTTTGGTGGAACGCATCGTCGACTGGGGTGTTGATCTTGTATTTGGGCTCCCCGGGGATGGAATCAACGGTGTCATGGAAGCTCTGCGGACCAGGCAATCGAAAGTTCGTTTCATTCAGGTGCGTCATGAAGAAGCTGCAGCCTTCATGGCATGTGCGTATGCGAAATACACGGGACGCCTCGGATGCTGTCTTGCGACTTCCGGTCCGGGTGGCATTCATCTACTCAACGGCCTGTATGACGCCAAGATGGATCAGGCGCCGGTCCTGGCCATTACCGGACAGACGTATTCGGATTTAAAGGGCAGCAGCTTTCAGCAGGAAGTCAATATGACGCGCCTGTTCGACGATGTCGCAATCTACAACCAGGAAGTGATCAATCCCAAGCAGATCGAGATGCTGGCCGACGAAGCCTGCCGTCGCGCACTCAATCATCGCGGTGTTGCGCATATCTCGTTTCCTGTGGATTACCAGGAGGCCGTCCCATCCGGGAAAAGCTCCATGCACCGCCGTGAGGGTTCGACGAACTCTCATTGGGTGCCGACATATCCAAAACCCACCGGCGCAGAACTCCAACGTGCCGCAGATATTCTGAATCAAGCGAAGCGGCCCGTGATGCTTGTCGGCCAGGGCGCGCGAGGGGCTGGAGCCGAAGTCATTCAAATAGCCGAGAAACTCGGTGCTCCGATCGTCAAAGCATTGCTCGGCAAGGAAGTCGTGCCGGACGATCATCCGCAGTGCACTGGCGGCCTGGGACTGCTCGGAACGACGCCTTCCGTACTGGCCATGGAGGAATGCGATACGTTGCTGATCATTGGTTCCTCGTTTCCATACATGGAGTACCTGCCGAAACCCGGTAATGCGCGCGGGGTTCAGATTGACGATCGGGCCGACCGGATTGGGTTGCGTTATCCGGTCGATGTCGGACTGGTGGGAGATGCACGGCAGACTACAGCAGATCTATCGGCGCTCGTTCGTCCCAATGAGAATCGAAAGTTCCTCAGGAATGCGCAGAAAGAAATGAAGGAATGGACCGAGCTCCTGCAAAAGCAATGCAGTGTGGACTTCATTCCGATAAAGCCGCAGCGCGTGGCGTGGGAGTTATCGGAAATCGTCTCAGACGATGCCATTATTTCTACGGACACCGGAACCATCACTGCCTGGATCGCGCGATATTTCAGAATGCGTGGAACGCAGAAGTTCAGCTGCTCAGGAAATCTGGCAACCATGGCACCGGGCCTGCCCTATGCGATTGCCGCAAAACTGGCGTTTCCTGGACGCCAGTCCATTGCGTTCGTCGGCGATGGTGGATTCTCGATGTTAATGGCGGAGTTTCTCACCGCAGTCAAATACCAACTTCCCATCGTCGTCGTGGTTATCAAGAACAACACGCTGGGAATGATCAAATGGGAACAGATGGTCTTCCTGGGAAATCCGGAATATGGGTGTGACTTGCAGAATCCGGACTTTGCACAGTTCGCATTGGCCTGCGGTGGCATGGGTTGGACGGTGGAGAAACCGCAAGATATTCGGCCCACGCTGGAGCGTGCCCTTCAATCCAGTAGGCCGTCATTGGTGGAAGTGCTTGTCGATCCCTTCGAACCGCCCATGCCACCCAAAGTAACCGCGAAACAAACCCTGCACCTTGCGGAAGCTTTGGTCAAAGGAGAGCCACATCGGGGACGCATTGCCTTGACGCTCTTTCGCGACAAGGTCCATGAGCGTATTTGATCTGCGTGCCGAGAACGATCATGGCGAACTTGAATCACCTGCGGCGCTTTTCAGAGCCGAAAGGGAAGGGAGCTTCTGCCGGACTGTCAATACCGGTGCAAAGAGGTCGCCTTTCGATTTCACTCTCCGAAGCACGTCACGTGGTTCGAACTGGAGTGAACTGGCTCGTTTCTCTCGAATCGCCTTTCGAACTTCCTCCCAGGTTACCGGCGTGGATACGAGCGATCGTTCGACGGCGCGGAGTGAATACACATTCACGGTTGTCTTGTGAGAATCGTTCTGACTCCAGTCCACAAGCACCTTGCCTTTTCGCAGCACCTTTTGCATTTTCGAAACGATGCGCCCCGGTGACTTTCGTTCCAGGAGCTCCGCCACAGCATGCGCAAATGGCTTTGTCTTTTCGTAGGTCGTTGGAGTATTCAAGGGGACATAAACCTGGAGGCCTTTCGACCCCGATGTTTTTGGATAACTCTCCATCTTCAACGCCGCGAACAGATCGTGTAGCTGAATGGCCACCTCGCAGCACGAGATCAGATCTGCCGGCGCGCCGGGATCCAGATCGAACGCCAGCGCAGTGGGCCGATTCAAACCGGGAGCCCGATGCAGAAACGTGTGCAATTCGAGGTCTGCCAGATTCGCGGCCCAGATCAGCGATGCAAGACTGTCGAGCACGCAATAGGAAATCTGGCCACCTTCCGATCGGGGGACCGCTGTCGTATGTACCCAACCGGGATGTGGGGGGCAATTCTTCTCATAGAAGAAAAATCCACCAGCCCCGTTGGGATATCGCTTGAGCGTTATCGGACGATCTTTCAGATGGGGCAGCAGAAAAGGCGAAATTCGAACGTAATAGTCGATGACCTCGCCCTTTGTAAAGCCGCTCTTCGGATAAAAGACTTTGTCGAGATTCGAAACCTCGACTTTTATTCCATCGATATCCAATTGTGTTTTTGCGGAACTCATGTGGCTTCCTCGCGCACCACGTCCGAGGCATTCTTATCTTCGCGAAGGCCCAGATAGACAGGCTGACGCAGCCTGTAGTCGTCTGTCCACTCCGAGAATCGAACCTGGCAGACGAGTTCGGGCTTAAGCCAATGACAGCGTTTCATTTCTACCCGCGTTATTCCGCTGCCGAATCGTCCTCTGCTGGATTCTGGAATATTCGCAAATGGACATTCGGTGCTTTCGAGTTTGCGAAACTTCGATCGAAGAGAGCGAAGCGTGGAATCGTTGAATCCGGTTCCCACCTTCCCACAGAACCGAAGCTTCCGAGATTCATAGTAACCCAGCAGCAGCGCTCCGAAATGCTGCCGGCCACCAGTCGGATCGGAATATCCTCCGATAACGAATTCCTGTTCCCGATGAGTCTTGAGTTTGATCCATGCCCCGCTGCGCCGGCCCGTCTCGTAAAGAGAATGCGCCTTCTTTCCGATGAGGCCCTCCAGACCCAGCTTGCCGGCCTGTTTCAGCAGAGCGTCGCCGTCGCCTTTCAGGACTGCAGAAATCCGCAGGACCCCTGTAGGTCGTCGAATCGATTTCTTGATTCGTGCCTGACGATCTTCCAGCGGAACGGATCTCATATCCGTCCCGTTCTGTTGAGGCAGATCGAAAATGTAATAGAACAGTGGAGGCGCCTCATCTCCGGATTCTCGATTCTGTAGGAGTTGAAACGACGAGCGGCCTTTGGAATCCAGGGCAACGATCTCGCCATCGAGAATGGTGTTTTCCGTGGGAAGGAGGCGAAGCGATTTCAGGACTTCCGGAAATTTATTGCCAAGATCCTTTTCGTTGCGCGAGATGAGTCGAACGTCACCCTTGCTTTGTATGAAAGCGAGGGCGCGGAAACCGTCGTATTTGATTTCATACTGCCAGTCGCCATCTGGAGCCCGTTTGACGAGTTTGGCCATCATCGGTTCAAAGAAAGGAAGAAGGCTGCCGGTGGAGGCTGTCCTATTGGAATGCCAGATCTTTTTCGAATTCGCCAGGTTCGCCATCGTTTTTCCGGAGAGTGCGGACGTGTCGTCCTGCCTTTTCGAAACCGGTTTCATATCGTCGCCGCCCCGAATCAGCAGCCATTGCTTGTCGTCTTTTTTCAGACGAACGAGATACCATTCGCCGGAGAGTTTTTTCCCTTTAAGGATGAAATGCAGTTTCCCCCCGGCGAGGTCCTTCGCAGGCGTCGGGCTCTGTGTCTGGAATGTGCCGTAATCCCAGACCATGACAGTCCCTCCGCCATACTGTCCCTTCGGGATGACTCCTTCAAAATCGCGATAGGAAATCGGATGATCTTCAACATGCATTGCCAGTCGCTTTTCACCTTTAGTAAACGGTATGCCTTTGGGAACTGCCCATGATTTGAGCGCGCCACCGATCTCCAGCCGGAAGTCATAATGAAGGTGGGAGGCTTCGTGTTTTTGAATCACGAACCGTCGCACACCGGACTTGAGCCGGGCCGAAGCACCACTCTTCGGCTCTGGTGTTTTGGTGAAGTCCCGCTTTTCCGAATATCGGCGCAATGACATGGGGGGGTCCTTTCCAGTCTTTCAGGCAGCGCCTTTCCGCGAACCTTTACGTTTGCGGGATTGTGCGGTCTCGCGAATACTGCGCTGCAAGACCGAAGCCAGATCAATAACATTGGTTACCGATTTCCTGCGGGGGGCGGGTGTTGCTTCTTCACCACCGTGTTCAAGCTTTCTGGCGATCAGGGCTTCGAGGGCTTCACGATATTGATCTTTGTAGTCGTCCGGGTTCCATTTCGTGGACATACTGTCGATCAATTGAAGCGCCATCTTCATTTCCGGTTTGGAGGCCGTCCCTCCTTCCGGAATCTTGAAGTCCGTTTCATCGAGAATTTCATTCGGAAAGTGCATCAATTCCAGCATCAATCCCTTCCCCTGAGGCTTGATGGCGGCGAGATGTTGCCGGTTCTTCAGTACGACGGTTGAAATCGCAATCTTTCCGGATGAAACAAGAGCGTCTCGAAGCAGCGAATAGGCCTTGTCGGCTCCTTTGCCACTTTCCATATAGTACGGCTTATAGAAAAGCAGAGGATTCACTTCTTCCAACTTGATGAAGTTCAGAATGTCCACCGTCTGCGTTCCTTCGATGGCGACTCGCTTGAAATCGTCGGGCGTGAGACTCACAAATTGGTCCTTCTGATACTCATAGCCTTTGACGATGTGGTCCCAGGGCACTTCCTTCCCATCCGCCTCAGCCACTCTTTTGTAACTCACCGGGCTGAGATCCGAATCTCGCAGCAGACGAAATGAAATCTCATCCCGACGCGTTGCGGGATAAATGGAAATCGGAATGTTCACCAGGCCAAAACTGATTGTGCCTTTCCATATCGCTCGCATGGACTACCTCCGGTGTTGTTACTGATCGGCGCAGGAAGACTTGCACGCAGAATTCCGTTACGATTTTCAGGAAGCGTGCGGCAGAGAAGGGACGAACCTTCTTTACCACTACGATGGTCATGAAGTGCCAGTCGGCCTTCAATCATAGCTTAATCCATCGCGTTCTCCTGTATTTCGGCATCGATGCCCACCGTAGCCAAAGCGCACAAGCTTGTCGCGATCTCTTCAGAAGCGCCGATGGCGATATGCGATTTCGAATTGGCGTTTTCGATCGGGTTGTTAACGAAAAGTGCGAATACGACCATCGCGCCAATTGCCATCCTTGCCAGGACGACGGCCTGATAGATTTCCGAAAGTTTGGAACGAACCATCTGGGCATCCGTGGGATTCTTAGTGGGCGCCCACAGGGTGTTGGAGCCTTGCGATCCCGTGATTTCTGCCGCCGCCATAATGCGGCCCTCGCGATCAAACCAGTGTGGATCCAATGATTGCCCGAACTGTTGGGTATTCGGACTGAATCCGGTTTCCAACTCCACCGCAGATCGAGTCAGCCGTCGCCATTTCATGATATTTCGTGCAATTGCAGAATCGATTTCCGACAAGGTCATCATCATTGGTTTTCCCATAGGAGCTCCTTTCGTGTACTGCAATTTGTCATCTACTTGAGATGAGGCACGTGCGGTTCCCTTATCGTCAAATTGCGAAAGTTTTGTGGCATCCGGCGACACTGTTTCAGTTCTGACAATCTCGCCAAGCGGCGGAAAATGAAAGACTACCGGTAACGTTGATGTGAGCGAAACGAAGGGTTCCGAAAGTGCAAAGTTTAAGGCGAGGAGGAATTTAAAATGGGCAACTGGATTCAAAATCCGGAAGTGGGGTCTGCCGATTCTGTTCCTGCCGAAGAACAAGTCGAATTGAGTCCCATTGGTGCCGAGTACCGCGATGCGGTCTCATGTCTGCATGGCATCATCGAGCTAAGCCCTCGTACCGCACATCGAATCATGAGGAATATTGTTGGCGTTTATCGGAATCTGGCGACGATTGCACATGGCGAGCTGGAATCCGAATGACTGTAGGCGCGGACTGTGGCCAAGATGTTGGCGGCCGTCTGGGGGAGTCGAAGTTAGCCGAGCTGCCCTCCTGAGTCAGGAGGGCAGCACGATCGAGACAGCAGTTGAGATCGTGCGGGGGGGGTGGTTCCAGAGCCGCACTCTTTAAGAATGCATTCGGAGACATTTCACTTGGGGAACCACCCCTCGCGTCATCGCAAAGAACGCGATGACGCTGCCCTCCTGACTCAGGAGGGCAATTCGCCCGCGTTCAGCGTCACCATAATCCTCCTGTGAGCGCACCTGTTTTGGACAGCAGTGATCGGTGACCGCGCCTACAGAGTCAGTATCGCGCCCGGCGGTTGGCTGCTCCGCGGTCTCGGTCTCGGTAGTCCCCGTTAGCGGAGGTCCTTCGAACCAGCGGCTTGGCCTCATTGACTGTCAGGGGGCGGCCATTGAGCTCGGAGCCGCTCAAGCCTGCAATTGCCTTGACGGCGTCGTCCTCCTCCATTTCGACAAACCCAAACCCCTTCGAGCGGCCGGTTTCCCGATCCGTGATCACGCTGACGGATCGAACAGACCCGAATTGCTCGAAGACCCTTCGGACTTCATTCTCCGGGGTCTGAAACGACAGATTTCCCACATAGATTTTCTTGACCATACGTTCTCCTGTTGATTTGAAAGAAGGACCAAGCTCAGGCCCCGTGTTCCGACAGTCCGCCGGACGAATGTAGTGATGCAATTGTGATTCCGAAAATCACTGGTCACAAACTCCTGCCGAACGGCAGCTCCAATTGCCAGGAATCAGGCAGCTTTTTTGCGGGAGTCGTGTATGTCCGTAGCTCCTTCAGACTTGAAGACATTCAAGGCAGCATCCAGATGAGCGGGGTCGGAGGAATGTACGGCAATCAGGATTTCACCACCGCTCACCTTTTGATGGAAGTGCGCTTCGACATCGTCCGGCAATCCCATCGGTTTGAATGCGCCCGTTCCACCCAATAGTCCTCCAACGACGCCGCCGGCGGCCGCTCCATTGATGATTGCGAGAAGCGGTCCGATTGCCAACGCCGGTCCGATCCCCGGAACAGCGAGGGAAACCAATCCTCCCAACACGCCGCCAATACCAGCCCCACGGACGGCATTCTCTTTTAAGGAAATCTCCTTTGTGTCGGTGCGGTCATGAAGAAAAATGGAGAGTTCCGGTCCGAGCCCGGCATTACGCAGGTGAACAATCACCGCATTCGACTGCGGTTCACTGGAGCACAGGCAATACACTGCATCTGTCATACGTTCTCCTTTGCAACCTTATTCCCACTTGGCTGGATCATCCGTTCTGTGGACTCGTTCCAGCGGTTTGGACGCAAGTGGAATGCCCAAATAAAAAGAAATGAAATTTCTAGGAGTGAGACGAATTCGCCCCTGGCATGACACGAATGGTCTGTCGGCGCGGCGCCTGGAGATGGGGCAGCAAATCCTCGGATGCCAAAGAGTGGTCTTCGAATTCCACCATCCGACTCTCGAGATTTTTCTGCAATGCCGATGCGACCGTCATTTCCAATGGGCGTTTCTTAGCGGGATGACGGCTGACCCATGCCACCAGCTCCGTCCTCAGTTTATGAATATCGTGAATCTCCCCCATCGTCGTTTGCAGCGACTTCAGCATTTTCAAGACAGCCTGAATGCCGCGTGTCCGGGACAAGCCGAGTATCTCCGCGATGGTTTCGCTGGAATAACGAAGATCGCGCAGTTCGACTCTCATGTGGTGGAACCCTTTGCTATCCGGGCTGTCTTTCCACAACTGATGGCTACGTAACAACGCTTCGTACCGGCGGCGCAGTACTTTTTCAAACGCATCGCGGTAGTCGCCATCCGTCCAGTCTCTGGAAAGCCGTTGAAGCTTGCGTTCGATCCTGTCGATGCGCCGGTGAAGAACCCGTTTGGGGTGCCGGCTCAGAAACTGGTCGAGTTGACGATCGTCATCGGATTTTCGGCGTGTGAGGAATTTGGAAAATGACCGCACCTTGTCGGAAGTGTTCAGACGGTCCAGAGTCGTCCGATAGACATAGTTATCGCGCAGCGGACCCAGTTGATCCGAAATGCGCTCCAGTCGACGAGTGGCGCGTTCGCCTGGAACACCGGTGGACAACTCGGCAACACCAATGGAAGACACCAGACGCCGGCTGGCCGATCTCATTTTGTGCACCGCGCCCGGAGATGAACGACGCCGAAGCCGGGACCATTGTCTGGAGAATTCTTTCCAGCGGTCCCGCATCACCGCATTCCAGCGTTTTTGGATGACTTGATTGGAAGCGCTCATATGTGGTGTCGCGGCGTTCTGCTCGGCCGGCGAAGGGCGTCTCCCGGTTCCATCGGAATTGCACCTTCTTCTTCATCCGAGCTGCGTCCCTCATAGTCTCGTTCTACTGCTTCAATCGATTCACGATCAGATTCGTCGACCATCTCATTTTCGATCTCGTTAATCGACTCGATGCTCGACAGATCTCTTTCGGGCACCGAAGAAATGATGGGGGTTTTTGGAATTCGGTTCTTGTGTCTCATTACCGGTTGCCTCCTTCCAATCGGGGACATTGAAAAAACTTGTGGTCGATGGGATTTGCGTTGTAATGCAACAAGACCAGGCATCAAGAGTCTCCAGGTTTTATCCCAGAGATTTTCGAGAAATGAATGGATTGAACCTGAGTTCTATCCGGCCCGTAATGTTGCTCAGTTTTCACTTTGCATCGATTGTCGGGCTGTATTCGCTTCTCGTTCTTTCAGCCTGGTCTTCACTTCTTAATATTGCAATCGGATTTCCAAAATAGAATTCTATAAGATTTGCGGACTTACATCGCGACGCATGACCTCAAGCGCCCCATAAGTGCACTTGGAAGTGAACTGCAGGGGCGGTCGTAGACCGCCTCTCCAGCAAAAAGAGCACTACCGCGCGGGAAAAATTTCACCCCTTGCAATCCAGATGCCCGCAACCGCAGGCCAGATCTGCAAGATTGCCGGCGTTGTGGCAGTAGTCGCTGCAATACTTCTCGCCGTCCTTAACCGCACACGTACAGGCAGGATGCGCACACTTTTCAGTATTAGCCATCGCGGACCTCCTGTTGTGAGAAAGCAAACTGGAGGCCAAAAGCGGGAAATGAGGAGCGTTTTCCGTGTGGCATGCCACATGCGCACTCGACCAAAGACACCACTACGTCGAAGGTGAAATCAAAACCGATGAAAATGAAATCGCTCACACCACCGGTCCGAAGATCACGTGGTCCAAGGATCCTGCTGGAAACATCTTGTCGGTTCTTGAAGAAAAATGATCCGCCTGCCGTTACACCGTCTCTAATTCAAAGGAGGTTCCATGAAAGTTACTAGCGTCATGACATCGAATGTGGAATGTGTTGCACCGGATACATCTCTTCAGGAAGCGGCACAGCTCATGAAGGCACTGGATGTCGGATTCCTTCCTATCTGTGAGAACGATAGCCTGATTGGAACGGTAACCGATCGCGATATTGCGATTCGATCCGTTGCCGAAGGGCACGATGTCCGGAAAACAACGGTCCGGGATGTCATGTCCGCTCCCGTGTACTACTGCTACGACGATCAGGACATTTCGGAATGTGGCCATTCCATGCAAAGTCAGAGTGTTCGCCGAATGCTGGTACTCAATCGCAGCAAAAATCTTGTGGGCGTGGTGTCGCTTGGAGACATTGCAACAAGGTCCGGCGCACCGCCACTGGCAGCCACCACACTGAAGCAGATTTCCAGTGCGGCATGACTCTGAGAACTCGACACCATTCTTCTGGAGGTCTTTATGATTAAGAAAGTGAAAGAGGGATATAAGGTGCTTTCGGAAAAAACGGGCAAGAACCTGGGCGGTCCTTACAAAACCAAAGAAGAAGCCGTAAAACGCCTGCAACAGGTGGAGTATTTCAAGCACAAGAAGAAGTAGGCAAACCGCTGTAGGGGCGGTCTATGACCGCCCACAATCTCACATTCGAAAAACAGTGGGCGGTCATAGACCGCCCCTACAGGCGATCTTCGAAGTGGCGACCGACAAATTCCCAGTCGACGGAGTCCAGATTCGGAACTTCAATCATTCTCGATATCGACTCGCGTATTCCCGTGCCGATCCCGGGAATCCCGGCCAGTCGCAAAGCAAGCGTGCTGAGATCTTCCACGAGCACGGCAAAAATGGAAGACGTCATCGCTTCCGGCAAATCAAGTCGCACGGCATTTTCCGCAATAAGCTGTCCATAAATGACGGTGGCAAAACACTGACCCAATGCCATCTCAAACTGCATATCCGAACCGGCGGGGCTCAATTCCGATTTGGCGGTCGCCATTTCCCGGAATACTTCCACCTGACGCCGGAACGGTGCCATACCTTTCACGGATTCAAGCGGACGATATGCATCCAGAAAAGGAGGAAACCCTACGGCATGTGGCGAACCGGCCCGGGCTTCCATCAGATAGGGGTTTTCACGCGACGGTGTTTCACCTCCAACCAGCGAAGGTGGCTGGTCGATAGTCGAATCCGGTCGATCGAAATAGCGCGGAATGAACTGGACCGCCAGGCCAAGATTGATGTGCATGCTTCCTTCAAGACTCGGAATCAACTGGATGTCGCGCAGCGCCATTTCAAAGTAACCGCTGCTTTCAAATCCTTTTGCGCCGATGCATTCCTGCAGCAGCGACATCACCTTCAGTCCCTCCGTGCTCACTTTCGCTTTTTGGACGGCACAGAAAAGCAGATAGCGGCGGTCTGAACCGGAAGCGGCATGTACATAGTCGAGCGCGCGATATGCATAGAGCTTCATCGCTGTCAGCCGTAACCATGCTCGGAGTACATTGGCCTGAATGTGACGCATTTCGAGGACAGCCTTGCCATACAGTTTTCGCTTCCGGAGATGTGTCACGGCTTCCTGAAGTGCATGCTCGCAAATGCCAATGGATCCGAATCCAAGAAAAAACTTTCCCAGCGTAATGGTCCCAAAAACGGCATCCCATGCGTTGCGGCCTTCCGCGATGACGTCGCCTGCTGGAAACAAATGGTTCTTCACTTCGAACGAACCCACATTCGCAGCCCTTACTCCCAGAGTGCGGATTTTCCCAAGGCTGCGAAATGCCGCAGCCTGTCCGGGCCGAAGAGCGACGAGCATGAATGGCGCTCGATTGGCGCGGCCGATTGTGCCTTCCGCGCTGGATTCTCTGTGAGTGATCCTCCTGCCAAGAATCGAAATCATCGATGCGGCGTCCGTGTTGCCGATGTAGTACTTTGTGCCGTTCGCGATGAATCCTCCGGGTTCCGATTCCGCGACGGTAAACTCATTGGCCATAAGATCCGATCCGTGATCCTTTTCCGACACGCCAAACGCCATTACATTGCCTGCTTCCATTGCAGCGACAGCTTCCTTTTTCAATTTCGTATTGGTGCCCATGAGAATCGAAAAGAGGCCTAAAAAGCTGACTTGAAGGCTATACCCGTGTGCGGGACTGCAATAGGCAAACACTTCGAGGAAGCGCGAGTACCGGAGCAGATCGAAGCAATTCCCTCGATTCGAATACTGCCCAGGCGAAAGTATCGAGGCATACAGACCCTGCTTTTGCTGATACTCCATCCAATCGTCGTACCACTGCTCCAGACGGTCTTCATCCTTGAGTGCAGGCAGCCCCTTTTTTTCGAAAAATGCAACGAGCGTGCGCAGCGCGGGATCGTCCATGTAAGGGTTCTCTGCGGACCCGCGGATGAGAGCAAATGGATAGACGGTTTCGCGCCCCTGATGCCTGCGGGACGTTTCGGATTGTTCCACAGCCATATCGCTAAGCCGCCTTTCGAGGAGCGGATTCGCGTTGCAACGCGCTGATGGCATGCATGATTCGCTGTAAGGCGATATCGCGGGCGTCCCTGTCCCGATGACGACCGGTTAAATCATCAATCCGAATGGGTGGCCCGAACTGAAGTGTCACCTGATTGAATTGCAGGAAATCCCTCATCATTCCGGAGAATGGCCGGGTCCCATGAATATATGCGGGCACCACGACCGCGTTGGTCATCAGAGCCAGCAACGCAACGCCCTTCCGGCCCTCCTGAAGCTGGCAGTCGTCACTGATTCGTCCTTCTGGAAATATTCCAATGCATCCGTTGTTCGATAGCTCACGCACCGCGGTTCGAATGCCTGCCGTGTCATTGCCTGTACGATTGACCGGAATCACTCGAAGCACACGATAGATCATGTTCAAAGGCGCCTGATCGTAATATTCCCGCGCTTCCAGGAATCGAATGGGACGGTATTTGCTCGCAACCTGCAGGCATACGGGGTCGTAAACCGCAGTGTGATTGGCCACTAGAATCACCGGGCCTGAACGCGGGATGTAATTCGAGTTGACGCTGCGGAATTTCTTGAAAAAGGCAAGATAGACGACGGCCAGTTTGCGAAGCAGTTCGAGGGGCAAAGGCAATGCGGATGTTTGACGATAGAGACAGACGATTCCAAGGCTGACAATGAGACCAGCAGGAACGATATCCATGCGAAAATCGCTCATAACGCCTCCTTGTTCGAATCTCGCTATTCAAATGTTCAAGATGGGGTGCGTTATGCACTAAGCACGTCCGTTGCCAAATCGATAAACCGCTGAGGCTTTAATTTGATTTTGAAGGCTTATAGAACCGAATGCGTTGGGTTTACGGATTCGCTGTTCGACCGGACACGACGGATATCCATTGCGGCAAGTCAGATCAAAATGCCTGCCCGATTCCGAACACAAAACGCCGTGGGGGTTCGCCGGATCGCGTGGACAGATTCATTCCGAAATCGAAGCGAAATAGCATGAATGGCGTCGCAATTCGCAATCCAACTCCCGGTGAATACCGGAGATCCCATGGGCGAACGTTCTTCGCGTCGTGATAGATATTTCCCACGTCAAAGAACGCGACGCCTCCGAATCTCCAGAAAATAGGGAATCGAAGTTCCTGATTGACGATCAGCAATCCATTGCCAGGTTCCAGAGTGAGCTGGTCCTGCCTGAATCCGCGCAGGGACGTTCCGCCGCCGGCAAGAAATCGTTCTGCGGGGACCAGATCGACAGATCCAAATCCTCTCGCGAGACCCGCCCGATAACCGCTGGCCCATATGAGATTTTTACGTACCTGCCTGTAACGGAAATACTGAGCGAAGTTTTTCACATAAGTGAAAGTTGTTCCCAGACCTGGAGGCGCAACTTCAAAGCTGTTGGAGAAAAATGATCCACGTGTGGCATTGAGGATGTCGTCACGTGTATCGCGTGAAATGGCAATGTTGACCCGCCCGATGTTATATCGAAAATCGGTTACTGCCGGATCGCGCGGATCCACGCTGGGCCCGAGTGCACGCACCTGCTGATAAGTGAAGTCGTACGTCAGGACGTAGTAGTCCGTCAGTCGCCATTGTTGCTGGCCGGTTAATCCCAGAAAGTATTGAGTGGTTTCCGGGATGGACCGGTCTCGCGTCCGGAATAGTGTTCCCGTCGTGATCACGCGCTTGCCCATAAACTCCGGAAATGATGCAAACATCCGGACATCGCGTTCCTGCTGCTGTGCCGTGACAGAGGTGCCCAGGCTGATGCCGCGCCCGAACAGGTTGCCATACTTCAGTTCTGCATTAACTCCCAGTTGCCTGTCGCTGGTTTGAAGTCGATTTGACACGGCAAAGCCGTACCGAAAACGCCAGGGAGCGTTCTCATTCAGGTGAATGCTGGTTGTGTAGCCGTTCTTGTCCGGATCGACTGCGATATCGACCCGCTTGAAAAGCCCCGTGTCATAAAGTTTCTTGCGCGTGAGGTTGATCCGCGAATAGTCGACCGGGTCGCCTTCGTGAAATTGAAACTGGCGATGGATGTATGAAAGATCCGTAAGCATCCGTCCATCAATAGAGACGTGATCCACGACCTGACGCTCACCCTCCTCGATCGCAAACGATATGGTGATGCGCGACGAGGTTTTATCCCAATTGCTGGAAGGTTTGATCTTCACATCGTTGTAGCCCTGTTGCCAGTAATCGGCGGTAATGCGCTGTCGTGCGGTTTCAATCCAGGTGGATGTGAATGGGAATGGTTCCAGCGGTTTTTCCGCCTCGGGAGGGCGGCCCGCCTGGTCTTTCGGTATGACCTCCGTTGCGCCAAGAATCACGACGCGCTGGAGATGATCTGCCTTGAAAAACGTATTGCCGCCAAATTCCAGCTTTCCGACCATATATTGGGCGCCGGGTGTCACGCGCATGGTGAGGTGCGATTTCATTCCGTCGATCACCAGTTCAGGGGCGGTGGCTTCCGCGGCGAGAAAGCCTTTTTTCTGGAGTCTGTATTCCACACGCTTCTTGAATTCTTCGGGGGCGGCCAGTACGTCTCCTGTGCTTTCTGTAATATCGTTGCGAATGTCGGCCAGCGTGTCCTTTTCGGGGCCCAGGATCTGCCAGTCCGGGTCTTCATATTTGACGCCTTGCTCGATTACGAAAACAAAGCGGTGCGAATCCGAATCCGGCGGCTCTTCACGATGCATAACCTTCACCTTCAAATAACCATGGTCGCGAAAGTATTTGAGCAGGCGGGCTTCGGCGCCGTGTAAGGCCGTCGCCTGCGTGAGGCTGTCTATCCAGATTTGCCGGACATCGTCTTTGACCTTTTTCGGGACTTCCGCACCTTCATAGTCGAGAGTGATCTCCGCGCCTTTCGAGATTTCATACTCGACGTCGATCTTGCCATCGGCGGAATTTCGATGGCCACGAACCTTCACATCGAGAAAATTGCTCCTGGTATAAAACTTTTCCAGCTTTCTTACATCGTCATTCATGCGATAGGCGCTGAATGGCTTGCCCGGCTTTGTAATCTTGCGCAGCAGCACATCTCTCGATTCATTGACGCCGATGAACTTGACATCGCCAAGAACCAATTCGGCGCGAGGTACGATTCGTTTCGGGAGCGGCGGCCCGCCTCCGATGCTGAGAGTCTGTTTCAATTCGAGCCGAACCTCACGCTGGTCCGTTTCGTTGACCGCGCGGAGAAGGAAGTTCCGGTACGGGTTGTACGCTGCAATCCACGCCTGGGACCGCGCTCCATTTAAATTTTGTGAGAACGTAAAATTGAAATCCTTTGTGATGTTCTTGCCGACGACCAGTTTTGCGCTGATGTCCTGGTCCGCAGCGAGACTGACGGCGTCGAGGCGAACGGTATCCAATCCCAGCGCAGTTCCCGCGCTATTGAAGAATCCGCTGAACTGCCCGGTCAGGTAGCCGGCAAGTTGCTCACGGGCGACTGCAAGGTGCGACCCCTGAAGCTCTTCAAATGTTCGTCCGGTCAGAAGCATCGAAATAATGTCGGACTCGGAAAGGAATGGATCCGAGGAAAACTCGGTTTTGAGAGTGCTCGGAGTGCCGCTGGCGCGAAGAGTGATGAGATACCGTTCGTCCTTCGCCTGGAGTTCATGAATGGCTTCGAAATCAAATTCCGGTTCGGTTCGAACGGCATTATTGAATTCGATGATTCCCCGATTGATCGCATAACGGTCGCGCCTTTCCAGCGGGGCGACTTCGTCCACGGCAATACCGGGTCCGAAATATAGTTCGCCGCCATCGTTTACTTCGGCGCGTCCGATGATGATCGGATTGCCGAGGCTTCCCCGGATTCGAAAGTCCCCCGTGAGATCCAGGTCCGCGACATTATTTGAAATCGTCACCAGGCCCGGGGTTTGAACGGTGACATCCAGTTCGATGTTATTGGCGTATCCCGGCAAGGCAGGTCGGGAATCGGCCATGACTTCCGAGGCTTTTGTAATACCGGCAAAGATTTGCTGCGATAAGTCGATCTTGTCGCGATACAGCGCGCTGACAATTTCGACATTTCCTTCAAGAGTGCTGACGCCGTCTCCGGTGAGAGTCAGCTCGCTGTTGATCTCGCTCTGGAGTCCTTCCGGGTACTCCAACTGCACTTTCTCCGCATGAAGCGTCAATGACGAATGGTGCAGGCCGCTGGCAGAGAATCCGGATTTTCCGGTGGCTGTAAACGTTCCGCCGTTGAGGTTGGCATCAGCTCTCCGGATTTCCAGTCGATCTCCGAGAAGATCCAGCTGCACGTTGAGCATCCTCAAATCCATGGGAGGAGTTTCAGTTTGAAGTTGAGTGTCGGCAACTTGAACAAATCCGTTGATGCTGGGCTGGTTCCTTGTCCCGCGAATACTGGCTTCCGTTTTCATCCTGCCGGTGACGCTGATATCCGGGAGGAATGCCTCGAGGATTCTCAGATTGGTATCGGCATTCACATCCAGATTCAGGGCGCCGGACTGCAGCGCGGCACTTCCACGAATCATCGCAGTGGTGTCGGCGCCTTCGATGTGGAAGCTGTCGATGGTGAGCACTTCGTCTTTTAAGGAAATACGCACCGGTTCGGCCTGATGGATCTCGGTGTCATGCACAAAAAGATCCAGCTGGCTCACGGAGGCTTCTCCACTGGCACCTTTCAGCGATGGCCCGGCCAGAGAAGCGGCGCCGTCGGCGGTAATGGTTCCCGAAATGGGACGATCGGCAAGAAGAGCTTCGGGATGAATGTCTGCGGCGTGAAATTCGAGAGTGGCCGGCCCCTTCAGCATTCCGTGTCCTTCAATATCGACGTGACCCCCCGCGATTTCGGCCCGCATGCTGCGAATGTCGAATTGATTCTGGTTGAAAGAAACGTTGGTGGTGAAGGCAACGGCTTCGGTCATTTGTGGTGTTCGTGCGGTGGCGTTACCTGTCTCGATACTGCCATCGATGAGAGGATGTTCGATGGTGCCGGTCAGGTTTGCCTGGGCAACAGCTGTCCCGGTGAGGGTCAGTCCCTCAATGGGAAGTTGCGACAAGTCTGCAGTAAGGTCGGCGAGCAGGCCGTCGTCCAGATTGCCGTTGGCAGTGAGATGGACTCCATTGCCGTTCGCAGTAAGTTTTTCCACGGAAACGCGATTCAATTTGAATGGCTCCGCCTGGCCTGTGGCTTCGGCTTTTCCCGATACGACCGCTTCGTACTGCGCATGCTGGAGGTGGCTGCCGTTCGCAGTCAGTGTCGCCGTGAAGGCATACGGTGAACAGAGTTGCAGGTCGGAAACGAGACTGGCGGAGTATTTTTCGCTCTTCGCCTGAATCGTCGCCGCCGACCCGACGGTGGTGCCGGTCAGGCTGATGTTGCCGTGAGACTCTCCCTCATAGAAGACGTCCCGGAGTTCTCCGGTGAAATCCGTCGACGGCGTTTTCAGGTCGCCGCCCACTTCGCCGCTGAGAAAAGCAGTCGTCGATAGCCCGTGTATATCGCGGACGGCAAAGTTGTCGACCTTGAAGTTTGCGGCCACTGCCCGCGTCTGGACATTCAGTGTTCCCTGAGCATCGAGACGACCATCCGTCTGGGTCGCTGTGATCTTGTCGAACGTGAGGGTTTTGTTTTCCAGACGGCCGCCGACTTCGGCGCTGTCGATATGCGTTCCACCATAGTTCAGACCGGCGGAAGCACCCTGAAACGCTGCGGCAGGATTATCGACCGTGCCAGATAGATCCGCGGAGATGGTGGCAAGGCCCGATGCCTCGGGCAGGACGTCTTCGACATGCATCAGAATCTGGGGAAGCTCACCTTGGATGCGTCTGGATTGGAGATCCAGGCGCAGAGAAGCACTATCCAGCGAAGATTGCTTCAAGTCGGCATGAACCTTCTCCAACAGGACGATATTATTTTGAAGCGATGCATCGGCACTGCCATTGAGTGGTCCGATTCCCTGATATGTGACTCCGCGCGCTTGAACAGATGCGCGGACAACGGGTGCTGTCCAAACACCACGGATATCGCCTTGCGCGCGGACGTCCCCATATTTCCTGTAGTTCGCCTGGAATTTGCCTTCAACCTTTTTGTCCAGTCCCGTTCTTACCGTTCCAATCGCGCTAGCATCCGGAGCAGTCGCGGAAATCCGGAGGAGGGCTTTAGCGTTTTGAATCTCAATTTGCGATTGAGCGCGCCCGTACGAGCTGACGAGCGTGACAGATCCGGAACCGCTCGTGTCACTGAAATCGGACGCATTCCACTGAAGACTTACAGTTCCACTGCTGTTGGCCGGAATTCCCGCCGGACCGAGTTCCAGTCGTTTCCAGGCCGCAATCAGAGACTTCTTCTTATCGGAAATCTCCGCCGATGCGAGGACTTCACCACGGCCTTGCTCCGCGCGGAAATCCGTGATCTTGAGAATGCCTTTGTCGAAATTGACTTTTCCTGAAGCGCGGATCTGCTTCCACTGACGGATGGAGAGCGGGTCCGTGGAAAAACTCACGTCGGTTGCGAGCGTCGGGGTCCATTTCAATTGGCCTTGAGCAGTGCCCGCGCCGTTGTATTCGGCATAGTCGATTTTCCAGGCCGAAGGACCAAACTGAATGCCGTCATCCGAAAGCACCAATCGGATTTCTTTGATCTCCATCGAGAGGTCCGGGGGAAGGGAAAGCTTTCGATTGAATCGCAGCGATCCCTTTCCCTGATTGACGTCAATCGAGAAATCCGGAATTAGAAATTGCATGGATTGATTTCGATAATCCAGGGAACCATTCCGAACGACAAGACGGTCCAATCGAATTTTGGGAAGAGGGGTGGGTTTTCCGGAAGGCGCCGGCAAGAGCGACTCCGCAGAATTGAATTTGATTTCAAGGTTATCGACTTCGAGACTCGTAATCTCCTTTACCGCGGAAGTGAACACGTTCCACGGCAGGTGGATCGTCACGCGAGAGGCGCGCAGGCTCATTCCATTATCAACATAAACAACTCCATCCAGCGTTGCCTGCAGTTTGTAGGGATCGAAA
>Ga0163163_10000908_pt1 | contig 25087 bp, 24 predicted proteins | sample S65metaG_FD_119766 | JGI IMG/M metagenome (GOLD analysis project Ga0163163, IMG submission 119766) | Switchgrass rhizosphere microbial communities from Kellogg Biological Station, Michigan, USA - S6-5 metaG | ecosystem: Host-associated > Plants > Roots > Rhizosphere > Soil | place: USA...
ATCCGTGAGAGAGCCGGGATTGTGCTTCTTGGCCAGCTTCAAACCGCTAAGGGTCGCCGATGCTTTGCCTGCAATCTGATTTTTACCGAGAGAAATCAAAGACTCGATTTGATTGTCAGTAAGCGGCTTGTTGCCCGTCGCTTTTCCGACGATGCTTTTCACACGGTCCGAAAGATTCGGGTTAGCAACAATGTGTTCCCAATCTGTGATGACAGAGCGAGGAATAGAACCCTGTGCTTGGTTCTGCTGCAACTCAGAAAGAGTATAGACAAGACCGCGTTCAGCTTCCAGCCGTCGCTGAACCGATTCCGGGTCCGTGCTGTTTTCTGACTCCTTGATAGTGTTCACAATGTTGTGAAACGTATCGATGTTCGCTTTGTTGCCTTCCCAGATTTTGAAACTCTGGTTCTTGTCGAGAATTTTTTCTCGCGCTTCGCCAACGTCCATCCCCGGCTTTGTGATAGCGCCTAAGTTCGGGTCGTAGCCACTGTCTGCGCTGACTGGAGCGCCCGAAGGTGACACGTCGCCGTGCCCCGGAACAGGAACGCCCTTCGCGGGATTCGCCGTGGGGTCTGGGGCCGTTCCCGGCGGAGTCTTGCCCGGAAACATCCCCATCAAGCTGCGATAATAGGACTCGCCCGGACTCCCGGCAGTGATGTCCACGCCAAACTTATTGAAAACCTTTTTGCCTTTCTTTCCAGAGGCATCCTGAGTCTCTTGAGTGCGTGCGGGGTCGGGAGTCAAACCTTGCTGCGCCAACTCCGCCATGTAAACAGGAGCCTTGAAGGTCTGGCCGAGTTTTCCCATCGCTTGGAAGTCAGGGGTGCCGTCCGCCTTTGTGGGCACGGCAGAATGACCAAACCACGGACCGTATTGCTGGAAAGCGTCAACGCCTCCGTTGAAAACTGAATTCCATTTGCTTCGTTCCAACTCCCATCGCTTCGCCTCAGTCGCGGGGTCAGAAAGAGTCAGTTCATTGTGCCGCGCTTTGATTGCGTCCGGGGAAACATACTCACCCAATTGCTGGAGCAGCGCCTTGTTCTTGGACTGCGCCACGTCTCCGATTCGGCTAACGATGTCGTCTTGCGTGATGAACCCTTGTCGAAAGGCGTCCACCAAATTCGTGACTGCATTCGAGTTTAGCGTGTTCGGGTCCGCCGGTGTAACCAACGGAGTCGGTTGAGCGCCAACCGAGATAACGGGTAAATCACTTTGTCCTACTCCTGCCATATTATTGTAGTGTTGGGGAAACTGGTTGCGATACGTTATAGACCGCGTTCGCCTGCTGCTTTTGCAGAGGCGTCATTCCACGATACAGAGATTCTTTGCCAGCGGAGAACCCTTGATTATATACGCTGTTCTGCCGGATTCCGGCTTCGCGAGGATTACCAGTCCCCGCGCCTATGGGCGGAAGACTTGGCTTCACGGTTGACGGAGCCGTCGCAGCTACCATTGGGGGCGGAGTAGCGCCGAGCATCCGGCCATAAAGAGCCGCCGCAGCCGGTGACATTTCGCCGCCAACAGAATTTTTGACGAGAGATTGAATGATGTCCTGCCCGCCAGCCGAAGGTTCAACACTTGGCGTTGCGACTTTCGGCATACTGCCCCAGTCAGGAGCAACCGGACCGCCGGTATTCGGGAATAGCGATTGAGTTGTCGCAATCTGCTGGCCGGGAGCCGGACCGCCGCCGCGCTGAAAAGTTTGAAGGTAAGACTGGAGAGAATTTCCAGACCAACCGTGCTGAGACGCAGTAGGAATTTTTACCGTCGCGGTATTCCAATCAGGTTGCGCCGAGGGCAACGTCAGATGCACCGGGACAGGCTTCATCTGGACAAGCGGCTTGGGTTTGCCGCCGCCTCCGCCGCCTCCGCCGAAGATTGCCGCCGCCAAAGGATTTGCAAAATCAAGGAATCCCATTAGTCGAGCCCTTCACTTGAGAAATCTTCTTCGCTGCTTCCTCCGCCGGTATCCGAGCCTCCGGAGAGGTCCGCACTGGGAGCAGAATTTACCTTGGATGAGAAAAGGTTCTTGATGTCAGAGTAAGCGCCGGGAGCCGCACGAGTCGCGCCGCCGATTGCGTTGCCCCAGATGGAAGCCTGAGCGAGTGCGCCCTGTGACGCAGCGTTCGCCGCGCTTTGTGTAAGCTGATTGGTAGCGCCAACACGAGCCATCCAGATGTTCGCGATGTCCGTGCCAGAAAGACCGGCTTGCGGAACGGCAGCTTGGCTTGAACCGAAAGCGGAGCCAGTAGCGGCCAGCTTTGCGGTCTGCTGTGCGGTGAGATTAGGAAACAGAGCGCCGAGCACTTGAGAGCGTGCCGTATCGAGTTGCTGTGCGCTGTTCGCGAGAGTCGCGGCCTGCGCTTGTCGTTGAGCCTGTAACTTGATTCCTGCGTCACCGAAAAGGGTTCGTAGCATCGTCCCGCCGACACCTTGAGCGGTAGCCTTTCCAGTCACCATGCCGGACTGTTCGAGTCCGTGCTGGACAATCTGAGCCTCTACGTCTGGCGGAAGCGTCGCGCCGTCTTTCAAATCAGCGAGGGCCGCGTCAACGAGTTTGTTCTTTACGTCATTAAGTCCCGGAGTCGGAGTCAACGCAGTGGATGCCGCAAGCTTCGCGACTTGGTCCGCCGGTGCATTCGATGCGAGAATCTGGTCAAGCTGGTTCTTGATTCCACCTTCTGCGGCGTATCGAGTCTGGAGAAGCGCGGGGTCAATCTGCCCCTGCAAAGCTAATTGCTGTTGGGCACGTTGAATGTCCGCAGTCGTCGCCTGTCCGCCGATGACGGAAGGGTCGAGAGACTTATAGACAAGGTCCTGCTGGCGCTTGATGGCGTCCAACTGCATTCGGGTAACATCTTTCGATGCCCCGGCCTGAATAGCCGAGCCTGCAATTTGACCAACGAATCCTAAAATGTTGCCCATGTTAAAAAGTCTTTGAGTAACTCTCCGAATGAAGTGTATAACCGCGAGCGGCGTAAATCTTCCGAAGAATTTCCGGTTGAGTGTGGGCACTCAGGCCCATGTAAACGTGTTTGCAACCTTGCTGCTTGCAGAAATTTTCCCAAGCGTCGAGCAGCGCAAGGCCGACTCCAGACTTTCGATGCTGGTCTGCTACAACCCAGAGAAGTTCGTAGCTGTTGATTTGATTGGGGACGTAAATCGATTCTCGAAGTTCTCCGCAGATATACCCGAGAGCCGCGCCGGTGTCACTGTAAGCCGCGAAAAAACTGAATCGAGGATTACACATGGCCTGCTGCGCGAGGTTCTTCGCGATGTTTCCGGGAGTCGGATGTTCCTCAACGTCGATATTCTTAATCTCCACTTGGGGACCGATAACGGCGGCAGCGGCATAGATTTCCTCTTGCCGCGCCACTGGTTTAATTGTGAAAGGAACAGCCATCCCTTAAAAGTTACCTGTTTCTTACTGCTTGTAGAGCGTCCATAGCGCCAACTGGGGCGGCACGGTAATCGAGCTAGGAGCGCCCGCCAGAGTCACCGTTTCCCCGGATGTCACCAGAGAAGTCTGGGGACTTACCCCCGGAGAGGTCGGAAAGTTACTGGCCGGATTAGTTCCGGGGTCCGTAGTCGCGCCAACGAGCACGCGCCCGCGCCACGACTGGTTTGTATCGCCAAGAAATCCCCATCCGGGATTCTGGGTCAGAGCGTCCTGCAAAAGTTCTGTGACTACCTGCTTCACGTCTCCCTTGACGCCGTCCACGGTGCGCCAAGCGGACCGTTCCCACCAGATGAGAGTCTGGATGTCAGTGTCATAAAACTGCTGCAAATTTTCCGGAGACGTTGGGCGCTGCGCCGTAGTTCCAGAACGAACAATAGGACTGATTCCTTCCCATGCGAGAGTGACCGAGTTCCATTGAAACCATCCGATGGCCGCGCCGTGAGACGGGTCAACATCCGTCGCATCTCTCTCAGTCTTCAACCAGACTTCCGGGTCGTGGGACACCGGCTGAGAATTTCCAATCCAAAAAGGAATGGTGAACGAATCCGAAATATCAACCGGAACGTATCGCTTGGTTGCTTCATCCCAAACATACCAGCGGGTCCCGCCCTTGAGCCACGGTCCCACATTTGACGTTGGTTCGATGTCGCCGATGAAAATGAAGTTCGCGCCTCCGGGCGAAAGGATTTTGAACCGGCGGACCATTTCAGCCGCCAATTCGTTTGGCCCTCCCCGAAAAGTTATCGGGAGGGGCGACATCTGAATCAGGAGGTTAGTATTTTGCAGACTCATACAGTGTTAAGGTCGATTAAAACTTCGTCTTCCGAAGAAGTAGGTATCACTTCTCCAGAGCCAGACTCGTTGACGGTTGCTTCGCAAATCGGGGGAGACACGTATTCGATACGCGGCTTGCGAAGAAATAAATTGTCGAGAATTACGTTCATCCTGTGTGTTCGAGACCGAGGCCCACCGACGTAACTGGCGGGAGCATCGCTTGTAAATCTTTGTCTGCGCGTTTTGTCGCAACGATATTTGCAACGCGGTCCGCAGCGGCCTGCGAGAGAATGCTGGACGCGAATCCGATTCCAATGGCCTTGAATCCGTTCTTCTCCAGCACTACCGTTTTGCTGGACGTGTAAAAAGATTCAGGTGCGTCTGATAGCGCGTCAACCACCGATTTGAAATTATTAGACTTGGTCGCTAGTCCGTCGTATCGAACCGCGTTGAGACACGACTCGGGGCAGAACGCTTTTGGATTTCCCGCCGGATTTTCCGGTTCAGGAAGTGAGAACGCCCGAATCTCTCGGAGCGTGCAAGGCCCATGCCCAACAACAAGAAGCTGAAAGGAGCGGTCAATGTTCGAGATTTTTTCTCGTTCAACACCGGCAGACCCATCGTTCGTGAGAACAGATTGTTGGTCCGCATCAACAGTTTGGATGGTTCGAGATTGCGGCTTAAACGCAAAGATTTCCGATTCCATCGTAATCTCTGTGTCAGCATCCATCGAGCCCCGGAGAGCGCGAATCAAAGTGTTGGCGATTGGCTTGAACGCGCCAGAAGTCCCGCCCGCGTAAAAGACTCCGAAGTCGAGGTCTTCTTCGACACCGGCAACGGTGAAATCGGCCCACTGGAATCGAACTTTGAACCCCGGCGGCTTGCCGGTTTGAGAAGTGGTGCCAAAATAGCCGCGAGTAAACAAGGCCCAAGTAATCGGACACCCATTGTCCAGACGATTTGGGTTAAAGGCTTCCCACAGACGATTTTTACCGTCGTAATCCACAGACACATGAAAAATTCTTTCCTGTCCGGCGAAAATACCGGATACCCATTCGACAGGGCGAGTCCCGAGCCAATACCCAGACCAAGACGGTCCAGATTCGTCGCTGAGGGTCGAAAGTGACGCGTGATTCAAAACCCAAGTGTGCCGATTGTGTGTATCCTCTGCCGGAACACTCATCAAGAGGTATTGGCCGAAGGCACCTGCCGCAACTTGACTCAAATCGTCCGAGAGAACGACTTTGCTGGTCAGCATTTCGTTGTCCCTTACTGGCAGGCGAGATGTCAACTTGCCGGATGTAGCGGGGTCGTAGATTGACACGCCAGAAGGCGAGAACCAAACCACTTGACCGTAATGCGAGAGCGCAGAACGGTTCGAGAGACATCCAACTTGGACAACTTCCTCTTGAAAATTCGGAGTCGTGGGCCACGAGTCCCGATTCCGGATGTTCGCTTGCAAAATAGAGCCGTTGACGCCGGTGAAAACCATCAACTGCGGCGATTCAATGCTTGGAGTCGGCACCATTGCCGTAACTTCACTCGCAAAGAAGAATGCGGACACCCCACCGAGGTAGATTTGTTCCCGGAAACTGAACGGATTAGCAATGTCACTGGCAAAAACCATGTTGTCGTTCGCAACCCAGAGCCTATCGCCAACCCAAGCCATCGGTCCACCTGCGGGAGTCTCAAAAAGATTGCCTTTTATGTGGCCCGCGTTAGAGCCGTCATACCATCCCGGCGCGGTGAAGCCTCCATCTTGAATCATCAATACACTTTTCGGTTCGATGACAGTGATGGCAGACGCAAAATCAGTCGTGTCTCGCTTCGCGGCCTGAGTCGTGAGCGCCCAATAGATTTGTTTCGCAGTCGGAGAGAACTGGAGAGCCTCAATTAAATGAAATTCAGTATAAGGAAAGCTGGCCGCGTAAACTTTTCCCGAGACAGCAACCAAAATCTGTTCTTCGCCGAGCACCGGATGAAATCGAGCGACGCCTTGAAGCTTTCCATCCGGAAAAGTGGCGAGACAATGATAACCGGGACGGCAAGACCATAGCCCGCCGAGGTTCAGCATGTTAATCGCCATCCAACTTGAGCCGAGGGCGACTTGAGACGGTGAAACGTCAGACTCGCACCCGAGCAAAAAAGTCGAGTCGATGTCGATGGTCGAATTTGGCAGATTCGTGGTGTTCATTACCGGATGTCGTAGTCATACTTGTCCCGAGGATTCGACATATCGATGACCTGCATCGGCATGAACACAGGAGGTTCTGCTTTCTGCTGCGCTTCCAGTTCCAAACGGAGCGCGTCAGCTTCGTAGCTGTGAGCCTCAGCGATGCGAGTGACATCCTTGTAACACCGGCGGGCCTGCAACCCCATCAATAGCGCGAGCGGAGAGCGAAGGGGAATGTGGTCCCACCGTGATTTGATTTTCGGATTGATACGAAGGAACGCGATTCTTGCCCAACTGCACGAGCGGTTGAGTTGAATCCGACGATACTGCGGGAGAGTTTCATCCGGTTCCATCACAGTAAGCAGCGTGCCAGTAGAACCAGAACTGTCTGTAGTTGCCAAACTGATTTCTGCAACCGTGGGTTCTTTGTAAACACCCGTGATGCGAGCGATTGTGGGAGCCTCAGAATCCGGAATAGCGAGGCCATACATTGTAGGCACACGATAGCCGTCGAGCCAACATCCGTTTTCTTGACGACGAAGAACGTGCCCTGCATCATCATACCCATAAATTATTACTTTCTTCCCGTTGTCCTCTACGCTTCCCAAGTGAGCGACAATTTTGGATGGACGCACCAAGTCACGATAAGTCGGATGACCGCCGCCTTGGTCCTGCCACTTCCATTCGCAGACCGTTCGGCACGAGCCGGGGCCATTCAAATGAAATTCAAAAAGCTGGTGATAGCCAAGCACTGGTTGCCCGCCGATATTCACCCCGATGACTGTGTCCACTTCGCGGGGCAACGAAATACAGCGCCGTCCGCATCCTGCGGGATTGTTGCAAGTCGAAGTGTCGCTGCAAGAGCAGCCCGCCGAGCAAATATCGAGATAGCCTTTCCAGCCTTCGAGGTCGGCTTTGTTTGCCGTCATCGAAATGGCGTCAGACAACCACCGAAAAACTTTTCGGTTGTCACTCTCGCCAATAATCTGAATGGCGTCGTCGTAGATGTCGTCAACGGTGAACATTAGTAGCTTTCTTTTTCCTCACCTGATTCGTGTTCCTCCATCAATTTATCGAGCGCGTCAGCCGCCTCGCTTCCGCTTTTCGCTGGAGCAACGGCTTCCTCGCTTTTGACTTTTTCGATGGAAAGGATTTCGATGTCGCACTCGTAATAGTGCTTGCCGGTCTTCCGGTCAACTTCGCTGGTCTCGCGCTTCACATGGAACTTGACCGTCATGGTCCCGTCCTGCGGCAAGTCCAACTCATCGTCGCCACAATAATGCAGCACCGGATACCGAGGGCTACTAATATCAGACGGGACTGCGTTGCCGTATCCCTCGATTTCAAGATTGATTGGAAGGTCTTCCATACATTTAATAGTTACCGGATTGGGTTCAAATAGGAAGTCTCTCCCAAAGCTTGATTTCCCCGCTATATAGGCCGACAGTCGCAATCGCAACCCCGCCGTGGTATCCTCCGACGTTTACATACAAGAAACTTGTAGTTCTGGGAAGATTGGTTGTGGCTTGACACCGGAACACATTGTCCACGTATGCCCGGACCAAACCGTTCACGAAATCGCAACGCAACTCCAGCAAAAACATCCGGTCTGCGTATGCGACGCCGGTATCTGTTAAAGTGTGGGAGCCGGACCCGTCGTTGACCGCCAATTGCCAGTTGCCGCCGGATATGGTAAAGGCCGCGCCTTCATCCAGATTAGCCGTAGTCAACTCGTGATAGAACGCCGTTCCAGAATTGGGATTTCCGGGATACGCGGTCAGACCCAACAGCCAGAACCAACTGGATGCCACGGTCGGAACGCGAACCATCGAAAGAAATCGTTTACACTGGGGCGCGAGATGCGGCTGATTCCCGGCGATGCCGCAAGAATCGTTGAACCCTCCGTTCGCGGGATTCGCGGTTGAAAGGTGCATGGAACTGAGATTGATAGTTGAGTCATCATCGGGAGACGTTGCATCCGTCAAACCGTTTCCATAAGAAGACCAATTATCGTTTATCGTGAGGACCCCCAACTTGGTAGTTGAGTGCTTTACTTCGCGATACAAAAATCCGTCCAGATATTCCAAGTCCGGAATCGGTCCGGTCGCCCCGGTCGCGCCGACTCCGCCGGTGCCTCCAGTCCCGCCGACAGGTCCCGTTGGCCCCGTCTCACCGACAGGTCCCGTCTCACCGACTCCGCCGGTTCCGCCGGTTCCGCCAGTCGGTCCCGTCTCACCCGTCGCGCCCGTTTCACCCGTCTGGCCTACGCGCCCGCGCACGCCCGGACCACCCATAGGGCCGGTTGCACCGGGAACTAAAACGTATTTTCCAGAAGGTGCCGCTTCGCCGCCGTCACACTCAGGAGAGAGGTTCGAGGGAATGCCCGCACTTCCGTCATCACATGGATTGCCGCAACTCATATAGCAGAAATATCAACAGGTTTGTCCGCGTTCGCGTTCTCGTTTGTAACCGAAAGTTTATACTGGGGACTCTTAACGGTCGGAGTGCCGCCGCGAGTCGATTTGCAGTGGTCGCCTTTAATGCGAACCACCGGAAGATTGCATCCGTTTCGATTGTGCTTTCTCATGCGATTTGGACCCAGTTCAAATTAGTCGCCGAGGCTTTCACCTTCACAAGAGGCGCACTGTCTTGGTTCACATAGAGCCGGATAGTCCGGGGACTCACGGTGAAGAAAAATGTCTGGAGCAACCGAGGTTCATACGGAGTCGCCTGAAATGTAGTATCCAGAACTTCTTGAATCTTCACTTCAACGTGCTGGCCCGCCCTGACCGCCGCGTTAGCTTCTGCTTCTGTATTGTAAGTCGAAAGCGTTACGCTGGTCGCGTTGTCAATCACAGCCCAAGTAATGAGCGCGAGAAAAATCACGGCGGAAGTTCCGACAACTGTTTTCGTGGTTCCCACAATGTAGTAGGTTCCGGCAACAGTAATCGGTATGTCAACGAACGCGCCGTCGAACAATACTGGAACTGGATTATTGTTGACTATGGTCGTGACAAAATCTGTTTTGCCTGCACCGAAGAAGTATCCGTTGATATTGGCGTTAGCGTCACGGCCTTTGTCGCCTTCGTCTCCGGGGTCGCCGTCAGGACCTTTGTCGCCGGGAGCCCCCTTGTCGCCGACGATTGGACGCCCGCCGGGAGATACCGGAACAATCACGGCACCCAGAGGAACGACAACCGGCGCAAACGAGAGCGCCTCACGAAGCGTCAGGACTACCGTGTCCCCGTCGTTTTCAACAACATCATACCAGCCTGAGTTTTGAACAAACACAATCAGTCCGGGCAAAAGTGCGCGAGTTGCCAAAACTGAAATCGTGATTGTGTCCCCAACATTCGGCTGGACAAAATCAGCGGTCGTAGCGGAGACCGCATTTTTACCGTTCACTCCGTCCGGACCTTTTTCACCTTCGTCGCCGGTCAACTCCAAGATGTTATCGTAGAGAAGCCGGAAGAAATAACACGCGACGCCCTCGCCGAATCCCCGAGGGTCGGCAGGAAGTCCAGTCTCCAGACCGCATCCGAGAGTCCAGATAACTTTTCCGTCAACGTCTGTCTTTGTGACGACGCCAAACATTTGCGAAGTGAAATTCGCAACCTTGCTAGGAAGCGATTCACATGCGGCGGAATTATGTCCGCTTGTCGCCGTAGGGTTTAGGCAATCTGCGTCCATGTGATGTCAGTGTAGAGATACGGGATGGTTTGCGTTCCCGAAGGGACAGTATTCAAAGTTCCATCCGACAAGAGGCGAGCGATTCTCCCTCTTGGAATCGTTTGAACAGAAATGAAAGTTCCACTCACCAAAATTTTTCCGTCTGTCTGGACCCATGCAGAATACACAATGTCACCGGCAACGCCGATGTTCACGTCTCCGAGAGAGGTATCCAGAGCGCCGGTGCCCGGAATGATTCGGGACAAGTGAGTCTGGTTCGTGGTCGCCGGACCGAATTTCGTAAAAAGACCGCCGACTATAATGTTACCCGTCGAGTCGAGAGAAACAGTGTGAACGTCGTTATTGAAACCCGCCGAGGCAGTGGCAACCGCACCGGCAGAAGTCAATTGAATGAACTTCGGGGATGAGGTCCCGTTGTAAGTGGAGAATGAGCCGCCCACCAGAATTTGTCCGGTAGTCGGAACATCAACCGTCTGTTCCTCGATGGAATACACTGTTGAGTTGAACTGGGACGCGGTAGTCGATGCCCACGTCGCATCCGGGAGTCCCGTGGTATTATCAAACCGAGCGATTCGACTCGTATGCGCGACGTTTGACGGTCCCGTAGTTTGTGCAGAAGTGAACGCGCCGCCAACCATCACGAGCCCACTGGCCAGAACTTTAATGGCGCGGCCTGTGTCATTCAGTCCGCTAGTGCTGGTTCCGAAAGTAGTGTCCAAGAATCCGGTAGTGCCGGGACCGCCAGACGTTTGTATCCGAGCGATTCTCCGACGAGTAGTTCCGCCGACAGTCGTGAATGCGCCGGTGATGACGGCCATGTTATTCGCATCGATGTCCAACGCAAAAATCGTATCGTTGATTACCGCGTGAGAAGTCACCATGTCCGCGTGCAAAGTCCCGTCCGAATTTAGGATAGCAAACTTGCTAACGGTGTGGACTCCAGCCGTGTCACGATAGGACGAGAAAGTTCCGCCGATGACGATATGCCCGTCAGCCATCAAACCAACTGAGTAAACGGTAGCGCCGGAATTTACTCCGGGGACGGCGGGGCCTACAACACCCGCGTTGAATGATGCGTCAATCGTTCCGTCAACATTGAGTCGAGCAACCCCGTTGATAGAAGTCGAATTCATTGTGGTGAACACCCCGGCCACAATAATTTTTCCGTCACTCTGGACGGCGATGTCGTAAATGATGTTGTTCGCGCCCGCGAGCCCGCCATCCATGAAGCCGAGAATCCGGCTTGCATAAAGCTGAATCGTGTCCGCGCCGCCAGCCGTGTAGATGGCCGCGAAAGGGCAGTGACGAAACTCGTTGGCCGCGCTTGGCGCAATAAGTTGAGTCGTGCCCGGAACATCAAAATTATTTGTCACGCTGAACAACTTGATTTGCGTGTTCGACTGGACGTTAGCCGCAGTCTTTCCGACAATCAAATATGTTCCGGCGTTCGGCAGAGTGAATCGCGGGTCGGCGGCAGTCGGAGTCACTGGCGGATACCCCGGAGACGCAACCGAGAACCACACCGGATGAAAGTCTTCGTCCGTGAACGCGAGCAAATTGTAATCGAATCCAGTTGTAGTGAAAAAGAATCCGTTGTTCTGGGTGACAGATACCGCGTCATTTCCCGGCTGACCTTTAGGACCTTGGATTCCTTGGTCTCCAATCAAACCCTTGTCACCTTTCTCGCCCTTGGTTCCAACTCCGGTTTGACCCGCCGGGACCACGAGAGCGCCAACAGGAATAATCGCCGCAGCGTCAGACAATCGAGAAATCAAATTGCAGAACAGAACGCCGGTGCCGTCCGTGCCGACGACGTTATACCATCCGGAATCTTCGATGAAGATATTCGCGCCGGTGACAATGTTGGCGTTTAAGCGTGTAACAATCTGAACGTATGGATGTTCGAGACTGGGAGTTGCGAACGGAGCCAGCACGACAGTATAGGCGTCCACTCCGTTCGTTCCCGAATCTCCAGTAACACCCTTTGGCCCTTGTTCCCCGATTATACCGTCTTCAAAAAGACGCAAGATGTAGCAGCCGAGGGGTTCGTCCGCGCCGCGAGGATTGGCCGGAAGACCTTGGTCGAGTTGACACGGCAGAGACCAGACAACTTTTCCATCAACCTCAGTCTTGACGACTTCTCCGAAAAACTGGAGGGTGAAATTGTCTATCTGCGAAGGCAAAGTCTCGCACGCGGCGGAATTGTTCGGGCCGGTATGCCCGCACGGATTGTCGAATCCAAGCTTGTCGCAAGAATTCAACGGGTTCGGATTATCGTGCCCGTCATCGCCGCATTTTGAGCAACTCATTTTTTACTGTGTAGGTTTAGCCGTCAGCACCTTGACTATATCCTTTGTGGATTGGTCTTGAGCAGACGCGTGAGCGTGAGAAAATAAATCGAGAACCTTGGCCTTTACTTCGGCGGTCAACTCACTGTTCTGAACCTTCTCTTTGAACAACTCGCCGCCCTTAGAAAGTTCCGAGACCGCGCCGGACAGGACCGAGCTACCAACTCTGCCAACCACATTAGTCCCGAGGCCGACAACTGGGTTCACCGCGCCGTAAAGTTTCAAGCCGGTCCACACAATGAAACCGAGCACGACGATACTGCCGATGTAAACGAAATAAGGAATCCGCACGAGGCCGGTGCCTTCGATTTTCTTACCAACAAGCGGTTCAACCCTATCGGAGTATCGAGCAATCTTCCGGTTCAACTCCGCCTTGTTTTCGATGACTCGATTCGCAAGGTTAGTGACAGCGCCGGACGGAAGCGATTGCGGAGGACCGAGGCTGGTCGAAACAGCGGCAGTCAAGGCTTCGGTGTTCTTGGCTGGAGTCACAACAGTCGCGGGGTCGTTATTGCTTATGGCCGCGTCAACAGTAAGGCGAGCCGCCAGAGAAGCCGCGTAAGCCGCTTGGCGTTCCGTCTCCAAGTCCGATGCAGTTTTTTCAGGGACCGCTTTAACCTTCTTCTGGAAGAATTCAACTTTCTTCGGAATCAGAGTCCCGCAACCGGCGAGCATTACGAGTGACACGACGAGCGTCGCGGTTTTTACCAAGCCTTTTAGTGTTTTTCGAGTCATGGGATTTGAGGGATTTCTTTACGATGTGGATGACGGTGTATAGCGCAATGATTAGCTGCGCGAGAACCAGAACGGCGTTCATATACGGCGTGAATTTTTGAATGAACCCTGCAATCGCCGCCGCCGAATAGTTGACGCTTACCAGCGCCAGCAATCGGTTATCGTCACCCACTAATTTGTGAAGGACATTCATTCTGCTCATTTGGAAAAGAGGGGCGAGACTTATTCAGTCCCGCCCCGTTGTTCCCTACCCCCCATTCACCCTTGCGGATGAAAAGCGAGTCATTCCAGCCTTACAGCGTGGGGACGCCGGGGCCGACTACCGGGGTCTCATCGTCGCCACAGACGCCGATGGACGTGAAGGAGTCAGCGCCAGAGTAGCTGGACGCGTCAGTCGTCGCGCAGTTGACCAAGCCGAGGTCAGCGATGCAGCGTTTATACAGAATGGGTATAATGTGCTGCGGGCGCAGAGGCCGGTAAGCGCGGGTGATTTGGTATTTGTGCCAACCGAAGTCACCCCACTGATTGCACTGATTGTCAATCTGGTAGTGCCATTCGAGTTCGCCCATGTGAAGCTGAGGCGCGAATTTGAACGAGCCTTCGCCGACATACTTTTCAGGCACGAGCCTTTCAAAGCTGCCGTCAGCGATGAGCACGCCAACCTCATAGGCCGCATTCAACCAAGCCGGATTCGGCTTCGCGAACGCAGTGTTCGAGGCGGGTTTGCTGACCACAACCACGGGGTCAACGAGCGCCAAAGTGCCGTCCACGTTGAAGCCGGTCGCCCGCAGAGGCCGCTGGTCAACGCCGAAAGCGATGCCACGGTAAGCCGGGGACTGTTCAAACGAGTAGGCCGTCAGGGTCGTCTCGCCGAGTTTGTAACCGCCAGTCGTCAAAGCAACCATGACGTTCTGGACGCCAACCTCAGAGCGGAAGTATTCCACTTGGTCGGAGCCGCCGATGAAACGGAAGTGAGGCATTCCCTGCCCGGAGTCATACCATTCAGCGAACAGCACTTCGCGCAGATACCGAGCGATGAAGTGCAGCGCCTTGAAGGTCATAGGACCCGTAGGCAGGAGCGGAGCGAACTTGACGCCGAGGTCGGTCTCCAATCCGCCGGTGAACAGCGAGTTGAAGTCGTAGTTGGCATTCGCGGTGAACTTCGATGCACTCCGCAGATACAACTGAGCGCGGATGTCCGCGTTGATGTATTGGGTGACGAGTTTCTTGAGCGAATCCTCAGCCATGACATACGAGCCCTTGAAGGCCGCGTAACCTTTCTTCACGCAGATGTTCGGACCCCGGCCACGAAACGATTCGAGGCGCAGAGTAAACTCCACAGTGTCGGTGAGGTCTTGCGAACCATTCTGGCCGCAGATGTCGGTGTCGCAAACGAAAGTTGGAATCGCCAGCGAGTCGCCGGGAGCAGCCTGCATTTGCACGATTGAGCGAATCGCATCGGACGTGCCGGAAGGAAACACCCCGCCCCCGATGACGTTCATGTAAACGGCATTGGCAGCGAGAGCCTTGGCGATGGTCCCTACGATTCGGTTTGTGTCCTTCGAGGCGATGTCAGAAATCGCAGAAGGGTCGTCGCAGAAAAAAGCCATAAATTTAGCCTATCTGTTGGGGAGACTTTGTTACCGCGTCTCTTATTTTGCGGTTCCGGGAAAATCGTCCTACCCGGAGGGACTTTCTTCTCGCTGCGGCCAAACAGCAAATAGGCTTTTCTCCGGTGGAGCCGCGTCGAAGGTTTTTTAAGGCTCCAAAAAGTAGTTACCGAAATCCGTCAACCTGTCAAGGGTGCCCGGAGACGTATTCGGTGCGAGCGCGACAGAGGTCGTCAAACACGCTTCGGTCTTTGATGGAATGGATGAATCGGATTCCTTTGTTGCGGACCAAGTCGAGCATCTGTCCGTATCCCAAGTGCCGAGCGCCGGGAGTCGATGAACCGACAGGGCATTCGGAGGTCGGGCATGAAGCACCATCCAAGAACCGCATCATGGGAACATCAGTGTAGCACGCGAGCGCCATCATATACCAATCGATATACGGTGTCTGCACCCACCCCGGTTCATTCCCATATTGACCAAAAAGTTTTGTATCCCGAATGTCGAACTGTCCCTTGGAGAGAAGCCGTTCCAAAACCTGCCGAGAAAAAACATACGGCGGCTGGAGCGCGAATCTCGGAAGCGGATAAGTCGAGGCCCGGACATGGATGTCGTCTGGAACTTTGTTTGACCAGATAACATCGGGACGTGATTTGATGTAGTCCGGAAGTCCCGGAGACAAAAGACAAGAGTCGGCGTCATTCGCGAGATACCAGTCCGCATCGAAATCTAGCAACGCACTCAACTGGAGAAATTGGCGGTCCAAAGAATCGGGGCCGATGTAGCAACGCTTCCCGGCAGTTCGGCACCATGCGCCAATCTTGATGACAGGCGAGTCGTCTGGAGAAAGAACAACAACCGGAGCGCCGTGCTGAATATGCGCGGGCCAGAGGTTGCCCATTTGGTTCATGTCGCCTTGGTAGCAGTGAACAGATACTAGAAGTTTCATTGTCGTGATAAGAAGTCCCTGTAGGCAATCGGAAGACCGTCCGCGAGCAACGTCTTCGGAGCCCAACCCATTTGCCGAATTTTAGAATTGTCGAGAAAGCGTATGGGGGTGCCGTCCGGCTTTGTCCGGTCCCAATTTATTTTTCCAGTGAAGCCAACCGCAGCGGCAATTTTGATTGCAAGAATTCCCAACTCACACCATTCGCCTGAGCCGAGATTGATTGGTTCTTCCCCGTTGTATCCGTTCATCAGCCACAAACACGCAGCCGCTAAATCGTCAGACCACAGGAATTCACGGACCGGATTTCCAGTGCCCCAGAGTGTCACGTCTTCGCCGCGAAGTTTGGCCCAATGAAGCTTGTGAATCATCCCCGGAATAACGTGAGACTTGAGCGGGTCATAGTTGTCGTTTAAGCCGTAAAGATTCGTAGGGATGCACGAAATGAAATTGCATCCCTGTTCACGTCGATAAGCTTTGCACAACTCGTGCCCCAAGATTTTGCATAAAGCATAACCCTTATTGCTTTCTTCAAGCGGGCCTGTGAGAAGTTCACTTTCAACAATCGGGACGGCGGCGCGTTTTGGATACGCACACGCGCTGCCGAGGAACAAAAGTTTTTCGACTCCATACTCCGCCGAAAGAGAAATCACGTTGTTCTGGATGGCGCTGTTCTGGAGAATCGCGTCAGTCGAATAGTGAGTGTGCGCCATAATGCCGCCAACCCAAGCGGCACAATGAAACACGTAAGCCGGACGATGAACCGAGAAAAAGTATCGAGCGTGCGTATCATCCGCCAAGTCGATTTCAGAGTGCGGGGCGACTACGATGTTCTCGTGTCCGCGACTGCGAAGAAGCCTGTGAATGGCAGAGCCAACTAAGCCCCGGTGTCCAGTGATGAAAACTTTCTTTCGGGGGTCAATCATAAGTCAAGTGCTTTTCTTCCGTGCTTGATTAAGCTGCCGGACTTGTCTCCGTGAATCCAGACCCAGTGCTTGTCCACGAAGCTTTGATAATCCGCCGGGGTGAACAGCGGGGTGTTATATATGCTTTGTATCTCCGGGATATTGGCCCATCCATGATTCCTAAACTCGGTCCGCATCGCGTAGTCCCACCCAGTCATGGGGTGAACAGTCGGAACGGTCTTGAGAATCCAGTCAAGAACCTCGCGCCTGCAAGAGACCAAACAGTTGCCGTTGATGTGCGTCGCAATCGGCGCGTCCGGCGCATCACTGCCAACCATCGGGCCAGCAATCACGACTGGAGAAATAGAATTGACTCGGTCCCATGCTGAATGAAGCCGCAAAATCCAATCCTTGCAAAGCGGAGCGCCATCCGCTTCGCAAGTAAACACGCACTTGTAATGCGGCGCTTTTCCCGCGTAGCACATGCTTCGCACCCATTCGATTGTTGATGTCCAGAGCCCATTGCAGCCGGACGGCCATCCGGTTTGCCTGCTTCGGGTGCGATACTGGAACACGTTAAATTTTCGAGCCAACGATTGCCTGACATTGTCTGGAAAATTGGGACAGTCAAATCGGTTCACGAGAAGAATGTCAGCCAAGTTCGTATGCTGTTTCTCGATGTCTGCAAGATACTGGCCGAGGGCCTTGGCGTGTTCTCGGTCTCCAGACCAGTATTGTAAAGCGATGAGTATTTTCATTTGAGTCCGGTATTATGAAGACCGTAAACGCAATGGCCGATATGCCCGCACACGAGACCCATGTCAACGTATGGCTGGTGTCCGGCGGCAGACGCACGAAGACAGAAAGAAACATCTTCACCAGAACCGAGCGGATTTTCTGTCCGCGCCTCTGCGAGCGCCGACTCCAATCCTTCAAGGGCCTTGAAAGCTTTTTCGGCAGTGAGAGCGCCGCCGTCAAGGAGCCGGTCCCGTATTGACTGAATGCGTTCGATAAGACTTGCTTCGGTCGAAGCAAACCATTGACCGCCCTTTTTGTCTCCGCCTCTTGCGAGCCGAGGAAAGCGTTTCTCGATGTCCTCGAACACCGAGCGGTGAATCAAAAGGCAACCAGTAGCAACCCACCGAGTCGGCTTGATTTGATTGTATGGACCCCGGCGAGCCCAAGCACTTTCTTCGGGATTCGCCGCTTCACCATACATGAGATTAGAGCCCGGATACCGTCCGGAGTATAACGCGCCAACCAAAGTCTTCTTGTGACTCATCAGCCGGTCAATCGCGTTGAAGTCTGAGAACGGTTGCGGGAAATTGAAACCAGTGGCCATACGAAACCACTTGGCGTTGCCGAAGGGGACAATCATGTCGTCATCGACAGTCAGCATCCACTCGCACGGAGAATTCAAGAACGCTTCCGCGCACTTGTTACGAGTGTGAGCAACGAAGGCGTCACCAAACTTTAACAGGTCGCCCGTTCGCCGGTGGTCGCAAAGCTGTCCCACACTGAAAGCCGTAAGCGGATGGACAGACTTTTGCCAAGGTTTGGCAACGAGAACTTTAGTCCCCAGTGTCTCAACAATTTCTTGCCGAGACACTGGCGGAAGTTCTGCACCTGAACCGAATCGGTCAGGCAGTGGCACCTGCGGCCTTTCGTTCTCGTTCCTCCATCACTTGCTTTGCGATGGCGTCGAGAGCGTCGCCTGCCGGAACAGTATGGTCCGGTTTCTTCGCGGGCGGGGGAACTGCGCCCGGATTCGCGCCGGATTCGTTCAACCGAGACCGGCTACTGTTTTTGATTTTATCAAACTTGGCTTGGAGCGCATCACGTTCTTTCGTGATGGCCGCAAGCTGTGAATCTACTTTGGCCTTCTCGCGCTGCGTATTGAAAAGCTGCGCCATGCCAGTGATAAGGATTGCACGCATCGCCGGGGAATCATCCGCGAGTGCGGCGTCCAACTGAGGACGAAGTTCAGTCACAAACTTGTTGTGGTCTTCCACTTCGGCCTTCACTTCGGGAGTCGCATCCTTCGCCAGTTCCTTCTCTTTGAACCAAGGAAGATTCGGAAGCATCTGGTCAAGCTGCGCCTTCGTCTGGGTGACGTGTCCAGTGACAGACTGATTCAGTTCTGCCTCGCGAGCCTTCGCATACTCCGTGAAATTCTGCTTCGCAACTTGAACGGCCTGTTCCTTGTTGTATCGAGCATGGAGAATGTCCGCCACTTTGGATTCGATGACGCGCTGGAGAGTTGGGTCTCCCATCGACTCGAATACTTTCGAGAGATTGGTTTTATCCGGACCACCAAACTGTTTAATCTTGGCGATGATTTCCGGAGTGACAACCGGAGACTTCTGGAGTTGCGCGTAAATGAAATCTCGCGCCGACTCGATGGTCTTGTCAAACTCCTTGAACTTGGGGTCGAAATCGACATCAAGCTTACCGCGCCACTCGCGCAACTCAGCCAGTTCTTTTTCTTTCTCCAGTTGTTCGGTCGTAGGATTCGCAGCCGCCTTTTTGATTGCGGCCAGTTCCTCTTTGGTCTTCAACAACTCGGATTCAACTTTCGCAACCTCGCGGGCGGCGATGAGTTTCACGGTCGCGAAAGCTTCCGAAGATTTCGGCGCGGCACCTTGAGGCAGAGTAGGCGCGTCTTTGAACATCGCCTTGGCGCGTTCTTCTTCCGAGGCAGCACCTTTGGACGCAGCTTCGGCGGCGGCTTTTGCAGCGGCTTCCTTCGCGGCCTTTTCCTCTGGGGTCTCTGCGGCAGCGGCAGCTTTATCAGCGGCCTCTTTTGCAGCGGCTTCCTCAGCGGCTTTAGCTGCGGCTTCGTCTTCTGCGGTCTTGCCTTCGGCAGCTTTCTTCGCTGCTTCCTCAGCCTGTTTCGCCAATTGGTCTAGCGCATCCCCCGCGTCTGCGGTCGGGTCTGCTGCCGTCGATTGGCCCATGATGTCCTGTGCAGCAACTTTCGCCGCAAGGTCTGCATTTACTTTTGCGTTATCCGGAGGTATTACAACCGGGACGACGAGGGGTGTTTCTGCCATAAAATTATATTGCTAAAGGGTCAGGGTTCTCTGGCCTCTGTTCTAGTTCAAGTTTTTGCCCATCATTCCAATGGGCGTCAGCCTCCAGCGGAGGATACTCAGGTTTCGACTCCTGAGACGGGGGCGGAGGATGCGCCAGAGAAATTAGTTCACGAACGACGACTTGAAACCCGCGCACTTCACCGGCGCGAATCATAATCTTGTTCGTGTCTCCGCCGTCCAAAAGGGGCGGAGCAACTTCAACGAGTTTTGGGATAAGACGTTTACCAGTATCGGTGTCCAAAAAAGCTGCTAACTTTTCGGCATCGAACTGAGTCCAATCAAGGGAGCCTGCGAGAATTTCCATTATTGCGGGGGAGGTTGCGCGGCGGGGGCCGCTTCTGGGGGAACAATCTGACCGTCATTGTGGGCGGCTACCATTTGCTGGTGCTGGTCAGCTTGAGCATCGAGCATTTTCAACTGAGCGATAGTAGGTCCGACTTGGTCGAGAAATTTCTTGACCGGGGCTAACTCATCAGGCTTGACGCCGTGAGATAGCGCCTGCTGATAGTGTTCATTGATGTGCGCGGCGAAAGCTTCAAGGGACGTGGTAGGATGTTCCCCGGCCTGAATGTGGGCACCAAGCTGTTCGACAGCGGGCATCAAAATCTGCAAGTGAATCAAGTGATTGTCCCGAGGCGAGACCGGCACCGGCTGGCCCGCAGTCAGCAACATGATTTCCATTTGCTGCAATCGGTCTTGTTCAGCGTGTTCGGTCGGGTCGTTGTCCGGCAACAAAAGCTTTTCAGCGAAATCGGCGGAGACCTTGGCAGTCAAGTCTTCAACTTCGAGTTGGCGCTGATTGTAGAGAGGGTTTCCTTTCTTCTCAGCGGCAATTGACGCAATCAACTGGCGTTCATACGGAGTCAAATCCTTGATGGTCCCAGATACCGGCTGGTGCGCCAGTTCTTGGATTTCCTCTTTGGTCATTTCCAACTCCAATTGCTTCCGCGCTTCGACAGCATCTTCATCATCGCAATCGGGGTCGCAGATTCTTTCCTGCATTGTCTGGAAAAGATTTGTGGTCTGTTCCATGAACCGAGTGATGCGAACGTCTTGGCCTTCTTCCTCGCGCTGCGCGAGCAAAGACCAAGCTTGCGGCGAGCGGAAAGCTTCGCCTTCAACTTGCGGCACCGAGGTCGAGCCGATGAGTTGATTTACAATTTGTCCGAAGTAGGCGTCGAGTTTAATGAACCCTTCGACATTTCCGTCGATTTTCTGTTCGAGAACAGTCCATCCGGACGGCACGATTATGGTTGACCCTACGACGGACATCCGAAAAGTGTGAATGCGCTTGATGTCGCCCTGCACAAGAGTTTTGCCTGACATGATAAGACGGTCAACGACTTCGTTGCGCGTCCGGTCAATCATGCCTGCGAGTTCATAAATATCGCGTCCAACTCCTTTACTGCCATGAAGCGTCCCGTTCCCTTTTTGGAACGAGAAGAACGATAGACAACTTTCAGTGGAGTCGAACCTATCGTCTCGATGGAAAATTTCTTTCATCTCGGGACCGGCAACGCGGTAATGCGATACTTTCCCGGAGACTTCGCGAGCCAGAAGTGAATACACCACGATGACGGAAGAACCCGCCATGTAACTTGCACCAATCGTAAGTTCTCGCAGCGCGTTTTGATACCACGTTTCCAAAGTGCCTCCCACGTTGAGACGGTCGCGTATTTGGACAGGTGACGCACGATTGATTGCGTCACGGCAGTTTGCAAGGGACCATCCAGCGTCTTCTGCTGCTTGGGGGTCTTCTTTAATTTGGGCAAAAAGTTCATGGGGGAGATAAACCTCTTTGAGCACGACTATCTGAGCCCAACGGACATCGGCCTTGGTTCCGTCAGCAACGAAAGATTCGTCCTGCTTGAAATGCTTCGGAAACCAACTGTATTCATCCAACCACGCACAGATGGTGTGTCCAAAAAGGGCGTTGTCGAAAGCGATGTCTTCAATGAGCGTGCGGAATCCTTTCCGGGCACGAATAGTCTTAGTGATAATTTCACGGAAGCGTTCAGACTTTTGGGTAGCGTTCTGGTTCTTGTTCGAGAGCGAGGCGTTAGTGAAATACTTGAGCCCGTCGATGGCCGCGACAAACCGAGGCGCGACTTTCTCAATCATCGCGGGGAGAGGCTTGGTCGTGAAGTTCGAGCGCCAGCCGAAGCCTTCGGCCTCCAGCTTGTAGGCGTCGTAGGGCCGTTCGGCGTTATACTTCGCGAGGATGCGCGAGTTGACGATGGAACGATTGCGCCCCGCCATGACGACGGTCTTGATGACATCGCGAGCCATCCCCACGTCAGCGATTGACTTCTGGGTCGGCTTCCCGGACTGCAAACCAATCGCGGGCGACTGAATCACCGAGCCCAGATAGTTCTGGGGATAGCCGGTGTTGTTCAGACTACTATAGGGGCCTCTGTCTTGAGCCATACTCAACTAAGAGTTACGCGTTTGCGCCAGATTCGCAACCAGCGTTTGTCCGGGCACTGTTCGGTGGTCAACATCACCTTTGCCTCAGCCAGACAACCACACCGGCGACACTGGCCGTCTTTGAACTGCGGGCAAGGTTTGCAGATGTCGTATCTCTCTGCTTGTTCGCGAGGATTGCATAGCGTCCGGTATCCCCGGAGCCTCGCCCACTTGAGCAGCACCATCGCTTTGATGAAAGTGAAAATCATATCGTTCGTTTCCTCCAACAATGCCCCGGCAACGCGGGGCTGTCTATCGTTGGGCGTTCGAGCCACACAGCAACACAGTTATCTTCGCCAGTTTCAGCGCATCCGTGTAATCGCGAGTCTTGTCTTGTTCTCCCGAGGATTTCTTTACGTGCCTCTCCGAGCGCCTGCTTGCAAGAGCCGCATCCTTTTCCAATCTCAACATTGAGCGGGCATCCTGAACAAATTGTTGCGCGAGCACGGGCGACTTCATCGGGGACACACGGAGATTCATTGTGCGCTTTTGCCAGCGCGAGCCATTGAAGGACTCGTGACTTGAGCGAAGCGCGTTTCGTCTGTTCCGCACGGACTCCATTGTCGTTCCGGCATAGTCCGGGGTCTCGCGCACAAACTTGGTCAATGACTTCTTGTGACGGGTTCCCCGGCGGAAGTCCGGCACGTTTGCGATAGTTAGCAACGCGAGAAATAACACCGGACCAAGTCTGGCCAACAATCTTTGTGCCGTCAGATTCTTTGAAGTAGTGTCCGCCTTTAGGATATACATTTGGATTGAGAGTGTTCAAAACAGTTCCCCCATTTCTGTTGGCAACTTCATTGATTCATCGAGGTAGTCGTGCCTGTTACTTTCATCGATGCGAGCGCCGCCCGGATAGCGGGCCTCCATCCAAGAGTCGTCTAATTCTCCCGGAACATCCACATTGTCACCGCGCATGGAAAGAATCAAACCGGAGCCTTTCCGTGCGGCGTGAACCAAGAGCGTCAAAGAGTCGGCGTCATTGGGGGAACTGAAACCGCGACTCATGTAGTCTCGCTTTGACTCCACCTTGGTCTTACCTCCTGCGGATTTGAAATTGCGCTGCGTTAGCTGCGGCGCAAGCTTTCCCAAATCCATTGCTGGCGACAGTAGAAAATATCCAAACTCTCCCCAAGCGCGGAGAGCGAACCACAACTCGGTTGTCATCCGGTCGTATTGTTCCTTGCAAGTTTTGGTGTCTTCCGACATCAACTTTTGTTCGGATGCTGACTCCGAATAATTCAAATCGTGAATCAACTGGGACCACTCATACTTTATCAAGTCCGCAGTTCCAGCGCCGTGTCCTGTGCGGTCGCACGCGTAGTAGTCTCCTTTGACTCCAGCTTTTCGATTGAGAGAAATGATGGCCTCTTTCATAACAATTGTGTCACCTTTCGGTAGAACAAATTGTTGGGTAGCCATCAGGCCCCATCGCGGGACAACTTGACCTGCGCGGTCTTTGAACATCACCGTCCGGCCTCTAGGAAATTCGATGGACGGCGGAAACTTGATGCCGGTCGCACGGCCAAATAATCCGAGCGTGTGAACCGCTTCATCGCCGCCGTCAAGAGCCAAGTCAGTAGCAGCAACAGGGGAGGGGTCTTCATACCAAATATATTCGCCTTTCCATTTTGGAAACATTCCCGAAGGAATCACCGTCGCCTCGATACCCGTGGCCGGATACATTCCGCGCCCCATCGTCTGGTATCCCGGCGAGTTTCTTCCGCCCGCGTTCAGGGCAATAGCTTCGAGACCGGACCGAGTCTGGAGACCCGGAAAACGTATGCGCCCTTCAAGGACGTTCTCGGAGCGTTCTCCGTCGAGACGCAAAACAGACCAGCCGCGTTTTGACTGCCAGCGGAAATGCTTGTCGGGGTCAACGCCTTCCCAACCGAAGGTAGGTTCTGCGCGTTTGCCGACTTCGTCGTAGGGGTTTGTGGGATTGTAAGCGCCTCCAATTTTGAAACCTTGAGCGCCTTTTTCTTCGATTTCCGATAGGACGTTGTCAACGTCTTTCCAGACGCCCTTCGCGATGTTTTCAATTTCATCGAGGAAAATAAACATGCGAGACAGAGGACCAAATACAGGATGCGGAGCGGGTCTGGGGATACGGTGTCCACCTTGTAGCCTCCCGGCTTTTATGTTGTTACCTTTGGGAATCACCACGCCCTTGATTGCCGAAGTTTGATTTCGGCGAGTCAAGCCGATAAACAACTCGCCGATTTCTCCGGGCATCGGAATCGATGCTTGGTTGTGGAGATTTACTAAGTGAGAAAAAAGATTTCCTTCCAAGTGGTCTTCGCTAGGACCGAGCACCCGGATGGTCGTGAACCGAGGGTCTCGAATCCATTCCAAGAAAAAGTAAACACCCGCCGAAAAAGATTTTCCCATCTTCGCTGCGCCCTCAATCAAAAACATCGAAGACTCATCTACGAGACTCCATACTTGTTTTACTGAGTTGGGTTCGCAAGTGAACTGGTTAGGAGTCCACAACATTTGCGCCGCTTCCTCGCGCCCGTTGTTCTCCAGCAATTCGTGAAGATACGGAGTGAGAATCGGCCAAGCTTGCGCGGGGTCGTGAGAACGTGCCTTGAATTGGACTCGGAAGAAGTCCGCAACCCGAGCCGCAGCGTCAAGTGGTTTTTCCGAATGAAGGGATTTCGCAACCTCTGCGGCTAGTTCCTTATGTGGTCCCGCCGGGAGCATTATAGCGGTTTTCCGCAGTCGAGGACGAAATCTTCGGTGGTCCCCTCTGGGAATCGAACGAGTGCGGCCTCGCGCCAGCCCCGTTTGCCGTGCGCTACAATCCGCCGGGGGCCTCGCGTGTAAGAAAAATTGATGACATAGGGGGAAAGCCTGAGCGAGCGCCCTTGCTTAACAGAGTC
>Ga0163163_10000909_pt1 | contig 25086 bp, 19 predicted proteins | sample S65metaG_FD_119766 | JGI IMG/M metagenome (GOLD analysis project Ga0163163, IMG submission 119766) | Switchgrass rhizosphere microbial communities from Kellogg Biological Station, Michigan, USA - S6-5 metaG | ecosystem: Host-associated > Plants > Roots > Rhizosphere > Soil | place: USA...
GTGAGCCGTTACCTCACCAACTAGCTGATAGGCCGCGGGCTCATCATGAAGCGTCAGGCCTTACGGTCCCCAACTTTGAAAATCAGAAGATGCCTCCCAATTTTCACATCCGGTATTAGCTCGCCTTTCAGCAAGTTGTCCCAAACTTCACGGCAGATTGCCCACGTGTTACGCACCCTTGCGCCGCTCCAACTACAGAATATTGCTACCCTGTAATCAGCGCTCGACTTGCATGTCTTATCCACGCCGCCAGCGTTCGTTCTGAGCCAGAATCAAACTCTCCGTTAAAAAACGTTAGTTGATTCGTGACAAATTCCGGTTCCGAAGAACCGGTTGGTCTATTAATCTTTAAAACTCTTCAAAGTATCCTACTAACAGGAACTCTTTGAAGGGGCTCTTAACTTATCGCACAATTCAATTTTCAATGAACAAACAGGTGTCTGAAACACCCGTGAAATCTTTTTTACTCAAGGCTGGTTTTACTCACCCCGTCGCTTTTGGGGGACAAAAAAAGCGAGATGCCGATTTAATCATCTCAACTCGGCTTCTCAGAGCTCAGCTAATTTTCGCAGCCAACTTACATTGAACTGCTATGACTGTCAAAATCTTTTTTAGCCTGGGTTCCCAACCGGAACTGTAACCTGCGCTACCAGCACCGCATCATTTCAGTTTCACAAAGAGCAAGTTCCAACAAAATATATTAGCCTAGAAGTTTCGCAAGAGTTTTTTTAATTTTTTTTGCGCTTCTATTTATCTGCTTCCAATTGCTCGCATTGCTCCCCAAATAGGGAACTGATACCATCACCGAAGCCTCTAACAATTCTTTCAAAATACCGCCATTCGTCCTGCTGGATAAATCGGGTTTTCGCTGTTCCATCAGCGCAATTCGAACTTTTGAAATTCCAACGCGACCCAACGAATAACATGTGGCCAATGTCGCATGTATCGTTCCGAGGCGATTGCTGGAAACAACGATGGTTTGACAGCCTAGCCCAGCGATCAGATCGGCGACGAGATAATCCTCCCCGAGCGGAACGCAAGCTCCCCCAATGCCCTCCACGAGCAGAAGGTCGCAACGAGTCGCTACGGTTTCAATGCGCGTTATGGCCTCCTCCAGCGGCACCAATCGATTGTGTTTTCTCGCCGCTACAATGGGGGCCAGGGGTTCAGGAAAATAAAAGGGATTGATTTCTTCTTGCCTCAGTTCGCGTTGTTGCAAGGTATACAAAAGTTCCACATCCGCGCGGTCGCCCGAACAAAATGGTTTCATTGCCAACGCGCGAACCCGTCTCTGGCGCAGATAACCCAGTAATAAACCTGTCAGCAAAGTTTTGCCTACGCCCGTGTCGGTTCCGGTTATAAAGATAATTTTGGCCTGCAATGGAGGTCTTCAGTATCTCCAATAAAAATTCAGCGTTTGGACATCGCGCGGACTGACGCGGAAGAGCAAGGCGTGGAAAGTGCGCTCCGACCCCGCTACATGAGCCGTTACTTCAACGTCGAAACTTCTGCTCCGGACATCCGTAAACTGTGAAACCTGGCGGGCCAAAGGAAGTGGCAAAATAGGGACGCGAGTAAAAATGTAGTTAGCATCGATGGACCGAAAGGGTCCAGTCAAACCACTGCCGTCATCTTCTCCTGCTCGGGCACCAACAATAGCTTCAGCAGCCCTGGCATCGATTCCAGGGATAAGCTGTAACACATCGGCTGAGGCAGTGTTGATATTCACTTTTGTGCCCAGACCACTGATGGGGGTGAAAAGATCTGCCAGACCAGCGCTCGATATTGGCCGTTGATTTGCAAAACCCGGTCGATTTGCACGTGCCTGAAATACAGCCATGGAATGGTTTGTAGAAGCGCCCCCCCAATAGAGATCTTGTGTAACCCCGCGAATCAACAATAACTCGGAAAGATCATCTATCGGCCCATTTTTCGCTTCGTAGGGCGGTTCAAGTGATTGGTAATACTCGCTTTCAGTTCCTTGAATTCGTTGGTTATCATCGGGATCAATCCAATCTAAAATCGAGTTAATTACCGGGGTCATCTCGCTGGGATCGACTCCCATCAGCAGCAAAGCCTGTTGTAAAAGAAACTCGTTGGCCGTATTGATATTCCATTTTCGTTCCAAATCGGTAATCTTCCACGTAAAATAGCCGTGACCAAGGTGTACTTCCGAACGGACCTCGGCCAGGCCGCCGTTTGTGGCGCACAATCCACTTGGTAATCCGGTGGCCCAAGGTTGACTTAAAGCATCGTACGGCTCCATTGGACACGAGCCCTGGAGCGATAAAACCCATCTTGCATATTGAACGCCAGAGCGGCCTAACCATTGCAACTCGGTTTCATTATTGGCATGCACCGCAAGCTGGGTTTCCACCTTCATCGAAAAAGCAAAACCCGCAGCGAGCACTGTCAGGACGAAAATCGAAATCATCACAATCACCAGCGCAATTCCTGCTCGAGATCCCTTTCGAGACAGCCTGTCCTTGCGAACTCGTCGTGGTTTCATCGGATTTGAGATCTCGGGTTCACCAGGGGTTGCGGTATGTTAGGGTTGCCTCCGGGTGGTTGTTGCTGGGTCCCAGGAATTGGCTGAGGGCGTCCAGGAACTCCTCCTCCCATTTGCCAGGCGGGTTGCACCGTCATTGCAGGCAAGCTGACAATTCGCGTAATTTCCTGTTGAGGTCGATGCATGCTATTCGCATTGTCGGCGAGCTTAAGAGTAAATTTAACCAACTTTGGCAGTTGATTGGTCTGACGCCATTCATCCCCCCAGTCATGGGTCCGCTCGTCCCAGAACTGCATTTCGAACTCGGAGACATAATGTGCCAGAACCAATGGATATTCGTTTTCGTCTCTGTCAGGCTCCATGAGCAAAGGGCTTTGCCGTAAGACCAGCCGACGACTGGATTCGGCGCCGGATTCCAACGAAAAGGTAACCCGACGCACTTGCAGATCTCCAAATTTACGGTTGCGCGGAAACGATTCCGGAAGCCGGCTCACGAAACTGAGCGACGCGTCACTCCCATTTTCAGCAATAAACCCGTAATAACGCTGATTCTGACCGCCAAAAGATTGCGCGCAGAGGAGCGAGTCCTCGAGTGTGCGCATGACAATTCGCGCCCGCTGGACAGTCGCCGCAGAGTCCAACCCTGTTTTCGAGGCGCGCAATATCGCCGTCCAACTTGAAAAAATAGCAGTAAGCACCAGACCAAGAATGCCGATTGCGATCAAGATTTCGACCAGGGTAAAGGCGGTCGTGGAGCGTGGAGCGTGGAGCGTGGAGCGTGGCCCGACCTTCGACCCTCGACCCTCGACCCTGCGCTTTGACACGTCGCGTCTCATCGTCGCCCACTAAAAGGGGTAGATTGGAAGGTTGGATCAAAGACCAGGATGCTGATAGTGTCCGGGGCCGACTTACCTCCGCGTTTGTTTAGAATGACATCCGCTTGAAGCAGACCATTTGTAGCAAACTCATCGGTGGCTACCTCGTAAGAAAAATCACGCAAAGTATTGTCTTCAAAATTCCCGGAAATGGTCCCAACGCTAAATCGATTCGTATTCACGTAAATGGCAGCTGCCAAACCCGCATCAATTTGCGGCCGTTGCAGCCCGCGCGCATTGCGCAGGATTTGCGAAACGAGCGCCAGGATGGTGAAAACCGACATGAAAAAAATCCCAAGGGCTACCATCACCTCGATGAGGGTGAATGCGGAAGTCGAGTGTCGAGTGTCGAGTGTCGAGGGGGGCGGACCCAACGCTGGAATCTTTCCCTCGATCCTCGACCCTCGACCCTTTGTTTTTAGTCTCAACCTCACTTTTTGAGTGATTTCAATTTTTTAATATCCGACTCGACCGAGGCCAGACCCGTGGTGACCTCCAATGTAATTGCCCGTATGGGATCCCGCTCGAAATCCAAACCGTGGAGAATTAAGGTTAGTTCATCGCATACGCCATTAGGATAAAACCAGACTTTGGCCTCCTCAGCATCTTTGTACTCCGTCATGTCAATGTCCAACATATCAATAGCCACACGATCGGATAGTTGCGCGAACGTGCCGCCACCCGCTCCTTGAACGGGTCCCACCTGCACGGTACCGCTTCCCGCCGCTTGACCACCAGCACCCTCTACTGCCAGTCGTCCTTCGCGCGGATGAAATACAACGCAAACAGCTTTGCTTTGGAAGATCGCTCTTGCTCTGGCGGTACTGCAGACTTCCACGACATCCCTCACGGCCTTTCGCAAAGGCGCCTCTTGCTTCATCCGATAAACCAAAGGCACACCCATGAGCAGGACCACCCCTATGATCGCGACAACGATCATGAGTTCGAGAAGCGTGAAGGCAAACAGAGAACAGAGTGTCGAGTGTCGCGTATCGAGGGGAAGGAACCTGACGTCGGAACCTACCCCTTGACACTCGATACTCGACACTCGTTGCTGTCCTGGCCTCATCACCTGGCTATATTAGCGGTCATGGCAAACATGGCGGACAACACCGCCAGCAGAAGAAATCCGACCAGAGCTGCCATGACCACGATCATCACCGGTTCGATCATGTTGGTCACCACGCGTAGAGCCAGCACCAGCTCGTTTTCGTAGGTGTCGGCAACATTCTTCAATGCGCCGGGCACATCCCCGGTCTCCTCACCGATCTTGACCAGGTCCACCATCAATTGAGGAAAAATTTTGCTCCGGGCGAGAGGTTGCGCGATGGTTTTTCCATCGGTGACTTCTTCGCGAGTTTTGGAGATGGCCTCCTTGACGATGCTGTTAGGGAGAATTTGTTCGGTAATCTTGAGAGCCGTCAGAACCGGCACTCCATTTTCCAACAGGGTGGAAAGGGTCCGTGCAAATTGGCCGAACAAGTTCAGTTTTATCACCTTGCCGAAAACCGGGGCGTTCATTTTCCAATGATCAATTTTGCGCCTGCCTTCCGACGACGCCTGGAATCGCTTGAAAATGATCAGCAACGCAAGGGCGACCAGGAGCATGACCCACCAATAAACAGCGAAAATATGGCTGATGTTGACCAGGATCTGGGTCAGCATAGGGAGCGGCACATTCATGCCCTCGAACATGCTCATGAACTTGGGAAGCATGTAAGACATGAAAAAGAACACCAAGCATATCCCAACGACAGCGACAAAGGCAGGATAGACCAGGGCGGAAGTGAACTTGGCCTGAACCTGCGAAAAGCGCTCGAAATGATCCGCCATACGCCGCAAGACCTCCACCAACGCCCCGCTCGATTCACCGGCGCGCACCATGTTTACGTACAGGTCTGAAAAAATCCTTGGCTGTTTCCCCATGGCATCGGACAAACTACGCCCTTCCATCACATCCTGCTTCAACTCCTTGCTCACATCCGCGGGAATGCCCTTGGACTCCAAATGCGTCATGCTGTTGAGGGCGACCGTCAATGGCATGCCAGAATTGAGAAGGTTGGCAAGCTGCTGTGTAAAAGTGGCCATTTCCTGAAGCTTGGGTTTCCTCTTTTGCGTGAGCGCATTCCGCAACCCCGGAGGTAATAACGCCATCCATTCCACTTTGCTTCTCGCACCCCCACGTTGCGCTGCCAGAACCGCCCCAGCTTTGGCCGTGTCCACCGCGACAGGGAAAAGCCCCAGGCGCTCAATTTGAATGAGCGCCGCCGAACGATCCGCACCTTCGAGTATTCCCTCGACAACTTCACCCGTTCGCCGCCGGGCTTTATATGAAAATTGTGGCATAATGCGAAAAGCTGCTTTCCATTAAACGCAAAACTTAACCGAAAGTTGCGGCATTCCAAGTGGCAATTTGGAGAAATCTGGGGCCACTGGACGGAAAATTCCAAAGCCAACTTGCGTGTGCCTTCAAAGACCTTCGAAATATGCAGCAATTCCGATGCCCTGAAATGACCTTGGGGGCCTTCGCAAAACCCTTGAAACACAAAGCTTGATTCTTTAACATCCAGTATGTCCAAAATTTTACGCCACACTTTGAGCTGCCTCCTTCTGAGCAGTCTTTTCATCGCACACGCGGCTGAACCTTCCTATACCATCGCCGTTATTCCCAAAGGGACCACACACGAATTTTGGAAAGCGATTAACGCCGGCGCGATCAAAGCACAGCAGGAACTCAATGGCCAGGGTTGCAAACTTAACATCATCTGGAAAGGTCCCTTGCGCGAAGATGACCGCGACCAGCAAATCCAAGTTGTGGAAAACTTTATGACGCGCCGCGTCAGCGCCATTGTTCTCGCGCCACTGGACTCCCAGGCCCTCGTGAAACCCGTGCACAATGCTACCAAGGCAAAAGTGCCGGTGGTGATCATGGACTCGGATCTTAAATCCGACGAGTATGTCAGTTTTGTAGCGACAGATAACTACAAGGGAGGGCGGCTTGCAGGCGCCAAAATGGTCAATCTCCTGGAAGGGAAAGGCAATGTCATCCTGCTCCGTTATGCTGTGGGGTCCGCAAGCACTGAAGCCCGCGAAGCTGGCTTTCTGGACGCACTAACAAATTATCCAAATATCAAACTCATTTCATCCGACCAGCATGCTGGAGCCACGCGCGAACTGGCTTATCAAGCCTCGCAAAATATCCTGAACCGATTTGGCCGTGAGGTAAATGGCATCTTCTGCCCGTGCGAACCACCTACCATTGCCATGACCAAAGCACTTCGCGACCTTGGGTTGGCGGGAGGCAAAGTTAAAATGGTGGGCTTTGATGCCGGCTCGCAGTCGGTAACCGACCTCAAAAACGGAGACCTGCAGGCTTTGGTAGTCCAGGATCCAGTGAAAATGGGCTATTTGGGCGTGGTGACCGCGGTCAAATATCTGAAAGGCGAAAAGGTCGAAAAACGAATCGACACGGGAGTAACGCTGGCTACAAAAGAGAACATGGATCTGCCACACATCAGCGCATTGCTCCATCCGCCATTGGATAAATATTTGAAGTGAGGGATCCAAACAAAGCTGCGCGTCCCAGCTTAAATAACATTGCGCGAAAGGTTTGATGTTTGGATCTTCTCTGGAGCTTGGAGGCTTGAGACTACAAGTTAGCTATGGCCGAGCGTAACCACTCCGGCCTTCCTCGACGGCTTTTAAATGTTCTGGGCCCATTCTTTGGCCTTTTATTGGTTATCGGATTATTTTGCCTTAGCTCCGAGGTTCGCCCGTATTTTCTAACAGGAGCTAATTTCAAAATTATCCTGACTCAAACGGTGATCGTGGCCATTGGGACTCTGGGCATGACCATCATTATTGTAAGCGGCGGAATTGATCTAAGTGTGGGTTCTGTGGTCGCCCTGACAAGTGTTGTGGGGGCAACCAGTTTGCTCAAAGGTTTCTCCGTCTTTAGCGCAGGCTTTCTTACAATTGCCACCGGAGCTGGCATTGGCCTCCTCAACGGTCTGGCAATCGGGGGCCTGCGAATGATGCCCTTTATTGTGACGCTCGGTATGATGGGAGTGGCCCGAGGTGCGGGGAAATGGCTTTCGGGGAGTCAGACCGTGAATGCGCCAGAATCAGCTATCAACACCATCATGGAACTCAAAGAACCCACCCAGTTCTGGCCTCTGCCTCACGGTGTCTGGATCGCGTTGTTGTTGGCTGCAGCTATGGCTATAGTTATGAGGCAAACCGTCTTTGGCCGCTACATCTTTGCCATCGGCGCAAATGAAACTGCGGCTCGCCTAAGCGGAATTCGCGTTCAGTTGCAGAAAGTGCTCATTTATTCCCTCGCGGGCGTTTGCTTTGGCGTGGCAGGATTGATGCAACTTTCGCGTTTGACGCAAGGGGATCCGACAGTGGCAATTGGCCTGGAATTAGACATCATCGCCGCGGTGGTGATTGGAGGCGCTAGTCTGAATGGCGGCACTGGCAGCATCCTTGGTTCAATGATCGGCGCCTTGATTATGGCCGTTCTACGAAATGGTTCCAATCAGATGGGCTGGCCGACTTACATGCAGGAAATTATCATTGGTATTGTCATCATCATCGCGGTTGGCCTGGATAAACTGCGGCAACGAGCCGGAAAGAATTAGCCTTCCTGTGAGCGCCCTAAATCTGAAATGTGTCAAAATTCTCACAACAGATTCCGTTGGAGTTCCACCGCCCCGCGCTCCAAAGCAAGTCAAAGAACACGAGGCGGCCCCTTGGCGTCGAGTACAGTTCTGTCAGTTTGGAAAAAGAATTGTGTTCGTGCCCGCGGATGAGGGCGAGGCGCTGACGTCCCCGGTGCTCTTTAACAACTCTCGCAACCGGAAGCTGCTGACTTGTTGCGCGCTGCCGTCGCAAAGCAAAACATTCCCTTGTCCGCGATGCACTTTGTCGGTCCAGGCCGGAGTTTGTGTCCCCGCGGTAAAGGTCGAGCCCAGGGCAACCGCGCCTACATTTCCAAAACCTCCTCCCGGTAAAGGATTGGGCAACGGTCCCCCTGGCTCTTTCCCAACAATATTGCGATCCCCCACGAGCAACATCCCAGGATTTCCTTCCTGAGCATCCTTGGCGACGAAATAAGAAAGATTTGCATTGGCCAAATTTGGTCCTGCCGCGGTGTTGCCCAAAACCATATTGAAATTGGTATGGGCGGTGCGTTCATCCGAAGCGCAGATCAAAATTTTTGGAGTGCTCAGTTCATTGGAAAGCACGCCGAATATTTGATAAGTGAACTGCGCGCCATAAGGAGCCGTGGCGAAGGCGCTCTGATTGGGGGGCCCACCCTCGCTCGCAGGCACTTGCATGGGGTAACGATCGTTGAAGTCCATCGACCATGTCTTCATCCCCAGGCCGATTTGTCTAATATTGTTTATACAACTAATGCGATGGGACTTTTCTCGTGCTTTCGCCAACGCTGGCAAAAGCATGCTCGCTAGAATGGCAATAATCGCGATCACAACGAGCAATTCGATTAACGTGAATGCTCTTCCTATTCTCTTCAGTGGTTTCATAAGTCTTAACCTTTGAGCTAACCCTGGGCCGTCCCTCTTTGCGGCGTTTGTCGCGCGATGACGACCGTGCTTTGGAGACGTAAAGCATCGTTAGTGCCAGGCGCGGAAACCATTGAAAACATTGGGGATCGTGAACGTGCATTCCTGGTAAAGCGTGAGCCTCACGCATTTAAGGGGAAAATTTTCCCGCGCCGCGCGTCCCTGCAAATCGAGTTGGCGCGGTTCCGGAAGAATCCTACTCGACTGAAGCCATTTCCTTTCCGCGGATTTCGCGGAACTGTTTGCTTTGGACTACCGTTTCGAGCAATGCGCCGATGCGGTAACGGTTGGGTTGATACTGCGCCCGCATTTGGCTGAGCAGAGGTTCATCGGACAACTGAACGGAACGGCCGAGAGCATAGCCGAGAAGTTTGCGATTGAATTGACGCAGGAAGGCATCGCGCCGTTTCGTCAGCAAATAAGAACGCAAGCCCTCGAGTCCCTGGAATTCTGAACCATCCATGACTTTGGCGTGAGTATCAATAGGTCTATCCCCTAGGTCCCGTTCGCGCAATTGGCCAATAGCGTCGAAACCTTCCAGCGCATAACCAAAGGCATCGATCCTTTGATGGCAGTGATAGCAACGAGGATCTGTGGTGTGCTTTTCTGTGAGCTGCCGAACCGTAAGATTTTCAGTTGCCTCGTCCTCCGGTAGCCGGGGAACATCTTTCGGCGGTTTGGGAAGCTTATCCCCGAGCAAAGCTTCTGCGACCCAGTTTCCGCGCAGAATAGGACTGGTGCGCGACGCACCCGATTGTTTCGCCAAAGTGGTTGCCTGGCCAAGAATCCCACCTCGAGAAAACTGTTTCACACCATCCACGCGACGGAATTCGTCACCTGAAACACCAGGAATGCCATAGTGCTTCGCCAATGCTTCGTTGAGGAACGTATAATCGCTGTCCAGCATGTCGAGCACCGAGCCGTCACGACGAAATAGATCAGTGAAGAACAATATGGATTCCTCGTACATCGCCCCACGCAAATCTTTGAAACTCGGGAAATGTCGGTCACTTTTTTCATCCAATGCGTCAAAATCGTGGATGTGGAGCCATTGGCACCCAAATTCCGTGGCTAGCCGGCGCACCCGCTTGTCAGCAAGCATTCTACGGGTTTGCACTCGCAAAACTTTTGGTTCATGCAATTTTCCGGAGGCAGCCGCAGTGGCCAACTCGGAATCTGGCATCGAGGACCAGAGAAAATAACTGAGCCGACTGGCCAGTTCCCAATCATTAATCGGAGTCTGAGTCAGACCGGGGGGCGGACTTTCAGCTCGGTATAAAAATGCGGGAGCAACCAGCACGCGCGCAAGCACAAGACGAACCGCATCGTCATGAGGAAGTTCCTGCTCCTGCAGTTTTTTGAAAAGATCTTTCAGCTCTTGCTGTTCCCCGCTCGTCAACGGCCGGCGATAAGCGCGCGCGGCGAAGTCCAGCACCGCTTGCACATGTTTGGGCTCGGTATCTTTCAGATGCTGTTTGAACGCGGCGGCGCGATCGTAAATCGGCTTGCGTAAAGGTTCAAACACCTTGGGATCGGCATCCTGAGTGGCATACTGCCAAAGTTGCTCGAAGGCATCCACCAGCATCGGAGCATCTTGACTGACATAATGAAGCTGATCCCAAAGTCGATCCAACTTTACCTTACCGGCATCGTCCAGCATTAAACGCGCAAGTTGATCATCTTCACGGTAGTACAACGTGAGCGTGACCACTTCATCGACCGGAACGATTTTGGTGTAACAAAGCGCGGTGGGAAACCATTGACGAAATTCATCAAACGCCGCCTCGAATCTTTGGCGAGCATGGCTCTTTTCGTTGACTACAATAGGGGCGCCGTACGCGACTCTCCGATTGTCGGAAGTCCACTGTCCATTGACTTGAGTCTGAGTCGTCGTGCTCGGGAGCAGGCCTGAGTTTTGGTCTGGTTTAATCGCCAAAAGCTGGAGCTGGACGCTGCCTTCCATTCCACTCTGCGGATGAAGAACTCCCGTGGCGACGAATTCACAGCCCGCCGCCAGCCCGGATGGAAGACGAATCTCCAGAACCGATGGAGCATGAACACAGAGATTTCCACCATCGACCGCGAGAGAAGACTTGCCCGTCACCGTGTCAGCGGGACGAGAGCCAAACAGTGCAGGATCCAGTCCCCATTTGCCATTATCCACCCCATTTACCGCGTATTCCTTCGATTGTTTGCCGCTCGACCGGGCTTTGCTGAACAATGGACCACTGAGAGAGGAAAGTTGTTGGTAAAGCTTTGCATCGGCGTCTTCTCCTTCGGGCGGGTTTGAAGCCAACAATCTTTGCAGCTCTTCAGCGAGCTTTTTCTTTTCTGCCAGGCTCGAAGCGGATTGCCACTTTGCCAGCAGCGAATTGGCTGGAAGAACCGGCCCAATCCCATTCCCACCGTTATCTGGTTCGGTGTAAAAATGCCATATTCCTGGATTGCCAAATCTGTCGGCATGTGGATTGGAGGCAAGCACATCCGGAGAAACGTCAGCCGCGAGATCCCAGGTGCGGGATCGATCTCCTTCAGTGGTGAGCACGAGATCGACAGCCGTTAGATCACAGGAGTGGTTTCCATCACGAGGACTAATGAGTACCGAAATCAGATCTCCTTCCTGAAAGGCTAAGTGCTCAAAAGGCCCGACCTGGACTTCCTTGCCTCCCTGTGCTTTGCCGGTTGCCAGGCGCTGACGCGTAGCACCGCGCCGCATTTCCAAAGACCAACTGACCCCGTTGCCGCATTCCGGATGAGCATGGGTAATTTTTGCTTCAACCCGGGCCGTCAACGAAGCGGGACAACGCCAGCCAACACACGCTTGCAGCGTAGGAGAAGGGTGCACTGCCAGACTGTGAGGCTTCATATTACCCGGAATGCGAACATGTTGGGTGGAAGAATTGGCAACCAGGCTGGGAGTTTCGGGACTACCCCAGCCATTAATGAAATCGTGATTCGAGATCTTGGTTTGTTTGTTTGTAAAATAAGAATCAATCTTGAGCGCCCCGGAATTTCCGATACCCAGGAAGTCCAACCACGCCTCGAGCGCCTCCGCCGGAACTTTATATCTCTCCGCCAAGGCTGCCAGTTCGGTCCGGGCTAGAGTGGGGCTCGCTTCCGCAACGGCCTGAAGACATTGAGCGGTGCTTGCAAAAATCTCTTCGCGGCGTAGGAGAAATTCACGGCTGACTTCGCGGACATCACGCAATAACAGGTCCGGCCGGCCCGGTGCAACCAGCCGGGGCTGTTCCCAAACAACATAATCATTCTCGTTCCCATCACCGGCATCGGACGCAACCAGATAAAATGTCAGCTCCTTACTGGAGGGCGCAGCAGTCAGCTTTAGCTTAACCTCCTGTTTGGAAATAAGTGGATTGACCGATTCCATCCAGGATTTCGGGCCATTGAGTTTCCCAATGTGACCAACCGTGTTGAACTTCCAAAGCGCTTTTTGCCATTGCACGATTTCAGCCGTTAATTGAGCCGCATCCTCAGGTTTTGCTGTCCTCCAGCGAGCGCGGATCCCATCGAGCAAAAGAGATTTCCTATCGCTGGACAGGATATGAACCAACCCGCTCAAATACTTCGCGTTGAGCCCGCGCTCTTGGGCTACGGCACCGCAACTTTTAGCCCCAGAAAGCAGCGCTTCCCGCTCTTCGAGCGTTGCTCTAAGGTATTTTTCGACCGGCAATCGTCCTCCCTCGTTCGTTTCAAAAACAACTCCTTGAAGATTCACTTTCTCGCGGCCGCGCGGGTCGGTATATATTCTATAAAGATCTCGAATCTCGGTGAGGATTTCTTCGGTCCAATCGCGTCGGCTCGTTTTAGACGAAAACCGGATTCCATCCGGCAAAAGGACCGCATGGCTGGCTACGGCTTTGCCAGCATCCAGGTATTTGGTGATGAGTGAAGGGGACATGACGAGGGCTTGTCCGGTATTCATGAAACCCTCACCGGCAGCCCCATCTACCGGAAATTCGCGGGCCGGTTGTAACGATTCGACCCCGGTCAAATCCTGAATTGTGTAGGTGTATTCTGCGTTGGAAAGGCGCCGCAATACTACGGGGCCAGGATCACCTGCCCGCTCCTGAGCCACGGCCTCGAGCACTACCTGGACCCATTTGGAAATGCGTTGCTTTTCAGTTGCCGATGGCTGCGGCTTGTCTTCGGGAGGCATTTCTTTGTTCCCAAGTTTCTCCGCCACATCTTGCCATACTTTCGGGTGTCGTTTGACTTCTCCGAGCGAGGAAAAACGTTCCATGTCAAAGTCTCCCTTATGCTTCTCCCTGGAGTGGCAAGGAAAACAGTATTGCTTGAGGAGAGGATGAATACTTTGTTCAAAGTACCCAGACGACTTAATATTTTGGCTTGAAGCCAATGTAGGGAAGGCCAACAGAAAGCCCGCCAAACCACCCATGCCCTTTTGCCTCAAAAAGGACCGAAAATGCCTTAAGAGAATTCGAATTGTCACAAGAACTGGCATGGGTACTAAAGCTTTAACATGTCTCAGGGGGAGACCAGCGTCAATTTCAGCGGTCCATCAAACCTGAGCAATTACCTTATACATAATCGGGGGCGCGAGGTTTATATACCCTGTCCAATAGCTGCCTCCCATCGTGCAGTCAATTCCGCAAGCAAATCCACAGCTTGCTGGGGATCAGCCACCGCAAAACTGACACTGTGGTCCCGGAAGTAGATATAAACCTCCATCCCTTCAACCTGTATGCTGTAGATCGCTGAAGTAAGATAAATGTGCCGACCATGGCGGAGCAAAGGTCCGACGGCTTTTTCCCACTGGTCAGTCAATTCATTCAACAGTTCGGTCGCGGCCTCCGGTGCGGACGTAGAAACCTCCAACTTCCGCTGATCATCCGTTCGAATAGTAACTGCGCCCTCATCGTCATCCTGATAGACAGCAATGATCTTGTTAAGGTCAATAGTGAAAGATTCGTGTTTGAATAAAGACATACGGGCGCTAATTCGGGGCTTCACAAGCGTCGCTTCGATGGCTTGGTGTTATTTCTTTAAATTAGTTTGCTTTCCTTAATTGTTGGCTTTTTGACGAATGCCTTTCTTCTGCCAGATTCTTCTGCCGGGCGCAATCGAGTTCTGCCGGAATCGCATCGATTTGCCCTTTCCAGGGGTTGTTTTTAAGGTATGCAAAAACGAATTTGACAGAATCGTAAAAAATGTTATTATAGCCGCTTATGATCCTACGGCGATCGTGGGGTCTAAGTGGTTGGGTCATAAGCATTAACAAAGCTTACCCCACTATCTTAATAACTCAATAATGGGTGACCAGATAATTCCGTCCACACTCTGTTTTAGATCGTTGGAAATATTTGAACCGATTCATTTGTAACTGTCTTATACTCTATGTTGAACAGGAAAGAGAGCAAGTTGGCCAGTCGCCCTCGCATTAAAAAGCAGGCGATTGCCAGCAAAGCTTCTGCAGCTCGTCGTCGCCGGTTTGTTCTATCACCCCGAGCCCATACTCGAACTGATGCTCAAAGCGAGCAAACTCGAAAGAATGGTGCCACCCATGAAAAGAATGGTTCCGACGCTGCTTCCTTGGCCAAGGCCGCTTATGCGAACAGCCATTCCACCCCAGCGGGAGGCACCCTGGCACAACCGATTGATCTTACTACCGTCATCAAGAATCTGGTTCAATTGGCCCGCGAACAGGGGCACCTGACCTTTGACGATATCAATGACATCCTCCCGGACGGCTTGTCTCCGGACGATCTCGATGAATTATACACTAAACTCCGCGATCTCGACATTGAGATTGTAGATCAGGCTGACGTCGAAAAAGCCAAACCTGCCGAGCAGGAGCGAGAGGAAGAAGTGGACCATCGTCTGGATGTGCTGGATGACCCGGTCCGGATGTACATGAACCAAATGGGCAAGGTTCCTCTGCTCACCCGCGAACAGGAAGTCGAGATTTGCAAACGCATCGAAGACGCCGAGTTGGAAATGAAACGGCTGGTCTACGGGCTGGGCTTTACCGCCAAAGAGCACATCGCGACTGCCGAAAAGCTTCTTTCCGAGCCGCCAAAGGAAAGATTTGATCGCATCGTTGTGGATAAAAAGGTTGCCACGCGTGAAGGCCATCTAAAACACCTGCGGCGACTCGTCAAGAAGGTGCGGGTGCTCGATGCTCAGGTGGATTCGGAATATCATGGATGGCAAAAGGCATCCACCAAAGAGAGCCGGTTAAAGCTGGGTCTCAAATTTCGGAAACTCGACAAACGGTTGCAGGCTTCCTTTCCCGAGTTCTATTACAAGCCGAAGGTGCTCGAAGACATGATCGTGGTCGCGGGCAATGTTCATGAAAAGCTCAGCACCAGCTTGCGGCGGATACAACAGTTGGAACACCATTCCAATACCCCCGAACAACGTGCCGGTTTGCGGGATGAACGAAACCGCATGCGTGCCCTCGAGCAATTCGTCCGCATGCCGCGCGAAGAGTTTTATAGCACGTTCGATCAATTGAAACGTGCTGCCGATCGCGCTCATCAGGCAAAGACCCATATGGCTGAAGCCAATTTGCGCCTGGTGGTCTCGGTCGCCAAAAAATACACCAATCGTGGCCAGTCTTTCCTGGATCTCGTTCAGGAGGGAAACATCGGCCTGATGAAGGGGGTTGAAAAGTTCGAATACCGCCGCGGTTACAAGTTTTCCACCTACGCTATTTGGTGGATTCGCCAGGCTTTAACCCGATCCATTGCCGATCAATCCCGCACCATTCGGATCCCGGTGCACATGATCGAAATCATGAATAAGCTTTGGCGCGCGCAGAAGCAGCTTACCCAGGAGTTGGGTCGGGATCCTTCCCCTGAGGACCTCGCGGATGAGCTGCACATGCCCGTGAGCCGAGTCAATGCCCTTTTGAAGATGGCTCACCAGCCTATCTCCCTGGATGCTCCAGTGGGAGAAGACGGCGACGTCAGTGTCGGCGACTTTCTCGAGGACAAAAAAGCGGAGAATCCTTCTGAAGGGACCAGCCACAGTTTGCTGAAGGAGAATCTAGGCAAGGTCTTAACCAGTCTGACGGAACGCGAACGAAAGATCCTTGAGATGCGCTTCGGCTTGCTGGATGGCTACGATCGGACTCTGGAAGAAATTGGCAGAATGTACAACGTCACGCGCGAGCGCATTCGCCAAATCGAAGCAAAAGCCTTGCGTAAGTTGCGCCACCCTACCCGCGCGCACCATCTCCAGGGTTTCCTCGAGACCGAATCCACCGCCGCCTGATCAGGTATCGAAGCGCGGAATTACACAGCATATCGGACTGTGCCCGTCCCCCGGGCACAGCAATGTTCGACCAATAGTCGTTAACGAATTCGAACGCGCTTATTCGTGAGGTAGGTTGCTGCGGCTCGAGGACGGGCACGCTCCGAACCGACAGTTTTAATCGCAACTCCTCTTTCCTTCTGATTGACTTTGCCGTCCTTGGCTTCAAATTTTGACCGGTGTCAGCATTATCTTGGTTCGTCGCTCATACCAGGCCTCGAAGGGAAAAAAAAATCTTCGAATACTGTGCTCGGCAAGGCATTCTTGCCTCACTGCCCTGTTACGATTCAGCTCACAAATATCGGGGCAAAACCGTCGTCTTTCGAAAGCCTCTTTTCCCTGGTTATGTATTTTTGCAACTCGAAGCCGTTGGAAAAACTCTCGTCCGTCAAAATGAACACGTTGCTAACCTTCTTGAAGTCTATGACCAGGAAACTTTCGGCAAACAACTCGAAGATATTTTGCAGGCGCTGGAAGCCAAGGTGGATGTGCGTCTTGCTCCGGCGATTGGAACAGGCATGCGTGTCCGCATCAAATCCGGTCCTTTGCAGGGGATAGAAGGGTGGGTGGAGGATCGCTACGGCATGAGCACAGTTTTGTTGCGATTGGATTTCATTAACCAGGCGGCAGCCGTCAAGCTCGATGCAGACTCACTCCAACTCATTTGAACATTCGCGCCAACCGCCGATGAGCTATCGGTTCATGATTAAGCTTTCGGATTTGCTTCGGATCTCGGCCTTCGGATCTCGGATTTCAACGGAACACAACCTTTCCCCATGAACACGCCTGCTGTTGTTATCGCCGGTGGCGGCGCCGCCGGCTTCTTCGCAGCCATCACCTGCACCGAAAGTTCCCCTGGCGCATCCATCATTCTGCTCGAAAAAAGTCCCCGGTTTCTTTCAAAAGTTCGCATTTCAGGAGGCGGACGTTGTAATGTAACCCACGCCTGTTTTGAACCTCGACAACTGAGAGATTACTACCCGCGCGGCGGTAACGAGTTGGTTGGCCCCTTCCAAAGATTCCAACCTCGAGACACGATTGAATGGTTTCAAACTCACGGCGTACAACTTAAAACGGAGATCGATGGCCGGATTTTTCCCATAACCGACTCTTCACAAACGATCATTGATTGCCTCATTCGCGAAGCGGAACAAAAAGGGGTTCAACTCAGAGCGAACAGCAGTTTGAAAAGCGTAGTTGCCGATAGTCAAGGCGGGTTTCATCTAATCCTTAGTTCGGGGGAACATCTTCATTGCCAGGGATTGATGCTGGCAACCGGCGGATGCCGTGCAGCTTCGGCCGGTCAACTGGCAGTTTCGCTTGGCCATACTCTCGAGCCTCCCGTTCCTTCCCTTTTTACCTTTCATATTGATGTTCCATGGTTGCGAGAATTGACTGGAATCTCTATTCCCAATGCAGAACTGCATTGTTTGGGTTTTGATCTGCGGGAAAGTGGCGCGCTGTTAATCACTCATTCGGGCCTAAGCGGACCAGCAGTTCTCCGGCTTTCTGCATGGGGCGCAAGGTTCATGCATCATGAGAACTATAACTTCCTGATTCGGATTAATTGGCTACCCCATTTCAACACGGAACAGATAGCACAAGCGCTTGAGAAATGCCGTGCCGAACAACCGGCCCGCTTGATTGTGAACTCGCCTCTTCAACCTCTGGCTGGCCGTCTTTGGGCGAGCCTCGTTTTAGCAGCCGGCGTTCCGCGCGCTACTCGTTGGGCGGAATTGTCACGCTCCTCCCGTCATTCATTAATTCAACAACTCACCCGCACCGAATTTCAAGTCACAGGAAAAACTCTTAACCAGGATGAATTTGTCACCTGCGGCGGAGTGCGCTTAAGCGAGGTCAATTTCGCTACTATGGAAAGCCGCCGCTGTCCAGGTCTCTACTTCGGGGGAGAACTCCTCGACATCGATGGCCTGACGGGAGGGTTTAACTTCCAATCCGCCTGGACTACCGGCTGGATTGCAGGAAAATCGCTGGCTGGCTACTAAAAGGACCCGGCTCGTTCTCTATAACTGCTCAGGGAACACCGCCATCGCTGGCCCCGGAAAATTTGCCGGCAGGGATGCCGGCGCTCCCGGTATCATGGCATCCCGAGTAATATTGTAACTCGCAATTTCGAGAGTTAAAACTCGAGAACTACGGACTCGCCTTTTTCGTTCCTCCTTCTCCCGAAACTTTCAATACGACTTCATTTGTCCAATGATTTTGCTGCAGAAAAGGCAAGCGCTCGCGTTTGCCTTTGGCGTACACATCAAGAAAAGCCAGGCTGTATGTATTCACAATCTCGTAGGTCTTTTCCATGGATAAGTATTCGAATGGCTCCTTGGTTTCACGGCGTTTGCCCGGACCCACTCCATCGCCGAAAGTTTTATTGATTTTGAACATGTCGGTGAATGAGTAGTGACCACCATCTTTAATTTCCAGCAGGAAGGAAGGACCGGTGTGCATCGCGTGATGCGACCGAATGAGAAGGTTTCCCAAAGTCCCAATCGTGCGATCCTCCTCACCGAGCATCCAGAGACTGGGCACTGTCAGATTTGTATGAGTCAGCGAGGCGCCCGACATTGCTATCATGCATTTGAATCTCGAATCCAGAGCCGCAACATTGACAGCACTCATTGCACCGAAAGACATGCCCGAGGCACAAACGGCATTCAATAAAAGTTTGTTCGCAAACCGTTTGTCAGCCCCATTGTTGAATAACGTAAGCTGGTCGAGCAAAAAAATCATATCTTTAGGGCGATCCATTGCCGAAGCGGCGCGCTGGCTCCCTTGGTACGGGATCGGTTTGCCGTTCAGGATCGTCATGCTCGCGTTGCCCACATGATCGGCGGAGGCGATGATGTAACCGTAGCTGGCCAAATAATCACACCAGAAGGTGTTTTGATGCCGGTTTCCTCCGTTCCCATGAGAAAAGATGATTAGCGGATATTTTCCATCGCGAACAGGCGCGTTACGTACGGATTCACTCCAAAAAACCTTATCCACTTCTGAAACAGACATTTTGTAGGCACTTTGCACCGCCTGTTCGATTTCAGGCGTAATTGCTGCAGGAATAAAATCAGAAAACTTGTTCTTGGGAGATTTGCGGACTTCCTCAGTGGCCGGATACCAAATCTCCGTCACAAGCGTCCGAGCCTCTTTGGTAAATGCATCCGTGCGGTTGGAATCCACAAGCACCACAGTCGTTACCCCCACCGGGAAGGGGCCCGACGCGCTCCAATCGGCTGTGGGAGACGACTTCTCTGCAGCCCAAAGGGGGCGAGAAATGATCGTAATGAATCCTAATAAGAGGATCGCTAAAAAAGCGCGTCGCATATTTTTGTCGGTTTGCTTCTTTATTGACGATACCAGGCGCAAATGCCTTCAAGCTTGCTCATCAGGCAAACGCTTTGGGAACCACTTCCGGTGGACCGACATGGCGTTCATATTCGCGAATGATTTCTACTGCTTCGTTTGGGTCGTCCGTAACCTTGAAAAGCGTCAGGTCGTCCGGGCCGATAAAACGTGTCGCTTCCAGGTGTTTTTTCATCCATTGGAGCAACCCCTTCCAATGGTCGCTGCCAAAAAGTATCAGGGGAAATTGGGGAATACGTTGCGTTTGCACCAGCGTAAGGACCTCGAAGAATTCATCCAGCGTCCCGAAACCGCCTGGCATAAACACAAACCCAAGGCTGTATTTGACGAAACAAACTTTGCGCGAGAAAAAATAATGAAAGTGGATGGGAATATTGGCATAGCCATTGCCCTTTTGTTCGTGCGGTAATTCGATGTTCAACCCCACGGATTTACCTTTGCCCAACGCTGCTCCTTTATTAGCCGCTTCCATTAAACCTGGTCCGCCGCCGGTAATGACAGCCAAATTATGTTTAGCGAGGCCCTTCGCCAGCTCAACGGTCGCTTTATACATCGGATCGGTGCGAGGCGTTCGTGCCGAACCAAAAATCGTCACCGCCGGTCCAACCTGCGAAAGGATTTCAAACGAATCCACAAACTCCGCCATGATGCGGAAAATGCGCCACGGATCTTCTTTGATGAAAGTCAGTTTGGTCTGGTTATCCATGGCGGGAGCATAGCGACAAGGGAGCAATGCTCCAAGTTACAACCTGTCATCTCGAATCAGTCTGCCATAACAGTCGATAAAATTGTGCGGTGGACCCGGGACTTATCGCGTTGGTGAGAGTCAATGAACTGCCGGCAAGCGGGTTTGTCGAAATATTGCTCCAAAGCCTGAGATCTTCCGAAGTTTGAAGCACATACCTGGCATAAGGCTGGCCCTGGATCTGCAGAATCAAATCTCCCGAGCTGGGCGCGAAAGAGACCAGGTCTAGAGTCGGCGTGGCAGGTACAAATCTAAACAGGTTTAAGGAGAGTGGCGGGAAATCATAAGCGAAAGTGGAATCGGCGGAATCGAATAGATTTGTAACGATGTCGCGCGCCTGAAAACTCGCGTTGGTGCGGGCAGCTTCATCCTGTGGAACGCCAAAGGAGCGCACCAGGGCAGCAGGTTGAGGTGTAAACCCGTTTAAATTAATCTGGGCATGAAGGTTTGTCATCGTATCGCGATTGACAACCAGGACCAAGAGCGCGCCGTTTGGAGTGCGTGAAGCGTAACTTTGCAACAAGAGGTAATCGGTGGATGTCTGCAGCACCGTGTCACCTGCCTTCGCGAAATATTGCATCAATTTAGCCGCATAAAATGGAGGGTATTTCGTCGAAAGATCTCCCACGATTCCCAGGTCGCCATTGTTACGCCAGCCATAGAGAGTTGGATCAAAATTTCCGGTTGTGTCCGTGCCGTTCCGAAAGTCCCACCACACGAAAGAATTGAATTCTGTCTTCATGATCTGAGATAAACTTTCAGCATAGTAAAGGCCATTGACCTGGCTGGTTGATTGCCTGCCTTGGGAACCGGCATCGCTATTATTTTCAGTGCAAACAAGTTCAATGTTCGTGCCTTGCGCTCCGAAATAGTCGGAAATCTGTTGGCGCAAGTCGGTCGCTTCGCTGGCCCAGGCACCCGTGGATTGCAATACAAGTGCATCGCTATCCGCAACGACATTGGCCGAAGGGGTGTATTCAGGATAACGATGATGGACGACAAAATCGGGTGTAATGCCTGCTGATTTCAGCGTGCTAAAAAGGACGGGGGTCCAGCCGTAGTGCACCTGGCCGTTGCGCGAGTTGGTCGCCGAATGCGTGGTATTACCATTGGCATAACTCTCCTCACCGGGTACCACAACTATCCCGATCTTAATGGATGGGTCGGCAGCCTTCATCTGTAAGAAATAATTTGTCGCGCGTAGAGCATAAGTAAATGCATCGTGGGGTTTGTTGTTGGTATCCGTTTCCCAAGTGCCATAGCACTCGTTCCCAATCTCCCAGTACTTAAAGCCATAGTGATTCGTCACATTGGAATGCCGCACCCACGCGGCAGCTTCGGCAGGTGTGCCGCTACCATAATTAACCGTGATGAACGCCTGTACACCAATGTTCGTGGCAACGTGAACAAAATTCCCAAATGAAGTCGCCCAGGTCCAAGCGTTGGTCCCTGTTTTATTAGAACCCCAGTGATATTCATCAGATAGCGAGCCACCGGGAAAGCGCAGGATAGTTGCGCCAAGCTCTTTGAACAGCGACACCGTCGTAGGTGTATCGAAATTGGAATCCCAGATCGCCGTGTTGAACCCGAAGAAACGCGAATCCACTACGCGTAATGCGGCGCCTGCCTCGATCGCAAGATGCACCAGCGATGGAGCCGGCCTGGCCAACAATGTTATATCGTCCAGGTAGAACGTGCCAGATGTTCCAAAACTTGTGAGCTGGATTGTAAACCTATTGACGTTCGATCTACTTTCCACATTTAGCGCGTTAAGAGGTATGACAAACTGCTGCCAGCTATTTGCACTGAGCGCCGGTAAGCTATAGGCAGGTCCACTGGTCGCCGGTTCCGGTCCATACTGGGCGTACACCTGCAATTGCTGACCGCCGACAGAGCCACCATTTGCCCAGAAAATAAAACTTTCATAAGGGGATGTATCAAAATCTGACTGATGAAATGAAATCGCCTGCCAGTCACCATCAACCGTCACGGCCATGGAATTAATTCCGGAATGAACCGGGGAGGTTCCATTAATATGGGGTGCCCAGCTCCAGTCAGCAAAGCCATTGACCAAATGGTCCGTATAAATGGGCAGATTAGCTTGTGCGTTGGCGTGACGAGTTAAGCCGTAAGCAAATACCAAAACACTGCTGATAACTGCACACCGTGTCATGATCCTGTATGAGAACATCGCATTTATCGAGTTTACGGCCAACAAATCAGCGTACGCCTTTCGCGTTCTCTTTGCTAAAATTCAAGGGCGTCCGCGAGGACGCCCTTGAAGCCATAAGTACTACCCTACCGGTGCAAATTAGTTTACGGGACAGGTTTTGATAGACGGAAAAATGCCGAGCTGCCGGCGGGTAGGCTCGCTGTCGGGACCGCCGCCACCCTATTCGCGCCAGATAGATAACTAAAAGTTACCCCCGCATCATTGTAGGGTCCGTCAACACTGGAAGATGAAGTCGCGCTGTATCCTTCGTCGGGTACCGTCCAACTCAGCCACCAGGCAGTTCCCGCTGGGATCCAATGGATGGAAGTGCTAGCGGTCGGACGCCACGCGTAGAGCGAAGTCAACTCCGGTCCTGCGAACGTATCATCCAGCGGCGCACTGCCACCGATAACTTGAATGCGACTGATGGTGGCGCTCATACCATTATTGATTCCGTTATTAACGACGTCATCCTTGAAAGCTCCAAAGTTCAGAAACATTTGCGGTCCCGTTCCATTGTCGCCATCGCCTAAGCGATTGGCTACCGCTGCATCCAGCGTGAAATTTGTAGAAATACCACCGGGGCCGGTAAGACCGACACTCGTGTTATTCGCGCCAAAAGTAACCGACCACGTCCCAATCGCACTGGGTGCGTGGACTTCAGCAACAAGATTCGTCGGATTAGCAGCGGAACTGTTCGTTTTGTAACGGAATGAAAAATCCACCCCGCCACTGCCATTGGTCGGACTCATCACCCGCACGTCGATCATATCTGCAGCGTTCCAGTCGACTGCGCCATAGGTTTCGTTAAATGCTAATTCCGGACATGTCGTCGCATTCACCATGTACATATGAACGTCGAAACCAGGATGCGCGATTGTATCCGGGAAGTTCGTTATCGTGAATGAGTATGTGACGCCTCCGGCGTTATACCACGAGTAATTGTTCCCGCCAGAGGGTGTCGTGATGCCGTCCCGCTCATATTGGTCCCCGTCGCGGTCCATCGTGATTTGCACCCCTCCCCCCTGTTGCCCCCGTCTTAGACTGACAATCTTTGGCGCTACGCCAGGGGCCCAAAGCTTTATGTTATCGACGTAATAAATCACCGAATTACTCATGCCATGAGCTCCGTTGGCGTCTGACCAGCCGCGTCCCAATTGTAAAATGACTCTGTCTATGTTGGTAAAACCATGTCCCGCAATGGGAAAACTGAGGTGAACCCAATTTGTATCACTCGCCGTCAAAGTATGGGTGCCGAGTAGCCCCCAGAAATAGCCGGGCAATCCTTCCATGCTCACATTCAGATCGCCATAGCTTGCTCCGTCGGCTGAAGGAAATGAGGCCGGATCCAACCGAAGATCCAGATCCAAATAAGTAAACCGGCTGGGATCGATCGTCACCGCCTTGGTGAAAACCACCTGCTGATAATTCGAAGGGTTGTTTTGGAAACCATTATAAAGTTTCAGAGCACCTGTTGGCGTGGCCCCACCCGCATCAGGCGTTGATACCCATTGGTTGGATCCTGCAATGGACCAATTCGCCCACGCCCAAGCACCAGCTTCATTCGCATTCGTGAATTGATTGAAGAAATTAGTGAGTGGGACCGGATTGACTTTGAGGTTGTCGATGTAAAAAATGACATCACTTGTGAATCCTCCGTCGCCGACCTGCACTACCAAAGCGTTCAGTGATGCGTAAGGGGGCACGAAGCCAATTTCGAGATGCTGCCAGTTGGTAAAATCACTTGTTATCGCTGTCCAGCCGATACCAGACATCCAGCTCCAATTGTTATCTACGGGAATAATCTGCACATGGCCATACGGGGCGCTTGAGTCTGAGCCGAGCGAAGAGCTTGGATCGATCTTGAAATCGAAACTGACGCTCAGGTACTGGGCTTGATTAAAACTCTGACCTCCCAGGTTTCTTTGCGGTGTCGTTCCCCACGGATTTGATCCCGCGGGGTACTGAACTTTCATGCATCCGACAGTGCCGGACCCCCCGGCATCCTGACTATTTACCCATGTATTTGTCGCGCCATTGTTCTGCCAAGTTGCCAGTTCACCGGAATTATCAAAAGTGTTCAGGACGATCTGACTGGCTCCCTGGCAAATCGTGATGGAGGATGCGAATGCCAGGCCGGCCAGAAGCAAACGCTGTATCTTGTTATTCTCTTTCATACTTTGGGAGGCTGTTTGGAGATAGTTGAAAACATTGGATTAGATTACAGATCGATGGTTCAGGAAATCAGCCTACCACCGACACAGGAGCCGCGCATGTCATCAAAATTAATGACAACGCAGCAGAAGATCTCCCTGAGGAATGCGTGGGCCAAGCGCAACCAAAACGGGGCCGCAGACAAACCACAGAGGCACAGCGCGGCAAAGCCGCAACCAAAAGAAAGGAAACGCGATCGCCGAGTTGTTAAGCTGGCGTTGTGAAAAGCCCAACCACAACCAACAACCGCGTTTCCAACGCATTTATACAAA
>Ga0163163_10000911_pt1 | contig 25067 bp, 28 predicted proteins | sample S65metaG_FD_119766 | JGI IMG/M metagenome (GOLD analysis project Ga0163163, IMG submission 119766) | Switchgrass rhizosphere microbial communities from Kellogg Biological Station, Michigan, USA - S6-5 metaG | ecosystem: Host-associated > Plants > Roots > Rhizosphere > Soil | place: USA...
CACGCCCGAACCCACGTGATCATGCTCATCCAGGACCTCGAAATCCGCGTCATCAACGCCATCACCGGCGAACTCCTGCGCGAACTAACCCTCAACCCAGACAGCGACTACCAACCCCAACAACAACGGAAACCCCCGAACCCATAGGTTCGAGGGTTTCCGATCTCTTGAGAGATCACACCTTCCGCCGAGGACGTTTCGAACCTACGCCGCCCAACGCGCCTACGAAGGATCGATGAACCCGGAGATCGCCTGACCAAGTGCCGGATTGCTCACGGCGCTCATGTGATCTCCGGGCACTGTGCGGAATGTGCCGTGACGCAGAGCGGCCGCCAGGTCATCGGCGCTCGACTCGGCCCGGTCCTCGGAGCCGACGACGACGAGGGTCGGGATCGTGATCCGGGCGAGGTCGTGCGGCGCCGTATCGACGAAGGTGTCGAGCAGCTTCAGCAAGGCGGTCGGGTCACCCCCGACCGTTCGTAGGAACGCCTCGGCGCGCCAGGCGTCCGAGCCCCGCGGATGGCCGCCCAGGTTGGTGAGCACATGGCGGAACCGCTCGCGGCTGTCCCGCGTGGAGATCAGACCCGCCAGGCCGGTTCCGGCGAGCACCGCTCGACGCGGCCGGGCGCCGCGCACCATCATCCGGGCGGCTGTACGCGCGCCGAGGGAGTACCCACCCAGGTCGTAGTCCGCCAGCCCAAGGTGGGCGATCAACGCCAAGCCGTCGTCCACCAACACGTCGGGTGGGTACGACAGGTCGTCGTGCGGGTGGGCGCTCGCGCCGTGGGCCCGTAGGTCCGGCATGATCACCCGCCGACCCGCGGCGGCGAGCAGGGTGGAGTGCCCATAGCGGATCCAGTTCACCGGGCCGTTCGAGAACAGGCCGTGAATCAGGACTACGGGACGTCCGGTTCCGAACTCTCGATAGGCCAGCTCCGTGCCGCCCGCTCCGGCAAAGCGGTGGACGGGAAGGTCCCGCTGCGGTGTCGCGGTCACCCTCGTGGGGTGCTCAGAGCGACTTCAGCGCCGCGTTGAACAGCGGGCTCGGCCGCATGGCCGCGTTGATCTTCTCGGGTGCCCCCTGGTAGTAGCCGCCCATGTCGACGGGATGGCCCTGGGCAGCGTTGAGTTCGTCGACGATCGCCGTCTCGTCTTCAGCCAGCTGCTTGGCGAGTGAGGCGAAAGCGGCGGCCAAGTCGGCGTCGTCATCCTGCTCGGCGAGCGCTTGCGCCCAGTACAGCGCGAGGTAGAAGTGGCTTCCCCGGTTGTCGAGTTCGCCGACCTTCCGAGACGGCGACTTCCGGTTTTCCAGCAGTACGCCGGTGGCCCGGTCGAGGGTCTTGCCGAGGACGCGGGCGCGCGGATTGTTCGTCTTGTCGGCGAGGAACTCGAAAGACACCGCCAGCGCGAGCAATTCACCGAGCGAATCCCACCGCAGGTGGTTCTCCTGTACGAACTGCTGGACATGCTTGGGTGCCGAGCCGCCAGCGCCTGTCTCGAAGAGGCCACCGCCGTTGAGCAGCGGCACGATCGAGAGCATCTTGGCGCTTGTCCCGAGCTCGAGGATCGGGAACAGGTCCGTCAGGTAGTCCCGCAGGATGTTGCCGGTCACCGAAATCGTGTCCAGGCCGGCCTTGGCTCGCTTGAGGGTGAACCGGGTTGCCTCCGCCACCGGCAGGATGTCGATCGTCAGACCGCTGGTGTCGTGTTCCTGTAGGTACCGGTGCACCTTCGTCAACAGCTGGGCGTCGTGCGCGCGGTCCTTGTCGAGCCAGAACACCGCCGGGGTGCCGGTAGCCCGGGCCCGCTCGACGGCCAGCCGGACCCAGTCACGGACGGCCTCGTCCTTGGTCTGGCAGCCACGCCAGATGTCGCCCGCTTCCGCGTCGTGGGTGAGAAGGACGTTGCCGGCCGAGTCGATGACTCGTACGACGCCACGACTGTGGATCTCGAACGTCTTGTCGTGGGACCCGTACTCCTCGGCCTGCAGCGCCATCAATCCGACGTTCGGCGTGCTGCCCATGGTCGCCGGGTCGAACGCCCCGTTCTCGCGGCAGAAGTCGATGGTCTCGCTGTACAGCGGGGCGTAGCTGGAGTCGGGGATGACGTACAGGGTGTCTTGCTGCTTGCCCTGCGCGTTCCACATCTGACCGGAGGACCGGATCGCCGCCGGCATCGAGGCGTCAACGATGACGTCGCTCAGCACGTGCAGATTCGTGATGCCTTTGCTGGAGTCCACCATCGCGATCGCCGGCCCGGCGGCGTATGCCGCTTCGATGGCCGCCTCGATCTCGGACCGTTTGTTCGCGGGCAGTTTCGTGATCGCCTGCAGCACGCTCGCCAGCCCGTCGTTCGGGTTGGCGCCGACCGACCGCAGGTCGTCGCCGTACCGCTCGAACAGGTCGGCGAAGTACGCCCGGACCGCGTGGCCGAAGATGATCGGGTCGCTGACCTTCATCATCGTGGCCTTGAGGTGGACGGAAAACAGCAGTCCCTCGTCGCGCGCCGCGCTGACCTGACTTTCCAGGAAAGCATCGAGCGCGCTACGACTCATCTTCGCGCCGTCGATGATCTCCCCGGCGCGAACCTTGAGCGACGGCTTGAGCACGGTGACACTGCCGTCTTCGGCGACGTGCTCGATGCGTAGCTCGTCGTCCTTGGTGAGGGTCGTCGACGTCTCGGAGTGGAAGAAGTCACCGCCGGCCATCGTGCTCACCCGGGACTTGGAGTCCGGCGACCAGGGACCCATCGAGTGCGGATGTGCTTGCGCAAAGTGCTTGACCGAGGCCGGCGCCCGCCGGTCGGAGTTGCCCTCGCGAAGGACCGGGTTCACGGCGCTGCCCTTGACCGCGTCGTACTTGGCCCGGCTCGCCTTCTCGGCTTCTGTCTGGGGATTCTCGACGTAGTCGGGGATCGGATAGCCGTGGGCCTGCAGCTCGGCGATCGCGGCCTTGAGCTGCGGAAGCGAGGCGCTGACGTTGGGCAGCTTGACGATGTTCGCGTCCGGCGTCTTCGCGAGGGCGCCGAGTTCGGCCAGCGCATCAGGAACCGCGCGGTCGCCGAGTTCGTCCGGAAATTGCGCCAGGATTCGCCCCGCCAGCGAGATGTCACGCGTTCGAATTTCGACTCCGGCCTTGCCCGCGTACGCCTGGACGATCGGAAGTAGCGAGTGCGTCGCGAGAGCTGGTGCTTCGTCGGTGTACGTATAGACGATCTTCAACGGTGAACCTCTCACTGAGGGCCGGTCCTCGGGTCGCGAGGGGGCCCAGCGTGTGCGATCAAGGTGTGCGATCTAACGGACACGTTATCGCCGCGGGGGTCGGGCCTGCGCTCCGGGGGATCCCGTGACGGGCCCTACCCACTCGCCCCGAGTGGGTCTACGTTGGGACGGAAGGTCAAGAAGCGGCCGTACGGCGCCAGCACACGCCGTGGTGCGCACACCGGACCGAGGTGCCGATCATGAAGATCGATCTGCCTATTGGTGAGCGATTGCGGCTCGTCGCCGCGCAGGAGGATTCCTCCACATATCGCCTGGTCCTGACCGGAACGCTGGACCATCTCGCCGCCCCGGCCCTTGCGGAGGCCGTGCGCGGATTCTTCCTCTCCGGAACGGTCGTCATCCTCGATCTCGATGGCGTGCAGATCTACGACCCCTCGGTGACGATGGATCTGATCGCACTGCGCCGCGAGGCGACCAAGACCGGTGCCTGCCTCCACTTCGGTGGGGAGGAGCACGAATCGGGTGCGCGGCCGCGCAGGCACTCACGGCTTGGTCTGCTGTCGGTGGTACGTCGATAGGGTCGACGCATGGCGGTCGGCGGTGCGGATGAAGCCGACGACCTGATCGCCGCGGCCGACCACGTTACCGCCGTTGACCTCGCCGCCGCGACCGGCCGGTTGTTGCTGGGGGTCCGGGAATCAGGCGCTACGGGGAAAGAACTCAAAGACCTCGGCGACCGTCTCGCACATGAGTTCCTGCTGGCCGAACTGACGAGGCGGCAACCGCAGGACGGCGTGCTGTCGGAAGAAGGTGTCGATGGCGAGCGGCGGCTTTCGCGCGCTCGGGTCTGGATTGTCGATCCGGTCGATGGGACGCGCGAATTCAGCGAACCGCCGCGGGTGGACTGGGCCGTGCACGTGGCGCTGGCCGTGCAGGGGGAGGCGATGGTCGGCGCCGTCGCCCTACCGGCTCGCGGGATAACCCTGGGCACAGGCGATTCCTTTCCGGCCGTACGCCCACTGACCCACCGGCCCCGGATGTTCGTCAGCCGAACCCGGCCGGGCGCACACTTCCTCGCGATGGCGGAGGATCTCGGCGCCGAACTCGTGCCGATGGGCTCGGCCGGCGCGAAGGCGATGGCCGTCGTCCTGGGGGAGGCCGAGGTCTACGCCCATTCCGGCGGCATGTACGAGTGGGACTCGGCCGCGCCCGCCGCGGTCGCCCGCGCCGCCGGAATGCACGTGTCGCGACTCGACGGCTCGCCGCTGCGCTACAACCGGCCGGACCCGTGGTTGCCCGACCTGCTGATCTGCCATCCTGACCTGGCGCCGCGCGTGCTGGAGCTGGTCCGCGCACACGGTTGGGGCACGTAACTTCGTCCTCGAGCCGGTCGGCTGATCAGACCGGCCGAGCCCGCCTCACCAGCGGTACCAGTGGGCATCAGCGCCGCTGCGCATCGCGAACCCGGCAACCCAGAAGACCGCGAACACGACCGCCAGCACCCACAGCGCGTGGAGGACGAACCCGAGACCGAATAGCAGCGCGACCAGCAGCAGTCCGATCAAGATCATCATGGCGTGCGCTCCGTCTGGCATCGGCATCGAGGCCTGCTGCCGGACTTCCCTGTGACAGCCGGGTCAAACTGCCTGTCGCGCAGGCGATCTAGCGTTCGGTCTGGGTCTCGGCGAGCCGGGCGTGGTTCGGTGATGCCTACAGCGCGCCCGGCGCCGCGGCGTTCTGGGTGTCGCTCTTCTTGACGTTGATCAGGCCAACCGCGGCCGCGACGGCCACGATCCCGAACAGCGCCGCGGTCAGGAAGCCCTGACTCGCGCCGTGTGCCTGGATCGCGTGGAACGCCGCGACGGCGACGTTGTCGTGCAGAGCGGCGGCGCTCGACGCGTGCCCGCTCTGAGCGCTTGTGACCAGTTCGGAGACGTGGTCCCGGGTGCTGCCGTCGACCTTGCCGAGCTGGCTCGTACCTTCGCTCCGCGAGGCGGAGGCGAAGACGGTGGCCAGAACACCGAGCCCGATCGACCCGCCGACCTGCTGGCCGACGTTCAGCAACGCAGATGCGAGGCCGGTGTCGGTGTGTGTGACCTTCGTGACCGCGACGACCGTCAGCGGCACGAAGACCAGCGCCATCCCGGACGCCATCACCAGCATCGCGGGCAACAGCAGTGACGCATATCCCGAGTCAGCTTTGACCTGCGAGAACCAGAACAGTCCGGCCGTCATCAGCGCCGCACCCGCGGCGATCAGCGGCTTGGCCCCGACCCGCGGGAGCACCTGGCTTACGACTCCCGAGCCGACGATGATGATCGCGCAGAACGGCAGGAACGCGACGCCCGACTTCAAGGCGCTGAAGCCCAGGACGCCCTGCACGTAGAAGGTCAGGAAGTAGAACATCCCGAACATCGCCGCGCCGACGATCAGCATCACCAGGTAGGCGCCGGCCCGAGCCCGGTTCGCGAAGATGCGCAGGGGCATCATTGCGACCTTCGACCCAGACTCGAACAGGACGAACACGGCGAGCAGGACGACACCGCCGACCAACGCCACGATGGTCGCCGTCTCACTCCAGCCGTTGTTCGCGGCGTTGATAAATCCGTAGACGACGGCAACCATGCCTGCCACCGACAGCAACGAACCGACAAAGTCGAACTTGCCGGACAACCGCTCGGAGCCGTGGATGTAGAAGAAGCCACCGGTCATCAGAGCGATCCCGATTGGGACGTTGACGAACAGTACCCACCGCCAGTCGAGGTACTCGGTGAGAACTCCACCCAGCAGCAAGCCCAGCGCGGCGCCGGCCCCAGACACGCTGGCGTACACCGCGAATGCCCGGTTGCGTTCACGACCCTCGGGGAACGAGATCGTGATCAACGACAGCGCCGTCGGTGCGGCGATCGCGCCACCGATGCCCTGAATGACACGACCGATCAGGATGACTTCGAAGCTCGGGGCCACGCCGCCGATGAAGCTGCCCAGCGAGAACAGACCGAGGCCGGTAATGAACATTTGCCTGCGGCCGAGGATGTCCGCGGCGCGGCCGCCCAACAGGAGAAGTCCGCCGAACGCCAGCGTGTAGGCGTTGATGACCCAGGTCATGTCCGTCTGGCTACGGTCGAAATAGCGGCCCATAGACGGCAGCGCGATGTTCACGATGGTGGCGTCGAGGACGACCATCAGTTGCGCGCCGGCGATGAGTAGAAGAAGGAGTGTGGGGTGGCTGGCCCGCCGGGCCGTGCCGCCGTGCGACGTCGTCGCGACGTCTTCGATAGTGGATGTCACAGCTAACTCCGATGCCTTCGCGGGAGTGAAAATGGATTCCGCCGGTGTTACGTACGTAGTGCACGTGACCGTCTCTTACGGAGTAAGCTAGTAGAGTTACTTAAGGAACGCAAGCGTACCCTAAGTTACATTCAGGAAAATTGCGAATGAAGGGTCCGACCGACGTGACCGCGGAACTGCCCGTGTGCTCGCTGGCTGGTGACGTCTTACGGCGTCGCCGCGGTGACGTGCTCCGCGACGCGATTCACGAGGCCGTCTTCGAGGAGCTGGCCTGCGTCGGGTACGCCGGATTCACGATCGAGGCGGTCGCAGCCCGCGCGAAGACGGGCAAGGCCAGCATCTATCGCCGGTGGCAGACCAAGCAGGACCTCGTCATGGACGCCTTCTGCACCCGATTCGGTGGTCCCGGCGACGTGGTCGCCTCGCTCGCCGATGAAACGTCGACCACGCGGGATCTGCTCGTCCAGCTCGGTTCCGGTATCTGCCACATGTCGGGCAAGGCGGCCGAGGTGGTGCGGGCAGTGGCGTGCGAGGTCACGCGGGACCCGGAACTCGCCCAAGCCGTCGAGAACCAGGTGTACGTCCCGAAACGCGCTGCGATGCTTGCGATTCTGGAACGTGGCGTCCAACGCCATGAAGTACGGCCCGACGCTGCGACCGAGCTGTTCGGCGATCTGCTGCCGGCAATCCTGACCTACCGGGCGATCCTGATGAATCGGCCGGTGACCGAAAGCGCCGTCGCCGAAATCGTCGATCGCCTGATCATGCCGCTCGTCGGTCGGGAGCCAGCATCGCCGACCGCTAGCCCTTAGGCCAGGGCGGGTTCGGCGTCTTCGAGGCCGCTGCGAATCATCTCCCGCAGTTCGGGCGTGTTCTCGTGGCCGTGGCTTGCGACGGCGTGTGCGACAGCCGCGTCGAGCACTTCCTGTTCGGTGCCGGCGATCGTCAGCGAGCAGTTGTTCTCACTGGGAATCTTGCGGCAGTCGGCCATTTTCCTGGTCATGGCGCGTCCTTTTGTCGAGTGGGACTACCTAGTGCAAAGGTAGCCAGCGGGCCTTTCGTGCGCTAGACGTGAAACGGGGTGGCTCCCGGATTCGGAAGCCACCCCGTCGTAACTCGAGTAGCTGCTACTTCGCGACGACTTCCCACGTGTTGTTGTCGCCGTGCTGCTGGGTCCAGAACACGCGCCAGCCGCCTTGGAACGGCGTCGGGATACGGGCGCCGAGCAGGCCCCGCACCGTCGGGTCGCCGTTCGAGACGTGGATACCGGTGATCTCGTTGTCGCCGTCGTTCTGGAACGACGCCGCTCCGGGGACACCGGCGGCCTTTGCATCGCCCAGGCCGGAGTCGATCGTCGCCGAGGCGTCACGGCCTTCGGCGAGCCAGCGCACCGGGCTGACCGGGTCCGCGTGCGGCCGGTCGTTCACGACGAACGCGTACGCCGAGTCGAGGGCGTTTCGCTGCGAGTGCAGCAGGTCGCCCGCGTCTTCGACGGCGAGGACGACGTCCTGCGATGCGAACGCGATGTTGTCCAGACCAGTGTGAGCCTGGTCGCCGGCGAAGAACATCGACAGAACGCCGGAGTCGGCGCTCGGCCCGCGCTGGGCCAGCCGCATGATGCTGCCCCAGCCACCGTAGCCGTTGTTCGCCGGGCTCAGCGCGTTCGTGTCGCCGGTTTCGGTGAAGAAGAACTCACCGAACTGGGTGCCCGGCCGGAAGACGCCGTTCTCCGGACGCTTGAACGCGGTCGCTCCCGCTGCCTTCGCGGCGGCGTTCGCGTCGTACGCCGTGAAGCCCTGGGTCGCGGTGTCGTGCAGGGTCACCCAGCGGGTTTCGAACTGCTGGCCGGCCTGGTGCAGTTCTTGCATGTCCGGCGTGAGGGGCGTGGTGCCGGCTGCCGTCTCGGACGGCACCGTGATCGCGTGGTGGTCGGAGCTGTTCGACGTCACCTGCAGCGCCTGTAGGACGCCACCCTTGGTCAGGTCGCTCGGGTCGACTGGCTTGAACCGGTAGACGAAGCTGTTCGGCAGCTTGGCGTTGTTGATCGTCTTGCCACCGGCATCCTCAACCAGCCAGATGTTGCCGTCGCTGTCGTTCTGGACGCCCTCGTACGCGGCGATCCCAAGAACGCCCTGCAGGCTTTCAGCCTTGGATCCCGGCTCCGGGGAGGACTGCCAGACGCCGCCCGTGGTCGAGTTCTCGGCGGTGAGCAGGAGGCGCTGGTTGAACGGGTTCCAGGTCGAACCGTCGAACGACGGAAGCGCGTTGCCTGCCGTGTCTTGCCAGGCAACCAGCGAGACACGCTCGCTGACCGGCGCGTCGAGGTCGATCCGCGTGACGTAACCGGTGGGCGAACCTTCGTGGCCCTGGAAGAGGTAGTGATGGCCGTTCAGAACGAGGTAGGTGTTCTTGTCCGGCTCTGTCTTGCTGGCCTCGGTGAACGTACCGGGCGCGGGCACCATCGGCCCATCGCCGCGGTAGCCGTAGAACGGCAGGGCCGCGGTGCCGTTCACGAGCGGCATCGAGCCGGTGGCGACGAGCTGCTGCGCCAGCTGCGGCGATAAGGCGGTCGGCTTGACGACGCCGGAGGCCTTCGTGTTCGCGGTGTCAACACTGGCGAGGAAGGGGTTGTCGTTGTGGGCGGTCGCCGCATTCGCGGCGACGAAGGTGAGGGCGGTGACCGCACCGACTGCTGTCAGTCCTGCGACCAACGTCGTACGACGTCTCTGCATCATTGCCTGCTCCCATGGGGATTGGTTGGCGGGACAGGCCCTACACAACTGACGCAAAGTTGCGGCACGGCGGAGTCAATACATACGCCAGAAGACGCGAACGTTAACTCTCTCGCTCAGCCCGGCCGAACTCGCCGCCGGGCAAGACAGAAGGCGTCACCGGCGCGAGCCGGAGACGCCTTCTGGGTGACGTGTGGTGACTAGGCCACGTCGCGACGGTGGACGACGACGTGCTCGTCGGCGTACGCGGTGGGCGCCGCCGTGGTCGTGGTGTCGACGCTGGTGACGCGGCGGCGCGGCATGAAGATCAGCAGATCAACGAGGATGCCGACCACGCCGACGATCATCAAGATCCATCCCACGGTGTTGATGTTGAAGCCGTTCGTGCTCACGTCGACTGCGAACGCCATGATCGCCCCGACGGCAATGAGAATGAGGCCAACTCCAATACCCATGCTGATCTCCCAACTTTGGCGCTCAGTAAGCGCGACTGGGCCCCGATATGCCCTCCTCAATCGATTTCACATTGGGCCAAAAGAAGTAATTCGAAAGGTTCCGGTGACGTCCTGCGTCACCGGGGTGACCCGTTGATTGCCGCGGCGTTTGGCACCCTCCGGCTAGGTCATCAAACGGGACATGCTTCTCCTCGGAATCATTTGCCTCGTCCTTGGATTCATCCTTGGACTCCCGTTCCTATGGACGATCGGCATCATTCTTGCCGTCATCGGTCTCGTGCTTCTCCTTGCCGGATCGGCGGGCCGCGAATTCGGCGGTCGGCGCTACTGGTACTGACTCCGATGGACACGACAACCGCGCGGCTCGTTGTCTCAGGCGGCCCGCACGACGGCCTGGTGGCGTTGGTTACGCCGAGGTGTTCGCAGATTTGTCTCGAAGACGACGGCGGCGCGTTGCATTTCTACGTCCGCAATGCTCACGCTTTCCGCCGTACGACGGCTGGTCGCGCCGTCGTATTCGACTACGCCGGTATGACGCCGGTTCGTGGTGGCGGCATCGCGCAGTTCGTGGTCGGCCCCCGTACCGGATTGCGGACCGTTCGGCCGGCGCGGGCCGCCCGAAACATGGACCTGGTCTCATGAGAACCGGGGGCGGTCTGCTGACCGTCATCTTGCTCATCTGGTTCGCCATCGGTGCGATCGCGGCCGGGCAGCGGGGCTATTACAACGACTCGAACTCGAGTTGCGCCCACGCCGGAACCATCGCGGTCACGGTCCTCGCCGGACCGTTGAACTACGTCGGCGCCAATCCGAAGGTGCACAACTGCAACGCGCCGCAGCCGAGTAAGTAACGGTCAGTCCGAGATCCGTGTCGGGCCGACCGGGACCAAAGGCCCTATCGGGCGGGTGACGTACGGCCGAGGGTGGGGCGAGTCGGACCCTTGGGTCGCAGAGCTCGTGTGCGAACGGCCGACTTTCCGCACGAGAGGACGCCGCATGACCTCGCAGGGCAAGCGATACCCGGTTCGCGTGACGGGTGACCTGGACGACCCCTTGTCCCGTTGGCTGTGGCTCGTGAAGTGGTTGCTCCTCGTCCCGCACCTCATTGTGCTGATCTTCTTGTGGATCGGCTTCGTGATAGCCAGCGTAGGGGCGTTCTTCGCGATCTTGATCACGGGTCGGTATCCGAGGTCCCTTTTCGATTTCAACGTCGGTGTGCTGCGTTGGACGTGGCGCGTCGAGTTCTACGGGTACGGGGCCCTCGGTACGGATCGATATCCGCCGTTTGCCCTCTCCGAAAAGGAAGATTTCCCAGCGCACCTCGAGATTGCCTATCCAGACCGACTGTCTCGTGGCCTTGTGCTCGTCAAGTGGTGGCTGCTCGCGATCCCGCACTACCTGGTGATCGCGTTCTTCAGTGGCGGGGGATGGGCGGCCTGGCACCTTCCGGGCTGGGGCGGCCTCATCACGGTGCTCGTCGTCATCGCCGGTGTCGGTCTGGCGGCGACCGGGACCTACCCTCGCTCGATCTTCGACTTCGTCATGGGCATGAATCGCTGGGTGCTTCGGGTTGCCGCCTACGCGGCGCTCATGACAGACGACTACCCCCCGTTTCGCCTGGATGCAGGACCCGAGGAGCCGTCCATCGACGAGCCGGCCGAAGCCGTTCCACAAGAGCCCTAGGTGTGTCTCACAAGCGAGTGCGCCGAACATCGGTGCGCCGTCAGGGACGTGAACCCCGAACCCGCTGATTAAGAGGTATGAACGAGCCCGCGTGACGGCTCGAAAGTCGGTGCTGCACGCGGGGAATTCGTCCAGTCCGTGCTGGTCCGCGCTGCGGTTTCCAACCCGTTGTGGCACGCCGTGTGGCACGAATACCCGCTGATTCGGACCCGCTGTCCAGGTGTCAGTGGGTCGCGTAAACGGGCCTCCAGGGGCGCAGGTGCAGCTGCGCCGACGTTTCGTTTGACGGCTTCTTGGAGGATCAGGAGGTTGAGGTGGTTCTGGGCTTGGACCTGTGCCGGGGTGAGGTCGGGCGCTCCTAGCCGTCCGATACTCGTGAGCCCGAGCGAACGGAGCCGACATTCCCAGCGGGGGAGTTCGGCATCGAAGGTGTGCAGGTGCGACGCCAGCCCCGAGAGGGCGAGGAAAGCGCGGATCTCGTCAATCATCATCGGAGCGTATGTCCCACCATCGGACAAGTTGGCTTGGTACGAGAACCTCAGTTGGGCTGTGGGTGCCCCCGTCCTCTTCGCACTAGGTGCAGCACCGGAAGCCCGACGAGGATTGCTCCGCCGGTGGCGGTCAAGAGGTAGACCCATCGCTCGCGGTCCTCGTGGCGGATCTGACATACGACTTCTCCGAGGCTGCCTCTCGGACGGGATGGAATGAAGACGCTTCCGCACGTATAGCCGTCCGGAATGTCTTTTTCGGAGGCGAACCCCAGAACGATCCCTAAACTGATCAGCCCGATGGCAAGCGCCGCTGACAGGGCGGCGACCATTCGATTTCGCACTGCATCCCCCTTTATTCGGTTTCGTCCACGACGATATTCGGGTGTGCGGCAGATACAAGATCACGGTGCCGTGGAACGAGTTGGCGGCGATGCTCGGTGCCGGGGACAACGTGCCGACCAGGGCGGATCTGCGGATGCGGGTGAAACCCAGCAAGCGGCATTCAGGGCGGGTTACAAGACGTCGGCGCTGAACAAGGCGCGGACGAAGGCAGGAATCACCTCGACAAAGCCCGACATGCTCCACTGGACCTGGACGTTGCCGCAACCCGAAGATGCACCCCTGTAAGCGATTCCGAGGGGGCAAAGCTGCGAAGATGCACCGAAGGTGCACCCTTGTAAAGGTGCATGTTCGGAGATCGAAGGTGCACTTAGAGGGAGAAGTACACCTTCGTGCACCTTCGGGTGCATCTTCGTGGGGCTACCAGAACCTCCACCAGGGACGTGGCGGGATCGGCTGGCCTTCGTGAGAGCTAGTGCGCTCACGAATGGCGTTCTGGATTTCGCCGTGTACGGACTCGTAGTTGGGGAGCGAATCACGTGGGTATTCGGTGAACCATCTCTGGATCGCGGGGAGTTCGACGCCTGGGACGGCTGTTCGTAGGGCACGGACGTGTTCTCTGCCGTGCTCGGGCATGTGTGGTCCGATGTGACGGCTCATCTCGAAGAGGACCCCGAGCTCGTAGCGGATCTTGCGATCCTCGACGTTCTCCTCATGTGCCTGCTTCGCAAGGCGAGCTGACCACCAGGAGGACCAGACGGTCGAGACGACGGCAATCACGACGGCTGCGATAGAGGTCCATGCTGCGGCTGTAGCCAAGGAGTTGCCCGAGTTCGCGGAAGCGTGCGTCGGAAGATCCTCCCGCACGGGCACTCTCACCACCGCTCCCTCGCCTGCGGTGGCGACCTAGGCGAGACTGATCATGTGAAAACAGACGACGGCTGGATCTTCGTTGGAACGGTCGTCTGGCTGACGTCGGACCAAGGCGGGCGGACGACGGGTCCACCGCTGCCGAATCCAGACATCGACTACTTCACAACCGCTTATGTGCCGCCGCTCAACGCCCGCAACGGGCTCGCGTCCTTCGGATTGCGCAACTTCGAAGCAGGAGCCTGGAAGTCTCCCGCCGAAGGGCGGTGGCTCATCGTCGAGAACAGTGGCGATCAGCTAGTCCAACCAGGCAGCGTCGTGGTCGTCACAGAGGGATCTCGGGACGTCGCCTACTTCCATGTCGAACAGGTCCTCGGCACTCAGGAATAGCCCACACCGTTGGATGGAAACTTCCAGCGATTGATCCGAGCTGGCGCGCTCTGCGCAGCCGCTGCTCGTATGCGTGACGCACGCACGCGTGTAGGGGCTTGGCTGAGCCGCCGCAAGGCCCGCCGTCGATCAGCGCCATATCCCGCGCTCGTCGGAGGGGATGTGGCATGCGGGGTGGCACAAGGCGCCTCGGAAGCAGGGGACCAGGGCTCCGACCTGCATGTTCGCGTGTCGGACCCGCTATGAAGGAATCAGAGTCCGCTCGATTCGGAGGGGCAGGAGCACGCCGTGCGCGGAGGACGGGCAGGGGTGCGGAGGCCCGCTGGCAGGGCGGGAGTCCGTCGGGCTCGCCGGGGTGGTGCGGCGCGCGTGGCGGCCGCTGAGGGCTGGTCGGGTGGCAGGGCAGGCACGGGTGGTGGCGCGGTCGGTGCGTCCTGGACGATGGTGCGCCTGCCGTGCGCGTCGGCCGGCCGGAGGCAGGGGTGGTCGCCCGTTCGTGTGTGGTCGAGCGAGGTCGGTCGGCGCGGTGCGCGGAGCACCTCGTGAGCCGGCTCGGAGGTAGGAGCCGTTGCGACTCGACTTCACCAGGATTGCGGGGCTATTCCGTTACCCCACCGCCAGCCCTCGCACAGGGACTCTCGGTAAATATTTGACCCCCAAACAACGCGCCTTGGGGCAACCACCCCAACCCACCCGTTCTGTCGCGCCAGTGGCCGACACGTCCCGCGCGTTCGGCTGCCCAAAGGCTCTCGACACCCCTCCCTGACCCGAGATTCGGGAATCCACCGAAGTGGCTAGACCAAACGCTCGATCGAGGGGTCGGTCTTTAGCCGAGCATCGGCGATCAGCTTGTGGGCGTTGACGTGTGCGGTCCAGGTCGCGAGCGAGCGTACGGCTGCAATCGGGATGCTCCACATCTCGGTCACGACAAGGTTCACGTCGAACAAGACCGCAATCAGGACATCGAACGGATCCTTTTCGAGGCTGCGGATGGCTCCGAGCTGGCGGCTGGCGTTCTCAGTCGTGATCCGACGCGACTTCACCTGGTATCGCGTGCCGTCTGGCCCGAGGACGTCGTATCCAGCCATCGATTTCGCAGCAAGGGTGCCTTCGAAGTGCCGTGCAACGTAGAGTTCGGCGAAGTCCGCGACGGGGTTGTTGTGCGAGCGGATGAGGTTGCGTAGCCGCATCTCCTGCAAGGTTTCCGACCACAACGCTGGCAACTCGTTGTCTGGCAGCCCTTCAACTAGCCGCTTGCGTTCTGCCGCCTCCACCCATACGCCTTTCGCTCCGTAGCTCCTGCTTCTCGTACTACGAGAGGGTTCCCTTGAAGTACGGACCGTAGTACCAGGCGAAGTTTCCTTCGACCGCGTCGGGGGCGACCTTGTTGTCCTCGAACGACTCTTTGGCGGTATCCACGATCGTGTTGAGGATCGTGTTGAGTCGACCCTGCGTCAGGCTGCCCGCCGTGGTCATGTCGAACCGCAGGGTGATCTCTAGGCAGCGCGCGGTTGCATTCCACTTGCCGTCCTTGGTCTTGACGTTCTTGATGTTGTCGAAGCTGACGCCCATCTCTTCCTCCATGTCTGGGACATTTCCTTGAACCGAATACTAGAAGCTAGCGACAAACTCGTCCAGAATCTCTAAGAGATTTAGGGAAAACTTGACAGGATTCCGTCACAGGAGTAGGTTGAAGCCCAAGCCCCTGGGTCCGCCCGAGGCTTCGCCGACCGCGAGGTCAGGGGTCAACCTCCCTCCACGAGAGGTCCCGCATCTAGCGGCTGGGAACACACGTCGGTCTATCAGGGCGACACGCATCCCTCGCGGGCTCTGCGTCCCCTAGTGGCGTGCCAGCCGTGACGAGGAGTTAAGCGCGGCTCCTAGATGCACAGCTGTAGCTCGCTGTGTCTGGAGACCGATGCAAGACCTTCTCACCGTCCCCGAAGCCGCTCGCTATCTGCGCATCGATCGTGCCCACTGCTACGAACTCGCTGAGCGAGAACAGATCCCGGTGCTGCGCATCGGCCGGCGCATCGTCGTGCCGCGCCAGGCACTCGAAGATTGGATTCGGCAGAACACGACCGTTTGCGCCGAAGGTATGGGTCATTAGGGTCATGCCACAACGACGCGACTTCGGAGCCATCCGCCAGCTTCCTTCAGGGCGCTACCAAGCGCGCTGGAAGGTCAACGGGACCACCTTCACGGCAGACCAGACCTTCCGCGTGAAGGGTGACGCCCAGCGGTACCTCTCCTCGATTCGCACCCGGCTGACAAGAGGGGAGCGGGTCGACCCGCGCACTGCCCGGCTACGGATCGGAGATCTGGTCGCGCAGCACCTCGACAACGCCGCCAGCCGCCTCAAGCCGAAGTCGATGACGGTTTATCGGGCCATCGCGCACAACGCCATCGGTGTCCGCACCCCCCCCGAGCGGCACCAAGGCATCGCCGCGAAGGAGATCGGGCGACTGCTGCCCTCCGAGGTCGACGCATGGCTCGGTCGGATGACCCAAGGTCCGAGCTATCGCCGCCAGGCGCACAGGTTGCTGTCGGTCGTCTGCGACGTGGCGGTCCGGGACGGGCGTATCCCGTCCAACCCCTGCAAGGGCACCGACCTGCCTCGACTGCCCGAGGCTGACTCCCGGATCTTGTCGGCCGAGGAGGTCGAGCGGCTTCGGGACGAGATGCCCGCAGAGTTCAAGGCGACGGTCGACGTCATGGCGTGGGGCGGACTGCGGCTGGGGGAGACGCTCGCACTGAGACGCTCATCGGTCGACCTAGACGCTGGCACCCTACGGATTTCGGAGAACTTGGTCGAGGCGAAGAGCAGCACGGGCCGCTGGACGATGATGTTCGACACTCCGAAGTCCCACGCCTCGCGGACCATCCACCTGATCCCAGCGACCACCGAGCGTCTTCGCGAGCATCTGGCGGCTCATGTCCGGCCGGACGCGGATGCGCTCCTGTTCCCGTCGACTCGGGCCACCCCGATGCGGCAGTCGAACTTCGCGCGGAGCGTCTGGATCCCAGCGACGAAGGCTGCCGGGCTCGAAGGCGTCACGCGGCACGACCTCCGCAGAACGTGCGCCAGCCTGCTGCTGGAGGCGGGAGCGACGGTCCCACAGGTCCAGCGACACCTCGGTCACAAGGATCCAACGCTAACCCTGAAGGTCTACACGAGACTTACGGCGCACTCGCCCGAGACGTTCCGCGCAGCGGTCGAACGAGCCCAGAACTTCCGTAGTGGCACGTTTGGTGGCACGGAGCTTGACTCGAGTGCCCCCGATTCGCTGCCTACCCCCGCTTGACCTGCACGTTCTCTGGTGCGCCGTCAGGGACTTGAACCCCGAACCCGCTGATTAAGAGTCAGCTGCTCTGCCAATTGAGCTAACGGCGCATGCCGCCCGGCTGTGGGCGACAAGCGGAGAGCTTATCAGCCACCGGGCTGCCGACCGTCACGCCGCCGGAGGGCGTTGGCGGTCGCCGCCATCCGCGGGTCGGCCATCATCTCGGCCAACGAACACGAGAACGGGATGCACCAGTTCGGGTATTCGTCGGTCGTCCCCGGCAGGTTGGGCTGCCGAAGTTCGCCAAGTACGTCGTACGGGGAGGCGATGAGGACACGAGCCGGGGTGCGACCCAGGAATCGGTGCATGGCCAGAGTGACCGCGTCAGGGTCATCCTGCTCGGCCGGGTCGAGGACCCCCTCGTCGATCAGCGACCGGATCATGACGGCCTTGTCCGCATCGGCCTTGGCCTGCTCCTGTTCGACCGGTTGCCCGAGCTGGCCCAATTCGGCCCGCACCCGCACGTGCTCGCCGGCCAAGAAGCCGTGCGCGGTGGGCAAGTCGTGTGTCGAGATGCTTGCCATTGCGCCCTCGCGCCACTTACCGGGCGGAGTGATCGGACCATCCAAGGCGTCGCCGGATCGTTCGAACCAGAACACCGCGGAACCCAGAATTCCCCGTACGGACAGGGCTTCTCGCATCTGCGGTTCGACGGTGCCGAGGTCTTCACCGACGACCAGCGCTTCCCGCGCTCGCGCGCTCTCGACCAAGATATCGAGCATCGCCGCGCGGTCGTATGACACATACGTGCCCTTGTCGGCGGTGTTGCCGCGAGGCACCCACCACAGGCGGGAGAGTCCCATGACGTGGTCGACCCGGACGCCGCCGCCCCGGCGGAGGATCGCTTCGAGCATCGCACGATACGGGCCATAGTTGCTGCGCGCCAGGGCATCTGGCCGCCACGGCGGGAGTGCCCAGTTCTGACCGAGCTGGTTGTACGAGTCGGGCGGTGCGCCAACCGCGGCGTTGCCGGCCAACACGTCCTGCAAAGCCCACGAGTCCGCACCGCCCGGGTCGACCCCGACGGCGAGGTCGTGCACGAGTCCGATCCGCATCCCCGCGTCGTTCGCGGCCGCCTGCACAGCGCCGAGCTGTTCGTCGCACAGCAGCTGGAGCCAGGCGTGGAACGCGACCCGGTCGCTCAGCCGGGTTCGGCTGGCCGAGACGCCGGCGCCACGGGGGTCGCGGAAGTCGCTGGGCCACTGCTGCCACGGCAAATCGAGTTCTTCGGCCAGCGCGCAGAACGTGGCGAAATCCCGAAGCTCGGGCGAGCTCTCCTCGTGCCGCGCGAAGGGCCAAAGCAGCTGCAGCGCAGCGGCTTTCGCAGCCCACACCGCGTCCCAGTCGATGAGTCCGTCCGGGCTCGGCGGAGGGAGTCGCAGCGCATCGACCTGCGCCCGGACCGCGGCGGTCGCCGACTCGTACTCGGGCAGGTCCTCAATGTGCAGGTACAGCGGGTTAATGAACCGGCGGCTGGTGGGGGAGTACGGCGACGCGGTGATCGGATGTACGGGTACGACGGCATGCAGCGGATTCACCAGGACGAGGTCAGCGCCGTGCGCCCGTCCGCTCCAGTCGACGAACGTGCGTAGGTCGGCGAAATCGCCGACGCCCCAGGACTTTTCGGAGTGCAGGGCGTAGACCTGGATGCTCCAACCCCAGCACGGGGGCGGCAGTGCCAGGGCAGCCGGCGCCCCGGCCGCACCCGCCTCGGCAGACCCATCCGCGTCGGCCTGAGGGGCCGCGGGGGAGCCGAGCATGTCGACGACCGCCTGCACGACAGCGGGATCGACATCGACGGTCTCGCCGGCCCAGTTGGTGTAACAGGTGGCAACGCCGAGTGCCTTTGCGCGGGCTGCGAGACCGGGGTCGAGCGTGGCCATGCTCAGCCGAGCAACAGCGCGATGTCGTGGGCGTACTGCGCGGGCGTGGTCCCCTGCGTCCAGACCAGATGCGCCAGGCCGTCGCCGGGGGAGAAGGCGATCACCTGGGCGCCGTGGGTATCGGTGACCTTCCCGTTGCTGTCGGTGGACGGGTCTTCGGCGACGACCCCGACCTTGGCAGCGGTCGACTGGACAGTCTTCAGATCCGACCGCAAGCCGATGAACGAAGGACTGAAGTTATCGAGCCACTTCCGAAGCACCGGCGGTATGTCGTCGGCAGGGTCGGTCGTAATGAAGACGACCTAGACGCGAGCACGCTGGTCTGCGCTCAGCTTGGTCAGCGCCGTCCCGAGGTCGGCCATCGTGGTCGGGCATACGTCAGGGCAATTCGTGTAGCCGAAGTAGTACAGCGCCAGCTTTCCCTTGGAGTCCGCCGGCAGGTTGAAAGACTGGCCGCTCGTGTCGGTCAACGTGACGTCGGGCAGCGCTACCGGCTTGGCCAGTTCGAGCCCGTCGTACGAACTACTCCGGCTGCTGCCACAGCCCACGAGCACGCTGGTCAACCCTGCCACCGCGAGCAGAAGCACCGGGCGGACAAAGGACTTCATCCGGCCGTTCGTGCGCATGCTCGAAGGTTACGCGAACCGCCCAGCGCCCTACGGTTCAGCGCTTGACGCGTACCCCAGCGGCTGCGTCGATGCTGAGTTCGACCACGCCGTCCGGCGCGCGGAACCGCAGCACCGAACTGTCGCGAGCCTCCACCTCGACCTTCGCACCCGGTACGGCCCCCGCGTTCTGGAGCGTCATCAACATCTCGTGATCTGCCTGCAGGTCTTCCTCGAGCCGGATGATCGTGCTGGTGCCGCCGACCGGAAGGTCGGTCAGCGCCCGCATCGGGCCGGGCGAATACGGCCGCTTCGAGCCGGGAATCGGGTTGCCGTGCGGGCAGGTCACCGGATCGCCGAGCACGGTGGCGAGGCGCTCCTCGAGGACCGGCGAGATCGCGTGCTCCAACTGGCCTGCCTCGACGTGCACCTGGTGCCAGGGCAGGCCGAGCACGTCGACGAGCAGACACTCGGCAAGGCGGTGGCGCCGCACGATGGCCGTCGCGTAGCTGCGGCCCTCGGGCGTGAACGTGACCGTCCGTTCGCCGGTGAGCCGCACGTATCCTTCACGTTCGAGGCGTTTGATCTGCTCGCTGACGGCGGGCGCCGAGACGCCCAGCCGCTCGACCAGCCGGGCGCGCATCGCGGGAACCTGCGCTTCCTCGAGGTGGAAGATCGTCTCGAGGTACTCCTCGACAGCCGGATGATGCTGGATGTCGGCTGCGGGCGCGCTCGGTGTGTGCGCGCTTGAAGCGTTGGCGTGAGGCATTCAGATCCATCCTGGGAACCACATGCGGGCCTGCCAGCTGTTGTACGACATCGTCGTCCCGACGAACAGCGGATACAACCAGAAGAAGTTGACCGTAACCAACGTGAGATAGCCACCGACAGCCAGGCCACCGGTCCTGCGTCTTGTCATGCTCGCGTCGGGGCTGCCGAGGACGGCGCCGGCCACCATCGTGATCGCGAGCACGATGACCGGCAGCACCGGCAGTGCGTAGAACAGGAACATCTGGCGCGACTCTTCGAGCATCCATGGGAAGAACCCGAACGCGAAGACGACGAGGATCATCGCCGCACGCCAGTCCCGGCGCGCCATCCAGATGCCGGCGACGACCACCAACACGGCGATCGAGCCCCACCAGATCGCCGGCGTCCCGATCGCCAGGATCTCCTTCGAGCAGGTCTTCGACGTACAGCCGTTTTGTCCCTGGGTAGGCGACTCGTAATAGAACGCGACGGGTCGGGACAGGAAGAGCCAGCCGAACGGTTTCGACAGGTACGGATGCAGTTTCCCGGGGTCGTGCAGAGCCAGATCCGTCTTGCAGTAATGGATGAGCGGGATCGCGTAACCGCCGTCGCCGTAATGCTTGTCGTCAGTCAGATTCTTGTGGAAGTTGTAGGCCTGGCACTGGTAATCCATCCAGTTCTGGAACGTGCCGACCAAGCCGCTACGGGTGACGCTCTGGCCGTGTAGCGACACGGTGCCGCGCGAGTACGCGTTGGCACCGCCCAGGAACCAGCCGGTCCAGGTGGCGGTGTAGGTCGCGATCGGGACGAGCGTGTACTGCGGGATCCAGCCCAGCCAGTCCCGCCGGATCGCGGCCCGAACCGGGCGCGGGATGCCCGCGGCCCGCCGGGCACCGACGTCCCAGGCGAACGCCAGGCCCGCGTATGCCGGGATGACGTACAGCCCGCTCCACTTCGTGGCCAAGGCCGCGCCGAGGAAAACGCCGGTGAGCAGCCGCCAGTAGCGGAAGCCGAGCCGCGGCCCGGGGAACTCGTTCGAGGCGCCGGCGTCCAGGCGGGCCGCCAACCGGCGTCTGCCGTGTTCTCGATCCAGCAGCAGCGTCGCGAGCGCGACCAGCTCGAAGAACATCACGAAGATGTCGAGCAGGGCCGTCCGGCTGAGCACGAATTCCAGGCCGTCGAGCGCGAAGACCACACCAGCGAAACCGCCGAGCAGCGTCGAACTGAATAGCCGCCGGGCCAGCCGCACCATGATCATTACGGACAGCGTGCCGGCGATCGCCGAAGCGGCCCGCCACCCGAACGGGTGGTCGCCGAACACGTGGATTCCGCCGGCGATCATCCATTTCCCGAGCGGTGGGTGGACGACGAACCCCGCGCCGGTGTTCTGGCAGTTCTGCTCGACGCCGACGCGCAACATCGACAGCGCGTCGTGGTGGTAGTACGTCTCGTCGAAGATGTCCTGGTAGTAGCGGACGCAGCCGCTGGCCTGGTCGACGTAGCTGCCGGTGAACTCGCCCGGCGGCCGTTTTGCGGCGGTCGGGTCGGTGGTCCACAGCGTTTGGCCGAGGTGCCAGAAGCGCAGGATCCCGGCGAACAACCCGATCCCGAGGGTCACCAGCCAGGCGGCAAGCCGATCGCTCGGCAACGGCGTGACGAGCTTGTCCCGCCAGTACGTGGACGACGCGCGCCGCCCGGTGGGCGCGCCAGCCGGGGTCTGCACGGCCGTCGCGGTCACACCGGCAGCCTACGGGGAGGAAGGGTGGGAGCATCGCTTTCGTGCCCCTGGTGTTGTGCGGAACGCCGATCGGCGATGTGACCGACGCGTCGCCCCGATTGCGGGCAACGCTGGAAGCAGCGGACGTCATCGCCGCCGAGGACACCCGGCGCTTCCGCGACCTCGCGCGACGCCTCCAGATCAAGCCGAACGGTCGCTTGATCAGCTATTTCGCCGGCAACGAGGCTCAGCGCCTGGCGGATCTCGTCGAGGCGTTGACGGCTGGCGCGACGGTCGCACTGGTGACCGACGCGGGCATGCCGGGCGTCAGCGATCCCGGCTACCTGCTTGTCCGGGCCGCGCTCGAGGCCGGCGCGCCGGTCACCGTCGTACCCGGGCCGTCCAGCGTGACCACCGCCCTGGCCGTATCCGGCCTGCCGAGTGAGCGGTTCGCGATGGAAGGGTTTCTGCCGCGTAAGCCGGGTGAGCGTCGTCGGCTGCTCGCCCAGCTCGCCGCCGAGCCGCGCACGCTCGTCGTCCTGGAGTCCCCGCATCGGATCGCCGCCACCTTGGCCGACCTGGCTGAGGCCTTCGGGTCGGACCGGCAAGCCGCCGTGTGCCGGGAATTGACCAAGACCCACGAACAGGTTCTCCGCGGACCACTTGGCGAGCTTGCGGCGGTCGCCCGGGCCGAACAGCTCCGGGGCGAGATCACCGTCGTGGTCGCCGGTGCGCCCGACGACGACCCGACGGCCGCCGCCGACCTCGGCGCCCTGCGGGACCAGGTCGAGGCGCTGGTGGGTGCGGGTAGCAGCCGCCGGGATGCCGTAGCAGAGGTCGCTTCGACGACGGGTGTCACGAAGAAGGTCGTGTACGCCGCGGCGACCGGAGCCAAGCTTCCCGAGCGTTGAGCAGTTGGCGCCGGCCGGTTCCTCCGGTTTTCGGTCATTCCGAGGCCCGTTTTACGACTGAAAACCGGAGGCTGATGACGGAAAACCGGAGGCGGGCGCGGTACGGCCGGCTGAGCGGTGCGGCGCCGCGAAGTTCACAGGCGCCGGCTCACTAGGCTCGGGTCATGCCCCGCAAGATCCTGACCGCCGTCGCCTGGCCGTACGCGAACGGGCCGCGCCACATCGGCCACGTCGCCGGCTTCGGCGTTCCGTCCGACGTGTTCGCCCGCTACCAGCGGATGGCCGGCAACGACGTCCTGATGGTCAGCGGCACGGACGAGCACGGCACACCGATCCAGGTGCAGGCCGACAACGAGGGTGTCTCGCCGCGGGAGCTGGCCGACCGCTACAACCGGGTCATCGCCGAAGACATGCGGGCGCTCGGGTTGTCGTACGACCTGTTCACCCGCACGACCACCCGCAACCACTACGCCGTGGTGCAGGACATGTTTCGCAAGCTCTACGACAACGGCTACATCACCGAACAGCCCACGTTGTCGGCGATCTCGCCGAGCACGGGCCGTACGCTGCCCGACCGGTACGTCGAGGGAACCTGTCCGATCTGCGGTTACGACGGCGCGCGCGGCGACCAGTGCGACAACTGCGGCAACCAGCTCGACCCGCAGGACCTGATCAACCCGGTCAGCAAGATCAACGGCGAAACCCCGAAATTCGTTGAGTCGCAGCACTTTTTCCTCGATCTGCCAGCCTTCGCCGACGCCCTGGGTAGTTGGCTGTCCACCCGGACCGGCTGGCGGCAGAACGTCCTCAACTTCAGCAAGAACTACATCGGTGACCTCAAGCCGCGAGCTATCAGCCGCGACCTCGATTGGGGAGTGCCGATCCCGCTGCCGGGATGGGAGGACCGCTGCGACAAGCGGCTCTACGTCTGGTTCGACGCGGTCATCGGCTACCTGTCGGCGTCGATCGAGTGGGCCCGCCGCAGCGGTGATCCTGATGCATGGCGGGCGTTCTGGACCGACCCCGACGCCGAGTCGTACTACTTCATGGGCAAGGACAACGTCACCTTCCACACGGTGATCTGGCCGTCGCTCCTGCTGGGTTACGACGGCAAGGGCGCGAAAGGCGGCACGCCCGGCCCATACGGTGAGCTGCAGTTACCGAGCGAGGTCGTGTCCAGTGAGTTCCTGACGATGGAGGGTCGCAAGTTCTCCTCCAGCCGTCAGGTCGTGATCTACGTCCGCGACATGCTGGCCCGCTACCAGCCCGACGCGCTGCGGTACTACCTCGCCGTCGCCGGGCCGGAGTCGAGTGATACCGACTTCACCTGGGAGCAGTTCGTCACCCGGACGAACACCGAGTTGGTCGCGGGGTGGGGAAACCTGGTCAACCGGACCGTCTCGATGACCGCGAAGAACCTCGGCACGATCCCGCCGCCCGGCGAGCTGACCGACGCCGACCGCGCGCTGCTCGCCGCGGGTGAAACCGCGTTCGACACGGTTGGAGCGCTGTTAGACCGCTCGCACCAGAAGGCCGCGGTGGGCGAGGCGATGCGGGTGATCGGCGAGGCCAACAAGTACCTGTCCGATCAGGCCCCATGGAAGCTGCGCGAATCCGAGCCCGAGCGGTTCGCGTCGATCCTGCACGTGGCGTTGCAACTGGTCCGCGACGGGGCGACGCTGCTGACGCCGATCCTGCCCACGTCGTCGAACGAGGTGCACCGGATGCTCGGCGGCAGCGGCGAATGGTCCCCGATGCCGCAGCTGACCGAGGTTGACGACCTCGACGGCGGACCGTCGTACCCCGTGTTGCAGGGTAACTACGCCGCCGGCGAGGCGCGCTGGGGTCGGACGCCGATCGTGCCGGGAACGCCGGTACAGGCCCCGACGCCGCTGTTTACGAAGCTCGACCCGAAGGTGATCGACGAGGAACTTGCGAGGCTGGATCCGGGTACGGCCAGCGCATGAGTCGCAAGGTCGAACGCGAAGGCAGTCCCGTACCGCCGCCAGAGCCGCTCGCGGTGCCCGTCGTCGACACCCACTGCCACCTCGACCTGATGGGCGACGAGGTCGACCGCAGCATGGAGCTTGCGGCGTCCGTTGGCATTCGGGCGGTCATGACGGTGGGCGTCGACCTCGAATCGTCCCGGTGGAGCGCCGATGCTGCGGCCAGGCACCCGGACGTGTGGGCGGCCGTCGCGGTCCATCCGAACGAGGCGGCCCGAGGTGGCGCCGATGCGTCGGCGCTGGCCGAAATCGAAGCGTTGGCCCAGCGGCCTGAGGTTCGGGCGGTGGGGGAGACCGGCCTCGACTACTTCCGGACCGAGGACACGGCCGGGTGGGCCGCCCAGGAAGCGAGTTTCCGGGCGCACATCGCGATCGCCAAG
>Ga0163163_10000913_pt1 | contig 25038 bp, 23 predicted proteins | sample S65metaG_FD_119766 | JGI IMG/M metagenome (GOLD analysis project Ga0163163, IMG submission 119766) | Switchgrass rhizosphere microbial communities from Kellogg Biological Station, Michigan, USA - S6-5 metaG | ecosystem: Host-associated > Plants > Roots > Rhizosphere > Soil | place: USA...
GGGAACACGAACTGTCAATGCCATCACTGCAAGAGCGATACAAGGGAGATGAGACCGTCTGAAACGCATGCAAGCCTCCGCGTTAAGAATTCAACAAGCGAATATCCACGATGGAAGGGAAGAACGGATCAGACTCGTAGAACGGACGACGAAACGAGGATGGAATATTGCAGGGCAGAATCGGGCGGACCGTACCTTTGATTAAAATCCATTCCCGGATACAGCAGGCTGGAAATACTGGCTGACGGAAGGGGTACGAAAATCAAAGCCGTGGATTTGAGGCCCAATGCGCAATCCGATTTTGCGGTCATCGTCGCATCCGTTGATGAATGCTCGCAGCAGTTCGTTTTGCCGGTGTGATGCTGCGGACATTCGGACGCCGAAGACTGCGGCAGGCTGCACGCCTGGGCGCAGTACGACGTGACGGCCAGTCCAATCACCAGCATCATCACGACGACTTTAGTCATGCGAACCATTTTCACATTCTGCGTCCTGATTGGTATGTGGTCAATCTCGAAAATTGACGACTGTGTTAACGTTAGAGGCCGGACAAGGATCTGCGGACACCATGAATCGAGTGAACCTCATATTCGGCCTGATTGTAGTTTTGTCGCTTCTTGCGCCATCGATGTTCTGTCTGATGCCAGGCACAGCGATGACATTCAGCGAGGCGGAGTGCTGTCAGCACATGGGGCCGGATTGCGGTGATTTCCTCATGCCGGCGCATTCATGTTGCAGGGTGACCAGCCCATCAGGCGAGATGAGCCTGGTCCGGCAGGCGAAGCGGCATATTCCGGATAACGATTCCGCAGTCATTGATAGTCTGATAGTGATCGGTCTTGAGACTCCGAGACCTCGAATCGGAAACACATTCGATAGGATTCCGCCTCTTTTGCTTCCGCTCCATTCCGCAGACATACTCCGTATCTGATCGTTTCTCCTCGTTTGTAATTCAACCACTACGGGGTTTGTTCAACGGGAGGTCTTATGTATTTCTTTGCTTTGTTCGCTCTTCTTGCGGCGGGCCCAATGACGCTGGCGCAAATCGATTCTGAAGTGCTGGCACACAATCCGGAGATCCAAGGCGTCAGTTCCCAGAAGCGCATCGCGGAAGCCCGTGTCGGCAGTGCGATGAGGTGGGACGACCCTCAATTTACATATCGGGGGTGGGGCACTCCGCTGTTCCAGCCCTGGAATCTCAACCAGACGCAACACATGTTCATGTTTACTGAAACCATACCGTCCCGAAGTAAGCGTGAACTTCAATTTCTCATCGCGTCGGATGAAACAGAGATTCAGACAATGGTCGTCGAAGCAAAAAAGCGTGAGGTGATCGCTTTGGCGCATCAGGCTTTCAATCAGCTGCTGCGGAGTTACGATCAGCTTCGCATTCATCACGACGAAGTCATGCTTGCCCAGCAGTCCATCGATGCCACACGCATCCAGTACACGGCGGGGAAAGCTCTGCAGTCCGACGTGCTCAAAGCTGGAGTTGCCTATTCACGGCTTGCGGAGCACGAAATTATGCTGACTCGGGAAGCTGAATCGGCTCGGGCAGAACTCAACACTTTAATGGGACGACCCCCCGACCAGCCCCTGGAAGTTGAGGGAAGTTACGGGATCGTCGAAGCCCTTCCAACGCAACAAGCGCTGCAGAATCTCGCGGTCGCAAACCGTCCGGAGCTGCTTGCACTGGATCTGATGGCGAAACAGGCCTCGCGTAAAGTCGAACTGGCCCGCAAAGGTCTGACTCCGGACTATTCAGTCACCGCCGGTTACATGCTGATGCCTTCAGGCTCCGCGAACCGCAATGGCTATATGGCCGAGCTTTCCATGACTCTTCCCTGGCTGAATCGCAGCCAGCACGAATCTGAAATTCAACAGGCGCAGGAAGAACATGATGCGATTCACGCGGAGTACCTGAAACAGCTTTCCTCAATCTCACGGGACATCCGCGAGAGCTTGATCCGAGCCGAGTCCGCTCGTAAGATCGTCGAACTCTATCGCGACATTCTTCGGCCCGACACCAGCAGCGTCTCCAAAGCGGCCACAGTGGCATACCAGACTAATCAAAGCAGTCTTCTCAGTGTTCTCGACAGCCAGACCATGTCGATTGACGTGGAGTACACGCTCTTCAATGCGCTCGCGAACTACGAGCAAAGCATCGCGGACCTGGAGCGCGCGATCGGCGCTTCCGTTCCGGGAGAAAGGAAACCGCTATGAAGCGAATGAAGTCGCTGTTGCTGGTTGTCGGTGGTCTCCTGATTCTGTCCACTGCCTATGTCGTCGGTAGATTCCTTTGGTTTCACCGAACGACCCCTGGTGTGGATGTGGCAACACCGGTCGCAGAACCGGTATCTCAGAAGGAGGAAAGTAGCGCTGCTGTTCAGCTTTCCCCGGAAGAGCAGCAAAAGATCGGCGTTGAAGTCTCGGAGGTCCGTCGTGAATCCCTCAACGACGAAATTGCTGCGATCGGACGTGTCGCGGAGGCTGAGTCCGCGCTGCGCACGGTGAGTACACGCTTCGGCGGACGCATTGATCACCTTTTCATCAATTTCACGGGGCAGCCTGTTGCCGTCGGCGATCCCATCGCAGCGATAACGATCACGGGTCAACCCGTACAAAAGGACGAACCGTTTTCCACGATGTACAGTTCCGGTCTCATTGCGGCCACAGAGGAATATAAGTTTGCGCAGGAGAATCAGCAGCACGCCCATGCCAGCTCTCGTCCGGACGCAATCGCACAGGCAGATGCGCTGGTGAATGCAAGCCGAATCCGTCTGGAACGATGGGGACTGACATCCGCACAGGTCGAAGGCCTAAGCGCATCTTCGGAGCAACCTATTCAGATAACGGTGAATTCCGCTGTTTCCGGAATTGTCCGCACACGCAAGGTCACTGAGGGCCAGTTCGTCAATCCCGGCGATGTACTGATCGAATTGACGGACATCGGCAAGGTCTGGGTCATGGCCGATGTCTTTGATGCGGATATCGCACGAATACGCCCAGGCATGGACGCACAGGTAACCAGTGAAGCGCTGCCGAATACAAAGCTTCGTGGTGAAGTGACGTTCATCGATCCGCATTCCGATCCTCAGGCACGCACCACTCCCGTCCGCATCCAGATGGAAAATCCAGGAAGTCACCTGAGGCCGGGGATGGTGGTGCAGACATCCTTTCAGCTGTCGCTCGGTTCTGTGCTGGCTATTCCTCAATCCGCAGTCATCGATTCAGGAAAGGACAAGACAGTTTATGTTGCTCACGACAACGGAGTCTTTGAACGCCGCACCATTCAGATTGGTTCTGCGGTTAAGGATCGGTATCCGATCCTTAATGGGCTGAAGTCCGGCGACAAGGTTGTTTCAACCGGAGCCTTCCTGATCGATTCGCAGACGAAACTGACCGGCGGTCTCACCGGGATGTTCGGGGGATCGAAATCGTTTGCGGATAAGGCTCCCGCGACCGGATACAAGACCACGTTCCGCATTGATCCGGACCATCCCGTTGGTGGAAAAGAAAATGCGATTCACGTTTCTATTATGGATTCTGCGGGCAAGCCCGTCAGCGACGCTCAGGTCCGCATCACCTTGATCATGCCCGCGATGCCTGCCATGGGAATGCCGGAAATGCGCAGCAATGCGGAACTGAAGTGGAACGGAGCCGAATATACCGGTCCCGTTCAGATCCTGACGGCGGGGCAATGGAGTGTGGTTGTGGAAGCCCAGCGCGGAAACCAACCCCTCGCGGTTTACCGGACGAATCTGAACGCACGCTGAGGAGAATCCGATGATCAACCGCCTTATTGAATTTTCCCTGAAAAACCGGTTTCTCATTATCGCGGCGTATGCCTCGCTCGCGGTTTGGGGCTACTGGGCGCTTCTCCGAACACCCATCGATGCCATTCCCGATTTGAGTGAGAACCAGGTGATTGTTTTCACCGACTGGTCCGGGCGAAGCCCGCAGGAAGTGGAAGATCAGATCACGTATCCCCTGACCGTCAATCTTCAGGGCCTGCCCGGCGTGCGAACCGTCCGCTCCTCATCAGCTTTCGGATTTTCAATGGTCAACATCATCTTTGAAGACAGTACGGACGTTTACTTTGCGAGGACGCGCGTTCTGGAGCGATTGAATCTGGCGTCGAGTTTTCTTCCTCCGGGAATTGTACCCACCCTCGGTCCTGATGCCACCGGTGTGGGACAGGTGTTCTGGTACACGGTGGATGGCCCGTACGATCCGGCTCAGCTGCGAACGCTGCAGGATTGGTTCATCCGCTACCAGCTGAACTCCGTTCCCGGGGTGGCAGAGGTTGCCAGTATCGGCGGATTTGTCCGGCAGTATCAGGTCGACGTCGATCCGCGAAAGCTTCGCACATACAACATCCCGATCCAGACAGTTTTTGAAGCCATTCAGCGAAGCAACAGTAACGTGGGAGCCAAAGTGATTGAGGCCAATGACCAGGAATTCCTGGTTCGAGGACTTGGCTTGATTCAATCACCCGCCGACATCGAGAGTGTCGCGCTTGCCAACCCGAACGGCACGCCCGTGTCCGTAGGCAATGTCGCGTCGGTTCAACTCGGCCCGGAATTTCGACGAGGCGTGCTAGACAAGAACGGCGTCAATGCCGTAGGTGGCGTCGTGGTGATTCGATACGGTGCGAATGCGCGGCAGGTGATTCAGGATGTGAAGGCGAAGATTGCGTCACTGGAATCCGGTCTGCCGAAGGGCGTGAAAATTGTGCCATTCTACGATCGCAGTGAGCTCATCGAACATGCGGTGAACACGCTTAAGGACGCACTGATCGAAGAGATCATCCTGGTGACACTGGCGCACATTTTGTTTCTCTGGCATTTTCGCAGCATCCTCATCGTGACGCTTCCTCTTCCGCTGGCTGTGCTGTCGTCCTTTCTGCTGATGCATTACGCAGATATGTCATCGAACATCATGTCACTTGGAGGCATTGCCATCGCGATCGGAGTCCTGGTTGACGCGGGAATCGTGATGACTGAAAATGTTTTGCGCCACGCCGAACAGGCATTTGAAGAACACGGCGAATACCGGAGCCGGATTCAGGAAATCACCTTGAAGGCGGCGCAGCTTGTCGGCCGTCCCATCTTCTTCTCGATGGCCATCATCATTCTGGCGTTCGTTCCGGTCTTCGCCCTGACCGGCATGGAAGGGAAGCTGTTTCATCCGCTGGCGTTTACGAAGACCTTTGCCATGCTCGCATCGACGATCATAGCGGTGACGCTGGTTCCAGTCCTGTGCACGTTCTTGATACGCGGCCGTCTTCATCCGGAAGGGCATAACCCGGTCATGCGAATCCTTCGGGGAATCTACAGTCCGATACTTGGATTTGCATTGAAGCATCGGATGATGACCTTGACGGCCGCTGCGGCCCTTTTCGCCTTTGCCCTGTACATCGCATCCACGATCGGATCTGAATTCATGCCGCCTCTCGATGAAGAAACGGCGATGTGGATGCCCGTCACAGATCCGAGCATCTCGTTGACCAAGGCAACGGAGCTTATGGGCCAACAGGATCGAATCATTGCCGATGATCCTGCTGTCGAAATGGTCGTTGGAAAGATCGGACGCGCGGAAACGTCGACGGACCCGGCGCCGGTAAACATGAGCGAAACCATCATTACCTTCAAGCCACCGGACGAATGGCCAAAGGGAACGACGAAGGATTCCATTCTCCAGCGGCTCGACGACAAGCTACGGACTCCGGGTGTCACCAATATCTGGACCCAGCCGATTCGAAATCGAATCGACATGCTGTCCACCGGAATACGAACTCAGGTTGGCGTGAAGGTTTTCGGAAAAGATCTGCACGTGATCGAGGACAAGTCTGCAGAGATCGAACGCGTACTGCATGGAGTTCCGGGTGCCGTGGATCTCTATGCGGAGCGAATAACCGGTGCACCCTACGTCGAGATCCGAATCGACCGAAACGCGGCAGCACGCCGTGGCGTGCCGATTGGCGATATTCAGGACGTCATTGAAACCGCAATCGGCGGGAAGAACGTAACGTACACGATCGAGGGTCGCGAGCGCTATCCGGTTCGCGTACGCTATGCACGCGACTTTCGTGAAGACATCGGCTCGCTGCGAAATGTGCAGGTGTCCGGCGTGAATGGAACGCCAGTTCCACTCGGCGAAGTCGCGCAGATTGGAGTGACAATCGGGCCATCGATGATCACCAGCGAGAATGGCCTCCTGCGAGGAACCGTCCTGATGAATGTCCGAGGACGGGATGTGGGTGGTTTTGTCGACGATGCACGACGCGTCGTCGCTCAGAAAGTAGTGATGCCTTCAGGCTATTACATCGAATGGAGCGGCCAGTATGAGAATCAGATTCGCGCCAAGGAAAGGCTGCAGATCGTCATTCCGATCGTTCTCGTGATTATCTTTATGCTGCTGTACATGACGTACAGCTCGGTTCGGGAAGCCCTGCACGTCGTGCTGGCTGTGCCGTTTGCGCTGACCGGCGGCGTGTTCCTGTTGAAAGTTCTGGGCTATAACTTTTCCGTTGCCGTCTGGGTGGGTTTCATCGCGCTCTTCGGTACGGCCGTTCAGACCGGCGTTGTGATGGTGATCTACCTGGAAGAAGCCGTTCGGCGGAAAGTCGCACAGACTGGCCCACTGACAAAAGGCACTTTGCGCGAAGCGGTCATCGAGGGCGCGCTGTTACGCCTGCGGCCGAAGATCATGACGGTTTCGACGGTGGTTGCGGGTCTGCTTCCGATCATGTGGTCCACACGTACCGGAGCGGAAATCATGAAGCCCCTGGCGACTCCGGTTCTCGGAGGAATGGTGAGTTCGCTAGCCCATGTGCTCATCGTCACGCCGGTAATCTTCACATGGCTGCGTGAGCGCGAACTGCGAAGGAGTGAAATGCGTTGATGCAGGCCCGCCTGTCATTGTTGGCCTGGTGGTTACGCCTGGATCATATAGTTCCGCATCAGCCCCTGGTCCTCATGTTCCAGGTTGTGACAGTGGTACATGAATAGCCCGGGAAAGGCCTCAAATCTCATCAGCAGACGAACTCGCTCCCCGGGCCACAGCAGCACCGTGTCTTTCCAGCCTTCATCGATGTAACCCGCACGCACGGTTTCCCATACCGATTCGAATTGTGGTGCGATTTTCCGGTCGAGAACCTGGAAATGGACGCCATGGATATGCATCGGGTGAGCCATCGCACCCATGGCATTCGTCTGGTTATTGAACTCCCACTCTTCAAGAGTGTTGAGTTTGACGCTTTCATTGCTCGCGTACCCATCCATCTCGAACGATCGTCCGTTGATCGTCCATGCTCCCATTCCGCGCATCGCAACTTCAAAGACGCGGGGATTCTGATGATTGATGGCGTCGTCGACACGATATCGTTGAATTGCGGTAAAACGCTCGGGCAGGGGAGAATGGTCTTTGACCTCGCGGTCCACCTTAACGTGCAGAACGGTAAATTCTGCTCCCTGCGGCACGTTGGTATTGCCGCGTCCCATCATGCCGCCCCCCATCATTCCACCCGTCATGCCGCCCATCATGCCGGCCTCTGCGCCTGAAAACGCGAGACTCTTGAGTCTTAGTTCACTTCCCACACGGCGGCCGCCAAAGTCTGCCCACAATTCGACGCGTTCGCCCGGTCCGAGCGTCACGTAGCTGCGCTGCACTGGTTTTTCGAGAAGGCCGCCATCTGTCGCGATTGGCACCAGCGGCGTCCCGTCATCCCAGGCTAATTTGTAAATGCGTGAGTTGGATCCATTCAGGATGCGCAAACGATAGGCGCGTGTGGCGACGTTCAATTCGAAATCAAGCCGGCCATTGACAAGAATTCTGTCGCCCAGCACTCCGGTCATCTGATCCATCGGATTCGTTATATAGACCAGTTCGTTTGATGCGTTGAACGCGCGATCCTGGATAACCAGGGGAACATCAAATTCACCACTGGGCAGGCTGGCCGCAGCTACGTCGTCGTCCGAGACAAGGAACAAGCCTGCGAGGCCCGCGTACGCCTGGAAGCCCGTGCGTTGATGCGGGTGAGGATGAAACCAGTAGGTGCCTGCACGATTCCGGATCTCCAGATCGTAGACGTACGATTGCCCAGGACCGATGGCGTTGCGCGGGTGCCCGTCCATTTCGGGAGGCACATGGAGACCGTGCCAATGAATGATGGTCGGTTCGCGCAACTTGTTATTCAGATGAATCCGGATCTTCAGTCCGCGTTTGGCGCGGATAATCGGCCCCAGATAAGAGTCTGGAATCGTTTGCAGGATAGCGGGGTCGCCTTTCAATACCTTGCCTTCATATTTCCAGACACGAGTCTGCTGCCCCGGCAGGATGCTGGCGAGTGCATCTGTTGCCGTCAACTGGAGCTCCACATCCGGAACAAAATCACTGCGGATCTGGTGTTCTGCCGCGTCGGAAGAAACCTGCTCGACTCCGCAGCCGCTCAACCCCGCGATCGTCGAGGCCCCGGCACCAACGCCGACTAACTTTAGGAAATCTCTCCGATGCAGCCGCATATTGGATCAGGTCACTCCCAGATCGCGCTTGACGGAATCAAACTGTTCTTTGGTGATCTCGCCTTTGGCGTAACGCGCCTTCAGAATGCTGAGCGGCAACTCGCCCGGGCCGGCATGCAAACGGAAGTGTTCGTTGTTTCGCGCAAGCCACCCGGCAAACAGCGCAATGCCACAGATGACGAGGCCCCAGAGAATTGCAGACAGAATTCCCCCGACCGGACTGAACTCGTATCCGTTCATCATTCCCGGATACGTTCCATAACCACCCATCATACCCGGCCCCATACCGAATCGGCCGAGCGCCATCATTCCTGCGCTGCCGGCAAGCAACAAGACCAGTACGAGAAGTACGAAGCCAACAACGATGGATACATTTTTCATTTTCTGCCTCCCTTTCTCTCCATCCCACCGGCAGTGACACGCCACCAGTGATGCTTTCCAGCTCTGCTGTAGGTCCGCGTTTCCGCATGAGGTCCGAAGAGGGTGGCCTGCAGCACCGTAATCATGACCAGGACAAGCACACAGTGCGCAGCCGTAAACTTGTGTTGGGCGGGTCCCATGATCAGTTCCTTCGAAGAGGCTTGACCTCGCTCAAGATTTTTAGTCTTCGTGCGATATTAGAGGATGCACGCTGGTACCCAAACGGTGGAGTCGCCCGTCATTAGATATGGGAATGCCCTATATATAACCTTCTGCACGGTGTTGCCCGCAGAATGACGCTTCCTGGTCGCACAAGGCGAAGTTGGAATGAACCGCGGGGCGTGCCGGTTTGTACAGAAAGCTTAAACGATCGAATCAGCGATCTGACCATGTGTCTAAACAGGCAGTCTTCCTGCTCAATCTGCTACCGATATGTCCAGCCTTCTCCCGCAGGGCGTGACCGATCGTCGCCTGGACAGCCGCGGAAGCCGTTTCCAGTTGAGTCCACGGTGGAGTGATCTCATTGAGTGGCTTGACGCTTCTTCGATGCAATCCATGAAGGGATGACTCCGTTTCCTGACTTGTGAACGGAAACCGGAATGCACCCTTGCTTATTGCAGGGTGGGTTCAATCGAACGCCTTGGGCATCGGCGGAAGGAGAATCATTATGGGAACTATCTTGACGATCCTAATCTATGTGGGATTGCTCTACTTGATGATGCGTTACGGCTGCTGCCGCATTTCCCACCGAAGCCATAGTCGCCGAGATGCGGGAAATGGAGATCCATCGCACGGCTCCCACGGGGGCGCATTAACCGCGAAGGATCCTGTTTGCGGAATGTCCGTCGACCCAGACGGCGGGTACAGCCGGAAATATCAGGGGTCGGACTACTGGTTTTGTTCGCGAAACTGCCTGGATCGATTCAAAAGCGACCCTGACCGGCACACGATCGAAGAGCGGCTGGCGAGTTAAACCATGAAAGCAGCCATGAAGGACATTGCACAGGATCCAGTGTGTGGGATGGAGATGCCCGAAGGCGGAAACTACAGCATGGAATTGGACGGCGTGCAGTACTCGTTCTGTTCTGAAGTTTGCCAGGCAGAATTTGAAAGTAACCAGGTAAAGTACGTTTCCCCGGCAATTACGCCGTCGAAAATCGTATCAAAGCGCGTCTATGCATGCCCCATGCATCCCGATGTCCAACAGGAGAAGCCCGGGTCCTGCACTAAATGCGGGATGGCCCTGATGGCTACCGGGATTCAAATCGGGGGGCGCATCAGCTGGGCACAGCACCGTGAGCTGCGAAAAGGAGCGATTCTTTGGGGATTATCGGGAGGCGTTGCGCTCGTCGCTGTATATCTTCTTGTACTCGTGTTCGCGAATTCTACCGAACACGCGCTCAGCGAATTCAGACGGCTCTGGTACTGGATGATACCTCTCATCTCTGGATTCGCCCTACAGTTGTGTCTGTTCGCATATGCGAGGGGGGCCACCCGCAGTGGCACCAACGCACCTTCCAGCGGGGTGATAGCTACCGGTGGCGTGAGCACGCTTTCGATGGTTGCCTGCTGCGCTCATCATCTTACAGACGTGCTGCCGCTCATCGGGCTCGCCGGCGCTGCGTTATTTCTCGCCGACTATCAGACGCTGTTTCTCCTGCTCGGATTCCTTTCCAACTCTGTCGGCATTGTCTACATGCTAGGTACGCTGCATCGACACGGGCTGTACCCGGAAACAAAGGGACTGCTGCCGCTTTTCATGCACCGGGCTGTGGAGCGAGCGTTCATACCGGCCGCTGTTATATCGGTAATCATATTCGTTGCAGCGGTCATAGCCGTGCTGAAGTGAAGCGTGCAAAAGGAGTGTTGCCATGAAAACTTTGATTCTTCTTATCGGACTGAGCGTCCTTTCGCTGACAAATGGTTGTAGTTCGCCAGATGGGAAGGAGACGCCCTCAGCGACTGAATATCAAACGCGCAGCAACGAGGGTGAGATATCGTTTGAAATTACGCCACGACCCTGGAAATCCGGGCGTCTCATTGTCGACATTCGAGCAAACACGCACAGCGGTGATCTCGCCGAAGTGAAACTGCAGGATGTTGTGAAGCTCCAGGTGGGAAACCAGACCTACCGGCCGGTCGATGCAACCTTGCTCTCCGGTCATCACGCAGCAGGTACGGTCACGTTTGAAGCTCCCGAGGCTCCCAAACGCTTTACTGTCGAGATGACAGGCGTTCGGAACATAGAAGCGCTGAGGTTCGAGTGGCCCTGACTTGTGAGAAGCCGCAGTATCTCTACGTTGAATCATTCGAACGTTCCGCACAGTCCCGGCCACGCATCAGGACTGCCGTATTATGAATACTATGGATTTGACTCTGCTCCTTCGCGCACTCTCGATGCGCCGCACGCTCCGCGGTCGCGAGCGTTGGAACGCAGAACAAATTGCAACCCATCAGGCAATCCAACTCCGCCGGTTGAGAGCATTCGCATACGATCACTCCCGCTTTTACCGCAGGTTCCATGCGGGTTGCGTGGGAAAGTCTCTCGATGAGTTGCCGGTTCTGACGAAAGTCGAACTCATGAACAACTTCGATGATCTGGTCACCGATCGTGACATTCGGCTCGCTGACGTCAGCACTCACCTCGAACATCTTCAAGGCGATCCGCTTTTTCTCGGTAAGTACCGTGTGACGCGAACGGCGGGTAGCACCGGGCACCCCGGCGTATTCCTCGCCAATCCACTGGAGTGGGCGAACATCATTGCCTCGTACGCCCGGGCTCAGGAATGGGCGGGCATCTTCCCGGGAATCACACGGCGCACGCGACTCGGCGTGGTTAGTTCATTGGTTCCTTCGCACCAATCCGCGCGCGTGGGTGCAAGCGTCAACAACCCTTTCATCCCCGTTCGACGATTCGACTCGACCGAACCGTTGCCAGCCATCGTTGCGGGGTTAAATGAATGGAACCCCGACAACCTGATCGCCTATGCATCGATGGCCCGCATTCTTGCCGAAGAGCAGATTGCCGGACGTCTTCACATTTCGCCGAAAGCCGTGATGTCGGCTTCCGAGGTGCTGACGGAAGAGTCTCGCAACAGAATTCAGAACGCCTGGAATTGTCAGCCCTTCAACGTTTACGCCGCCACTGAAACGGCAGGCATTGCTTCGGAATGTTCACGGCATCGGCTCCATTTGTTTGAAGACCTCGTTATCACCGAGATAGTCGATGAAATGAATCGACCGGTGCCGCGGGGCGAGTTCGGATCCAAGCTTCTCGTGACGGTGCTTTTCAGTCGAACTCAGCCACTGATTCGCTATGAGATCAGTGATCGGGTAGCGATGTCCACTGATCCCTGTGACTGCGGAATGGGGTTTGCGTTACTCCGGGGTATTGAAGGTCGCGCCGAGGACATCCTCGAGCTGCCAGCATATTCCGGAGGTACTGTAAGAGTTCATCCCAATGTGTTTCACCAAGTCCTGGAGGGATTGCCCGTGCAGGCGTGGCAAGTTGTCGAGGAACCGGATGGTATCCGTGTTTTACTCGCGCGGCCGGAAGACTCCGTCGATCTCAGCAGAGTCTCTGTCGCAATTGAACAGGCCCTTGAGCAACAGGGAGTTCTTGCACGACCCGTGCGCATTGTTCAAGTCGAGGCTATTCCACGGACCGCCCTTGGCAAAGCTCCTCTCATCCGCGCGCGAGCAAGAACAATTTCAGCCTAGCCCCCGACGTGAATTCCCAGAAGCGGCCACCAGAATTTCGCAGTCAGCAGCAGCGTGAGCCACGAAACGATCGCCATCATGGACGCCGGCAGAAGCACTTCCTTCATTCGGAGGTATCCCGATGAATACGCCAGCGCCACCGGCGGTGTGCTCATCGGCAGGGCATAAGCCAGTCCGGATGCCGAAGCGACGGCGTAGACGACAACCTTCGGATCCAGCCCGAACTGCTTCGCAACCGACATCCCGATCGGCACCACAATCGCCACGACCGCAGACGGGCTCATCGCTTCAGCGAGCAATATCGAAAGAAACGACAGCGCGAGCATCAGCATCCACGGTGAATTCAGATGCGGCAACACGAATTGTTTTGTAAACCAGAGGCCCGCTCCCGTGGAGTTGAGAATGGAACTGATTGCAATGGCGCCGCCGTACATCAGGATGACGCCCCATTCCATTTTTTCCTGCAGATCTTTCCATTCGACGACGCGAAACATGAACAGCAGGACAACCGCCAGGATCGAAATAGACGCCATTCCAAGCTGCAAACCGAAGAATACCCAGGCTGCAATTGCGCCTATCATCAAAAGACCGAGAAACTTTTCCTCCATCAGCGGACGGCCGAGGTCGCGAATTTGTTCTTCGATGGCGGTGTCCGCCTCGGCGACATTCTGTATATCGATGGAGAAGAATCTCGTCAGCAGGAAATAACAGAATCCGAACAGCACCACAACGATCGGCAACATCGCTCGCGTCCATTCCGCAAACGTGATCGTTCCGCCTCCGGCATCATGCAGCAGCCCCACCGCGAGCGCGACACGTGCCCCGCCGAGCATCGTCGCGATACCGCCAATCACGCAGCCCCAGGCCATTGCCAGAAACAGGATCCGGCCATAAGAACCGCCCTGCGGAGTCAGGTTCAGACGCCGGCTGATGATGACCACCAGTGGGAACATCATCGCGGCGACGGCATGTTCGCTCATCACGAACGAGAGCAGCGCCGAGGTGAGCATGATGTGCAATACCAGCCGTTTTGGCGATTTCGATCCGCTCTTCAACAAATGCAGGGCCAGGCGAGCGGAAAGTCCCGACTTCAGCAGCGCTGTCGCCAGGATGAAGACTCCCATGATGAAGAACACCGGCTCTGAACCGAAAAACGCGAATGCCTCCTTCGCCGGTAAGACACCCAGAAGAGGCGGCGCCACCATCGCAAAAAGTCCGGTGACCGCCAATGGCAGCAGACGAGTGACCCACAGAACCAGACATGTCAGAAAAACAATCAATGCCCGATAGCCTTCCAGTGAAAGTCCTTCGGGAGGTTTCTGCCCGAAGCAATAGTAAAGGCCGTATCCGAGGAGCATGAAAACAGGGAAGCGCCACCATCGCGCCAGAATCACGATCGGGAGTGGCCGGGTATCGATTTTATATTGCATTAAGCGGGTACCACGCGAAGGTGCCGGCGCAACCGCGCCAGGCTGAAGCGCAGGGTTCTTCCGAAACTGGTCTCATAGAAATTCTTGAGCTTGAGGTGATAGCGCGGAGATTCATTCGAGAAGAAGCGCCCTTCCAGCGCCGTCAGCACCACATCGTACTGCTGTACCCAATGCGGGTTGATCCGCGTTCGAACCAGTCGTTCGTAAAGGTGGGCGTAGATGGCACGCGCTTCTTCGGGAGTGGCGGTCCATCGGCTTCGAAGGCTGGATCCGTCGTAGGGGGGGAAGTACGCCAGTACCGGAACCACTCCGCGATCGATAAGAAGGTCGATGCTCGCACGAGTTTCTGCCAGCGGTTCAAGGCCGATCACGAGATGGGACAGCACGGCGCCGGTTGGAAAAATGCGGCTGGCATAGGCGAGTGCTTCGAGTTGTCGCGCCTTATGCTTTTCGAAATCCTTGCGGGGCTCGTCATTCGGATTGAAAAAGTCTGAATCGTAATACAGCGCATCGACGCCCATGGCGTAGGTCTTGTCAATCCAGTCGTTGGTCTCCGGAGGCACAAGGTCCAGTGCAATTAAAACGTTCAAGTGCTTCCGGATTTCGGTGACCCACTTTTCGAGTCGCTCAACTCCGCCATCGGCGGTGTCCACGCGTCCAGAAGAGAGATTGACGACATCGCATTGTTTTTCCTGCCCGACAATCTGTATCGCTTCCACGAGATCGCGAGGGGTAAATGGGGGATGTTGGGAAACATCGCGCGATGAACCACAGTACCGGCATGACAGTCCGCTCTGGCCAAAGCGGCAGGCATGTGTGGGATGCACTGCGATGAAATCTCCGTGCACCGTGAGTATGTCGGCGACCAGCACGCCGGACGAAGTCTTTTGCTGGTAACTCTTGAGAGGAGGTGTCCATTGGACCGGAACCGATTCGCTGCCTGCGATATCCAGGAGGAATTGAGAACCATCCTTTCGAAGCGTAAACGGAGACTCGGTGCCGTTTTCATTTCGATGAACACTGACGGTGAGTCCTTCCGGCAGGACCAGATGCACGAGGCCAAACGGATTCGTCAATGGCGATGGCAGGTTCTGCCCTGCACGAATGCCGGAATACAAAAGCTGAAGTTTCAGAAGAGCGATGTTGGTCAAGCGGCTATTTCCTGAACCTGCACCACACGTCCGAGCGGAGAATCATGAGAGTTTTGCGCGTGATGAGGGGGCGTGCTATCTGGGAACTCTGCATCTGTAATACCGTCGGACAGCATAAACGATTCGCAGTCGATTCCAGTGCGAGAACTGCTTGTAATAGGCTGGCTGCGGACTGCCCTCCTTAGTAAGGAGGGCAGCGGGATCGCGAAGCGAATCCCGCGAGGGGTGGTTCCGAAGCGGCAACTTTACATTTGGTTGCTTTGGAACCACCCCGGCGCTTCGCGCCACCCCTCCTGACTCAGGAGGGGTGTTTCCGCTGGCTTATCATTTTCTTCCTCAAATTCCTACGCCCAATCGGGTGGGTTCTTCAGCTGGTACAGAATCTCGCCCGCCCGCGGCACGAGCAGCACACCTTCAGCCTCGCGATTCGCGAAGTCTTCTGCACGGATAGATTTCGGATCACGGTATCCAAGATTGATGCGCCGGCAGACTTCCGGCGGAATTCCCGTCGCCAGAGTTACGCGCGCGCGATGCTTTTCCACGCCGTCTTCGAACGTACCCAGTCCGTGCACATGGGAGGAATGAGCGAGGACGCCCCATGGATAATGCTTGAACGCGTCCCACTGTTTGAGGAAGTAATCACGGCAGTGATATCCGATTGCCATGATGGTATCCCGATGTGTCACGCAGACTTCCCGGACATGGGGCGCGTAAATGATCAGTTCCCCGCCATCAGCCAGTACCGGTTCCAGCTTGTACATCGCCTTTCCCGCCGTCCAGATTTCGTCGTACATCGAGGGGACACACGAGAGAATCGTGTGAAAGGGGCTGTCCTTATAAAGGATATGCACCCGACGGGAAAGTTCGCTCGCCTGATCCCACGCCTCTTCAGGCGATCCAATGAAGAGTCCTGCAAGCGACTTATCCGGATTCACCACCATGGCCACGCATCGCTTGTCGACCTTCAACATCGCGGCGGCACGGTCCACCACTTTGCGGACCGGTGTCCGTTTGCTGCCGATGACTCTCGGTGTCGTAATCACCGCACCCAGCCAATGGAAGAAATTCAGGAGTTCGGGGCCGGAAATCCCAGGGAAGAGATATTTGTTTCCACCGGAGAACCCGACGACTTCGTGGGGGAACACGGGCCCGGCAATAATGATCTGATCGTAGTCGAAGACGAGCGTGTTGATCTCAACGGATACGTCCATCGAGAACAAGCCGCCGGACAATTCGTGGATTTCTTCCGCGGGAATCTCCCCAATACGCTTCAAGGCTTCAGGATTATTCCATTCATGATTGAAGAACCGCACATTGCGATACGCGTCATTGCGTTCGTCTGGGGAAATTTCCAGCCGCTGTTGAATCGCAGCTTCGCTCATCGGCTGATGAGTTCCCAGCGCGACCAGGACATCGAACGATTTTGTGACCCCGCCAATCTGTTCGTACAGCGTGCGGAAAATCAACCCCATCGGCGCCGTCCTTGTGCCGTCCGGAACAATCAGCAGGACTTTCCTGTTCCGGTAGTCTGCCGCTGAAAATGCCTCAATGAGGGAATGAGGGGAACGAGGGGTCTGACCCCTCGTTCCCCTCATTTCAGGCGACATTGTCGGCGGCTTCGCGGAACAGGGCGGCCGCGCGTGCGAGTTCGTCTGTGGTGTGCGCTGCAGAAACCTGCGTCCGGATGCGCGCCTTACCGAGCGGCACAACAGGAAAAGAAAATCCAACCACGTAGACTCCACGTTCCAGCAGGTATTCGGCCATTCGCGCGGCGCGTGCGGCATCGCCCACCATGACGGGCACAATGGGGTGTTCGCCCGGGATGATGTCGATTCCGAGTTCGGTCATGCGTGCGCGAAAGAACTCCGTATTGGCATGCAATCGTCGCGGCAGTTCGTTGGAACCCTTGAGGATCCTCAGGGCTTCAATAGACGCGGCGACGACAACAGGCGGAAGCGAATTTGAAAACAGGTAGGGCCGCGATCGTTGACGCAGCATTTCAATCAATGGCTTCGGTCCGGACACATAGCCTCCGCTCGCGCCACCGAGTGCCTTCCCCAGTGTTCCGGTAAGAATATCCACGCGTTTCATCACACCCGTGTGCTCGTGCGTGCCGCGTCCATTGGGCCCCATGAAACCGACCGCGTGAGAATCGTCGACCATGACCATCGAAGACGTCCTTTCGGCCAGATCGCAAATCTGCTGAAGCGGAGCCACGGTTCCATCCATGGAGAACACGCCATCGGTGGCAATCAGGCGGAACCGGCATTCCCGGGCCGCATGGAGTTGCGCTTCCAGATCTGCCATATCGCGATTCTTGTAGCGGAAGCGCTGCGCCTTCGACAGCCGGATTCCGTCGATGATCGATGCATGATTCAATTCGTCGGAAATCACGGCATCCTTTTCGCTGAGAAGCGTCTCAAACAAACCGCCGTTGGCATCGAAGCATGACGAATAGAGGATGGTGTCATCGGTTTCCAGAAAGCTGCTGAGTTCGCTTTCCAGCTCCTTGTGTTGTTCCTGTGTGCCGCAAATGAATCGTACCGACGCCATGCCGTAGCCCCATCGGTGCAGGGCGTCGCGAGCTGCGGAAATCACCTGCGGATTGTCGGCGAGGCCGAGGTAGTTATTCGCGCAGAGGACCAGAACATTGGAGCCCCCGTGGATTCGCGCTTCTGGACGCTGTGGAGTGTCCAGGATGCGCTCTGGCTTCCAGAGACCCGCGAGCCGGATATTGCCGAGTTCCGCTTCAATAAAATCGCTATAGCTGCCGAGCATTAGCGTAACTCCTCCCAGTTCAGGATGACCTTGCCGCTGTTGCCAGACCGCATCACCTGGAACCCTTCATCGAAATCGCGATAACTGAAGCGGTGTGTGATCACGGGCTGGATATCGAGGCCAGACTGCAGCAGAACGGTCATCTTGTACCAGGATTCATACATCTGGCGACCGTAGATGCCGCGAATCGTGAGCATATTGAAAATAACTTCGCGCCAGTTGATGGCCATTTCGCCGGAAGGGATGCCAAGCATGGCGATCCGGCCGCCGTGCGCCATGTTGTGCAGCATGTCCCGGAACGCGGTTTCATTGCCGGACATTTCCAGGCCGACATCGAACCCTTCCTTCATGCCCAACTCGGCCTGCGCTTCCTGGATGGACGACTTCGTCACGTTTACCGCCAGATTCACTCCCACTTTCCGCGCCAGATTCAGCCGATACTCGTTGACGTCCGTGATCACGACGTAACGCGCTCCGGCATGACGCGCGACCGCTGCAGCCATGATTCCGATGGGTCCGGCGCCGGTAATCAGCACATCTTCGCCAAGTACCTCGAACGTCAGAGCCGTGTGTACGGCATTTCCAAACGGATCGAAGATCGCCGCGGCGTCGCGATTCACTTTCGGATCGTGACGCCAGACGTTGGTCATCGGCAGAGAAATGAATTCCGCAAAACTTCCCGGACGATTGACGCCCACGCCGGACGTGTTCGCGCACAAATGACGGCGTCCCGCCAGGCAGTTCCGGCAGCGCCCACACACCACATGGCCCTCGCCAGATACCAGTTCTCCCCGCTGAAAGTCGTTGACGTTCGATCCCGCCTCCACAATCTCGCCGACGAACTCATGACCTATCGCCATCGGAACGGGAATGGTCTGCTGCGCCCATTCGTTCCAGTCGTAGATGTGAATATCCGAACCGCAGATGCCGGTGCGGAGAACACGGATGAGGACGTCATTGATGCCGATTGCGGGTTCGGGAATATCTTCGAGCCACAGGCCGGGTTTTGCGTGCGATTTAACGAGTGCCTTCACCTTCGAGATGGTAAACCGAATTGACGATCGGTCCGATCCCAATTTTCCTGTTATTTTTTCCAGCCAGCCATGGCAAAGACGGGCAATGCATCGTGTTTTGCATCCCTCTCCTGAAGGGAGAGGTTGCCGCGAAGCGGCGGGTGAGGGGTCGAGAAAAGGCCTTTTCCTCACCCCTCATCCGGCCCTTCGGGCCACCTGCTCCCTTCAGGAGAAGGATTCGCCCTGGACATTTTTCTGTTTTGGAAAGCCAAGCTTAGGCAATCACGCCGTGCACGCTAGCGTTCGACTCAACGTATAATCCCCGCCATGAATCGCCGTGAGTTTCTTGCATCCTCTCTTGCTCTCGCCGCTGTACCGGTACCGTTTCGCATAGCCTCCCAATACGATCTCGTCATCAAAGGCGGCCGTGTTCTGGACGCGAGCCAGAAAATCGATCGCACGATGGACGTTGCGATACGCCAGGGAAAAATCGCACTCCTGCAGCCGGATATTCCAGCAACGGATGCGGCTGAGGTTTTCGACGCCCGTGGTCGGATCGTCACGCCCGGTCTGGTCGATATCCATGAGCATGTTCGTCCCGGCGAATTGAGTGCAGAACAGGTGCTATCCTCCGGAGTCACAACCGTGGTCGACGCCGGTTCCCGCGGCGCTGATGGAATCCTGGACATGATCGCGGTTTCCAACAGCGCGCCCAACCGGGTGCGTGTTCTGATCAACGTTTCGAGACTCGGCAATCAGGCCGACGGAGAGTTGCTGCGATTTTCCAGCGCCGACCCGGAAGCCGCGCGTGCGGCGATTCGCACTCACCGGAACATTATCGTCGGTGTGAAAGCGCGATTGTCCCAGCAGTACGCGGGCGAGCACGATCTCGATGGAGTTCGCCTGAGCCATCAGATCACCCAGGGTTTCGGTATTCCCCTGATGATTCACATCGGCGATACGCATTCACCCTTACCCGAGATCCTCGCGCTGATGCATCCCGGGGACATAGTGACGCACATGTATTCCCCGCCGCCTCACGGGATCATGGACGACAACGGCCGCGTGCTGCCGCAGGTGCGGGAAGCCCGGGCGCGCGGGGTTCTCTTCGACGTTGGCAACGGACGAAACGGGCACATCACCTGGGAAGTGGCCGAGCGCGCGCTGGCGCAGGATTTTCTTCCCGACACGATCACGTCGGACCTCAATGGCCCCGGGCTCACCGACCAGGTGTTTGACTTTCCCAATGTGTTGTCGAAGTTTCTGATGCTTGGGATGAGTCTCGATCAGGTCATTGCCCGTGGCACCGTCAACTCAGCACGCGCCATTCCGGCATTGAAGGGGCTGGGTACTTTGCAGCCGGGATCCTCTGCGGACGTGACGATTCTCGAATTGATGTCCGGTGATTTTGAGTTCGACGATAATGCACACACGAAGCGAATCGGTCATCAAAAGTTATTTCCACGCGCCGTGTTTGTTGCCGGTAAACGATGGCGTGGATGATCCATATCCAACCTTCAGAACAGGAGCTTGCGATGCATCAAATTCGAAGGGGTCTCGTAGCAGCTTTCGCTCTGCTTCTTTCTGCCGGAGATGCCGGAGCGCGAGTTTGGATCGCCGATGAGGAAACAGGACTTGTCTTCGGCATGACGATGTTTCGTCATCCCATGGAAGAGAAGGTTTTCAAGATCTACAATGCCGATGGCCAGCTCGTCGATCGCGACATGACCAACCAGAGACCGTTTGATTTCGAGTCCATCCATATCTTCAAGATCCAGAAAGCCGAGATTCACGACATCGAGGCGATGGGCATCTCGCTGCCGCTTCATTCAAAGAACGGATGGAGCGACTTCTGGCGCTGAATTCCCCTGGCGCGCTTGAACACGGACTCCGGAAGTACTTTCCGGAGCTCCTGAAATTCGATTCGACGGCGGAGATGGAAGCATCCCGGCTGTACGCGACAATCCAGCCGGAAGTCGATCGGATTTTGAACGCGATCGTACTTTCGGAGTCCTCAGCGCCAGCTGGAAGTTCCCTTCGTCGCGTTTCCGCTCTTGCCTGGAATCTCGAACGCGGCAGCCGCTTCTCCGGCATCGTTCATGCTCTGAAGAATCACCCGCAGCTGAAGGACCGGGACATTCTATTTCTTACCGAGCTGGATTACGGCATGGCTCGGAGCGGAAATCGATTCGTCGCGAGAGAACTGGGTGATGCGCTTCAGATGAGGTTTGCGTTCGCCCCCATTTACATTGCGCTGCAAAAGGGAAGCGGCGTCGAGGAATTTGTCGAAGGGGAAAATACCAATGCCATTCACGGGCTGGCGGTGTTCTCGCGTTATCCGATGAGAAATGTCCACGCGATCCCTTTGCCGAACGGCAAGGACAAGATGTGGGGCAAGGAGAAGCGCCTGGGCCGGCTTCGCGCGCTGATCGCGGACATCGAACACCCGGCAGGGACTTTTCGCGCGGTCACAGTGCATCTCGATGCACTGTGCTCACGCGCTCATCGGCATCGGCAGATGAAGATCATTCTCGATCACCTGGATACATTGCCGCCGCTTCCGGTCATTCTGGGCGGTGACTGGAATACCACGACGTTCAACTCTCAAAATGCAACACGGGCGATTCTGGGTTACTGGCGCCGCGTGCTGATGGGCGTGCGGAATGTCGTGAGAAATCATTATCCGCATCCGGACCGATATTTCGAGAAGCGCCTTTTCAGTGAACTGGAAAGCCGGGGCTACGAATACAAGACGCTGAACGAAATCGGCGCCGGCACGATCCACTACGATGTTGCGAGCGTCGAGAAAAACACGAACCTCCGGGACTGGGTGCCGGAGTGGTGCTTTCCCTTCATTTTCTGGGCGGCAAACCGCGTGGGCGGCCACGTGTCGTGCCGGCTGGACTGGTTTGCCGGGAAGGGCATTGCCGTTGCGGCAGACACGCTACCGCAGACCGTGGGCAATCTCCGCGATGCAGAGTGTGCGCCGCTCTCCGATCACGATGCCATCACTCTCGATTTCACATTGCGGGATGGTCGCTGATCACTTGAGAGCGCGATAGGCAACGCGATCGGAAGTGAAGGAACTCAACCACAACGTGTTGCCGACAGGTATCGCCGTGGCCGACCCCGTATAGGGCGGGGCTGCGGGCCCACGCGCAATTTCGGTGACAGCCATGGTTTTGGGATCGATCGAGTCGACGATCCAGCCGCGGGGACATTGGATGTCTTCCAGTTTTTTCGGTGCTCCGCCGCAGGACTTCTCGTCATCAATCATTCCGACAGTCATTAAACGATCGCCGACCATGCGGACATTGTCGGGAGCAAATTCCTTCAGCTGGGCGGTTCGAACAGGCTTTGAAGGATTGGCACGAGTGTAGGCCACGATTCGCTTGAGTCCTGTGGACGCGACAAAAAACTCGCGATTGTCGGCGGAAGTTTCGATGCCGTTGTTTCCCGAAAGTTCTGTGCCCGTCAGCGTCTGGAATTTTCCGGACTCCGGCGTCCACATCAATACGACTCCGGTGTTGCGCCCGGCCCACACGTCTTCGAAGGTTTTACCGGGCAGTACGAGTACGGTGGCGACGAGCGCGCCATCGCTGAATGCGGCGACGCTATTGACGGCAAGCTTGTCTGGCAGCAGCAGGCATCCGGTCCAGGTTGCCGATGGAGTCGCGTTGCGGGCATCCACTTCAAACACTTCAATGGATTCGCGTCCGCCGTGATTGGTGGCGTAAAGCGTGTAGCGCCCGGTTTGCGCGGGACGCAGACTCAGACCATGAAGTACGGCCAGTTTCGGATCGAGTGGCCCGGGACAGGATGCAAACAGGGTTTTGTCAGCGCGATTCGTGGCGACGCCGGGTCCAAACAGAGTTTGGGCCGTCTTTGCATTCGTATCAATCAAGTGCAAGCCGCTACTCTCAGACATCCCACTTGCAATCAGCCATCGTGTATTGGGAAGGAGTACAAGGTCCTCGGAAGCCTGTAATCCGCAAATGAAGTTCAGTCCGCCCGATGGTGTGCACGGTTTGTTCTGTGCGGTGACAAGTCCAAACGATGCCCATATCGCAGCAACGGTGAGCAGCAATGGAAAAAGAGTTCTCTTCATGGTCAGCCTCCCGGCGAAATCATACACAGGGACTTCGAGGAACGGGGGTATGAATTCCAACCGCCTCTGTGGGCTCAGCCGTCCAGATCAGATTATGGTGACTGTGAATGGAGGCGAATTGCCCTCCTGAGTCAGGAGGGCAGCGTCATCGCGTTCTTTGCGATGACGCGAGGGGTGGTTCCTCAATCGAAATGCTACGGCTCCGGAACCACTCCCCGCAAGATCTCGACTGCTGTCTTGATCGTACTGCCCTCCTGAGTCAGGAGGGCAGTTCGGCTAATTTCGATGCCCCCAGTGATTTGCATTACCTCAGATTGGTGCCTATCGACGGGAATTCGAACCCGTCCCCGAATTCTGGCGATGGGTCGATTAATCATTGTTGCTTTTTTTATCTTCAGGCTTTGCGGGCGGCTTGGAACCCTGGCCTGCCAAATTACCCAGCTGGCCGACGTTGGAAAGATCTCCCATGTTGGTTATTCCCATTGCGTTGATCACAGTGACTTCCTTACTTTCCATGGAAACCAGCAGCATTCCGTCGGCCTGCCCGTTGGTACGGTGCATCCAGATCTCGGTCTGCTCCTTTTCCTCCTGATTTCGGAGAATCGGGGTCCAGTTTGGAGCTTTCAGCTGATCCAGGATGGGCTTCAAGTCTTCCCGTTTGTATGCTCCCTCCATTTCAAACTCGTAACTTCGGAGAAAGAGACCCTTGAGATCCTTGGCGCTCTTCCTGGCTGCAGCTTCATCGCCATTCTTTTGATTGAGCAGGTCCGAGGCGGACTTGACCGTCGACTCGTCCAGATTGATTTCCGTCTTGCTCTTTGCTTTATCCGCAAGCTTATCCAGGCTCTTCATATCGATCTGCTGTGCCGAAGCGGTGACCGCGATCAGTATCAAACCTACGAACATGATCTTTCGCATCATTCTGTCTCCTTTTATGGATTCGATTGTCGTTGGACGGCGCGTTGCTGAATTGTCGATAACCGCTCCTGCACGTCCCGCAGTTTCGAACCTGTGATTCGCAAGGCGACCATCAGCTGTTCCTTTGCTTTCTCGTCTTTGGCCTGTTGTCGTTGCTGCTCCACGAAGATGCCGCCACCGATCATCAGGAACACGGCTGCCGCGGCAGCCAGCCAGGGCCTTGCCGTATGACGCGTTTCGGATTCGCGCGACTTGGCAAGTACCTTCTCAGCGAACCCCGATGGTGGCTCTCGATGTCGCAGCGACTCACGAAGATCGCGTTCGAACTGGCTCATCTTCTGTCTCCTTCAAGAACTTTCTCTTTCAGATAGCGCATGGCCTTCTCCCGAATCATGGCGGTGCCCCGCTGCAGGTGACTCCAGACCGTACGAGCGGGCATCTGCAGCGTTCTGCCGATTTCCTCGACATCCATGTCTTCACCGTACCGAAGAATCAGGACCGCCCGAGGCTTTTCCGGCAGCGAGGCGATCAGTCGTCTCAAGCTTTCCTGAAGCAATAGATCCGTCTCGGGAACTTCGGACGCGATATCCGGCAGGCAATCGACCTGTATTTCCTGTCGAAAGCTGGACCGGCGCATGGCATCGATACAGCGGTGAACCGTGCTCCGGCGGAGCCATGCAACGCAATGCGTGCCGAGCTGGACCGTACGATGTTGCTTGAAAAGCTGCAGAAAGACGTCCTGAGCCACCTCTTCCGCAATCGCGTCGTTGTGAAAAAAGTTACAGGCGATGCTGTAGACCATTTTCTGGTGCTCGCGAACAACGGATTCGAATTCATTCTTCGTCATCTGCCCTCATAGCTAATAACGGACCGGAAGCGAATTCTTACGCAAAATCTTTCGAATTCCAATTGCGCTGGCCTCTTCGGATCGCTTATATTCGCCGGGCCACAATAGAATCTGACAGCCATCTTGAA
>Ga0163163_10000914_pt1 | contig 25037 bp, 26 predicted proteins | sample S65metaG_FD_119766 | JGI IMG/M metagenome (GOLD analysis project Ga0163163, IMG submission 119766) | Switchgrass rhizosphere microbial communities from Kellogg Biological Station, Michigan, USA - S6-5 metaG | ecosystem: Host-associated > Plants > Roots > Rhizosphere > Soil | place: USA...
CGCAGGACAAATCTTTTTATCGCTGCCTTTGCCATCGCCTGGGCCTTCCGCAATATTATCATTTACTCGAGATGCGAAATGGGCGAGTGCCCGCAAAAAGGATTGGGGATCTGGATGGTGATGCTGGGATCGGCGCTGGTATTAATTTCTGCAATATTTCAAGACCTCAAGCTCAAGCCCGCCGCTACCCCGCAATCAATAACAGGCAAGGACTAATTTTTCTGAACCGCTGGTTTTTTCGCCTCCTTTGCCCAGGTGTCTTTTAAAGTCACCGTTCGGTTAAAGACCAACTCTCCAGGCCTGCTGCTTGTATCAACACAGTAATAACCTTTACGTATAAACTGAAATCGATCTCCGGGTTTCGCATCAGCAAGTGACGATTCGATGAACGCCTCACGGATAACCGTAAGCGAATCCGGATTGATGTAATCTTTGAAGTCGCCTTCTTCGTCTGCGGGGTTTTCAACCCTGAATAGTCGGTCGTATACGCGCACCTCCGCTTTTTTAGCATGAGGGATGCTTAGCCAGTGGATGGTACCCTTCACATTTAGTCCGGATGTGTCAGAGCCGCTTCTGCTTTCAGGAATATAGCTGCAATGCACTTCAGTGACATTGCCGTTGGCGTCTTTCACAAAGTCATCGCATTTGATAATGTATGCGTTTTTCAGGCGCACAGTGGCTCCAGGTGCCAGGCGGAACCATTTTTTGATAGGGGTTTCCATAAAATCTTCACGCTCAATCCAAAGTTCCCGGCTGAAGGGCAGGGGACGTGTGCCGCCGCCATTTTCTGCTTCGGGATTATTCTCGGCCATCATTGTTTCAACCTTCCCTTCGGGATAATTTGTGATGATCATTTTCAGTGGGTCCAGCACTACCATCACGCGATTTGCAGATTTGTTGAGGTCTTCGCGTATGCAATATTCCAGCAGGCTCACGTCAATCAGGTTATCCCTTTTCTGTACGCCTATTTTTTCTGTAAAAAGTCGGATGCTTTCTGGTGTGTACCCACGGCGTCTCAGGCCGGAAATCGTTGGCATCCTCGGATCATCCCATCCATCCACATAGCCCTCGTTCACTAATAGCAGTAGCTTTCGCTTACTCATCACCGTGTAGTTCAGGTTGAGGCGTGCAAATTCGTACTGATGACTGGGGAAGATCTCCAGGCTTTCAATCAGCCAATTGTATAAATCCCTGTGCGAAACAAACTCAAGTGTGCAAATAGAATGCGTGATTCCTTCGATACTATCACTCTGACCGTGCGCAAAATCATACATCGGGTAGATGCACCATTTGTCGCCTGTGCGGTGATGATGTGCGTGCTTGATACGATAGATGATCGGATCGCGCATGAGCATGTTTGGTGAGGCCATGTCTACGCGTGCCCTCAATACCTTTTCTCCGTCTTTATATTTTCCTGCGCGCATGCCGCGAAAGAGCTGCAGGTTTTCTTCCCTGCTGCGGTTTCGAAAGGGACTGTCCTTTCCGGGCTCGGTGGGGGTACCTTTCATGGCTGCGATTTCCTCGCTTGAACTGTCGTCCACATAAGCCAGTCCTTTTTGGATCAGTCTTTCGGCGAAACCATATAGTTGTTCGAAATAATCAGAAGCATAAAGTTCGTGGGCCCAGTCGAATCCCAGCCATTTCACGTCTTCCTTAATACTGTCAACATATTCAGTATCCTCGGTGACGGGGTTTGTATCATCAAAGCGGAGATTGGTTTTTCCGCCGTATTTGGTGGCCAATCCAAAATTCAGGCAAATGCTCTTTGCATGGCCGATATGAAGGTATCCATTGGGTTCGGGTGGGAAACGCGTCAATACGGTTTTTACCCTGCCGTTTCGGAGGTCATCTTCTACGATCTCTTCAATAAAATTCAGGCTTTTTTCCTCGCTCATGGGGCGTTATAATTGGAGTGCAAAGGTACAGATAATAGAGGTAAAAGGTTAACCTTTCACCTTATGATGAAAATGCCTTCGCAACAAGATATGCCGCCCCGGCAGCAAGTGTGCCGATGAGCATGACCTTGAGCGCACCCGTCCAGGGATTGACTCCCGTGGTTTTGCTTTTGAAATATCCAAATATAAAAAGACACAGGAGCGTAAGTACTACACTCCATTTCAAACCAGTGTGCGGTTCTTCTGCAAAAAAATACGGACTCAGGGGAATAATTCCGCCAACCACATACGAGAGTCCGATATTAAGCGCGCTCTTGGTAGCGCGACGCGGGTCTGGTTTCTCCAAACCCAATTCAAACTTCATCATGAAATCAACCCACTTGTCTTTATCACGGGCAATTTCTTCGGTTGCGCGTTGCTGTAAGTCGGAGCTTAAACCGATTCCTTCAAAAATTTCACGAACTTCTTCTCTTTCCTTTTCAGGCAGTACTTCAACTTCTTCATATTCACGCCTGAGTTCACTATTGTAATGATCGATTTCTGTTTTGCCTGCCAGGTACCCGCCGAGGCCCATGGCGATGCTTCCCGCCGCAATTTCTGCAATGCCCGCAATGACAATCACTCTTGTGTCGTGTACGGCTCCGCTCAAACCTGCTGCCAGCGCGAATGGCACCGTGAGTCCGTCGCTGATACCAATAACGATATCCGTAAGGAGCGCAGAGCTTTTGAGGTGGAGTTCGTCGTGATCGTGCATGGAACGAAAGTTATGGGAACATTCTGGATTATAGATTTTAGATTGAGGATTTTGGATAAAGATTTTGGCTTGTGGATTACCAAAATCTTTATCCAAAATCCCCAATCCACAATCCAAAATCAGTATCTACCTGATCAAGGTGACTGTACCCTTCTGCATCTTCACCCCCTCTTCTGCGCCGGCGAAACGGTAAATCGCATACCAGGTAAAGCTCGAAGATGATTGAGCGCGACCCTTGTAATTGCCGTCCCAGCCAGCTGCAGGATCATTCGATTCGAAAACGAGCTGGCCAATCCGGTTATAAATACGTATCTGGTATTGCGTGAGCCTGCCGAATACCTTCGGACGATAAAGATCATTGAGCTGATCATTGCCAGGCGTAAACGCATTCGGAAAATAAATATTCCGGCCGCAATCCTTCGCCTCCACATTCGCGGTATCTCTCGACACACAATTGTGTTCATCCGTGATTTCAACCCAATAAGTACCAGGCTGCGTGGTCGTGTAACTGCTGCCGGTTGATCCATCTTGCCAGAGGTAAGAACTTTGGCCCACGGGCGCCTGTAGTGTGAGCGGATCTGTGCCACATAAAAAAGCATCTTTCCCAATATCCGGTTTCGGTCCTTCGAATACAAATATGTCCATGGTCTTATTGGAAGAGGAGCAAACAGAACCCGCTCCAGCCACAATTTTCACACGACCGGATCTTTTAAATTGAAGCTTGATGGTGCTGTCCGTCGTTGATAACACATTCGCATCTGCAGGATCCACGTTCCATTGCAATTGCAGATTGCAACCGGCAGATAAATTCACTGCGTATTGTTCGGCGCCACTTTGTGCGCAAACACTGTCTCTTCCAATAATATCACTGATCTGACAACCGGGCGACACGCCGCAAACCTTATTCTGAGCAGGAGAAATGCTTGTAGATACATCCTGAGGATCTTGCACGCTCAAGGTAAGCGTGGTGGATTGCGGCCAGGTGAAGGGTTGAACTGATGCCGAACCAGGTTCGGTCGTAACATTGGCGTCTATTACCGGACAACTGGTTTGATTACCCTGCGCATCCGTTTTAATGATGAAGGCTTCCCTATAAGCCGCGCCGATCACAAAACCGGGCAGGTTGGTTCCGCAGATCACGAGACTGGAATCAGTCAATTCAAAAATGGCTGAGGGACTAACGAAAAATGATATTTCATATTTTTTCGCCCAGTATACGCCACCGTTAGTATTGACTTTTGCGAGCACCAGGTTATCGGGATCAGTTACGTCATTGGACGCTGCCAAAGCCGTGCTATCAGTGAGTGGTAGCATTTTTACCACAGCTTCATTTGGCATTGCAATTCGAATGTCTGATACCACGTCACCATTCAGCGTTAATTTCATCAAATGACTTGCGGAGCCAACGATGCTATTGAGAAAAATGTAGCCATTCTTCAAATCTATTTGCGCGAAGGATGTGCTTTTTCCATTGATCGAGTACTTTTTTGACCAGATCGCTGTACCGTTGGCGGGATTGATTTTGGTAAGGATGGCAGTTTGGTTGCGCGAAGCATCTTCAGTGTATGCAGCGGTGAGCAGCGTTTGATCCGGGAGTACAATTATACTTTTTCTGCCTACTTCAACATTTACACCTGCATAAAAAAGCCTGCACCACAGCGGCTGACCTATAGCAGAAAACCTGGTAACCATTAGCTGATAACCCTTTGCATTCGCCAGGTTTCCATACACGCCGCAGGTCACAAAACCCCCGTCTTCAGTTTGACAAATATCTCTCGCAAAACTTCCATTCGAAGTACCGTCACTGTAATAGTGATCCCAAATAATCTGACCATTTGCATCTGTTTTCACAAGCCAGGAGTACCCGCCCTGAAAGGCCTGACTGAAGGGGTCACCATGCAGCCCGCAGGAAATATAATTGTCGTCTGGCAAACGCTGGATCTTCAAAAAGTATTCATCCAGGTCGCCGCCAATCATTTGTGACCATTGAATATTTCCTGATGGATCAAGTTTGGTAATCATGCCATCGTTAAATCCATTTCCGAAACTCGTTGTTTGACCTGCCACAATCAGCCCGCAGTCTCCGGCAACAGTCATTGCATTGCCGTAATCATCTTTGTCGCCACCGAAAATCGTTTTGAAACTGCTGTGATAAGAATCTGTTCTTGCTGTTGTTGACTGGGGCAATTTTGAGGAAGCGTGGGTAACACCTGGATGTTTCTGAATACCCGTAATTGATGAATCATTGGCGTCGTTTGCCTTTGCAAAATAGAATGTCAGCCCGGTAAACAGGATGCAAAATAATAACCCCTTCCCGCTATTTGGGGCTTGATTCATCGTAGCCGGATTGGAACTCAATTATGTAAAGGAACGACGTAAAGCGCTGCCTGGTTGCCTCAAAAATTGCGCAGACTTTTCTTTACAGCATTTACGCATTCCATAATCTGATCTTCCGTTATCGTCAACGGCGGTGCCAGCCTGATCTTATCACCATGTGTAGGTTTTGCGAGCATTCCATTTTCCTTTAGTCGCAGGCAAAGCGCCCATGCGGCTTCGGGATCAGGATGTTCAATGACAATGGCATTGAGCAAGCCTTTGCCGCGAACGGTTGAGATAATTTCCGATTTAAGAGAAGTCAATTCTTTCCTTAAGATCTGTCCCATTTTCTCCGCATTTTCTGCCATCCGTTCTTCCTTTAACACCGTCAGTGCTTCCATGGCAATTTTACAAGCAAGTGGATTCCCGCCGTATGTTGAACCATGGTCTCCGGGTTGGATGGTGAGCATCACTTCGTCATCCGCCAGCACCGCACTAACTGGCAGTGTGCCGCCACTGAGTGCCTTACCTAATATAAGAATATCTGCCCGAACATTTTCGTGATCGCAACAAAGCATCTTACCCGTACGACACAAACCTGTTTGAATTTCGTCTGCAATAAAAAGCACGTTGGCATCCTTGCAATATTGACTGGCTTTTGCGAGATAGCCATCGTCAGGAACAGCAACACCGGCCTCGCCCTGGATGGGTTCCACCAGGAAAGCTGCGACGTTTTTGTCTTGCAATGCGTTTGCCAACGCGGGTAAGTCATTGTAAGGGATAATCTCAAACCCGGGAGTAAAAGGTCCAAAATTCTTTTTTGCAGATGGGTCAGTGCTGAAAGAAATGACCGTGCTGGTGCGACCATGAAAGTTGGATGCACAGACAACGATCTTTGCTTTGTTGTCTTCAATGCCTTTGACCTGGTAACCCCACCTTCGCGCAAGTTTTATGGCGGTTTCCACGGCTTCTACACCCGTGTTCATCGGTAGCACTTTGTCGTAGCCAAAGAAATGGGTTATAAATTGTTCGTATTCACCCAATAGGTTGTTGTGAAATGCGCGAGAAGTAAGCGTAAGCAGTTGCGCCTGCTCTATCAATGTAGCGACAATGCGGGGATGACAGTGTCCCTGGTTGACTGCTGAGTATCCGCTCAGAAAATCATAATATTTTTTTCCATCCACATCCCAAACATAGACGCCTTCGCCGCGACTGAGCACAACAGGAAGCGGATGATAATTATGTGCACCGTATTTTTCTTCGAGATCTAGATAGTGCTGCGTTCTGGCAGACAAACCTGTGAGCGTATTCATGATGAAATCTGAAATTAAAAGTTGAAGGAAAAAAATAGCATAGCCCTGACCAGCATAAGTGCGGGGTCATATCGTGATCATTGATGATCGAGGAAGTCGAGATTGAGGCCTAAGAATTTCATCAGTGGTATAAGCTTGTGGCTTTGTAATTTTATGCAAAATACGGATTTTCCAGGTATAAACTGAATTCGATGCAATACACAGTTCCCGCGCAAACGCGCATTGGTCACGTGCATTTGAAAGTGGCAGATTTAGATCGATCGCTGAAATTTTACCACGATTTGCTGGGCTTCGAAGTCATGGATCGCTTTGGCGACAGTGCTGTTTTTATATCCGCTGGCGGCTACCATCATCATATCGGCTTAAACACCTGGCAGAGCAAGGACGCGCCGCCGGCACCCAAACGTGCAGCGGGTTTATATCATATCGCCATTCTGTATCCAACGCGCAAGGACCTTGGTGTCGTGCTGAAGCGACTTGTTGAAGCGAACTATCATTTAACCGGGGCCGCGGATCATGGTGTCTCGGAAGCACTTTATCTTGATGACCCCGATGGAAATGGCGTGGAATTGTATTGGGATAAGCCAAGAGACCAATGGCCAGTTGATAAAGAAGGGAAATTACATATGTACAGCGAGGCGTTGGATCTGGAAAGTTTGATAAAAGAAGGAGCTGATTAGTTTAGAGTTTAAAGTTTAGAGTTCGAAGTCGGCAGGTGACCAGTTCCAATTATAATTTGGTGCCGAGATTCAAGTCCTTCACGAAATATCCTGGTTCCCATTCAAGTTTTGGCACTTCGCCTTTGAAGATTCCAAATACCGTGCTACCGCTACCGCTTAATGATGCATAATCGGCGCCTGCTGCATACAATTTCTTTTTAATTGCACCTACCTTCGGATACTTCTCAAATACTGGCTTTTCAAAATCGTTGACCAAACGATCTTTCCACAATTCCGGATTGGTTCTGATTACATTTCGGATTTGTTCCGGGGGAGTTTTGGGAATCAGCTGACTGAACGCCCAGGCCGTAGCTACCTGCAAGCCAGGATTGACTAACGTAATCGTGTAACCGGAAAGTGAAAGCCCGGAAGTTTCCAGGATCTCACCACGTCCCGTCGCCAGGCAGGGTTTGTCTTGTACAAAAAAGGGCGCGTCGCTACCCAGCGCAAGGGCATAAGCGGCGAGTTGCTCTACGCTGAGGCCTAACCGAAATTTGCTATTCAGGAGCCGGAGGGTAAAAGCGCCGTCCGACGAACCACCGCCCAGGCCTGCACCTGTGGGAATGTTTTTATGCAGGTGAAGCAGCACGGGAGGCAGATCGGGAAAGTCTTTAGTGAGGAGCTCATAAGCCTTCATACAAAGATTTTGGGATGCCTCTCCGGGAATGGGAATGCCACTGGTAGAAAATTGTATTCCCTCTGTATGCTGTGGGTCGCGAATGGCTTCCAGGCAATCATAAAGGGGAATGGGGAGAAAAAAAGTTTCCAGGTCATGATATCCATCATTCCTCTTCTGAATGACATTGAGACCGAGATTAATCTTGCAATGAGGAAAAATGACCACGAAATGAATTTATGAAGGGAGATTACTTCCGGCGGCTGTTCAACTCATCGCGGATGGCAATGGCACGAATATAGTCTTCCTGCTCCAGCACGTCATTCAGGAGGGTGGTCAATTCCTCAACCGTCATCTTTTTCAGGTCTTCACGCTCTGCTGAATCGGTTACCGGGGCCGAAACCTTTTTCTTCTTATTGCCTGTGTCTTCCATCAGGATACCTGCACTTTCGAGGATGTTTTCGTAAGTATAAATGGGACAACCGAAGCGCACGGCCAATGCAAGCGCATCTGAAGTCCGCGAATCAATTTCAACCGTATCGTGCTCAGTGCTGCAAACGAGTTTTGAATAGAAAATGCCCTCCTGCAGGTCGCAGATGATTACTTCGTGCAACTCTACATTAAAGGCCATCATGAAATTCTTCATCAGGTCGTGCGTGAGCGGTCGGCTGGGTTGCATCCTCTCCAGGGCAACGGCAATAGCCTGTGCCTCGAAGCCGCCGATAACGATCGGCAGACGACGCAAACCGTTCACCTCTCCCAGTACCACCGCATATGAATGTGTTTGTGTAATACTGTGGGAAAGGGCCACGATTTCCAATTCTATTTTTTTCATAAGCGGATACGAAACTAAGGGATTTTATCCAAAAAGTTATTGGGCTCATGGTACATGGTTCATGGGCAAAATCTTTCCCAATACCTCAATACCCTGATACCTCAATACCATGATCCATGAACGATGAACCATGAATTATTATGCAACACCCTTCAATTTCTTGACAGCTTCAATTATTTTGGGAACAACTTCGAAAAGATCACCTACAATGCCGTAGTCTGCCACCTTGAAGAAAGGGGCTTCGGGGTCCTTATTGATGACAACAATCACCTTGCTTCTATTCACCCCTGCGAGGTGTTGTATGGCACCAGAGATGCCAATGGCGATATATAAATTAGGAGCAATGGCTAGTCCCGTTTGTCCGACGTGCTCATGGTGGGGCCTCCAATTGGAATCTGCAACCGGCCTGCTACAGGCAGTGGCGGCGTGAAGCAACTTTGCAAGCTCTTCAATCATACCCCAGTTTTCGGGTCCTTTTAATCCACGTCCACCACTCACCACAATTTCTGCTTCACCCAGCGGCACTTCACCTGTCACCTTGTTGGTGGCAGTCACTTTTACTTTTGGTGCATCAACTGAAGTTTGGAAGGGAACAACTTCAGCGGTACCTGTACCTTTGGCAATCGCATACGAATTGGGATTGAGCGAGATCACTTTAACTGGCGTTTTCAATTCGATGTTGGCAAAAGCCTTTCCTGAGAATACATTCTTCTTTACTACAAAGCCTTTCGACAAATCGGGCAGTGCTACGGCACCTGCAACCAGCGCGGCTTTAAGACGCGCAGACAGCCTGGGTGCGATGGCTCTTCCGGTAAGGTTGTTTGAAAAAACAATGATCGTTGCGCCACTAGATTTCGCCAGTTCGCCAATCAGTTTTGCATACACCTGTGAATCCACATATTCCAGCGATGCGTCTTCGATGGTATGAATTTTCTTCACGCCATATTCCCCAAGGGAGCCCAGATCGGCAGTTGCCTTTCCAAGCCAAACACCTTCTGCTGCAACGCCTGTCTGCTCGGCAAGCTTTGTTCCATAGCTCAACGCTTCAAGTGAAGTTTTTTTGATGTGGCCGTTATCGTGATCGATAAAGATGAGAACGCTCATATAAATATTTTGTAATAGTAATGTTGAATGGGTTGATTAGAATGCCTTGGCTTCTTCGTGCAACAATCTCACCAGTTCGGCGGGATTGTCTGCAGAAACGAGTTTGACGCCAGCCTTCGCAGGCGGTAGCTCAAAATTCATAACATCCGTCAAAGCGTCTACAGCCACAGGCTCCACCACTTTCAATGGTTTGGTGCGCGCGGCCATAATACCTCTCATATTTGGAATACGCTGCTCAGCCATTCCTTTCTGGCAGCTTATCACCAGCGGCAGGCTCGCTTCACAGATTTCTTCTCCACCTTCAATTTCGCGTGTAACCGTGGCCGTGGTGCCGTTGAGGTCAAATTTGGCAGCCAATGAAATGAAGGGCATGTCAAGTAGTTCCGACACCATGCCGCCGATGGAGGCTCCGTTGTAGTCAATGGTCTCTTTCCCGGTGAAAATAAGATCATATCCGCCCGCCTTTGCCACTTGTGCAATCTGGCTGGCGATATAGTAACTATCATGGTTATCCGCATTCACACGGATGGCTTCATCACCACCCAGGGCAAGCGCTTTGCGAATGATCGGCTCTGTGTCAGCTGCTCCCACGGTAACGAGGTGTAGTTGAATTGAAGCATCTTTTTCTTTGAGTTCGATCGCCCTTACCAGCGCATACCACTCGTCATATGGATTAATGATCCATTGTACACCATCTGTAGCGAATTTCGAATTGTTATCGGTGAAGGCTATTTTTGCCGTGGTATCCGGCGTCTTACTGATGCAGACTAATATCTTCATGCAAATCGTTTTAAATGATTAGTCGGGATGGATAAAGTTGTTTATGCAACTAAAAGCAAAGATAAGTGTTGGTCTGAAACAATCCATATTAAATATCATAATTTCTGAGCAGATGAGCAGGGTAGAAAAATTGATGGAATATCTAGCCGCCACGCCGGATGATTCTTTCCTCCAGCACGCGTTGGCCCTGGAGTATATTAAGATGGGAGACGATGCAGCTGCAGAAAAACTTTTTCGAAATGTACTCGAAAAGGATCCGGGATACACAGGGACCTATTATCACCTGGGAAAATTGCTGGAAAGGGAAGGCGACGTAGTTTCGGCAATTGATTTTTATAAAAAGGGAATGGAAATGACGAAAAAGGCTGGCGACCAACATGCGTACAATGAACTTCAGGCAGCCCTCGAAGACCTGGACGATGAATAAGCAAACCAATGAATTTGAAAGAATCCTTTAAAGCGTTTATTCAAACAGCACAGCTATTCCATCCGGATGCGGGACTACTGCTTGCCGTGAGTGGGGGCGTGGATTCTGTAGTGCTTACCAAACTCTGTGTGGACGCTGGTTACAAGGTGGCCATTGCTCACGCGAATTTTCAACTAAGGGGTGAGGAAAGCGAAAGAGACGAAAGTTTCGTGAGAGCGTTGGCGCAACAATACGGGTTGGATTTGGTTACGAATAGATTCGAAACCCAACAATTTGCGGCTACTCAAAAAATTTCCATCCAGGTAGCAGCACGCGTTCTCCGCTATGGCTGGTTCGAAGAATTGTTGAATCATTCGTTCAAAATTCCCGGCTGGCTGGGCGAAGGATTATTCAAGCCGGCATTTATTGTAACTGCACATCATGCCGATGACAATATTGAAACTGCGTTGTTGAATTATTTCAAAGGCACCGGCATCCGCGGCATGCGTGGCATGTTACCGAAGCAGGGCAATATTATCAGGCCATTGTTATTCGCGACGAAAGAGGACCTGGTGAAATATGCAGAAGAGGAGAAACTTGCGTATGTAGAGGATTCGTCGAATGCAGAAGACAAGTATTCCCGGAATTACCTGCGGCACCAGGTGCTTCCGGTATTGAAATCAATTTATCCGGAGGTGGAAACAAACCTGTTCGACAATATCTCGAGGTTCCGGGAAACAGCGGAACTATTTCAGCAGGCCATCACTCAGCACAAGAAAAAAATGCTGCACCAAAAGGGAAATGAAATACATATTCCGGTGGAGAAAATTAGAAGGAGTGAACCCCTGAACACAATCGTGTATGAAATTTTTCGGGAATTTGGATTCGAATCTTCACAGGTGAAGGAATTGATTCGCTTGTTCGATAGTGAATCGGGCAGGTATTTGCTTTCGCCAACGCACCGCGTGCTAAAGAACCGAAACTGGCTCATCATTTCTCCACATGCTCCGACTGATTCGGCTCAATTAATCCTGGTTGAACATCCGGGGAAATACAAGTTTGAAGCTGGTTTGCTTAATGTGCAAATGATTGGGAAGGATCCCAATGGCATTGTTAGCGACGCCATGATTGCGTCATTGGATGGGCGCGAAATCAAATTCCCTTTGTTCTTACGCAAGTGGAAGCCGGGAGATTACTTTTATCCGCTGGGCATGAAAAAGAAAAAGAAGCTGTCGCGCTTCTTCATTGATCAGAAAATGTCGCTTGCAGAAAAGGAGCGGACCTGGGTGTTGGAAATGGATAAGAAAATCCTTTGGGTGGTCGGAAAGCGAATCGATGAACGCTTCAGGCTTCGGGAAGATTCAAAAAACTATCTCCTCCTGGAATTCAAGCCAGGTCAATGATTCACGATGGCTTTGAAAAAATCACTGAGCACGTTGGCGCCAGAAAAAGCCTTCCCAGCCAATACCACATATAACACTCCAAACAAAGCACCATACAAATGTGCCGAGTGTCCGATATTGTCGCCACCCCGTTTTGCCATGTACCAGGAAAATGCAAGGTAGATGAGCGCGAAAATATAGCCGGGAATGGGAATGGGAAGAAAGATAAAGCTGACAGGTATCCTCGGTTGCAGAATAATTCCCGCAAATATAACAGCAGACACCGCGCCTGAAGCACCCAATGCCCGGTAGCTATAATTGTCCTTGTATTTGAAATAGTCGGGCACCGATGAAATGATCAATGCCAGCACATATAATAACAGGTAGAATATCCTGGCCTTCGACCCGAACAAGCCGGGTGCACTGAACAGGTCTTCTTCAATAAACACGCCAAAAGAATATAACGCAAGCATGTTAAATGCCAGGTGAAGAATGTCTGCATGGATCAAGCCATGGGAGAAGAAGCGATACCATTGTCCGCCCTTGTTGATCCTTGCCGGCCAGAATAGCATGTCCTCTTTCAGTTTTTCATTGGAAAAGGCAATGAACGATATGATGGAGGTGATGATAACGATAACGAGTGTTACAGAAAAGTGCGTCATAGATTTCAGGTATGATGATATTTTTCATTTTTCAATATGGTGCAGGCGCGATACAATTGTTCGGCGAGTATCAATCGCACCAATTGATGCGGAAAGGTAAGCGGAGAAAGTGACCAGGAAAAATTTGCCCTGTCCAATATCGTTTGATCCAATCCGTAAGCGCCACCAATTAAAAAAACCAATTGTTTAACGCTTTCATTGGCGCGTGATTGTATAAAAACCGACAGTTTTTGGGAATCCATCAACTTCCCATGCTCATCCAGCGCTACCAGCCAGTCTTCCTTTCCAAGGTTTGAAAGAATCAGGTCAGCTTCTTTCTTTTTCAAATCCGGCTCGGAAAGCGTGGAAGTATTTTTGAGCGGTGGGAAAATCCTCCAGGTTGCAGGGAAATAATTCTTTAGCCGCTTTGAAAAGTCCTCCACGCCGGGTGCGACGTAAGTCTCGTGAGGTTTTCCTATGGCCCAAATCTGAAGTTTCATATATAAAGGTGAAAGGTTAAAGGTAAGCAACCTTTCCCCTTTACCCTTAACCTTTCCCCTCTGTATTTTTAATCGTTTGATTAAATCAGATTATTAAAATTGAAATTAATAACTATTTTTGCGATTGGAATCACCCAAATGGCAATCAGCAAGACCAAATCAAAGCATGACGACAGTGCCGAGCTGAAAATCAAAATGGCGGCCCGGATTGTATTCCATAAAAAGGGATTTGCCGCTGCCCGCACCAGGGACATTGCCCGGGAAGCCGGAATTAACCTCGCCCTGCTCAATTATTATTTCCGAAGTAAAGAGAAGCTCTTCGATTTGATCATGCTCGAAACCCTGCAGACTTTCTTTCAGTCCATGGCCATGGTATTTAACGACGAAACCACCACACTCGAAGAGAAGGTCGCCGTCATAGCTGACAAATACATCGATCTACTCTTGGAAGAGCCGGAGATTCCCATCTTCCTCCTCAACGAACTAAGAGGCAATCCCACCGCCCTGCTGAAAAAATTCAATGTCAAAAAAGTAGTTGCAAATTCAGTATTGTTACGACAGTGGCAACAGACGATGAAGGAAAACAAATTGCCACCCATGCATCCACTTCATTTCATGGCGAATCTCATGGCGCTCGTGATCTTTCCATTCATAGGTAGTCCGATGCTGAAAACGATTGGAAGCATGAATGAGGATCAGTTTAAAAAGATGATGCTTGAAAGGAAGGCATTGATCCCGGTGTGGATAAGATCGATGTTGAAAGCAAAATGAATTTCTTGAATGACTAAATAGTGAATTCAATGACAAAGAATCGAAGGAATAGCATTTCCGCCCGCATCACGGCAATATTTCTTTGCGTTTCTCAATTCATGCACGCGCAGGATCAGTTGACGATCGACAGTTGTTATTCCATGGCCCGAACCAATTACCCACTGATCAGGCAATACGATCTCATCGCGAAATCATCGGAGTTCAATATTTCCAATGCCAGCAAGGCCTACCTGCCCCAGGTGAGTGCTACCGGCATTGCGGGTTATGTATTCGGCGGCCTGCCCAGTTTTTCTACACCCAACGCGCAGGCGAAAGAAACCAGCAACGTTCAATTCATCGGTTTGCTCCAGGTGAATCAAACCATCTGGGATGGCGGCGCCACCAAAGTGCAAAAGGAAATGATCAGGGCGAATGATGAAGTGGAGCGAAACTCGCTGAACGTAGCGTTGTACGCGATCCGCGAAAGGATCAATCAATTGTATTTCGGTGTGCTGGTTATCGATGAGCAAATCAAACAGTTGGACCTGTTGCGATCACTGTATGATGTGAGCCTGGATAAGGTGACAAAGGCAAAGGAGAGTGGTTATTCTTATCAAAGTGATATTGACGAAGTGAGGGCCGAGATCCTTGGCTTGGAACAACGAAAAATTGAATTCTCGTATGCGCGTAAGGGTTATATAGAGATGCTTTCGTACTGGATCGGAAAGCCCCTGCCCGAGTCGACCCGGTTGCAGTCGCCTTCCATCCCGTTGCAGGCTGAGCTTCGCCGTCCTGAACTGGCACTATATGCTAGTCAGCGCAAGGCACTTGAAACTCTGCTGAACCAGATCAAAGTGGGAAACAGGCCGAAAATTGGGTTGTTGGGCGCAGGCGTATTAATTGCACCGGGGATCAACTTCGGGAACGCCACTTTTTCTTCGGTTGCGCTTGCTGGCATCAGCGCATCATGGAACACCGGCAATCTATATCGCTCATCAAACAATCGTCAGCTCCAAAAAATTCAGCTCGACAAAATTCAGACAGAGGAAGAAACTTTCAGATTTAATAATGGCGTCCAACAGAAGCAGACCTCTTCAGAAATTGAGAAACAGCGTGCCGTTATAAGAAAGGACGAGGAGATCATAGCGCTGAAAACGGCCATTAAAAAATCGTATCAGTTAAAATATGACAATGGCATCAGTCCGATGTCAGATCTGATTACGGCAACGAACAAAGAAGCAGAAGCAAGGAGCAACCAGTCGATACATGAGGTTCAATTGTTGATGAGCCTCTACAACCTTAAAGCGATCAACGGCAATTAATCAAAAATCAATCACCTGAATATGTTGACCAGAGTACTCATCATTTTTTGCATGACAAACTTATTTTCCTGCAAGGAAGAAAAGCATCTGTCGGATGCATCTGGCAGTTTTGAGGCCGTTGAGACCATCGTGTCGGCCGAAGCCAATGGAAAAATTATGCAGTTCAACGTTAATGAAGGCGACACACTTGGTGAAGGCCAGTTGCTCGGTTACATCGACAGCACGCAGCTTCACCTGAATAAGCTACAGCTTTTGCAAAGCAGGAAAACGATTCTTTCGGCCAGGCCGAATATCAATGTGCAGCTGGAAGCGACGAAAAAGGAACTGAATAATGCTCAACTGGATAAATCCCGTATTGAAAACCTGGTCAGGGGAGGCGTTGCGGGTCAAAAGCAGCTTGACGACATCAATTCAAAAATTGCCGTGCTCAACTCCAGGCTTGAGGCGCAACAAAGTACCCTTCGAACTACAACAACTAATATTGATGAGCAGGGAAACAATGTTTACACGCAACTGTCAATCCTCCAGGACCAATTGGCGAAATGCAGAATTATAAATCCTGTGAAAGGGACGGTCCTGGTGAAATATGCCGAGACCAGTGAGATGGCCATTATGGGAAAACCGCTTTACAAGATCGCCGATCTTTCTTCGATCATCCTGCGGGCCTATGTCACCGGCGACCAGTTGCCGCAGATCAAATTGAACCAATTTGTAAAGGTTCTAACAGATGATGGCAAAGGCGGTTACCACGAAGGCCAGGGCAAGATCACCTGGATCAGTAACACGGCTGAGTTTACACCCAAGACTATTCAAACAAAAAATGAACGGGCCAACCTTGTGTATGCTGTAAAGGTGGTGGTTCCGAACGATGGGCGATACAAGATTGGCATGTACGGAGAAATAAAACTCTAAAATGGATGTAGCCATTCACAACCTGGTCAAAACTTACAACAAGGGCGAAGTAAATGCAGTGGACAATGTATCGCTCGGCGTTGCAAAGGCTGAATTATTCGGACTGATCGGACCGGATGGTGCGGGTAAGACCAGCATTTTTCGCATACTCACAACCCTCTTGTTGCCCGATGGTGGAACGGCAACCGTGAATGGCAAAGATGTGGTGAAAGATTACAAACTGATCAGGAGGGAAGTGGGTTATATGCCGGGCAGATTTTCTCTTTACCAGGATCTCACGGTTGAGGAAAACCTTGGCTTCTTTGCTAATCTTTTCGGAACGACAATCCAAAAGAACTATGACCTGATTAAAGATATCTATGTACAAATCGAGCCCTTCAAGACGAGGAGGGCAGGGAAATTGTCGGGCGGGATGAAACAAAAACTGGCGCTCTGTTGTGCGCTTATTCATCGTCCCGTGGTATTATTTCTTGATGAACCCACAACAGGTGTTGATACGGTTTCGAGGAAGGAATTCTGGGAAATGCTGAAACGACTGAAGGCACAGGGGATAACAATTCTTGTTTCCACACCTTATATGGACGAGGCCAATTTGTGCGAAAGAATTGCCCTGATGCAAAATGGAAAGATCATGTCCGTTGACACGCCACCAAAGATCATCCAAAAATTTCCAACGGCCCTCTACGCGATCAAGGCTTCTGCAATGGGCAGGCTGCTGGTGGACTTGAGGCAGGTAGACTTCCTGGCTTCCTGTTATGCATTTGGTGAATATCATCATATCACGTTCAAGCCTGGAAAGGAAGGTGAGCAGCAAACGCTTGTTCAGTTGATGAATGCAAAAGGGCACGATGACGTCGAAATAAAACGGATTGAACCCACAATCGAAGATTGCTTTATTAAACTGATGAATTGAAATGTCGGATGAAGTTGTCATAAAAACCGAGAAACTGACCAAGAAGTTTGGCGATTTCGTTGCTGCGAACGAATTGACTTTTGAGGTACACCGCGGAGAAATCTTTGGATTCCTGGGTGCTAATGGTGCCGGTAAAACGACGGCAATGAGAATGCTGTGTGGACTTTCCATTCCTTCTTCCGGCTCCGCAAAAATTGCAGGCTTCGACGTCTACAAGCAAAGGGACCAGATCAAAAAGAATATCGGCTACATGAGCCAGAAATTTTCACTCTATGAGGACTTGACGGTGCTGGAAAATATCAGTTTTTTTGGCGGGATCTATGGATTGCCTGACAAGCGGGTGAGAGAGCAGGCCAGGACATTGATCAATGAACTGGGATTGGGCAAGGAGGCCGACAAACTCGTAGGGTCCCTGCCACTTGGGTGGAAACAAAAGCTCGCATTTTCAGTAGCGATATTTCACGGTCCGAAGATTGTCTTTCTCGATGAGCCCACGGGAGGCGTAGATCCCGTGACCAGGCGACAATTCTGGGACATGATTTATGATGCAGCAAGCACGGGCATCACCGTTTTTGTTACCACCCACTACATGGATGAGGCCGAGTATTGTAACCGTATTTCCATGATGGTGGATGGTGTGATGAAGGCATTAGATACACCGGCAAATTTGAAGAAGCAATACAAGGCCCAATCCATGGACGAAGTTTTTTTTGAATTGGCGAGGGGCGCAAAACGCAAGGCAGACTAGCATGAAGCAATTCTTACTTTTTGTACGAAAAGAGTTTTATCACGTATTCCGGGACAGGAAGACGCTGCTCTTATTGTTTGGGATGCCCATCGCCCAGATCCTTCTTTTTGGATTCGCCCTCACCAACGAAATCAAAAATTCGAAAGTTGTGATCAGTGACCAGGCGCGCGATGAAGCCTCGCAACAAATCATCGGCAGGATTGAGGCCAGCAGGAGTTTCGATATTGAACGCGTGGCGATGAACCAGGCGGCCGTTGAATCAGCCTTCAAATCGGGTAAGATCAAGCTGGCCATTATTTTTCCCGCCAATTTCAATGAAGACCTGATGCATCATCACAATGCGAAGATCCAGATCATTGCAGATGCTTCAGATCCCAATACGGCGAGTACGCTTACCAGTTATGCGTCTGCAATCATTATGGATTATCAAAAGGACTTGTTGAAGACATATTCTTTGGCCATGAATATTCATACGGATGTAAGGATGATCTATAATCCTGAACTGAAGGGCACAACGAATTTCGTTCCCGGGGTGATGGCGCTGGTGTTGTTGCTGGTTTGTGTTTTGATGACCTCTGTTTCCATTGTGAGAGAGAAGGAGACGGGCACGATGGAAATATTGCTGGTATCGCCCTTCAACCCGGTGCTGGTGGTCGTTGCCAAAGCAGTGCCCTATTTTTTTCTCTCGTTGATCAATCTAACGGTGATTATTATTCTTAGCGTGACCATTATGGAAATGCCCTTGAACGGAAGTGTTGTTTTGCTTTATTTTGAAAGTTCCCTGCTCATCCTTACTGCGCTTTCACTGGGTCTGCTCATTTCCAACAATACGGATTCGCAGCAGACGGCGATGCTGATTTCACTGATGGCAATGCTGTTGCCAACCATGATTTTTACCGGCTTCATGTTCCCGGTTGAAAACATGCCGAAACCATTGCAGATCATTTCCAATGTGGTGCCCTCGAAATGGTATTACATCATTGTGAAATCCATCATGATCAAGGGCCTTGGATTGCGCGCCATCTGGAAAGAGACTGTTATACTTGGAGGCATGGCATTGGTATTATTGTTGATCAGTTTTAAAACTTTTAAAACCCGCCTGCAATGAGGATTCTGAAACATCTGTTGCGCAAGGAATTCAGGCAAATTTTCCGTAACAAGGCGATCCTTAGGGTGATCATCATGTTGCCGATGGTTCAGTTGCTGATTATTCCGTTGGCGGCAGATTATGAGATTAAGAAGATCAATATTTCCATTGTTGATCATGATCATTCGCCTTATTCACAAAAGCTGGCTGCTAAAATCATCGCGAGCGGCTATTTCAGGATGAATGATTTCAGTCCGGGATTTGCTTCCTCCTTCCAGGAATTTCAGAAAGACCATTCAGATATCATACTGGAGATTCCGCGCGACTTTGAGAAGAGCCTTGTACGCGAGAACCACGGTGGTTTGTTCATTGCTGTGAACGCCATTAACGGCGTGAAGGCATCGGTAGGGAGTGTTTACCTGGCGAGGATCATCTCCGGCTTTAACACCGAGATAAGGATGGATTGGTTGCCGGAACAACGTGTCAACGATTTTCCGAGCGTTGGGATTGAAACGCTCAATTGGTTTAACCCCCATTTGAAATATCCCTTTTTTATGGTGCCGGGGATACTGGTTGTATTGGTGACCATGGTGGGTGCCTATCTCTGTGCGTTGAACATCGTGAAAGAGAAGGAAGTTGGAACCATTGAACAGATCAATGTTACGCCGATCAAGAAGTATCAATTCATCCTGGGAAAGCTGATACCGTTTTGGGTGATCGGGATCTTTGTTTTCAGTCTTGGATTCTTTGCCGTTGCCATGGGCGTATACCGCATTGTTCCGCAGGGATCGCTGCTTTTGTTATACGGTTTTCTTGCCGTTTACCTGGTGGCTTTGCTCGGCCTGGGTTTACTCATCTCCACGTATTCCGGCACACAACAACAGGCCATGTCGCTGGCCTTTTTCTGCATGATGATTTTCCTGTTGATGAGTGGATTGTTCACGCCGGTCGACAGTATGCCCCTATGGGCAAAATGGATTGCGCGTTTCAATCCGGTTACCTATTTTATTGAAGTGATGCGAATGGTGGTGTTGAAGGGGAGTGGATTCAAAGACATCAAAAATCATTTTTTGGCCATGACCGGATTTGCCCTTGTATTTAACGTTTGGGCGATTCTGAATTACCGGAAGACGAGTTAGAGCGAAATATCCCATTGCACACGAACCCTCCATTCCTTTGCCGGCGCGCCTCCCGGCTGGTTATAATTGAAATAGCTTGTTTCGGCGGTGAGTTTGTTTTTATGGCCATTGAAAAACCAGTTAAATGCGAATGAGGTTTCTCTCTTTTGTGTGGAGTCGGCCTCTCTGTTGGGAAAATAGTTAGCGTTGCGTGCGGCCACTTCAAGTCGTTTGGGCCACCAGTCGAATACCTGGTGAAAGAAATACCCGGCCTGCACATAATAACCACGCAGGACATCAGTTTTGTCATTGTTCAATTTGTCAATGATCTCTTTCCAATGTAATTCAGATTGCCAACTGAAACCTTTGTACATGAGAGCCGTTTCAATATTGGCCTGGTTCACCCGGTATTGACCTGGTTGTCCATTTTCGTAGCCTTCCAATGAACCCCCACCGGCCTGTGAAAATCTCGTGTAGGGGCTCCTGTTAGTTACCGCATTCAATGCAAGCACGCCCGCCGGCTTTTCATGAATTTCAATGTCGCTGCCTTCGAAGTCAAGATAGGTGCCGGTGAAATTCCACTGCGCCCTTCCGAAATACATGAGGTGGTTGTCGTCGTTTTCAGAATTCCCCCGGCCAGTGCCCGTAAATACACCGGCCCAGTAACTGAAATCAGCGATACCCCTTCCTTTGAGTCGTCCATATATTTCTGCGCCCTGCTGACGATCAATTGTAAACGGTCGGTTGATGACGGAGCGATCCACCATCTGTTGTTCGCCGCTGCTAATGCGCCGCTCCCTTGTGTATTCCACTTTAAACTGACCTACCTGGAAGCTGAGCCATTTCCATTTCTCCACCATGATTTGAAAATTCAGCAGGTTTGACTGGCTCAATTCGTATTCCCAGTAGTATTTCAGCCAGGGCTTGAAAGCGTGTCCACCTACTTTGAGGCGGGCGCGATTAATTTTAAAAGTAGGTTTCTTTTCTCCGGTGAAATCGTCGTAGGTCACGGGGTCTGCGTCTTCGGGTGTTGCAAACCGAAATTGAAGGCGGCTTTGTATCTGCAGGAGGAATTTGTTGTCGCGGGTTTGAAATTCAAAACCCTTGCTGCCGTAGTGAATGGTTCCCGATTTGGCGGTATCTTCTTTGATTTCCTGGCTCAACACGTTTTGAGAAGTGAGCAACAGTAAGACAATACCGTAGCAGATGGTGGCGGGTTTTTTTCGGTTATGGCTGGTCATGGTTACGATCAATTAAAGATAAGATTCAATGGACAATTCTGAATTATCTTCGGCTCTCAAGGCCTTTAGGATCCTTTGATGCCAAGCTTATGCGATTTCATTTGCAATACTTCCTGTTATTCCTACTTTTTCTTATTGTTGAAATATTGATCGCCGTTTTTGTGCATGATCAAATCGTAAGGCCTTTGGTCGGAGATATATTGGTGATGATATTGATTTATTATTTTGTAAGGGCCTTTACGAAGCTATCAGTCCTTCGGTCGTGCGTGCTTGTTTTGATCTTCGCCTATTTAATTGAATTTTTGCAGCTTCTCAATTTTGCTGACAGGATAGGGTTGAAGCCTGGAGATGTTGGATATGTAGTGCTGGGAAATTCATTCGACTGGAAGGATTTGTTGATGTATGCTATAGGAATTGCACTGGTCGCGATCGTAGACCGAAAGAAATTTTAATGTTTCTTTGCCGCAATAGCCATCTCCACCGCATTGTAAGCATTCACTATCCCCCCGCTTACAGATAAGCTATTGAATGGAACCTGTAATTTTGTGCCCGGTTTATTAACCATTTGGTTTGACTTAAAAACAGATTGCAGCAGAATTGTTTTTACCTGTTGTGTTGAAAGTTCTGGGAAATAGGAAAGGAGCAAGGCAGCTACTCCCGTAACGCATGGAGTTGACATACTTGAGCCCGCACGAAAATCATATTCGTTATTTGGAGAAGTAGTGTATATATCGCTGCCCGGCGCAAAAAGATCCACATTCTTTTTCCCATATCCTGAGTTAGGATGTGCTAATCTATAATCAAACAGGGGTCTGTTCCAACCGACAGTTATAAAGTTGCTTGCCTTCTTGCCTTTTTTGTAGATGGCTATGGGGTAGTGATAGTTGTAGAATGAGTCTATGTCTACTCCGTCGTTGCCAGCGCAGTGAATGATCAACACCCTTTTCTTTTCTGCATACTGTATGGCTTCATCAACGAGGTTCTTATCTGTGGAGTATATTTTGGAAAAGCTGATATTAATAATAAGAGCACCGTTATCAACTGCGTAATGTATGGCATTTGCAACATCTTTATCTCTTTCATCTCCAACCTGGGTTGAAGCAACAATTGGCATTATTAAAACATTATCAGCTATCCCATTTGTGCCAATATCATTGTTCCTGTTAGCAGCAATGATTCCTGATACATAAGTGCCATGGTTTACGCCTGGAGGCAATTTAATATGAGGGCTGCCGTAAAAATGATTTGTGGATGTTTCACTATCATTTGCAATTAAACTACTTGAGCGATAGTTTATGTTATAACCGTAATTTATTTCATTTGAGTCCCTGGTGTTTTTTATTTTGTCGAAATATTCTGCTTTTGCTTTGTTGTAAATGAGCAGATCTCTTTTGTCTGTTGGAGTTAAGGAATTGGTGTGTGTATTCTCGAGCCGGTTTTTCCAGGCCACGTAAACTTGAGTTGCCCCGGCCAGTTCATTTTCAATAATCCTTCCATCGCTAGCGCCACGGAAGTTCCAACCGCGTACATCATCAACATATCCGTTGTGATCATCGTCAATCCCATTACCGGGGATCTCTTTTTTGTTCGTCCAGAATGCATCTTTTAGGTCTTCATGATTCAGGTCAAAACCATTGTCTATAATCGCAACAATAACTGTTTTTGATTTTCTTCCTTTCAAAAGTTCATAGGCTTTAAACAAACTGATGCCTGCAATAGAATCTGTTTTCGGATCTAATGACAACCAATATTTTGAGTTCGCCTTGGCGGCAACTTGTCCTGAAGTGTTTTGGTTAAAGAAACCAATCAAAAAAAGTATTGCTACCAGTTTGAATGAATTTTTCATTTTTGGACTTGTTTCCAGGGATATTGCAGTTAATGGATAAATATAGCAAGTTCTTAAGCCCTTGGGGGCGAGACAATGCTTAGGCGAGCAAGCTCGCCACGCTCACAAATAAAAAAGCCGATCGCACTTAGTGTACGTCGGCTTTGTGATCCCGTCAGGATTCAAACCTGAAACCTTCTGATCCGTAGTCAGATGCTCTATTCAGTTGAGCTACGGGACCTTAGATATCCAATGGGCGGCAAAAATACAGTATTTTCGACTTCCATCCAAACAAGATTCGGCCTATGGACCTGGAACATTATTCCCTGCTATCCGACAAAAAACATGTTGTCTACGAATTCCTAAGCGAGGGTTCAAAGGGAACCATCCGGAAGGTCGTGTACTTCCAGGCAATCGACAAATACACGTTCAATCTCGCCTTCGGCGACTGGGACGAAAAAACAGAAAGGATCAACGACAAAATCCGCAGCAACAATCGAGACAAAGACAAAATACTTGCAACCGTTGCGCAAGCGGTGATCGACTTTATGCATCACCATCCCTCGGCAACCGTTTTCGCCAGGGGAAGCACACCGGCCAGAACCAGGTTGTATCAAATCGGCATCGGCGAACACCTGGATGAAATCGATAAAGATTTTGAACTCGACGGCTTTCACAAGGATGAATGGTCAAAATTTGAACGCGGTAAGAACTATGAAGCCTTCGTTCTCCGTCACCGCAAAAAATCGTAAATTTGAATAGCATAAATTCAGAAAAATGTCTGGAACCAGTGTGAAAAAAGAGAAGTCAAAATCAGGCGTTGCCATCACCGCCAAAATGAAAGACTATAGCAAGGAACCCGCCTTCAAACGCAAGGCGGAAGAAGCAATCGCTTTCATTAAAAAGAATGGCTTGCCGAAGTCGCGGAAAAAATCAAAATGAAATCGCTAACCGGCCTTTTCGCCATTTTCCTGCTGTTATTATTTTCCGCATGCCCATCTTCTTCTTCCAACAAACAAATTAGGAAGGACTCCACTTCATCATCATCCATTTCCACCGATCCTGAAGATCCGGACACAACAGATCAATCGCCTGTCTCGGCATACATCCCCGTCACTTATCGGAAAGAAGCAGTTGAATTGGTCAGATCAACTTTGCGGGAGAAGTATAAGGACGATCTCAAGCTCAACCAGATTGATGAATCCAGTCGCAAATTCGCCATCTATGAATATGATTTAAGTGGCGACGGCAGGAAGGAAATTTTTGTTGGCACGACCGGCTCTTATTTTTGTGGCTCAGGCGGTTGTACTATTTTTTTGCTCAGTCCGGATGGCAAGTTACTCACGCAATTCACAGTGAGCGCGAAACCAGTCGTTATTAGTCATGACCGTACTAATGGATGGGAGGATCTCTATATAAAATCAAACGGACAATTTCACGTCATGAAATTTAACAGGGAGAGCTATCCGTCTAACCCCAGCGTGCAACCCATAAGTAAAATTGTTTTCAGTGACGACATGACACGTGTTTTGGATATTGAGCATGTGCCTTATCCGTGGTTTGGGTTCTAGTTGGGTCCAGTTAACCCAATCAACCTAATCAACCTAATCAACCCTCATATCCACCACCACCCTATAAATCTCCCCCTCATTCTCCCAAACACAAAGCAGCTTCTCATCAGGCAACTCCTGTATCTGCGGCAATTGGCCCTTTCCGAGATTTTGTTTCTTACCCAGATTATCAACGATCACCACCTCACCATTCTCCGTCCAGGCATAAACAGGCCTGTCGCCCACATTCGTGATCGTACAATTTTTTCCTCTACCTATCACCCTTTCTTTCTCGTGCAGTCCGCAAGCG
>Ga0163163_10000915_pt1 | contig 25032 bp, 20 predicted proteins | sample S65metaG_FD_119766 | JGI IMG/M metagenome (GOLD analysis project Ga0163163, IMG submission 119766) | Switchgrass rhizosphere microbial communities from Kellogg Biological Station, Michigan, USA - S6-5 metaG | ecosystem: Host-associated > Plants > Roots > Rhizosphere > Soil | place: USA...
CGCCGGCAACGGCTGGCGCACGCGTTCCGTGCCGCTCGGCATGGGCATGGTCAACCTGCCGCAGCTGGCGACGGCATTGAAGGACATCCACTTTTCGGGTCCGATCGAAATTCAGGCCGAGTATCCGAACGGCGGCGCTGACAACGCACAGGATTCGATCACGCTGCCGCGAGAGCAGGTGCTCGGCGCGATGAAACGCGATCTGCTCACGCTGCGCCGTGGCTTCGCCGCGTCCGGATTGCTTTAACGCTCGACTTCCACCTCGTCGAACGTCTTGGAGTTGTAAAACTCACCGAGCAACTCCTGCTCGCTCGGCTTGTCCTCGGGGATCGGCCGGCTCACCCAGGTCGTGTTCATGTAGTGCTTCACGCTGATGTTCTCGCTCGTGATGTTGCCGCCCCAGCTGCCGCATCCGAGGCTGGCCGTCATCGGCATGCCGTTGGTAAACGACCCGGCATTGCCGCTCACGTTCGGCTGGCGGACCATCATGCGGCTGACCGGCGCCATCGACGCCAATCGGTGAATGTGATCCTCGTCGAACGAGGCCACTCCGAGCGAGTGCCCCTTGCCACCCACTTCGAAGATGGCCGACACCATCGCGAGCAGGTTGTCGAAGCCTTCGTACTTGAAGATGGCCAGCACCGGCGACAGCTTCTCGCTCGAAAACTTGTGCGCCTTTCCGATCTGGTCTTCCTTCACGATGATGAACGACTTACCGTCCGGCAGCTGCACGCCGGCCTTGACGGCGATCGCCCGCGCCGACCGCGCAATCGTATCGAGCGTGCGGCGCCCCTGCGCATCCCACATCACCGCGGCGAGTTGGCTCTTTTCGGCCGGTGTGGCCAGGTAGCCGCCTTCCCTCTGCAGCTCGTGGAGCAGCCGCTCGTAGACGGACGCCTCGACCAGCAGATTGCCGTCGCACGAACACCCCGACCCGTGGTTCTGGGTCTTGCTGATCCGCGTGTTTCTGGCGGCATCGGCCACATCGGCGGTCTCGTCGACGACGACCGTCGCATTGCCTGCGCCGACACCGTACGCGGGCTTGCCCGAGCTGTACGCGGCCTTCACCATCGCCACTCCGCCCGTCGCGATGGTCAGATCGCAGATCGACATGAGCTCCTGCGCGAGCGGAATGCTCGGCTTCGGGAGGCAGAGGATCACATCCTCGGGAGCCCCCTGGTGCTTCAACGCCGCGCGAAGCACGCGCGTGATCTCGAGCGCCGTGTTCCGGCTCAGCGGATGCGGCGAGAAGATGACCGCGTCCCGGCACTTGATCGCGTTGATCGCCATGTTGACCATCGTCACCAGCGGGTTGGTCACGGGCAGCACACCCGCGATCACCCCCACCGGCTTCGCGTACTTGACGATGCCCTTCTCGGGGAGCTCCTCGATGATGCCGACGCTCTTCGTCCGAAGGGCGTCGCGCAGGATGCCGAGGATCTTCCAGCGCCTGGCAGGAACACCGTCGGCGCTGCCCATGCCGCTCTCGTCCACGCTCATGCGGGTGAGCCTGCCGAACGTCTGTTCGTTGGCTGTCGCCCATGCGACCGCGCGACAGAGGCGATCCACGGCCGCCTGATCGCAGCCGTCCATCGCCGCCATGGCGACGCGCGCGCGGCGCAGGAGATCCTGCGCGGACGCCTTCTCTTCGTCGGTGGTTGGACGGGTCGTTTCCACAATCATGATGCGTCACTTCTTCGACGGAAACGTGTGGCTCAGATAGTCGGTGATGATCTTCGCCTGTTCCTCCGAGGCGTCGGCGCCCAGCCCGATCATCAGCTCGACCGTCGCTTTCCATCCCTCAGGCGTCTTGCCCGACGCGGTTTCCGCCTGCATCCCGTGACACGTCGTGCAGTATTTGTCCGTGAGTTGGCGCCCCTGCTCCAGCCGTTCCGCCGACACGGGCGCCGGCTGCGCCTGGGGTCGCGGCACGGCGTTCGCTGCCGGGGCATTCGCACGCGGCGCCGGACCCGGAGCGTTCGCCGACATCGTGGGCACGCGATCCCCCAGCGCGAACGCGACCAGCTTCTGCGAATACGTTTGCGTGCCGCCGCGGTCGGTGTCACCAGGTCCGCCAGCCGCAATGACGACGTACTGCACGCCGTTGCGGCCCATGAACGTCATCGGCGTTGCGCCGCCGGCGGCCTCGAGCTGCGCGAACCACAACTCCTTGCCGGTCTTCGCGTCATAGGCCCGGAACCGTGCATCCTTCGTCGCACCGATGAACACGAGGCCGCTCGCGGTGGCGATCGGCCCACCCAGATTGGGTGTGCCCGTCGGCGGAATGCCCTGGGCGATCAACTCCGGATAGATCCCGAACGGGATCCTCCACGCGATATCTCCGGTGTTGACGTTGACAGCGACGAGATCTCCCCAGGGCGGCTGCTGACATGGATACTTGTCCTCGTCCCAGAACCGCGTGTACGACAGCTCGTTGCGGTATTTCTCGAGACCCGTACCCGGCACCATGTGGCCGATCGTCGCCAGGCTGCTCGTGTTGACGAACAAGTACCCCAGTTGCGGGTTGAACGCGATGCCGCCCCAGTTCCCGCCGCCGATCGTGCCGCTGAACACGACGGTGACACCGTCGGTGCCGTAGGGTGTGTAGGCACCGTCGTTGTACATGCGCTCTTTGTCCCACCATTCAGTGCAGAACTTGTTCGATTTCGCCGTGACGGTGGTGATGTCCGCCTTCGTCATGCCGACACGCGACCACGGCGCCGGCCTGGTCGGAAACGGCTGCGTCGGCGCGCTCACTTCGCCAGGTACCTTGCTGAGCGGCACCTTGCGCTCTTCGACGGGATAGATCGGCTTGCCGGTGAGGCGATCGAGGATGAACAACATGCCGCCCATCTTGGTGACCTGCGCGACGGCCGGAATGCGCCGGCCATTGCGGACGACATCGATCAGCGCGGGCGCCGCGGCGAGGTCCGCGTCGAAGACGTCGTGATGCGTCGTCTGGAAATGCCACTTGTACGCGCCGGTGGCGGCATCGAGCGCGACGACCGAGGTCGCGTACAAGTTGTCGCCTGGGCGATCGCCACCGTAGAAGCTGCCGCCGGGATTGCCCGTCGGGACAAACAGCAGGCCGCGCTCCGTGTCGACCGTCATGAGGCCCCAGATCGCGGGACCGCCGCGATCTTTCCACCCGTCGCCCCAGGTGCCGGCGTTGCGCTCGCCAGGCTGCGGGACGGCGTGAAACCGCCACACGAGTTTCCCCGTCTTGACGTCGAATGCCTGCGGATCGCCTGCGGGGCCGACCACCGCGTTTTCACCTTCCGAGCCGCCGAGAATCACGAGGTTCTTGTAAATCGCCGGCGGCGACGAGATCGAGAATCCGCTGCCGAAGGCGGGACCACGTCCGCCGGGGCCGCCCGGCCCGCCTTCCCGGCCACGCCCGCCGCGTCCGCCCCCTCGACCGCCCTCGTCGCTGTCGCTCGCCGCGCCTCGCGCGGCATTCGCGGCGCTGGCCGGCGTTCCGGGATGCACATCGAGCACGCCCTTGTTGCCGAAGCTGTCGATCACATGGCCCGTGATCGGATCGAGCTCGACCAGCTTGTCGTTGGCGCCGTATATCAGCCGCGGCGCGGCGTCGTCGTCGCCGGGCCAGTACGCGATCGCCCGCACCGATCGGCCGCGAACCGGCGTTTCGAAGCGCCACAGTTCGCGGCCTGTTTCCGGTTCGAGCGCCACCACGCCGCCGTTCTGCAGCGTGATGTACATGATGTTGTTGATTACGACCGGTGTGTTCTGCCATTTCCGGCCGAGCGTTTTCGTATCGAATTCCCACGCCCTGGTCAGGCGCGTGACGTTCTGCGGTGTGACCTGCGCCAGCGTGGAGAACTTGGTGTGGCCCGGATCGTTGCCGTAGGTCTTCCAGTCGTTCTGGGCGAACGCCGCTGCGGTGACGCACACCGCGCAGGCGAAGCCGATCAGCAGCCGCTCACAGCGCATGGATCACATCCGGGGATGAAGGCCGACTCGTCCGCACGATCGCCATTGTATCCTGACATGTATTGCTATCCATACAAGTATCGGGCGAGGCGGCCGCGAACGCGCGGGGACCCATCGACGTCGCCACATCCTCGAGGTACGGCAAGTGGTATGCTCCTTCGACAGGGCCCCTGCGTGAGACCAGCACCCGTTCGCTCCGATCGCTCGCCGCTGACGCGCGAGTTCGGCTTGCCGCTCTACCAGCAGATTCACCATCTCCTGCGCCACCGCATTGTCACCGGTGAATACGGGCCCGGCTCGAAGATTCCGTCAGAAAGCGAACTCTGCAGCGAGCTGTCCGTCAGCCGTGTGACCGTTCGCGAAGCGCTGCGCGAGCTCGTCAAGGCCGACATGCTGACGAAAGTGCATGGCAAAGGCACCTTCGTCGCCGCGGACACACCGCATCGGCTCCAGACGGTGAAGTACGCCGGGTTTCTCGAGGACCTGCAGGAGCGCGTGCTGAAGCTCACCGTCACGGACGTCGAGATGCGCCAGGTCGCGGCGGCTCCCGACATCGCCGCGATGCTCGGCCTCGCGCCCGGTACCGAGCTGACACGGATTCGCCGTCTCCGACACATCGACAACGAGCCGTTCTCGTTCACCGTCAACTATCTCGCGGTCGATATCGGCAGGCGGATCCGCGCCAAGGACCTCTACTCCGTGCCGCTGCTGAAGATTCTCCAGAAGGACCTGCGCATCCCGATTGTGCGCGCCCAGGAGACGATCGACGCGGTTCCGGCGGATCCGGAAGTCGCACAGCGGCTCGGGATCACCGTGCTGCATCCGGTCATGCACATGAGACGGGTGATGTTCACGACCGCCAACCGGCCCTTCGAAGTCGTCGAGACGTTCTATCGCGCCGACAAGTACCACTACTCCGTCAATCTCGTCCGCGTGAAACGCAAGGGCAAGTGGACGTGGAAGACGGACGTCGAGACGTCCGCCTGACCACGGCCACCATCCATTGCTAGAACACGTACTTGGCGGCAAACTGCATGATGCGCGGTCCGCCGCTGGTCGCCGTAATCCGTCCGAAGTTCGCATTCCCCACGGTCACATTCGGGTTGCCCAGGTTGACGTGGTTGAACACGTTGAACATTTCGATGCGCATTTCCACGTGTTTACCCTCGCCGGCGCCGAGCCGGCGCGACAGCGCCATGTCCACGTTCCAGTAGCCGGGCCCGCGGAGGATGCCCTTCGGCGTGTTCCCCCACACGCCCGGCGTATTGGGGGCGAACGCCGCCGTGTTGAACCACAGATTCTCGTTCGGATCCGCCGCCGCCGGATCCCCGATCACGAGCGGGCGCTGATTGCCCAGACCGCTGAGTGAGAGATTGCCGGTGGTCGACGGCGTGAGCGGGGCACCGGTGCGCGCCTGCAGGACGGTGCCGAGCTGCCAGTCGTCGGTCAAGGTGTGAACGAATCCGCTGCCGAAGCCCGGGCTCTGCAGAATCAGTGACGTGTTCGAGATGTAATGGCGATCGGAATCGCACGGACCCCAGTTCGTGCTGCGGTCGAGCGGGTCGGGATAGGTATTGCCGATGTCGGTCGAGGGCTCGCCGTTGTTCAGACACCTGGCGACCGTGAAATTCGTGCTCGCACTCCAGCCACGGGCGAGGCGTTTCTGAACCGCCAGCACGAGGCCATTGTAGTGGCCGAACCCGCCGTCGTCGGTCACCGCCAGCGATCCGTAGTACTTGCCCTGCGCCGGATTCAGCAAGTTCAACACACGACGGGCATCGACGTTGGCGGTCGTCGACTGCCCCGGAATATAGACGCCCGGGTTCAGCTCGTAGCCGTTCCACAGGTGCGTCGTCTGGTTGCCAAGATACGTGGCCGACAACAGCGTGTTCTTCAGCAATTGTCGTTCGTAGGACACGTTCCACTGCGTGACCTGCATCGGGTGGATGTCCACCGGCATGCTGACGTACGTGCCGAGCAGCGGGAACGTCGTATTCGCCGGAATCGGGTTCGGCACCGGCAGCGGATTACCGCCCGGGAAGGTCGCGAACGGATTCGCGAACGATGGGTTGGTCACGGCGACCGTGTTGCCGAATGGCGGGTTGAGCATGTGGTGGCCGTACTGCCAGAGCTTCGGCGAGTCGTAGTACAGGCCCACCGCCGCGCGAATCGCCTGCGATCCGTCACCCTTCGGATCCCACACGACGCCGGCCCGCGGGGCAAACTGGTTGTAGCGGTTCGTCGTGTTCGCGCCGTTGGCCGGGAAGCCCTCGTCGCCCGCGAACATCAGGCCGGCAGGGGCATTCGGATAGGTGACGCTGTGCCGATTCTGATTGAACCAGTCCATGTTGAAGGCCATCGTGAAACCGTTCTGGTCTTTCGCGGCCAGGTACGGCTCCCACCGGAGGCCGACGTTCAGCGTGACGCTGTTGTTGACGCGCCACACGTCCTGCGCGTAGAGGCCGACGTATTGCATCTTCTCGGCGACGATCTGGCTGCCGCCCTGACTGAACGAGCTCGGCAGCCCGAGCAGGAAGTCCGCCATGGCGAGGCGATCCTGCGCGGTGGCGCCGCCGGCGCGCGTGCCGTTGAACGAGAAGGTGCCGTTGGCCTGGAACGGACCATCCGCATCCTCGAACGGTCGAATCCACATGCCGCCGAACGACAGGCTGTGCGCGCCCTTCACCCAGTCCACGTCTTCCGAGATCTGCGGCGTCGTCGAAATGAACTTGCCGGGAAACGCCGGCGTCGCCCACCCGTTGGTGACGCCCAGGTTGTAGAAGTTCTGCCCCGGCTCGTGCGTATACGAGAACACGCTCGATCCCAGCTGGCTCCACGTCGGCAGCGAGTCGCCCTGGACGCGGAGCACACGTGACCGCTGGTACGAGAATCGCGTCGCGGCGACGACGTTGGGCGTCAGCACCCAATCGTGTCCGAGCGCGAGCGTCTGGACGCGATTGTCCAGACCGAGACCGGTTCCGGTGGCCAGCAGGAGGTTCGTGCCGTCATATGACGGTTGACGATCGTAGTTGGCGACGTAATAACGGCCGAAAATCTTCTGCGAGACGTTCACCTGGTAGTCGGACCGGAGCACGGTCTGAATCTCGTCACTGTCGTTGGGCACGGTGAACCGTGTACGGCCGCATGCATCGGTGCTGCCCGTGGGCAGCAGCGCGGCAATCTTCATGGCGATCGGATTGAAGAGCGCCGGACTGATCTTGTTGCCGACGAACGCGCCTCCGAGCGTGCGATTGACGCCGCCCTGGCACGCCGCGGACATGACGTCGGTGAAGTCGCCGGTCAGCATCTTCGCGGTCGGGACAAACGTGTCGGCCGACGTCGGACGGACGCGCTCGTTCGTGATCTGCGGGCCGGCGAAGAAGAACCACTTGTTCTTGACGATCGGACCACCGAGTGTGCCGCCCGTTTGCGCGCGCACCAGACCGTCGTCGGCGATGTCGAAGAAGCCGAGCGCATTGAACGAGTGGTGGCGCCCGAACGCGAAGCCGCTGCCGTGGAACGTGTTGCTGCCGGACTTGGTGACGGCGTTCACCGTGGCGCCCGTATAGACGCCGTAGCGCGCCGGGCGCACGCCGTTCTCGAGCTTGAATTCCTGGAGCGCGTCGGGGAACGGCATCGGCTGGCCGATGTTGTTCAGCGGATCGTTGTTGTAGGCGCCGTCCACGAGGTACAGCGTGCTGTTGCCGGTGCCGCCAGCCACCGAGATCGCCACGGCGCTGGGGTATTGACGCTGGCTGCCGATGAGCGCGCCCGACCCGCCGTTGTCGACCGCCGGGCCCGACAGCAGGATCAGCTGCGACGGCTGCCGGCCGTTGAGCGGCAGCCCCACCATCTGCTCTTCCGTGACCGTCGTCCCGACGCCGGTGTTGCGCGTCTCGACGAGCGGCGAATTCGCCGTGACGGTCACCGATTCCTGAATCGCGCCGATCTTCATCGCCACGTTGATCACCGGACTCGCACCGACCGTCAACGTGATGCCAACCTGGGAGTACGTCGAGAAGCCCTGCAGCTTGGCTTCGAGCTTATAGGGGCCGATGGGCAGATTCGACAGGACATACTCGCCGCGCGCACCGGTAATGGCAAATCGCACGGCCCCAGTGGCCGTTTGCGTCACTTGCACCTCGACACCCGGAAGGGCGCCGCCGGACTCATCGCTCACGACTCCGGAGATCTGGGCGATGGCAACGGTCTGTCCGCTCCCCACCCGGGCGAACAGGAGCAGCGCCATCGTCATCCACACGACACTTCGTCGCACCATAACTGGCCTCTCCACTAAACAGCTGGCATTGCGCTCACGTCTGCAGCGGCGACACTATGAAGGCTACTCGTCTTGTTGTCAATACAAGAAGATAAGCTGACGACGCTTTCGCGGCCCGGATTCCATGCGGTTGGATGGGTTCCATGCCATTGGATCGACCTGCCTGATGGACGTGCGGCTCGTCTCAGTCGTTGCCGGTCAGCAGGAACTCCGCGATATCCCAGTGGCCGGTGCGCGGCATCGGCACGTCGCCGCGGGTGCGGACTTCGAGCAGGTACGGCACGTTGGCCGCCAGCGCGCTGGTCAGCGCTGCCGGCAGATCGTCAGGCTCTTCCACCAGGGCGGCTTCGATTCGGAACGCCTTCGCCAGCAGCACGAAATCCGGGTTGTACGGTTCGCCGTCCGGCGTGCGGAACTCCGTTCCGTACGCGTTGTTGAAGTAGGTCGTGCCGACGGTGCGGATGGTCGAGAAACAGAAGTTGTTGAAGATGACCCAGACGACGGGAATCCCCAGTTCGACGGCTGTGGTGACCGCGCCCGCGACGGAGAGAAAACCGCCGTCGCCGACCAGCGCCACTACCGGCCGATTCGGTGCGGCGATCTTGGCGCCGATCGCGGCGGCCGGCGAAAAGCCCATCGTGGCCAAACCGCCGCTGGTGATGAAGGACTGCGGCATCGTCGTCACCAGCTGCTGACCGGCGCCGTTCTTGTTCCAGCCGACATCGGTCACGAACACGGTGTCCTTCGGGGCGACGCGCGAGATCTCGTTCAGCAGCCGGGCGGGGTGAATCGGTTTCTCCGCATTGCGCTGCTCGACGGCGAGCTCCTTGTCCCAGGCCTCTTTCTGCGTTTTCAGGTCAGCCGCGCGAACCGCGGACGGATGGGGAGCCGCCTCTTGAATCCTCGCGGCCAATTCCCCGAGCGTCGCCTTCGCGTCCCCGACGAGGCCGACGGCGACCGGATAGATCTTGCCGACCTCTTGCGGGTCGATGTCGATCTGGACGAGTTGCGTCGGCGGAATCGAGAACGTGTAGTTGGGATTCCACGAGCTGCAATCCGCTTCGCCAAACGCGGTGCCGACGGCAAGGATCACGTCCGCGCTTCGCGCCAGGCTGTTCGCCACCCGCGTCCCCCAGATGCCGGTCATGCCGACCGACAGTTCGTGATCTTCGGGAAAGACCCCCTTCGCCATCAGCGTGGTGCCGACCGGCGCGCCGAGCAACTCCGCAACCTCGCGCAGCTCGTGGCTCGCCTCGGACTGGGTCACGCCATTGCCGGCGAAGATGAACGGCGCCTTCGCACCCGCCAGCAGGGTCGCCGCCGCCGCGATCCCGGCTGTCGACGCCGCCGCACGTTCGAAGTTCGGGCGGCGGGCAACGGTGACCGGCGTCGCGTTCACCTGCTGTGAGAACACGTCCATCGGGACATCGATGAGCACCGCACCGGGCCGGCCCGTCTGCGCGACGTTCAGCGCGCGTGGCATCACGTCAATCAGGAACTTCGCATCGTCAACCCGCCAGACACGCTTGCAGACGGGACGGTAGATGTCACCCTGCGAGGCGTCGGCGTGGAACCGAATGCCCTGATGCGGTTCGCGCGCGTGATGATACGAAGGCGTGTTGCCGCAGATCACCAGCATCGGCGTCGAATCGGCCGCCGCCGTGGCGACGCCCGTCAGCGCGTTGGTCATGCCCGGCGACAGATGGACGTTCACGACCGCGAGCTGGTGCGACAGCCGGTAGTAGGCGTCGGCGGCATGGACGGCCATCTGCTCGTGGCGGAACGAGACGTACTCGATGCCGAGCCGGTGGCACGCGTCGATCAGCGCGTAGTTCGTGTGGCCGCACTGCCCGAAGACTTTCGTCACCCCTTCCTGCTTCAGGCATTCGGCGATGAACATGGCTCCAGTCATGGGGTCTGGGTCTCCTGCTACAGGCTGATCGTGATCAGCCGTTCCTCGGTCATCTCGTGCATCGCGTATTTCGGGCCCTCGCGGCCGACGCCGCTCTGTTTCACGCCCGCGAACGGGATGAGGTCGGCGCGACTGCTCGAGGCCTCGTTGAGATGCACGACGCCAACGTGGATCAGCCGCGCGGCTGTCATCGCACGCGTCAGGTCGTTGGTGAACACGCCCGCAGCGAGCCCGAACGGCGTAGCGTTGACCGCCGCCAGCGCCTCAGCGAACGAGGTAAACGGCATGATCGACAGCACGGGGGCGAAAATCTCCTCGCACACCACGCGCATCGAGCGCTGCACGTCGGCGAGAATCGTCGGATGCAGGACCGCCCCCTCGCGGTGTCCCCCTGCAACCAGCCGCGCGCCGCCGGCCACGGCTTCACGTACCCAGCTCTCGGCTCGAGCGGCCTCGCGCTCGCTGATCATCGGTCCGACATCGGTCGCCGGGTCGCGCGGATCGCCGACGTGCAGCGCGCTCACTGCCTGCACGAGACGCGTGGTGAACGCCTCAACCACGTCCGCGTGGACGAACAGGCGCTGCGTCGACGTACACATCTGGCCGGCGCGGCGAAAGCCGGACGCCGCGCAGCGCGATGCCGCTCGATCGAGGTCCGCGTCTTCGCACACGATCGTCGGCGAGATACTGCCGAGCTCGAGCGCGACCGGCCGCAGCCCGACGCGTTCTCGCAGCCACAGACCGACCTTCGTGCCTCCGGTAAACGTGAAGAAGCTGATGTCGGGATTCTCGACCAGCCACGGACCGAGATCGGGGCCGGGACCGTGGATCAGGTTGACGTGCCCCGGAGGACATCCCGCTTCGAGCAGCAGCTCGAACAACCGCGTGGCGCTCAGCGGCGTGGCGTCCGCCGGTTTGATCACCGCGGTGTTGCCGGAGGCGAGCGCCGGCGCGATCTTGTGCGCCACGATGTTGAGGGGCGAGTTGAAGGACGTGATGGCGCACACGACGCCGCGCGGCACGCGGATCGTAAACGCCATCCGGTGCGCGTGCCCCGGCGCCGACTCAATCGGCACGACCTCGCCGCTCAACCGTTTCGCCTCCTCCGCCGAGACGATGAATGTCTGCACCGCGCGGGCCGCTTCCGCGGTGGCGTCGGCGACAGGCATCCCGCCCTCGGCGGTGATCAGCGCGGCAAGCTCGGCTCGGTGCTGCTCGACTAGCGCCGCCGTCTTCATCAGCAGCGTATAACGCTGCTGAGCGTCGAGCACGGTCCGCTCGAAGGATCGACGAGCAGCCGTGACCGCCGCGTCGACCTGATCGCGCGACGCCTGATCGACGGCCCCGATCGTCTTCCCGCTGTACTTGTCGAGCACCGGCCGCGTACCGGCTGCGCCCTCGACCCAGGCGCCGTCGATGAACAGCCGGGCGCGCGACAGGCCGGGGCTGCCATTGGTTGGCGGCGACGCGGTCGCGCGACTCTCTGAAGGCACGGTCATGACCTACTTCACGGAACGGCCGGTTCGCGGCGTGGTGCCGCGGCTCCCGGTGCCGGAACCGGCCGGCGAGCGCCATCCGGCAACAGCGCGATGGCAATGGCGCCGACCGCCGCGATCGCACACGCCACCCAGAGGGCGCTGCCGTAGCCGCCCCACACTCCCCGCAGTCGCGCGATCAGATTCGGCGACCAGTATTGCGTGATGGTGTCACCAGGCACGATCGCCGACATCGCCCGCCCCAGCGTGCGAAGACCGAATACATCGGCAGCCATCAGCGGAATGAGCATGTAGTCGGCGCCCATGGCGAAGCCGAAGACGATGCCGAACAGGTACGCGTACTGCGGCGTCTGAGGCGTAATCAGAAACAGCAACGGAATCGCCAGCGCCACCTGCGCGTAGGTGACGACCATGACCGTCTTCCGGGACATGCGGTCTGCCAGGAAGCCGACGACAATGCGGCCGCCAATCGCGGAGATCAGCGCGGCAAATGACGCCGTGCTCCAGATCTGATCGCGCGCCGCCTGGTTCGTGAAGCCCTGCTCCTCGAACACGAACTTCATCAGGAAATTGACGCTGGCGATCGAGCCTATCGACGCCGCGCTGCCCACGAGCAACAGCCAGAACGACGAGCGCTGCGTCAGCTCCGCGAACGTCAGCGAGCCGGCGGCGTCGAGCGCCGGCACGTCACGCACCGCGTCGCCATCGGGATTCTGGCCGATATCTTCGGGACGATCCTTCAGCACGAACAGCGCCAGCGGCCAGGCCAGCAGCAGCAGCAGCCCGAGCACCTGGATCGCACTCCGGTACGGCATCACGGACACGAGCCACGGCGCCAGTTTGTTGCCGATCGCGCCGGCGAGTGCGCCGCCGATGTAGGCGATGCCCATCGCCTGGCCGCGCTTCCGGCGGTACCAGTTGGAAATGATGATCTGGTGCGGGATCGGGCCGGAGAGCAGATAGCCGATCATATAGACGCACCAGGCGGCGTAGTACTCGACCGACGACCCGTGCAGGTGGCCGAACCACTGAAACGCCAGGCAGGTCAGGCCGGTGCCGGCGACGATCAGATAGCGCGGATTGAATCGGTGCGCGAGCAGCGGCCCCGCCCAGATCGTCAGCAGGATCGCGATCGGCGCGCCCATGGTCACCATCTGCTGCGTCCACTGGTGATCGTCGCGCAGGTAGTCGTAGAAGAACGCGATGTTGTAGTACGGCAGCCCGGACGCCAGGCCGAAGGTGACAAACGACGCCGCGATGATCCACGGCCCGTAGAACGGACGCGGCTGTGCGGTCACCGCTGCGCTTCCCCGACCGGTTCATCAACGGGAGCCGGGCCGTCGTAGACCACGGGAATCCGCACGCGCATCGGGCGTTCGCGCGTGTACTCCTCGAGGACATGCGCCGCCAGTCCCGCCGTGCGGCCGACGATGAAGATCAGCTTGGCGGCCTCGGCCGGATAGCCGAGGTCATGAAGGACAGCCGCGATCGCGCCGTCGACGTTGATCGGCAGCGGCTTGATCGTCTCGGCGACGGCGGCCTCGAGCGCGCGCATGAACGCCGCGCCCTGGCCAGCCTTGCCGTACTGCTCGGCGATCTCGAACAGAGCCGTGGTCCGGGGATCCTCCCGGTAGATGCGGTGACCCAGACCCGGCAGACGCTGGCCGGCGCTGCGCGCGTCAACCGCGGTGGCCGTCGCGATCTCGCCGAGCGAACGCGATTCGCGGGCGGCGCGCTCGAGGGCGCCGCGAATGATGACCATGCAGGCCGTGCCGGCGCCGGCGTGAGCATCGCCGATCGCAAGAATACCGGCAGCCACCGCCGCTTCCGGCGCACTGCGGTTGCCGGTCGCCGCCATTCTTGCCGTCGCGGCGCTCGGCGCGCCGGCGCCGTGGTCCGAGATGGCAATCAGGATCGCGTCGATCAGCCGGCGCTCACCCTCGTCCGGTTTGTGTCCGCCCAAGAGCAGCGCAACGACGTCGGCATACGTACCGTGCCGCATGAGCGAGACCAGATCGTGGCCGCGGACGATGATGCGGTTGCCGTCGGCGTTGGTGATCGCGCTGCGCCAGCCGTCCACAGTCCCCCCTAGATGACGCCCGCCGCGGCCAACTGCTTCAGTTCTTCACAGGAGACGCCGAGCTCGTGAAAGACCGTCTGATTGTCCTGTCCGAGCGCGCCGCCGGTCCAGCGGATGTCGCCGGGCGTGGCGGACAGGCGTGGCACGACGTTGTGCATGCGCACCGACCGTCCGTCGTCAGGAATGTCGATCGTCAGCGGCCGGGCGCGCCAATGCGGGTCGTGCTCGATGTCCGCGGCCGTCTGGACCGGTCCGGCCGTCAGCTTGTGCTCCTCGATGATGGCCACGTTCTGGGCCAGCGTGCGCGCGCCGATCGCATCAGTCACGGCGGCATCAAGCTCGCTGCCGTGAATGACGCGCGCTTCGTTGTCGGCGAAACGGGGATCGGCGAGCATCGCCTCGAGGCCGTAGGCGCGAAGGAAGCGTTCCGCCATTTTCGGTGTGGACCCGCTCACCGCGATCCAACCGCCATCGCTGGTGCGATAGCACCCTCGCGGGCCCGCGTTTTTTGAGCGGCTGCCGTTGCGCGATCGGGTCTTGCCAAGCGCCGCATACTCGGCCGACAGCGGCCCGAGGAGTGAAAACAGCGACTCGAACAGCGAGAGGTCGATCACCTGCCCTGGCCCCTGGTGCACGTCGCGGTGATACAGCGCGAACATGATCGCGTTGACCGCGTAGAGCGCCGAGGTCGCGTCGGCAAGCGGAAAGCCCGGAACAATCGGCGCGCCGTCGGGCTCGCCATTCATGGCGGCGAAGCCGCTCGCGGCTTCGATCAGGGTGCCGAATCCCGGACGGGCCGCGCCAGGGCCCGTCTGCCCCCAGCCGGAAATGCGCAGGATGACGAGGCCGGGATGTTGCGCGTGCAGGGTTTCCGGCGCGAGTCCCAGCCGCTCCAGCGTACCGGGGACGAACGATTCCATCACGACGTCGAACCGCGGCAGCATGCGCAGGAGGAGCGCCCGTCCCTCCGCCGACTTGAGGTTGAGCGTGACGAACCGTTTGTTGCGGGCGTAGACCTTCCACCAGAACGGCTGTCCTTCAGCCGTCCATTGACGGAGCGGGTCGCCGATCCCTGGCTGCTCGACCTTGACGACGTCGGCGCCGAAATCCGCCAGCAGCATGCCGGCGACGCCACCGGCCACCATCCGCGACAGATCGAGGACCCGCACGCCGCTCAGCGGTTTCACGCGTTCGACGGTTCCTGCCATATCTGTGTAGCGTCGGCGATGCTATACTTGTTCTCTCAGTAATACAAGTTACCGGACCGCTCAACGGACAGCGATCGTTGTCCGGCATCAGATCAGGAGGAACGTCATGCGTGGACGGCGTTCGACCATCTCAATCGGCTGCGCCGTGTTGCTCGCCACTGTCGCGGCGGCGTTCGGCCAGCAGCCGACTCCGACGCCGGCGCTCGACCGTCGCGGCAAGCCGCTGCCGTTCGGCGTTCAGCCGTACTTCAAGCCCGATGTGCCGCTCGGCTCTGGTCCGCACAAGGCCATCATGGCGCAGGAAGAGGGCTTGCCGGAGCAGGTGGCGTACTACCCCGCCGACCTCACGACGCTCGGCGGAAAGAAGCTCCCCATTGTGGTGTGGGGCAACGGCGCCTGCATCAATGCGGGGAACCGCTTCCGCCAATTCCTGACGGAGATTGCGTCGCACGGCTATCTCGTCGTCTCCGGCGGTTCGATGGCCGACAAGGAATTCGAAGTCGGTCCGCAGGAGAATCCTGCCCCGCGCCCGCCCGGTGCTGCGGGGTCCGGCCAGCGCGGAGGTCCTCCGGCCCAGGATCCGGCCAATCCGCCGGGCCGGGTCACCGTGCCCGTCATGAAACGGGCGATCGACTGGGCACTCGAGCAGAACGCCAGCTCCGCCAGTCGCTTCCACGGCAGGCTCGATGCTTCGCACGTCGTCGTCATGGGTCAATCGTGCGGCGGTGGACTCGCCGTTCAGCTCGCGGTCGAGGACTCGCGTGTCACGGGGTTGGGCGTCTGGAACAGCGGCGCCGGTCTGGGCTCCGGTGCTGCGAACACGTCGATCCCCCTTGAACGGATCAGAGGCCCGGTTCTGATCATCACCGGTTCGGAATCACTCGACATCGCATTTGGCAGCGGCAAGAACACATTCGAACGCATCAGCCACGTGCCGGTCTTCTATGGATGGCGCGACACGATGCAGCACATCGGGACCTACGGCGCCGCCAACGGCGGCGAGCTAGGCCAGATCGCGTGGCAGTGGCTGGAGTGGACGACTCGCAGCGACCAGGCTTCGGCCAAGGTGTTTGTCGGCCCGAGCTGTTCGCTGTGCAAGGACCGGGCGTGGCACATCAGCAAGAAGCAGGTCGACAAACGGTCCTGAGCGTCAGTTGCTCGCCGTGAACGGCGTGCTCGCCATCGTTTTGCCCCACATGAGCGCCACCTTGCCGCCGGCGGTGGTCATGTCGACGAAGCTCCAGGTCAGCTGCTCGACGGCGAACGGCAGCGCGCCGACCGTCATCGGCACGCGCGCGACGTCCTTGTCTGGTGTGTAGCCGTACGCGCCCCACAGCGCGTCCTTGTCCTGCGGATTGAATTTCGCCTGCGCGGCCCAGCTCGAGATGATGAGAGTCCACTCTCTCGGCGACTTGAGATCGACGAAGAGACTGTATTCGCCCGGCGCGACGCTCTTTTCGCCGAACATCAGCGTCGCCTCGCCATCCAAGGTCGTTTAGGTCTCTAACGCACCAATGACTGGGACCCCAATCCTGTTCAAGGGGATGTTCGGCACGTTCACTGTCTTCCTGCTGCTTTCAATCGGATGCCGAAGTGAACAATCCAATCCGCGTGAACTTCCGCCCATCGCGCCAAGACCCGTTCCAGTTAGTGCTCGCGCCCCTGTGGGCGCCCGCTCAGGGAGGCTGCGTATTCAGAACGTAGGTGCTGAGCCAATTCTCCGGCTCGTCGTTGCATTTCCAGAGGAGACAGTGCTCTACGGAGACATCGGCCCCGGTGAGACCACCAAGTACCAAGACGTCATCCATGGTGTATACGGACACGCCGCCTTTGGTTGGGTTTGGAAGAGAAGAACAATACCGCCGAGGACGATCGATTGGGTTGGCGAAAGGCCGAGCCCCGGAGACTTCACCTACCAAGTCACCACTGAGCCTTATGGTCAGACTGAGTATGTTCGTCTTGTCGCCGTCGTTCGCGACGTTCCATAGAAATGAAAAACAGATCGAACTGACCCACCACCGTCTGCAGAGGCCAAAGGACAAACCGGCGGAATCGAGGACGATGCACGGGCGACGCAATCGGGGCAAACCCCGCTACAATCGCGTGGTAGCTGATGATCGCCGATACTCCGGTGGCGCGCATGTCCATTGCGGCACTGATCGCGCTTTTGGTGATCTCCGCGGCGCCTTGCGCGTTCGCACAAGGGAGTCCGGCCACGGATCAGCCGACGACGGTACGTCCTGGCGGCGCGGAGCGGTTCAGGAACTACGTGTCCGATGCCGCTGGGCCGGTCATTCTGATCGAGACGATCGGGTGGGCGGCCGCGGCGCAGGTCAGCGATACCCCGCCCGAGTGGGGAGGCGGCGCCAGGGGTTTCGGGAAGCGATACGCGTCGCTCGTCGGCCAGGGCGTCATCCAGGAATCCGTCACCTACGCGTTGTCCGAAGCGCTGGCCGTCGACAGCCACTTCCACAAGAGCCACAAGCACGGCTTCTTCCCGCGCGCCGGCGACGCGTTGATCCAGGCGGTCACCTCGCGCCGCGCGAATGGACACCGCGTCGTGTCGGCGCCGCTTCTCGCCGGTTACGCCATCGGCGGGCTGGGCATGATGACGTGGTACCCGGACCGCTACACATCCAAGGAAGGCATGGGCTATGGCGGCCTGGCGGTCGTCTCGCGAGCCGGCGTGAACCTCGTTCGCGAGTTCATCCTGCGTCGATGAGCGATGTCCCCAGCCGCATCACTGCTGACGCCGCGGCCAGATCGCCGGGATGAACCGGTTCGTGCGGGCCATGTATCGCCGATAGTCGTCGCCGAACCGTTCGACCAGCTTCGCTTCCTCGATCGGCGTGCGGACGATCAGCATCGCGAGCGCGACTGGCCCGGTCACCATCAGGAACCAGTTGGCCGCGATGAGCGACATGGACAGGATCAAAAGCGCGATCGAGCAGTAGAACGGATGCCGCACCCAGCGGTAGGGGCCCCGCACGACCAGTGTGTGCACCTTCCGCGTCACGACGGTGTCGGTCAGGTTCCTGCCGAGTGTGCGCAGCGTCCAGAACAGCAGCACGTTGGAGACGATGAGCACAGCGAAGCCCGCCCAGCGGATCCACGCCGGCAGCGGCACCGCCGCCCACGCCATGCGCGCGGGGTTCACCGCGTAGACAATGAGCGCAATCATGAACGCGATGCCGAACGGGCGGACGGTGGCGAGCACGAGCCACCCTTCCTGGCGCCGATCGAGCGGCTCGCTGGTGTGGGCTTTGAAACGGTGATACGCCATGATCGGCAGGGTGGTCGCGATCCCGATCAGCAGGAGCGTGCGGAAGGTCTGATCGTCAGCCATGACTGGCGTCACCGTCTGACGTGAATGGTCCGTCGTACCGGCCGACATCCGATCGCGGCGGGCGTCCGTAACTCACCATCATGAGACCGATTCTTCGCCTGGTGCTCGGGCCGGCGCTTGCGCTGACGCTGGCCGGATGCGGCGGGACTTCGCCGGCGAGTCCGGCGGCGCCCGCAGCGATCGTCGATCTGACGGGTATCTGGAACGAAACCGGCGGCACGGTGACGTGGCGGCTGGCGCAGGGTGCTGCCGGCGTCACGGGCACCAGCAGCTTCAGCCAGGACAACGGCCGGTTCATTGGCGCCGTCTCGGGACAGGGAACCGTGACGGGCACGGTCGCCGACGGTGCGTTCTCGTTCACCGACACCTACGCGACCCTTTCGCGGCCGAACTGCAGCCTCGTCGTCACCGGCAGCCTGGTCATCTCCGGCAACCAGATGGCGGGACGATACCAGGAGGTCGATTTCTGCGATGGCGCGATGCTCGGGACGGTGAACGGGACCATCGCGCTCCGCAAGCAATAGCGGCCGGCGCCTCACGGCCTGCGCGTGAAGAGGCCGACGTAGACCGCTTTGCCGCGGATGTGCCCGGCCATCGCGGCGACGACCGCCGCGCGCGTGGCCGGCGGCGACGCGCCGACCGCCGGGACGTCGAGCATCGCGTCCAGCGCGAACAGCTCGAAGACGTAATGATGCGCAGGCCCTGACGCGGGTGCGCCGGGCCCGCGGTAGTACGGACCGGTCGCGCTGATCTGGCGCGTGCCGTCGGGCAGCTGCGACATCGACGGGGCATGTTCGTGGAGCGCCATGACGGTCGCAGGAATGTTCCAGAGCATCCAGTGCAACAGGTCGTCCGTGCCGTTGCCGATCGCCGCGTCCGGATCGTGGACGATCAGCGCGTAGCTCGCGACGCCGTCCGGTGCGCCGCTCCAGGCGAGCGGCGGCGACATGTCATCGCCGGCTTGCGTGTACTTCGCAGGAATCTGGCCACCATCGGGCCACGCGGACGAGGTCAACGTCATCACCTGCACGACCCCGCGTCCGCGGCCGCCGCCACGCTGGCCAGGTTGGGCGGGAGGGGCAGGTTGGGCAGGTGGGCCGGGTTGGGCAGGGGGGTTGCCGCGCTGCTGGGCGATCGCCAGCGTCGAGCACAACGCGATCAGCGCGATCGTCGAGGTCAGATGGCGCATGTCGGCAGACCTACTTGAAGGACGCGGGCTGCGTCTTGCGCCAGGCGTCGTAGCGCATGCGGAGCGTCTTGACCGGGTTGAGGTTCTCGCCCTCGCGAATCACGTTCGGGCCGTGATCCGGCGCGGGCTGCGACACGGTGAGATACATCGAGTATTTCCCGTTGTTGTGCGAGTCGCCGCTGGTATCCCCCTTCTCCGCCATCAGGATGTACGCGACGTGCGCGGTCTTCTCGAAGCACGGAATCGCCGGCTTCGACCCATCGGCCGGCCACGGCGGACAGGTGCAGCGGCTGTCGCCGCCCGATCCGTCGGCCGCTTCCATCGCCGCCATCACGCGATCGGTGATCGCGCCTTTCGTGTTGATGAATGCCTGCACGGCGTTCGGCACGACAGTGCCGGGACGCAGGATGTTGCCCTGAATCGAGTAGAAGATCTCGGTGCCCGGCACCTGCCCATGGATGTCCTGCGACACGTAGCCATTGCCGAGGCCCGAGTGCCCGGCGCTGCGGCCCTGGAGATCGACAATGCCGAACTGCCGTGACTGAAACGCCGGATCGGCGCTCAGCTGCTCGATGATCGCCTTCGGGTCGGTGCCTTTCTGCAACTCGCGAAACACCAGCATCTGGTTCTGATGCGTGTTGTCGACACCGGCCTGGCACGCGGCTACACCTTTGCCGGGGACAACGACCGCCTGCACGCCCATCAGGAACTGATCGTCGCGATCGACGCAGGTCGCCGACGCGATCACGACACGCCCGGTGCTCCGGTCGACGGCGATCACCGACCAGGTCGCGGACGCGGTCGCCGGCAGGACGGCCTGGAACGCCAGGGCCGCAAAGCACGCAAAGACAAGATGGGGCTGCGACCGCAGCAACAGCGCGACGCGACGCATGGAATCCTCCGCTACAGTTTGGTGATCGAGTCGCCGACGCGCAAGACGCCGGGGCGGACGACGCGGGCGTTGATGCCGCGCAGGTGCAGGTCCTGCCGCTCGGCCGAGTTGACGAACTTCATCGCGTCGACGCCGAAGCGCTCGACGAACTTCGAGCAGCCGGTATGCGGCTGGGCGGTCACTTCGATGACGGCCGAACCGATCGCGAGCTTCGTGCCGGCCGGCACATTGGCCTCGGTGAGGTCGAAGTCGACGAACAACTGATCGCCCGCGAGGTGCCAGCGGCTCTTGTCTTGCGACACGAGCGCGACGACGCGCGAGTTCATGACATTCAGCTGCATGTCGGGGTGCGGCGTGCCGTCCGCCGTCCGCCGGCTGCTGCGGCTCTTCCAGCTGTCGCCGACCAGGCCGTCGATCAGATCGAGCTGCCCTTCCTGGAGGATCTCGCGCTCGCCGACCTGCGGTCGGCGCACGATCATCTCGAGCACACCGTTGTCCTTCGGCGACCGGGCGATCTCGCCCAGGCCGGCTTCCAGTTCGCTCATCGTCAGATGCGTCATCTCTCAACTCTCAACTCTCAACTCTCAACTCTCAACTCTCAACTCTCAGCTATCAGCTCTCAGCTACTCTAGCGCGCGCTGCACCAGCGCCTTGAAGCGAGCGCGGAGGCCATCTGGATCCGCGGGTACGCTTTGCCACATCAGGATAGTAATCAACTCGTGACGCGGATCGATCGTGAAGATCGTCCCGGCCGTTCCGTCCCACCCGTATTCGCCGGTGTCGAGCGCGACATCGACGTTGCCGAGCCCCCAGCCGCGGGCGCCGCGCGCCTTCAGCACGGCGTCCGGCAAGCCGTTGACCGTCATCATATCCACGGTTCTGGCGGCGAGGATGCGGGTGCCGTTCAACTCACCGCGATCGAGCAGCATCTGGCTGAAGCGGAGGTAGTCGGGAACCGTCGAGACCAGACCGACCGCACCTTCGAGCAGCATCGGGCGCTCTGTGAACGGCAGGTCCGGTTCAATCTCGAACGGGGTCAGGCCGTCGCGCGCCGACTGGTAGACCATCGCGAGCCGTGAACGCTGCTCGGGGCGCACCCAGAAGGCGGTCTCCGTCATGCCGAGCGGCCGGAAGATACGTTCTTCGAGAAACGCATCGAACGGCTTGCCCGACCAGATCTCGACCAGCCGTCCGAGGACAGTCGTGCCCTCGCTGTAGCGAAAACGCGTCCCGGGATCCTCCATCAACGGCGCGCGCGTGATCTTCCTGACGAACTGCGGCAGCGTATCACTTCGAATCCGTACGCCGGCTGTCCGGTAGAGTTCCGACGTGCGGTGGCTGAATCCTGACGTGTGCAGCAGCAGATCCTGGACGGTGATCTCGCGCGCCGGCGGACGCAGCGAGCCGTCAGGCAAGAGCACGTTGACGTCCTTGAACTCCGGCAGGTATTTCGAAACGGGGTCGGCGAGGCTGAAGCGGCCGGCCTCATGGAGCATCATGGCGGCGACCGCCGTCACCGGCTTGGTCATCGAATAAATGCGGAACAGCGAGCGCTCCGTCATCGGCGCCCGCGTCTCGAGGTCCTGAACGCCGACCGCCTCGAGGTAGGCCAGCTTGCCCTTCCGCGCAACGGCGGCAACGGCGCCGGCAATTTTCTTCTCGTCGACGACCCGCTTCAGCAGCGCCGTCGCCTCATCCAGCATCGCCGGCGCGAGGCCGACGGATGCGGGCGCGACCCGCTGGAAGGGCCCCAGGTCGGGTCCGTCGTAGCGCAGGGCTTCAGCCCTGCCCAGCGGCAGCGCCACCACCAACAATCCCGCGATCACCGCGCACCCGCGGACCGTCGTCATTTATTTCGCCGGTGCGGCATGGTCGAGCGTCAGCCCGACGCTGGTCCCGCGCTTGAAGCCCTTCCATCCCTCGACGTACGCCTTCTTCTCCTGATCCCCCTTGAGATACAGATCGAAGTACGCGGTCGCGAAATGATCGAGGATGTTGTTCATCCGCACGGTGTCCCAGACCGCGTCGGCATAATGCGCAAAGGCCGTCGGCTTTCCCTGCTCGGCCGCGACGTACGTTTCAGCCGGCGCCGGAATCGGCGCGCCGGCGTTGTGGTTCGCATTGACGAACGTCAGCAGATACCGGTCGGCGTTCACGGCGCCCTGGTAGATCGCCTTCGTCCCTTTCTCGTATCCCGCGACATCGTCCGCGCTGCCGGCGACGAAAAGCACTGGCGTCGTGATCCCCTTCAGCCCTTCTGCGTCCCAGAACCCGCCCTGCATGCCCCACGGCGCGATGGCGATTGCCGCCTTGATCCGCGGATCCATCGTCTTGCGGTACTCCGGGTTCGCGGCGCCGCGCTCCGCGAGCATCTTGTTCGGGGGCGCGCCGGCGATCGTCTCGCTCGTCTTGCTGTAGCCGCCGCCGATGACGTTGACCACGCCGTAGCCGCCCATCGAGTAGCCGACGATGCCGGTGCGGGAAGCGTCGAGGCGGCCGGCGAGGAAACTGCCCGAGCCGGGCTTGCCGAGCCGCTCCATCTCGTTCAGCACGAAGAGCTGATCGAAGGCGCGGTTGTAGAGGGTGCTCGCGAACGGCTTCTGGTCGTCGTACGTGCTCTCTTTGTGATCGATCGACACCGTCACGAAGCCCTTGCTCGCGAGGTTCTCGGCGAGATGGCTCATCAGGTAACGGTTGCCCGGATAGCCGTGCGAAATGACCACGAGGGGGTACGGCGCATCGGTCGTGAGAGGCGCGGCGTCGCGAACGGCCTGGCCGTGCAGCGTCGCCGTGATCGCGGGATCACGCGTGATCGCGCGGTAATCGCCGCCGGGCTTCTGCCCCGCCGCCAGTGCGGCCGGGTACCAGACCTCGAGTGTCAGGGTCCGATCGTACCGCGCCGTCGGCCCTCCCTCTTTCGTGTTCAGGATGTCCGGCCGGTTCTTGTCGGTCGCCTGCACGGTGCGCACGCCGATCGCGTACTTGCCATACGGCGCGAGCTCGGGCGCCGAGGGGGTCACCGTGTCGATGCGGTTCGACTGCGCGACGGCGCTCCCCCCGGCGGCGGCAAGGACACTGACGAGGACGAGCGCGCGACGTAACATTTCTGACCTCCACACGGTCCGCCTCAAGGCGGACACTACCGGATTGCGGATGAGCGTCGGGGCGCTCATGTTAGCATCGGCCGCATGGCGAAGAAGACACGATCACGCAACGTCACACGCAAAAAGGCGGAATTGCAGAAAGCGAAATTGCAGAAAATAAAGGCGGCAAGGCCCACGAAGAGAAAGGCCGCCGCGTTCGACGCGCTGCTCGCGCCGGTGACGGGCGCGGCGAAACGCGACATCGGCCACGTGCAGCTCGAGGTCGGCCGCGCCGGCGCGGCGCGGGTCAAGCGGATGATCTACCCGCCGGGGTTTCATTGGCTCGTCGACATGAAGCCGGTGGTCGGCACCGATCTCTGCATGCACGCGCACGTCGGCTTCCTCGCGCGCGGCGAGATCCACATCGAATACGCCGACGGCTGCATCGTCGAACACAAGGCGCCGCAGATCGTCGCGATCGAACCGGGCCATGACGGCTGGGTCGTCGGCAAGGAGCCCGTGGTGCTGATCGAGTTCGACTTCGAGGGCGACACGGTCAGCCGGCTCGGAATGCCCAGCGAGCATCGACACGCGTGAGGGTGTGGCGCAGGGCTTCAGCCCTGCGAACGAACCGCAGCCTTGAAAGGCTGCGCCACGTCTGCGCTATAGGCTAGCGAGCCGCCGCTCGAGGAAGCGGCGCTCCGGTTCCTGCCTCGTGAGCTCCAGAGCGCGCCGGTATGACGCGCGCGCCTCGTCGGCTCTGCCCAGGCGTCTGCACAAGTCGGCGCGCGCCGAATGGGCGTGCACATAAACGGCGAGATCCCCGCGCGCGAGGATCGCGTCGATGAGCGTCAGGCCCGCGAGTGGTCCGTCGCGCATCGCCACCGCGGCGGCGCGATTGAGCTCGACGACCGGCGCCGGATCCGCGCGCACGAGGATGTCGTAGAGCGCGACAATCTGCGGCCAGTCGGTCGCTGCTGCGGTGGCTGCGCCGGCATGAACGGCCGCGATCGCCGCCTGCAGCGTATACGGGCCGAGCCTCCTCATCGTCAACGCGCGCTCGACCAGCGCAGAGCCTTCCGCGATCTGATCGCCGTTCCAGCGGGATCGATCCTGATCGGCGAGGAGGACGAGCTCGCCGTCGGCAGATGTCCGCGCGGCGCGCCGCGATTCGTGCAGCAGCATCAGCGCGAGCAGCCCGATCGCTTCCGGTTCCGGCAGCAGCTCGATCAGCAGGCGCCCGAGCCGGATCGCCTCCCCCGACAGATCATGCCGCGTCAGCGCCTCCCCCGACGAAGCGAAGTACCCCTCGTTGAAGACGAGATAGACGACATGGAGCACGCTGTCGAGACGCTCGGCGAGATCGGCCACCGCCGGCACCTGATACGGAATGCCGGCGTCGCGGATCTTCGCCTTGGCGCGGACGATGCGCTGCGCAACTGTCGAGGGAGAAGTGAAGAAGGCGCTGGCGATCTCTTCGGTGGTGAGCCCGCACACCTCGCGCAGCGTGAGCGCGATCTGCGCGTCAGGTGTCAGCGCCGGATGGCAGCAGGTGAAGATCAGCCGCAGCCGATCGTCTTCGACGCTCTCTTC
>Ga0163163_10000918_pt1 | contig 24980 bp, 25 predicted proteins | sample S65metaG_FD_119766 | JGI IMG/M metagenome (GOLD analysis project Ga0163163, IMG submission 119766) | Switchgrass rhizosphere microbial communities from Kellogg Biological Station, Michigan, USA - S6-5 metaG | ecosystem: Host-associated > Plants > Roots > Rhizosphere > Soil | place: USA...
AACGGCCATCCGTTCGGAATGGACCGCTACGCCGCGTTCATGGCGGAAGCGCAGCGCTCCGCCTCGTTCGCGGACCTCGAGCAGCGTAGTCCGCGGCATGCGACGCGCGCGGAGCTCGAATGGTTCCACACGCCGGCGTACATCGATCGCGTCGTCGAGCTGTCGAAGCGCGGCAGCGGCTTGCTCGACGCGGGTGATACGCCTGCGTTCCCGGGCGTGTTCGAGGCCGCGTCGACCGTGGTCGGCGGCACGCTCGTCGCGCTCGAGGCGATCGTGAAAGGCCCGCGGCGGCGCGCGTTCATCCCGATCGGCGGCCTGCATCACGCGGGACGCGATCACGCCGCGGGTTTCTGCGTGTTCAACGACTGCGGCGTCGCGATCGAGGCCGCGCGCAAGCTGTACGACATCAAACGCGTCGCGTACGTCGACATCGACGCGCACCACGGCGACGGCGTGTTCTACGCATTCGAGCGCGACCCAGGCGTGCCGTTCGCGGACATGCACGAGGACGGCCGATTCCTCTATCCCGGCACCGGCGCGCGCTCGGAGACGGGGCGCGGCGAAGCCGCGGGCACGAAGCTCAACGTGCCGATGCCGCCGGGTTCCGACGACCACGCGTTTCTCACGGCTTGGGAGGAGGTCGAAGGCTTCATCGACGCCGCCAAGCCGGAGCTGATCCTGCTCCAGTGCGGCGCGGACTCGATCGCCGGCGATCCGATCACGCACCTGCGCTACACGCCGGAGGCGCACGCTCACGCGGCAAGCCGCCTCGCCGCGCTCGCCGACAAGCACGCGGGCGGCAAGCTACTCGCGATGGGCGGCGGCGGGTACAACCGGACGAATCTCGCGCGGGCGTGGACGCGCGTCTGCGAACAGCTCGCGAGCTGAGAATGTTCGACCGGCGTTCCCTCGAGGCCTTCGATCCCGCGCTCGCGGCCGCGCTGCGCGGCGAGCTCGAGCGCCAGGAGCGCCACATCGAGCTGATCGCGTCCGAGAACTACGTGAGCCCTCGCGTGCTCGCCGCGCAGGGCTCCGTGCTCACGAACAAGTACGCTGACGGCTATCCGGGCCATCGCCACTACGCGGGCTGCGAGCACGTCGACGTTGCCGAGAGCCTCGCGATCGAGCGCGCGTGCAAGCTGTTCGGCGCCGGCTGGGCGAACGTGCAGCCATACTCCGGCAGCCAGGCGAATCTCGCCGCGTATCTCGCGCTGCTCGAGCCCGGCGACACGCTGCTCGGTATGCGCCCCGCGCACGGCGGCCACCGTACGCACGGCGCGAACGACAACGCGTCGGGGCAGATCTACGACGTCGCGTTCTACGACGTCGACGCACGCAGCGGCGAGATCGACTATGACCAGGTCGCGTCGCTCGCACGCGCTCGTAAGCCGAAGCTGATCGTCGCGGGCTTCTCGGCGTACTCGCGCGTCGTCGACTGGGCCCGCTTCCGCGCGATCGCGGACGAAATCGGCGCACTGTTCCTCGCCGACATCGCGCACGTCGCGGGCCTGATCGCGGCCGGCCTCTATCCGAACCCGGTGCCGCTCGCGGACCTCGTCACGACGACGACGCACAAGACGCTGCGCGGTCCTCGCGGAGGGATGCTGCTCGCGCGAGCGCGTTCGAAGATCACGGAGCGCGCGGACGAGGCCGTGTTTCCCGGCACGCAGGGCGGCCCGCTGATGCACGTGGTCGCCGCGAAGGCCGTCGCGTTCGCCGAGGCGCTCGAGCCCGCATTCAAGGAGTACCAGCAGCGCACGCTCGCGAACGCGCGGCTGCTCGCCACGGTGCTTGCGACGCGCGGCTACGGAATCGTCTCGGGCGGCACGGATAACCACATGCTGCTCGTGGACCTGCGCGGCAAGACGATCGACGCGCAGCGCGCCGAGCGCGCGCTCGAGTCCGCGCTGATCGCGGTGAATCGCGTGTCGCTGCCGGGCGAGAGCGGCTCCGAGCCGACGCAGGGAAGCGGGGGTCTTCGGCTCGGCACGCCGGCGGTCACGACGCGGGGCTTCGGCGAAGCCGAGATCCGCGGGCTCGCGGGCGGGATCGCCGACATCCTAGACGCGAATGGCGCCGACGGAGTTGTCGCGCGCGTGCGCAGCGGCGCGCTCGAACTTTGCGCCGCGTACCCGGTCTACGCGCCCATGAGCGCCGGGCGCGCGAGCTAGCGTCATGCATTGTCCGTTCTGCAGCTTCGAGGACACCAAAGTGATCGACTCGCGTCTCGCGGGCGAAGGCCGCCAAGTGCGCCGGCGCCGCGAATGCTTGTCGTGCGGCGAGCGCTTCACGACGTTCGAGCAACCCGAGCTCGTGATGCCGTATGTCGTGAAGCGCGACGATCGCCGCGAGCCGTTCGACGAAGGCAAGCTGCGCAACGGCATCTTGGCCGCGCTACAGAAACGCCCGGTGCAGCGCGAGGACATCGAGCGCAGCATCGAGCACGTTACCCACAGTCTGCAGACGATGGGCGAGCGCGAAGTGCCGAGCCGGCTGATCGGCGATCTAGTGATGGAGGAGCTGCGCCGTCTCGACGTCGTCGCGTACGTGCGCTTCGCGTCGGTATATCGGAGCTTCCAGGACGTCACCGAGTTCCAGCAGGAGATCGAGCGGCTGCAATCGCTGCCGAGCCTGCTCGAGAGCCGCGAGCAGATGTCGCTGCTGCCCGGCAATACGGCGAAAAAACCGGACCCAACGAAATGAATCGGTACATTGCTGCCCGCGCGGCGGCGGGGCTCGGTTAGCCTCGTGAGCGCGCCCACTCTCGAAGCCGTCGCGCGTGACCGCGCGTACATGGCCGAGGCGCTCGCGCTCGCCGCGAACGGGCTCTACGACACGAAGCCGAACCCGACTGTCGGCTGCGTGCTCGTGAAGAACGGCCGCGTGATCGCGCGCGGCTGGACGGCGCCGGCCGGCGGCCCGCACGCAGAGCGTGTCGCGCTCAACGCGGCCGGCGCGGAGGCGCGCGGGGCGACCGCATACGTGACGCTCGAACCGTGCTGCCACCAGGGCCGCACGGGTCCGTGCACGCGCGCGCTGATCGAGGCGGGCGTCGCGCGAGTCGTCTACGCGGGCCGCGACCCGAATCCGCGGGTGAACGGCGCCGGTGCGCGCGAGCTCGAGGCGGCCGGCATACGCGTCGAGGGCGGGTTGCTGGAGAGCGAGGCCGAGCCGTTGAACCGCGGCTTCTTCGCGCGGATGCGCCGCGGGCGGCCGTGGGTGCGGTGCAAGATCGCCGCGTCGCTCGACGGCCGCACCGCGCTCGCCAACGGCGAGAGCCAGTGGATAACGGGCACAGCGGCGCGCGCCGACGTGCATCGCTGGCGCGCGCTGTCGGGCGCGGTGGTGACCGGCAGCGGCACGGTGTTGCGCGACGATCCGTCGCTCGACGCTCGGCGCGCGGAGTCCGGCATTGACCCGAAGGTCGGCGTCAAGCAGCCGTTGCGCGTAATCCTCGACTCCCGGCTGCGCACCCCGCCGACCGCGAAGACTCTGTCTCTGCCGGGCGAGGTGTTGATCTTCACGACGCACGACGGCGACGAGGCGCAGGGCGTGCTCGAGCGCGCCGGCGCGCGTGTGGAGCGCGTGGAGGGCGGCGAGCACTGCGATCTCGGCCGCGTGCTCGCGCGGCTCGCGGAGCTCGAGGTGAACGACGTCTGGGTCGAGGCCGGCGCGCGGCTCGACGGCGCGTTCCTGCAGGCGCGGCTCGTCGACGAGCTCGTTATATATGTGGCGCCGCGGCTGCTCGGTGATGGCGCGCGCGGCATGTTCGCGTCGCCCGCGCTCGAATCGCTCGCCGACGCGTGGCGTCTGCGCTTCGACCAGGTTCGCGAGATCGAGGGCGATCTGCGGATCGTCGCGCGCGTGCTGCGCTGAGCCCGGGCGTCAGAGGACGAACGGCACGAACCGTTTCGTCCGTTGCATGTAGGCGGTATAGGCGTCGGGCAGAGCGCGCAGCATGTCGCGCTCTTCGTGACGCGCGAGGACCACGAGCGACACGATCGCCGTGAGCACTTCGACATAGGAGCCCGGAACGTTGACTGCGCTGCCGATCATCATCGCGATGACGCCCGCGTAGATCGGATGCCGTACGTGCTCGAACGGCCCGGCAGTGACGATCGCCGGCGCGTCGTCCTGAGTGGCTGGCATCTGCCAATGCCGGCCCATCGTGATCCGCGCCCAAAGCGCGAACGCGAGGCCCGCGACGCAGAGCACCGCTCCGCCGAGCGCGGTTCCCGGCGTCGGCTGACCCAGCGAGGGCGCGCGACCGCGTGCGATGAAGTACACGGCGATCAGCAGGACCGCGATGGCGACGAGGCGCAGCCACCAAACGCGAGTCGAGTGCCGTCCGCGCTGGCCAAGAACTAGCGCGAGCACGAACCAAACGATGAGCAGCACGCCCCAACAGGCGGCGACGATTTGCTGGTAGATCGTCATGCCGCCGTTCCGCGTGTCGCGAAGTTGCGGGAAGTGAGGGGCTCCGCTCGTCAGCCGACGAGTCGGAGCCCGTCGGGCATTACAGAGCCTGCGCGGCCGCGAGGCGCTTGCTGATGTTGCGGCCCCAGTCCGTGAAGTGCTGTTTGATGTCGGTCATCTTGTTGGCCGGCGTATTTGCTTGATATTCCTTGCCGACGTTTTGCGTTCCTTGATAGACCGCAAGCAATTCGGAGGTGGCCGCGTCGCGCACGTGCGCCTCGAACGTCAACGTGCCCGAGCCCAGTGTCTCGACCTTCTCGTCGCGAGATGCCCACGGCGTGAGGCTCACGAGACGGACGTCGATTTGCAGCGTGCCGGGCGTGTGCTCGTTCACGACCTTGAACTTGCCTTCCGATTCGACGCCCGAGCGCACCGCGCTCGCGAACGTCTGGCGCAAGAAGTCCTGGTTGTCCTTCGACAGCTGCCAGTCTTTCGGGCTCGGCTTCTCGACCCACGGCGGCGGGATCAGGCGCGTGTCATCGAGGTTCAACGGCTTGATCGTGATCTGCTTGTATTGCTTGAAATTGATGCCGGGCTTGATGTAGCTCGGCATCAGCATGTCCGTCGTCTGTGCCCAAGCCGATGCCGCGAAGGCGAGCAACACGGCGGCGCCAACGGCGCGGAACAACCCGAAGCGATTCAACTGGGACACGACTGAGCTCCTCCCTTAGGTTTTGTGCGCCGATGTTAGCATCGGCCGCGGCCTATCGCTCGATCGCGGCCGCTTTCAGCTCCGGGGCTTGAGTCGTGCACACGCCTGCCACGCCGTGCGGGCGCGGTCCGGGCTCGGGCGAGCCGGGTGCTCCGAGCACCGCGAGATTCGTCGATAGGGAATACGCGCCGAGCAAGTGCCCGTAGTCCACCTCTGCGACCACGGAGCGATAGCCGGTGGAAGGCGGCTCGAGCGCGATGCTCGCCGCATCGCGCGCATTCATCTCGGCCCCGGCGCTCCAGGTCGCATGACGAAAGTCGCGCCCGTCCGCGTTGGCGGTCCAGAGCCGCACGCCTCCCGGCTTCGGATCGGAGCGCACGCAGAGCCGTCCTCCCGGACCGTTGCTGTCCCAAACGAATTCCCACTCGAGCTTCGGCAGCGGCGCGGCGCCGGTGATCGAGCGCTGCAGCGCGCGCAGCGCGCCAAACGCCTTGCCGTAGTGCTTGATGCTGTGCGGCTCGTTCGGCAGGTAGAGAAGGTACTTCGGGCCCTCGAGCGCATCCCAGTAGAGGTTGGCCGAATCGGACGGGAAATACGCGTCGTTCGTCGCGATCATGATCAGCTTCGGCTGCTTGAGCGCGTCGAGGTAGCTGTAGGGATCGACGATCTCGCGCAGCGGCGCGCCGCGACCCGACGTGAGTATCTCGGGCAAGCCGAGGTCCGTGTACGGCTTGATCGCTTCGGACGGAGCGCCGAACACGGCCGTTTGATGTGGGAAATGCTCCGCCATGTTCAACGCATCGAACACCACGGGCGCGATCGCCGTCACTCGCGGATCGACGGCGCCCGTGAGCCACGTAGTCCAGCCGCGCTTCGACGCGCCGAACACGGTGAAGGTCTCGAGCGGCTGGTGCCACTCGCGACGCGACGCCTCGTCGCTCGCATCGAGCGCGCGGACGACGGTCTTCACCATCGGCAGCAGCAGCGGCCATTCCGGATCGCCGCTGCGCAGGTACTCGTCGAACGTGTGCGCGATCAGGCGATCTTCCGTTAGGTTGAACAACGGCTGATACGGCACCTGGCCGACGACGACGACGACCGTGTGGAGCAGCCGCGCGAGCGTGACGAACGTGTCACCGCCCTTCGGCAAATCCTCTTCGCCGCCCGGCGACGGCTCGGCGTACGACTCTTGCCAGCGGCCGCCGCCGACGATCAGCAGTGCATGGTTCGGCTTGTCGAGCCCGCGCGGCTTGATCAGCACGACCTGGTGCTTCCACGCGACGCCCTGCCACGTTTGCGATTGCAGCAACAGCTCGATCGCGTCGGCACCTTTCGCGCGGAAATGCGTGCGGAGCTCCCAGCTGAACGTGTCGTCCGGCTTCGCCACGTAGCGCGCGAGGGCGCCCGTGGCGTCGGCCGGCCGAGTCGCCGTCGGGCCTGTCGTCTGCGCGTGCAGACCGCTCGCGGCGAGCACGGTCGCAACTGCCAAGAGGGTCCATCTTGCGATGGCTGGCGCACCCGACCCTTGTCGATCGCGTGTCGACATACAACGGATTCTCCGGCGTGGCGGCCTGGCAATCCATCCGGGATAACCCCTATCTCAAGCGGACGCTTCGGTGCCGGCGTCTGGCGCAACGCGACGAGCGTCGGGCCGGCGGCCCACTGCCTCGCGTACCGGCGAGCGACTCCGCAATCGCTCGCGCGACGGAAGCGAACGCCGCGTGTAAATCCGCGGCTACGGCGGACGCTGAAGAAGGTTGGGTCACGCGCGAGGCGTCTCCCGGCGCTTCGGCTCGAAGTATGCGGGAGGACCGCCGGTCATGGGAGTATTGCCGGCGCGGAAGCCTGCCGTCCGCGGATGCGCCGCTCTAGAATCGCACGGCGCGGGCGCGCGGGCGGAGCCCGACGAGTCGTGCACGTAAGGAGACGAATCATGATCGACCGAGACTGGGCGGAGCGCTTCGCTCACGAGTGGATCGCGGCGTGGAACAGCCACGACCTCGAGCGAGTCTTTGCGCACTACACCGACGACTTCGAGATGTCGTCGCCGTACATCGTGGAGCGGATGAAGGAGCCGAGCGGTGTGCTGCGGGGCAAGGAGGCGATCCGACCCTATTGGACCTGGGGGTTGCAGCTGCAGCCGCCGATTCATTTCGAGTTGCTCGGCGTGTACAACGGCATCGACAAGGTCGCGATCCACTATCGCAGTGTCGGCCGGCGGCTCGTGACCGAGATTCTCACGTTCAACGCCGACGGGCTCGCGACGCACGGCGCCGCGCTCTACGGCGATCCTGCCTGATGCGATAGCGGCCGTCGCGGTCGACACGCTCCGGGACTAGAATCGCCCGGCGCACAACATTAATAAGGAGTCGTCATGGACCCTACTGCGCAATTCAAAGAGAACCAGAGAGTCGCTTGGTCGACATTCGGGTTGTTCGAGAGCATGACCGGCACCGTCGCACCGCGACTCGTGTCGTTCGCTGGGATCAAGCCCGGGGCGAGCGTGCTCGACGTCGGCTGCGGAACCGGCGTGGTCGGGCTCACAGCCGCGAGGCTCGGCGCGCGCGTCACCGGTGTCGACTTGACGCCCGAGCTGATCGCGCGCGCGAAAGAGAACTCTGCGCTGATGGGCGTCGAGGCCGACTGGCGCCAGGGCGACGCCGAGGCGCTGCCGCTGACCGACGCGAGCTTCGACTTCGTCGTAAGTCAGTTCGGCCACATGTTCGCGCCACGTCCGGACGTCGCGGTCCGCGAGATGCTGCGCGTGTTGAAGCGCGGCGGTGTCATCGCGTTCTCGACTTGGCCGCCCGAGATGTTCGTCGGCCGGATGTTCGCACTGAACGGCAAGTACGCGCCGCCGCCGCCTGCGGGCGTGTCGCCGCCGAGTCAATGGGGCGATATTCAGCTGATTCGCGAGCGGCTCGGTGCCGGCGTCACGGATATCCGTTTCGCGCGCGACGTTATGTTGCTGCAGATGCTGAGCCCACAGCACTACCGAGTATTCATGGAGACGAACTTCGGTCCCGCGAAGAAGCTGCTCGAGGGTCTCGACAAATCGGATCCGGCGAAGGCCGCGGCGTTCCGCCGCGAGCTCGAGCAGCTCGCCGCGGAGTATTTCGAGAACAACGCACTGCGCCAGGACTATCTGCTCACGCGTGCGGTGAAGGTGTAGCCGGTCGAGCGGGCCACGAGCGGCTTGGGGCCGAGCGAGAATTACAAATCGGGCGATTTGCATGTTCTCAGGGATAGTCAAAGGCGTCGGGCGAATTCTCGAGCGTCACGATCTCGGCGGTGATCGACGCTGGGTCGTCGCGTTCGGCGATTCCGGTCTCGGCCCGCTCGCGATCGGCGGCAGCATCGCGGTGAGCGGCGTGTGTCTCACCGCGATCGAGTCGAGCGCCGAGCGATTCACGGTGGATCTCTCGCGCGAGACGCTCGACGTCACGACCTTCGGCAGGCTCGGCGTCGGCGCGCGCGTGAACCTCGAGGCGCCGCTGAAGATCGGCGATCCGCTCGACGGTCACCTCGTCACCGGCCACGTCGACGGCGTCGGCGAGGTCGTCGATCTTGCGCCGGCGGCGCGCTCGACGACGGTTCGGATCCGCGTTCCGGAAGTTCTGGCACGCTACGTCGCGCAGAAGGGTTCGATTGCGGTCGACGGCGTGAGCCTTACGGTGAACGCGGTGCAGGGCGACACGTTCGAGGTCAACGTGATTCCCCATACTCAAGCGGTCACTGTGATCGGCGCGTATCGGCGCGGCGTCGCCGTCAATATCGAGGTCGACATCATTGCCCGATACTTGGAGCGGCTTTCCTTCGGCGCGGAGGCGTCGTCCCAGCCGCTCCTCGAGACGCTCAAAAAGCACGGCTTTACTTAGCGCAGCGCTCGCGAACGCTGGTAAGCCCGCTATCGATCGCATTTCTCTTGCTTTTCGCCGGCGCTTTCACGCTGCACGTGATCGGTGGGACCGCCACGCACAACCAAGAGGCGATAGAGCACGGCCAGCGCATTCTTTCGTCGGTCCGCCGCACCCGCAGATCGTGTAATCTTGGACGCCGAAACTTCCGTTCGTGACGGTATCGCCAACGGTATCGGTTAACATCCGGGCGGAAGAAACGGAGCTCCGGCGACGACATGGCTACGCGCGCGAAAACTGACTCGGCCTGGTCGGGCCTCGATTCCACCGAAGACATCGTCGCCGCGGTTCGCAGCGGCGAGATGGTGGTCATCCTCGACGACGAAGATCGCGAGAACGAAGGCGATCTCATCATGGCCGCGACCAAGGTGCGGCCCGAGGACGTGAACTTCATGGCGCGCTACGGCCGCGGCCTGATCTGCCTGACGCTCACGCGCCAGCGCTGCGAGCAGCTGCGCTTGCCGCTGATGGTCAGCAACACGGATCTGCGCAAGACGACGAACTTCACGATCTCGATCGAGGCCGCCGAAGGCGTGACGACCGGCATCTCGGCGCACGATCGTGCACGCACGATCCTCGCGGCGGTCGCGCCCGACGCGCGACCCGACGATCTGCGCCAGCCCGGCCACATCTTTCCTCTGATGGCGCAGCCCGGCGGCGTGCTCACTCGCGCGGGCCACACGGAGGCGGGCTGCGATCTCGCGCGTCTCGCGGGCCTCGAGCCCGCTGCCGTGATCGTCGAAATCTTGAACGACGACGGCGCGATGGCGCGTCGCGACGATCTGCTGCGCTTCGCAAGACGCCACAAGCTGAAGATCGGCACGATCGCGGACCTGATCGAGTATCGCTTGCGCACCGAGGAGTCGGTCGAGATCGTCGCCGATCAGCCGATCACGACGCAGTTCGGCGCTTTCCGGATGGTCTGCTTCGAGGATCACGTGAACCGCGCAGTGCACATCGCGCTCGTGCGCGGCGCTATCGATCCGAAGACGCCGACGCTCGTGCGTGTGCACCGTCAAGACACGCTTGGCGACGTGATCGGTGTTCGCGACTCGACGCTGCACCGCCCGCTCCAAGATGCGCTCAGGCTGATCGCCGAGCAGGACAACGGCGTCGTCGTGCTGCTGCGGCCCGAGGAGTCCGCGCGCGACCTCATGAAGGCGGTCGGCGCGCTGGGCGGCGCCGCTCCGCCCGCGCCGAAGGGCGACCGTGCGATGGATTTCCGCACGTTCGGCATCGGCGCGCAGATACTGCGCGCGCTCGGCGTGCGCAGCATGCGCGTGCTCGGCGCCCCGCGGCACATGCATGCGCTTTCCGGCTTCGGCCTCGAGATCGTGGAATACCTTTCGGCAGAGGACGCCGCCCGCGAATTTCGAACGGACGATCAGAATGGATGAGCGAATCAAGTCGCTCGAGGGCGACTTCAACGCGCGAGGCTTGAGATTCGGAATCGTCGCGTCGCGCTTCAACGATTTCATCGTCGATCGGCTCGTCGATGCGGCCGTCGACACGCTCACCAAACACGGTGTGACCCCGAGCGACATCGAGGTGATCCGCGTCCCCGGCGCTTTCGAAACCCCGCTCGCGATCAAGAAGCTCGCCGCGACCCGTCGCTTCAACGCGCTGATCGCGCTCGGCTGCGTGATCCGCGGCGCTACGCCGCACTTCGACTACGTCGCAGGCGAGGCGAGCCGAGGTATCGCCAATGTGTCGCTCGAGCACGAGCTGCCGATCGCGTTCGGCGTACTGACCGTCGATACGATCGAGCAGGCGATCGAGCGCGCCGGCACGAAGGGCGGCAACAAGGGCGCGGACGCGGCGCTGGCCGCGATCCAAATGGCTACGCTGCTGAAGAAGCTGGAGCAGTAACCTTGTCTCGCGACCGCGGCGGAGCCCGATCGCGGCAGCGAGCGCGGGAGCTTCTGGTAAAGGCGTTGTACCAATGGCAGCTCGCGGGGCACACCGCGGCCGAGATCACGGCGCAGTTCGCGACGATGGAAGGTTTCGATCGCTGTGATCGCGACTACTTCGACGCGCTACTCCCGACGGTGATCGACAATGTCGCCGCGCTCGACGAGTTCATCGCTCGGCAAGCGGCGCGCGGCCTCGAGAACCTCGACGCGGTCGGCCGCGCTATCCTGTTGCTCGCACTCGCGGAGCTGAAGTTCCGCGGCGACGTTCCCACCAAAGTCGTGATCAACGAAGCCGTGGAGCTCGCGAAGCGCTACGGCGCCGCCGAGAGCTACAAGTTCGTGAACGCGTTGCTCGATCGAACCGCGCGCGAGTTGCAGCGCGATCCCAAGGCGGCCGAAGCGAAAGCATGATCGGCGAGTTCGAGATCATCGAACGCTATTTCACGCGGCCGAGCCGCGATCCGGATGTGGTGATCGGCGTCGGCGACGATGCCGCCGTGCTTGCGGTTCACGGCCTCGTTGCCGTCACGGTCGATACGCTCGTCGTCGGCAGGCACTTCCCCGACGGCATTGCGGCGCCGTTGCTCGGCTACCGCGCGCTGGCCGTAAATCTTAGCGACCTCGCCGCAATGGGCGCCGAGCCGCGCTGGGCGACGCTCGCGCTCACGCTGCCGAAGGCCGACGAGCTTTGGCTCGACGGATTCAGCCGCGGCCTCTTCGACCTCGCCGAGCGCCATGGCGTGAGCCTCGTCGGCGGCAATCTCGCGCGCGGTCCGCTCAGCGTGACGATTCAGCTCATCGGGCGAGTCGAGCAGGGACGATTCCTGACGCGCGCGCACGGCAATGTCGGCGACGACGTCTACGTGACCGGCACGCTCGGCGACAGCGCGGCCGGCGTCGCGCTCATCAACGAGCGTGTCGAGACGGCGCACGGGTCCGCGGGCGCGGCTCTCAAGGAGCGCTTCTACCGTCCCGCTCCGCGCGTCGCGGCCGGCCTCGCGCTGCGCTCGCTCGCGAGCGCGGCGATCGACGTGTCCGACGGCTTGATTGCGGACCTCGGCCACATCTGCGAGAGGAGCGGCTGCGGCGCGGTGATCGACGTCGAGCACGTTCCGTTGTCGGCGGAGCTCATGTCGATATGCCCGCCGCAGATCGCGCTCGCGCACGCGCTCGCCGGCGGCGACGATTACGAGCTGTGCTTCACGGCGCCGCCGTCGAGAGCGGAGGAAATCGAGCGGGCACTCGGCGGAACCGGCACGTCCGTGACGCGAGTCGGCCAGCTCGTCCCGGGGCAAGAAGTCGTCTGCCGCCGCGACGGTGAGCCGTACAAGCCAAAGTCGCGCGGCTATCGCCACTTTTGACGGCGTGCGTCTACCGCTCAGAACGCTCCGCGATCCCGTTCAGCTCGTCGCGCTCGGATTCGGCACCGGGCTCGCGCCGCGCGCTCCGGGCACGTTCGGCTCGTTGCTCGCGGTCTTGCCGGCATGGTGGTGCTTCACGTTGCCGTTCGCGTGGCGCGTCGCGATCGTCGTCGCGCTGGTCGCGCTCGGCGCCTGGGTATGCGGCGAGAGTGCGCGCCGGCTCGGCGTTCACGATCATTCGTCGATCGTGTTCGACGAGATCGCGGGGGTCTTCGCGACAGCGCTCGCCGTGCCCGCGCGCACCGTTTTGTGGTTCGCACTAGCCTTTGTTTTGTTTAGGCTTTTCGACATATGGAAGCCCTGGCCGATCCGCGAGGTGGATCACAGAATGCGCGGCGGGGCCGGCATTATCCTTGATGACCTGATGGCTGCGCTCTATGCGGCCATTTGCTTGATGGTCAGCCGAGCTCTTTTGCCGACAACGTAGTGATCCGATGGTCCAGGCCAAAGCCAAACCCGCGGCCGGAAAGCGCGGCGCTCGAGACGTGCCGGACCGCATCGGCAAGTACGTGATCATCAACGAGGTCGGACAGGGCAGCACAGGCCGCGTCTTCTTGTCGCACGACCCGTACTACGGCCGCGACGTCGCGATCAAGCTCTACAACATCGACGGCGAGGAAGACCAAAAGGCGCGCGTCACTCGCAAGATGTTCTTCAACGAGGCGCAGATGATGGGGCGCCTCCAGCACCCGAACATTTTGCCGATCTACGACGCGGGCGAGGAGAACGGCAGCTACTACGTCGTCACCGAGCACGTGCACGGCGCGCGCACGCTCGCGGCCTACTGCCGGCCCGACAACTTGCTGCGCATCGACGACGTCGTCGAGATCGTTTTCAAGTGCGCGAAGGGTCTGCACTACGCGCACGGCCGCGGCGTGATCCATCGCGACGTGAAGCCGAGCAACATCATGCTGACGCTCGACAACGACGTGCGCGTGATCGACTTCGGCATCGCGTTGATCAAGGACTCGAGCGTCTCGCGCATCGAGGGGATCGCGGGCAGCCCGAGCTACATGTCGCCTGAGCAGGTGCAGTCTGCGGACATCACGCCGCGCTCTGACATCTATTCGCTCGGCGCGGTGATGTACGAGCTGCTGACGGGCTATCGGCCGTTCCGCGCGAACAGCCTCAGCAAGCTGCTTCACCAGATCGTGTTCGCTTCGCCGGCGCCGATCCACACGCTGCGCGAAGGGATTCCGGAAGAGCTCGAGGAAGTCGTGATGACAGCGCTCCGCAAGGAGCCCGAGAAGCGCTTCGCGAACGGGCTCGAGTTCGCGGGCGCGCTCACGCGGCTGTATCAGCAACTCCGCAATCAGTACGACCGGCTCGACAAGCAAGAGCAGTTCGACCTGCTGCGCAAGCTGCGCTTCTTCCACGACTTCTCGCATTCGGAGATCTGGGAGGTGCTGCGCGCGAGCGAGTGGTGCACCTATCAGCAGGACGACGAGATCATTCGCGAGGGCGAGCTCGACGACCGGTTCTACATCATCGTGGCCGGCTCCGTGAGCGTGCAGTCGGGCCGCCGGCAGATCGGCGTGCTGTCCGACGGCGATTGCTTCGGCGAAACGAGCTACGTGCGCGGCGCGCGCCGCACGGCGACGATCACGGCTTCGACGCCGGTCACGCTCGTACGCGTGAGCTCGACGCTGATGGAGCAGGCGTCGTCGGCGTGCCAGCTGCGCTTCAACAAGGTCTTCTTGCGCTCGCTGATCGAGCGGCTCCAGGGCGTCGCGCAAGCTGCAGAGGCGGCGCCTGCCCCTCCGGCCGCACCGGCCGAGGCCCAGGGCTAAGCGCTAAGCGCGGTCGCGGACACTGTCCGGTCAGGTCTCGTCGTCCTCGTCGGGCTCGAACGGAACCGGCTCCGCCTGCTCCGTCTTCTTCAGCAGGATCTCGACTTTCTGCTCCGCCTGCTGCAATGCCGACTGACACTGCCGCGTGAGCTTCACGCCGCGCTCGAATTCCTTCAGCGCTTGCTCGAGCGGCAAGTCGCCGCTCTCGAGACGCGTGACGAGCGCTTCGAGCTCCTCGAGCGATTTTTCGAGTCCGCCGATGCTGGGTTTTTCGGAAGTGCTCATCGCGGGGCGGTCGTGACAGAGGGCGCCACGGTACACAGCGTGCTCTGCACGGTCAAACGCTGCCGTTGACACTTCGGGGCCGCGCGGACTAGATTGGCAGTACGCTAGACCAAGTCTAAAGACGCGCCGCGACGCCAGGCGCGGAGCCGCTCTTTTTCACCGCAGCTGTGTTCCTCGGAGGACGCATGAAACTGAAAGGCACGAAGACCGAACAGAACCTCAAAGACGCCTTCGCGGGCGAGTCGCAGGCGAATCGCCGCTATCTCTACTTCGCATCGAAGGCGGACGTTGAAGGCTACAACGACGTCGCGGCCGTGTTCCGCTCGACAGCCGAAGGCGAGACGGGTCATGCGCACGGGCATCTCGAGTATCTCGAGGCGGTCGGCGATCCCGCAACGGGTTTGCCGATCGGCGCCACCAACCTGAACCTGAAGGCCGCGATTGCCGGCGAGACGCACGAGTACACGGACATGTACCCGGGCATGGCCAAGGCCGCGCGCACCGACGGCTTCGAAGAGATCGCGGACTGGTTCGAGACGCTCGCGAAGGCCGAGCGCTCCCACGCGAACCGCTTCCAAAAAGCCCTCGACGGCCTCGACAAGTAACGATCCGCGTCCCGCAACGTCGGGTCATGCTCGGATTGCGAGCTGACGTGTCGAACGTCCTTCCCGAGACCGTGCGCGCACAGGGATGTGCGCGCTCGAGCCCCAGGGATGGTCTTCCGGCGTGTCTCGGGAAGGATGTTCGACGCGGCAGCTCGCGATCGGAGCATCCACGACGTCGGACGTTGGGGCTAGCCCCATGAGCGACGTCGTCGAGAGCAAGAGCGAGAGCAAAGGCCCCCGGCGCGAGGGCAGCCTAGAAGCGCCGACGCGGCACGCGATCCCGTGGCGCACGCCCGAGTTCACTGACGCCGCGAAGCTCGACGCCGAGCTCGCGCGCGTGTTCGACATCTGCCACGGCTGCCGCCGCTGCTTCAGCCTCTGCAACTCGTTTCCGACGTTGTTCGACGCGGTTGATTCGACCACGAGCGGCGAGCTGCACGACGTGCCGAAGGAGGCGTATTGGTCGGTCGTCGACCACTGCTATCTCTGCGACATGTGCTACATGACGAAGTGTCCGTACGTGCCGCCGCACGAGTGGAACGTCGACTTCCCGCACCTGATGCTGCGCGCAAAGTTCAAGCGCTTCGAGGACGGCAAGACAAGCGCGCGCGACAAGATCTTGAGCTCGACCGACGCGGTGGGCTCCCTCGCGGGAATCCCCGTCGTCGCCGAGGCCGTCAATGCTTTCAACGGGACGAAGCTCGGTCGCGCGCTGCTCGAGAAGACCCTCGGCGTCGACACGGAAGCGCCGGTGCCGAAGTACCATTCGAATAGCGCGCGGCGGCGCTTGCGCAGCCGGGTCGGCGGCGACGCGAGCGCTAGCCCGGCCGGCGACACGCGCGGGCGCGTCGTCGTTTTCGCGACCTGCTACGGCAATCGCAACCATCCGTCGCTCGTGGAGGATCTCGTCGCGGTCCTCGAGCACAACGGGATCGGCGTCGCGCTGACGGGCCATGAGCGCTGCTGCGGAATGCCGAAGCTCGAGCTCGGCGATTTGAAGTCGATCGAGCAGCTGATGGAGACGAACGTACCCGAGCTCGATCGCTGGGTGCAGCAAGGTTGGGACCTCACGGCGGTCGTGCCGTCGTGCGTGCTGATGTTCAAGCAAGAGCTGCCGCTGATGTTCCCGGACGACGAGCGCGTGCAGCGCGTCGCGGACGCGTTCTTCGATCCGTTCGAATACCTGATGAGCCGCCACCGTGCCGGCAAGCTCAAGACCGATTTCAAAAGCGAGCTCGGCGCGATCAGCTACCAGGTTCCGTGCCACTTGCGCGTGCAGAACATCGGCCTGAAGACGCGCGACACGCTCGAGCTCGTGCCGAACACGAAGGTTCAAGCGATCGAACGCTGTTCGGGCCACGACGGCACCTACGGTGTGAAGAAGGAGTACGCGAAGATCTCGCGCAAGATCGCGAGACCCGTCGCACGCCAAGTCGATTCGGCGGCCGCACAGCATTTCACGAGCGACTGCCCCATGGCAGCCGAGCAAATCGCGACCGTCGCCGAGTCGGCCGAGCCGACGCACCCGATTCAGCTGCTGCGACGCGCCTACGGAATCTAGCGTGACGGTCTGGTCCTTGGCCGCATAACTCCACAAGGGCACGCATGGATAAGCTGAAACCGGAGGATCTGCTCTCGCTCGAGGCGTACCACAAGCAGCGGGCGGAATTTCGCGCGCGGGTGCTCGCGCACAAGCGCCTGCGGCAAGTTTCGGTCGGGCCGAACCTCACGCTGTACTTCGAGGATCGGCTCACGATGCAATATCAGGTACAGGAGATGCTCCGGGCCGAGCGAATCTTCGAGTCCGATGCGATCGCCGAGGAGCTCGCTTCGTACAACCCGTTGATTCCCGACGGCACGAACCTGAAGGCGACGATGATGCTCGAGTACCCGGATGTGGCCGAGCGGCGCGCGGCGCTCGAGAGGCTGACGGGCATCGAGCACGGCATCTACGTCGAGGTCGGCACGCTGGGTCGGGTGCTGGCCCATGCGGATGAGGACTTGCCGCGCAGCAACGAGGCGAAGACCGCGGCGGTCCACTTTTTGCGCTTCGAGCTCGACGCCGCCATGCGCTCGCAGCTGAAAGCCGGCGCGCGGCTCAAGATCGGCGTCGAGCATCCCGGCTACCCAAACGAGGTCGTCGCGCCGGCCGACGTCGCGCGTACGCTCGCGGCGGATCTCGATTGATCTTGCCGCGGTCGCGCCGAGCCCCGAACATGAACTCCAACGCCGGCAGTTCGGACGTCTATGCCAAGCCCGCAGCGCCCGTTTCGTGAGTCCAATCTCTATGGGTCGCCGATCCGCGACCTCAAGCTCGCGATCGCCGACACGCGGCTAGCGCCGGTCATCGACGAGTTTCGCGCCGAGCTCAGGGCGCGCGGCCTCACGAAGATAACGCCGACGTTCTACCTGTCGACGGAGTGGGGCGTGTCGTTCGGCACGGTCGCAGTCGGTATTCCGTTCTATTTGGCGAGGCCCGAGCTCACCGAGCTGCACGACGAGGAAGTGGGCCACATCGAGGGGTTCAATCACGCCGACATCCTGCGCTACCTGCGGCACGAGATGGGCCACGTGCTGAATTACGCCTACAAGCTCTACGACGACGAAAGCTGGGTGAAGGTGTTCGGCTCGATCACGCAGCCATACCGCGAGGACTATCGGCCGCAGCCGTTCAGCCGCCGCTTCGTGCGCCATCTGCCGGGCTGGTATGCGCAGAAGCATCCGGACGAGGACTGGGCTGAGACGTTCGCCGTGTGGATGACGCCGACGGCCGACTGGCGCGCCGACTATGCGCAATGGCCGAGCGCGCTCGCGAAGCTGGAGTTGTGCGACCGGCTCGTCGCTACCTTCGCGGTGCGCGAGCCCTTGGTGACGTCCACCGAGCGCGAAGACGATGTCGCGGCGCTCGACTACTCGCTGCGGGAGTTCTACAAGAGTCTGCCCGCCGAGCCCGAGCCCGGTGCGGCCGGTTTGGACGGCGACTTGCGCGCGATCTTCGACGACCTCATCGAATACGGCGAGGGAGTGGCCGCGCAAGAGACACGACCGGCGGGCGAGCTCATACGGCGGCTGGAGCGACAGCTGATGGCCGACGTGTTCCGCTGGACAGGCCATTTCCCCGAAAAGACACGTAGCCTGATGCGCGATCTCGCGAAGCGGGCGGACGCGCTGCGCCAGGTCTATCCGCGCGCCGCGGAGGCACAAGCGATCGTCGGGGTAACGACCCTCGTGACCTCGCTCGCGATGAATTTCGTGCATCGCGGTGCGTATTTTCCCGAGACTGCTGCTGCCGCGGGTGCGTCGCAGACTCAAGCGGTGCCGGGCGGCGGGGCGGGGGCCGCGTCTGCGTCCGGCGCAGGCGCAGGCGGTGGCGGCGGTTCCTCACCGGCGCGCGGCGGCGCGGCGGGCGGCGGCACGGCGGGCGCGGACCCCGACGACAAGGGCGAGTGAGGCTCTTCGCCGCGTCGGTAGCCGGTGCGGCGACCGCTAGGCGAGCGCGGCGCGCGCCTTCTTGCGGCGCTTCTGCGCGCGGCTGCGGTGCTTCCAGCGCTCGAGCGCGAGCTCGGCGATCCGGCCGAGCAAGGTCGGATAGTCCATGCCGTGCTCGCTCGCCGCGCGCGCGAATTCGCTGTGCTGCTCGAGGTAGCAGTTCGCGTTCACCTCGATCACGTAGATCTCGCCGGTGTCGGTGAGCCGCAAGTCGATGCGACCGTAGTCGTGCACGCGCAGCGCGCGGTAAGCCTGCGTCGATACCTTTTGCAGCTTCGCCTTGAGCTCCGGTTCGAGCGCCGGCACCACCACCTCCGTGCCGTGGTAGCGGTCGCTCGTCTCGTCGAACTTGGCCCGGCTGTCCATGATCGGCACGGAGCCGGTATCGAGGCCCGAAAAGTCCATCTCGAGCGGCGGCAACGCCGTCGGCGAGTCGTTGCCGAGTACGCCGACGTAGAACTCCCTGCCTTCGATGTACTCCTCGGCGAGCGCGGCGTCGCCGAAGGTCTTGTGGATGTACGACACCCGCTCCATGAGCTGCTGGGTGTTCCGTACGAGTGAGCGCTCGTCGATGCCAATCGACGCGTCCATACGAAGCGGCTTGACGAACAGCGGCATCCGCAGATTGCCGCCGGTCTCGAACTGCGCCGCCGGATAGAACGTGGCGAAGTCGGGATAGGGGATCTGCTCGAACGCGAGCAGCTTCTTCGACAGCGCCTTGTCCTCTTGGAGAAAGATCTCACCGGGCCCGCCGCCGGTGTAGGGCAGCTCGAGCAGGTCGAGCACGCCCGCGACGCCCATTGCACCGCCGAGGATGTCGTCGCCGAACGACTCGACGAGATTGAACACGAGCTGCGGCTTGCGTTTCTTCAAGCCTTCGACCATCTCGACGACGTCGTGACGAATCGTGAGGATCGAGGTCTTGTGCCCCGACTTTTCGAGCGCTGCGGCGACTTGCTCCATGACGACGTCGGGTTTCTCGTCGCCGGGCTCGAGGTAAGCCAAGATCGTGATATCCATCGGTCGGCTTCGGAGCTCGCTCGCGTTGCCTGCTCGTTCCAGCTTCGAGGATACGTGCGAACGCGCGGACTGCAAAGCATTTCCGTCTCGATGCGAAATGGAAACGCGCTACAATCCCGCGCGGATCTCGCAGGAGCTCGGACAATGCGGCCGTTCGAGCGCGGATCCGGACAATGAGCAACGACTACCGCGCTGCGGACATCGAAGTCCTGAGCGGGCTCGAGCCCGTTCGCCGTCGTCCCGGGATGTACACGGATACGACGCGGCCGAATCACCTCGCGCACGAGGTCATCGACAACAGCGTCGACGAGGCGCTGTCCGGCCACGCCAAGAAGATCGACGTCGTGCTGTACGCCGACGGATCGCTGCAGGTGGCGGACGACGGGCGCGGAATGCCGGTCGACATCCATCCGCAGGAGAAGCTGTCCGGCGTCGAGCTGATCCTCACGCGGCTGCACGCGGGCGGCAAGTTCAACGACAAGAACTACCAATTCGCGGGCGGCCTGCACGGCGTCGGCGTGTCGGTCGTGAACGCGCTCTCGAAGAACCTCGAGGTTTGGATCCGGCGCGACGGCAAGGAATACAACATGAGCTTCGCGAACGGCAACCGCCGCAGCAAGCTCGAGGTCGTCGGCAAGGTCGGCAAGGCCAACACGGGCACGACGGTGCGCTTTTGGCCTGATCCGAAATACTTCGACAGCCCGCAAATCTCGCTAGCGAATTTGAAGCACGTGCTGCGCGCGAAGGCGGTGTTGTGTCCCGGCCTCGAGGTCACGCTCGAGGTCGAAAAGCCGAAGGAGAAGGAGCGCTGGATCTACACCGGCGGCCTCGAGCAGTACCTCAAAGAGGCGGTTGGCGGCGGCGACTGGCTGCCCGACCCGCCGTTCTCCGGCAAGATCGAGGGCAAGCGCGAGGCCATCGAGTGGGCGCTCGTCTGGCGCCGAGACGGCGGCGAAAGCGTGCTTGAGAGCTACGTGAATCTAATCCCGACGCCGCAGGGCGGTACGCACGTGAATGGCCTGCGGTCCGGCCTCTGCGACGCGCTCCGCGAGTTCTGCGAGTTCCGCAATCTCTTGCCGCGCGGCATCAAGCTAGCGCCCGAGGACGTGTGGGAAGGGGTGAGCTTCGTGCTGTCGGTGAAGATCGCGGAGCCGCAGTTCTCCGGGCAGACGAAGGAGCGGCTCGCGTCGCGCGAGTGCGCGGGATTCGTCAGCGGCGTGATCAAGGATCACTTCGCGCTCTGGCTGAATCAGCACCCGGAGAGCGGCGACGAGATCGCGACATTCGCAATCGACAACGCGCAGCGCCGGCTCAAGCAGGCGAAGCAGGTCGTGCGCAAGCGGATCGTCGCGGGTCCGGCGCTGCCGGGCAAGCTCGCGGACTGCACGAACCAAGAGCCCGAGATGGCGGAGCTGTTCCTCGTCGAGGGCGACTCGGCCGGCGGCTCCGCGAAGCAGGCGCGCGATCGCGAGACGCAGGCGATCATGCCGTTGCGCGGCAAGATCTTGAACACGTGGGAGGTCGATCCGGCGGAGCTGCTCGCGTCGCAGGAGGTGCACAACATCGCGATCGCGCTCGGCGTCGATCCCGGCTCGTCGAACCTCGACGGCCTGCGTTACCACAAGATCTGCATCCTTGCGGACGCGGACTCCGACGGCCAGCACATCGCGACGCTGCTCTGCGCGCTGTTCCTGAAGCACTTCCGGCCGCTCGTCGAGGCGGGCCACGTGTTCGTCGCGATGCCGCCGCTGTTCCGTGTCGACGTCGGCAAGGAAGTGCACTACGCGCTCGACGAGGCCGAGCGGGATCTCCTGCTCGATCGGATCGAGGCCGAAAAGAAGACCGGCAAGGTCACGGTCACGCGTTTCAAGGGCCTCGGCGAGATGAACCCGTCGCAGCTTCGCGAGACGACGATGGCGAGGGAGACACGGCGGCTCGTTCAGCTCGTGGCCGAGGGCAAAGCCGTGGACGCGGCGATAGAGATGATGGACATGCTGCTCGCGAAGAAGCGCGCCTCGGACCGGCGCGACTGGCTCCAGGAAAAGGGCAACCTCGCAGAGCTCTGATCAGCGCGTCGTGATCGAGGTGAACCGCCCGTTCACGATCGGGTTGCGATCCGTCGTCGAGTCGCACTCGGTCTCGTCGATCATCCTGGTCGCGTCCTTCACGCGCTTGAACACGAACGTGATCTCGAACGGCTTGGTCAACGCTACCGGGTCGTCGAGCACGAACTCGTCGTGAAGCTCGTCGGCGCCCACCATCCGGAAACGCTCGACGAAGTGCAGCTGATCACTCATCTTGAGCAGGAGCTGCGGCGTCAAGAGGACGTCGGGCTTGATCGCAATCGTGTCGACGACGAGCGTGTCGCCATCCCAGTGACCGACCGAGTCGCCGGCTTTGGTCGGCCAGACCTCGTCCGCGGGCGGGTGCGATCGCCCGTCGGTATAGATGTGGCGGATGCCGTTGATCGTGTCGACGATCGTCGTCTCCTCGGGCGTGATGCGCCACTCGAAGATCGCGGGCGAAGCCATGTTCATGATGAATGGCGGCGATGCGCAGTTGTTGTACGTCGGCGCGGGCGGATGAGCCGGATCGGCTGCGAAGACGGCCGCCTGCGCGGCCTTGGCGGCGTCGAACTTCGCCTGCCATTCCGGCGTGAACGGAAACGTGACGTTCATGATCGACGCGCCGGCCTTCAGTCCCTCGGCGCTCAAGCCCTGGCCGATCCCTTCGCCGACGAACACAGCCGGCTCCCAGAGCCCGGACCAATCGGGTAGCTTCGCGAACGCGGCCACGCGCGGCGGCAGCTGCGGTGGTGGCGGGCCGGCGCACGCGAAGAGTAGTCCCGCCGGCATGGCGAGGCAGGCGACGAGCGCTAGTTGTCTCATTGCCTTCACCTCCATGTCGCTACTGCGCCGGTGCCTCGGCTTTGCCGATCAATTTGCCGTCCTTGGTGACCGAAACCACCTGCGCCCCGCTCGTGCCGTCGCGCAGCGGGTGGGCGACGACGACGACGTGGTCGCCGGCCTTCAGGCTGCTCGGTTTCCAGCCGTGCCGCGAAAGACCGGTCGGGTTGTCCATCTCGATGCCCCATTCCGCGGGCGCCGCGTTGGGATGCGCCTCGTCGGGCACGAGCAGTTGGATCCAGCAGTGCGGGCTCATCCACTGGAACTCTTTCACCGTGCCGGTCAGCGTGATCTCCTTGCCCGCGTCGAACATGGCGGCCGAGTGGTGCGCGAACGCGAGCGCGGAGGCGAGCAGCGCACAGAGCGCGAGCGAGACGCGGCAAGCGGCGGCGATGGCGGTCCGTTTCATGGCGATCGAGATTTCCAGCTCGGTGAGAATGTTGCCACTTCGCCGGGACGCATGTCACCCGCGCCGCGGGCCGAATGCAGGCGAAACTCGGCCAGCGCGTGACGTCCGGACTGCGACTGAGCGAAGATGTGCCGTCGTCAACGGGGGATCCGACATGCGCCCAATCTCTTTCGTACTCGCGATTGCAATGCTCGCGGCGATTTTCGCGCTCGCGCCGGCGCCCTCGCGCGCCGCTGTGGACGTCGATGCGCTCGCCAAGCGCGTCCAAGTGCTCGAGGACCGCGAGGCGATCCGCGCACTGATCCTCGCATACGGCCAGGCGCACGATCACCGGGACTACAAAACCTTCGCGAGCCTGTTCGCGACGAACGGCGAATGGGTCGGGGGCTTAGGCTCGGCCAAGGGGCCCGACGCGATCTTCAAGCTCATGGACAAGACGATCGGCCACAACCCGCAGCCGAACGGCTCGGGCACCTATCACGTGCTCACCAACGATCAGATCGAGATACATGGCGACCGCGCGTCCGCAGTGACGAAGTGGATCTACATCACGCCGGGCCCCGACAACGCGCCGAAGCTCGTCTATCTCGGCCACTACAACGACGAGTTCATTCGTGAGAACGGCGCCTGGAAGTTCCTGCGCCGCGAGGCGCCCGCGGACATCGCGCCTCCGCCGCCGCCCCCGAAACAGTAGGCCGGACTTTCCGGACCTCGGGCTGCTCCGCGATAACAGCCACTCGCGCGCGTCGCGCGCCGAGGTTTGACATGCGCGTCAGCGATCGGGGAGACTCGCGGACAGCGCGCGTTGGGGCGCCTCCTGTCCGCGGCAAGGGAATCCTCCCACCCAAACACCGGTTCGATAATCGGCGTTAGACCTTCTTCCAGCCCGTAAGCTTCAGCGGACCCCGGGCGCCTATTGGAAGGAAGGTGTCATGACCCGCTCGATCGGTCCCCGCTCCCGTCTCGAATCCCTGAAGAAAGAAGCGAAGCAGTGGCTGAAGTCGCTCGAGTCCGGCGACGCTGCCGCACTTGCCCGCTTCCGCAGCGCGCTGCCTGACCATGGCGAAGAGAAGGTCACGCTGCGCGCTGTGCAGCTCGGGCTCGCGCGCGAGCATGGTCTGTCCGGTTGGAGCGCGCTGCTCGACGCGCTCGAGCCGCGCCAGCGCGAGCTCCGCGAGGCCGCGGACGAGATGCTGCGCTGCGCGATATTCAAAGGCGGCGATCAAGGCGTCGCCGCGCGGCTTTTCGCGCAGCACGCGGAGGTCGCGTCGTTAGATCTCTTCTGCGCGGTGGCCGCAGGCAACCTGAAGGAGGTCGAGCGCCGCCTCTCTGACGACCCGTCGGCCGCCTCGCGGACGGGCGGGCCGCTCGATTGGCCGCCGCTGCTCTACCTCGCGTATCTGCGTTGGCCAGGCGGCGCCGAAGCTTCGGTCGAGATCGCGCGCGCCTTGCTCGACCGCGGCGCGGATCCGAACGCCTCGTGGAACGACGGCTGGGACAATCCGTTCAAGGTGCTGACGGGCGTGATCGGTCTCGGCGAAGGCGTGCAGCCGCCGCACGAGCGCGCGGATCAGCTCGCGGAGCTGCTGCTCGAGCGGGGCGCCGATCCGTTCGACACGCAGTCGCTCTACGACACGTCGATCGTCGACGACGATACGCATTGGCTCGACGTGCTCTGGAAGCATTCGGAGCGCCGCGGCGTCGCGCACAAATGGCGCACGGTGCTCGTCGGCGAAAAGATGCGCCTGAGCTGGCTCGATCTGGTCTTGAGCATCGCCGTTTCCTACGGTCACCCACGCCGCGCCGAGTGGGCGCTCGCGCACGGCGCGAATCCGAGCGGCGAGCACGCGTACAGCAAGCGGCGTCAGCTCGACGAGGCGCGGCTGCACGGCAACTCCGCGATGGCGGAGCTGCTCATTCGTCACGGCGCCGTCGATGCGCCGCCCGCCGACGAGGTCGCGTTCGGCATCGCGTGCCGGAACTTCGATCGCGCCGAGGTCCGCCGGCTCGCGGCGCTGCACCCTGAATATTTGCGCGATGCCCAGGTCATGCTCGCGGCCGCGAGAGCGAACCGGCGCGATCTGGTCGAGCTTCTGC
>Ga0163163_10000919_pt1 | contig 24973 bp, 23 predicted proteins | sample S65metaG_FD_119766 | JGI IMG/M metagenome (GOLD analysis project Ga0163163, IMG submission 119766) | Switchgrass rhizosphere microbial communities from Kellogg Biological Station, Michigan, USA - S6-5 metaG | ecosystem: Host-associated > Plants > Roots > Rhizosphere > Soil | place: USA...
GACATGGCGGCAACACGCCCGAACTCATCCGAAATGTACGCGATGCACCGCGGCCCGGCTGCCGCCGTGCCGCAGCAGGAGCGTCAGCTGCAGGCGTTCAACGCCGACGAAATCTCCAAACTGATCGCGCGCTCGAACCAACCGCTCGACCTGCAGCATACGACGGCAAGCGCCTACGTGGCACCCCGCCCGCCGCCGCGGCCGATCCGCGCCGGCGCCATGGGGAACGACGGCGTCTTCGTGTCGGAAGGCTCCCCCGAGGACTGGGACGTCACCTCGAAAATCCGGACGCGCTAGGCACCTCTTGCGATCTTCGTCGCCTCTGTCGCGCGGAGCCTTGCGTCCGGCGCGGCCCTAGCCTTTACTGCGCGCAAAATGGCCATCCGGCATCAAGCCTTGCGCGCTTCATTCGGAGCGCAGCACGAGTGGCCGAACCCCGCGGAGGATAGCTCATGCTCAAAAGAATTACGCCCGTCATCGCCGGCTCGGCTCTGATTGCCGCGGCGCTGACCGTCCCGGCGCGTGCGGAAGACAAACCGATCCTGCTCGGCATCAATACGGCGCTGCAATTGCAGGTCGGCCGCGACACGCTCGACGGCGTGCGTATGGCCGTCGAGGAGATCAACGCGAAAGGCGGCGTCCTCGGCCGCAAGCTCGAAGTGGTGACGGCCGATGAGGGCGAAAGCCCGAAGGAAGGCGTCGCCGCCGTCAACAAGCTTACCGGCGACAACAACGTCAACGTGCTGATCGGCGGCTACGACAGCGGCGTTACGCTCGCCGAATTGCCGCATATCTCGCGTGCGCAGACGATCTTCCTCGGCACTGGTTCGGCATCACCCTCAATCCAGCAGAAGGTCAAGGACGATTACGCCAATTACAAATACCTGTTCCGCGTCAATCCGATCAATTCCGCGAAACAGGCGGCGAGCCTGATGGACTTCATCAAGGGCAAGCTCAAGGGCGATCTCGGCTACAGCAAAATCTCGATCCTCGGCGAGAACGCCAAATGGGTCCAAGACATGGTCCCCTATCTGAAGAAGAACGCTACCGAAGCCGGTCTCGAAGTGCCCTTCGCCGAGTTCTTCGATCCGCAGACGGCGGACTTTTCGCCGATCTTCGCCAAGGTGAAGGATTCGGGCTCGCAATATCTGCTCATCATCCTGTCGCACGCCGCATCCGACGTATTCGTCAAGCAGTGGTACGACGCGAAAGTGCCGGTGCCGATCGGCGGCATCGACGTGAAGAGCCAGGACGCCGACTTCTTCAAGCGCGTCGGCGGCAAGGCGGTCTCGGAAGTCACGACCAATTTCGTGCTGCGGAAGCCTATCACCGAAAAGTCGATTCCGTGGTGGGACGCCTTCATCAAGAAGTACAATCGCGCGCCGGTCTATAGCGCGGCGGGTGCGTATGACGCGGTCTACGTCTATGCCGACGCTGTCACCCGGGCGAAGACCATCGACACCGACGCGGTGATCAAGGAGCTGGAAAAGACCGACTACGTCAGCCCGCGCGGCCGCGTGAAGTTCGACGCGCTGCACGAAGTCCAGGACGGCCCCGGAAACGTCAATGTTATTTATGTGCAGTGGCAAGCCGACGGCGAGCGCGCGGTCGTGTGGCCGAAGGAAGTCGCCTCGGGCAAGATGATCGATCCGCCCTGGATGATGAAGAACTGACCTAAGGCGCACCGCCTTGCTGGACATCCTCATATACGGCGCTGTCATCAGCGCCGTATATGCTTTGCTTGCGGTCGGCTTCACGCTGATCTTCGGCGTCGCGCGCATTCTCAATCTTGCACATGGCGCCTTCTACGCGCTCGGCGCGTATTGCGTTTATACATTAACTGCCAATTTTCACGTGCCGCTGGTCGTTGCCACTGTCATTGCGGTGCTGCTCGTCGCGCTGTTCGGGATCGTGATGGAGCGCGTGCTCGTGCGGCCGCTGCGTAAGCTTCCCCCGCTTGCGGTGCTCATGATGACACTCGCGGTGGGCCTGATGGTCGAACAGATCCTGCTGCTCATTTTTGGCTCGGAAGCGCGCAACGTTCCCTCGCTGATCGAGAGCAGCTTCAACTTCGGCGGCGTGCTTTTGAGTGGCCAGCGGCTGCTCGCCTTCTTCTGCTCGGTCGCCATCCTCGGCGGATTGTGGCTGTTCATGCAGCACACGCGGCTCGGTGCGGCAATCCTTGCCGTCTCGCAAGATCCTGAAGGCGCGCGCTACATGGGCATTCCGTCAGATCGCATTTTCTCGATCGTGATGGGCTTGTCCGCCGCGATCGCGGCGGCGGCCGGCGTGCTCGTTGCGCCGTTCCAGTCGGTCATTCCCGGAATGGGTCTGCTGCCGCTCGTGAAAGCTTTCGCGATCGTGATCGTCGGCGGCCTCGGCTCGATCCCCGGCAGCATCGTCGGGGCACTCCTGCTCGGCTATACGGAGACGATCGTCGCGTTCAAAGCCTCGATTGAATGGTCGCAAATCGTTTCTGTCGCGGCCGTTCTTATCGTCCTGATCGTTCGCCCCGCCGGATTCTTCGGCAAGCGCGCGGCATTCTAGAGGGCGCTTGAATGCCAGCCTGGGGCAGCCTCACCAAAACCGACGTGATCGGAGCGATCGTCGTGATCGCGTTGCTAAGCGTGGTGCCATTCGTCGGCAGTCGCTACATCGTCGGCATCATGACGATCGCGCTCTGCTACGCGATCTGGGCGACGAGCTGGGATTTTATGTCGGGTCTGACGGGCCGCGAGAATTTCGGCCATGCGCTGTTTATTGGTACGGGCGCCTACACCGCGGGCTTTCTCAACGTCAGCTTCGGATTGAGCCCGTGGTGGGGCTTTCCCGCCGCGGCGATCGTCGCGGTGCTGTTCAGCCTTGTCATCGGCATTCCGACACTGCGACTGCGCGGCCCCTATTTCGCGCTCGCCATGCTTTCGGGCGCGGTGGTGATGCAGAAACTATCGATCATCTTTTCCGACACGACCGGCGGCCAGGACGGATTGAACGGCCTCTCGCCGATGCTGCGCTCGCAGGTGTCGGCCTACTATTTCACGCTTGCGGCATTAATCGCGACGGTGATCGTCCTAAAGTTCATCGCGCTGTCGCCCTGGGGCACGATCCTGCGCGCCATCCGCGGCGATGAAGCGACCTGCCAGGCCGCCGGTATCAACGTCAACTTCTACAAAATTTCGGCACTGATGATCAGCGCCGCTTTTGCCGGCTTTGGCGGCGCGCTTTATGCGAATTACCAGCTGCAAGTCGGCCCCGATCTGTTCGACGTCGCGCTGTCGATCAATATCATCATCATGGTCTATGTCGGCGGCATGGGCTCGATCTACGGGGCCGTCGGCGGCGCGCTTCTCCTCATCGGGTTGACCGAAGGTCTTCGTAGTTTCAGCGAATATCGGCTGTGGGTCTATACGCTTATTCTGATCCTCATTCTGTTCTTCATCCCGAACGGTGTGATCGCGCCGGCTTGGGTGCGCGTGCGCGATTGGATCAGAGGCCGAAGCGCCATCTTCACGCGGCGCGCCAGCGCATGAGCGCGCTGCTCGAAGTCGAAGGACTGACCAAGCGCTTCGGCGGCCTGACCGCGGTCAAAAACGTCTCGTTCGCGCTGCAGGCCGGCGAGATCACCGGCATTCTTGGACCGAATGGCGCCGGCAAGACCACATTGTTCAATCTGCTCACCGGCTTCATCCGGCCGGACCGCGGCACGATCGCTTTCGATGGTGTGCCGCTCGTCGGGTTCGCGCCGCATCGTATCGTCAATCGCGGCCTCGCGCGCACGTTTCAGCTGACGCGGCCCTTTATCGGCATGACGGTTGTCGAGAACGTCGTCGTCGGCTGCCTTGCGCCGCGCGTCCGCAGCGAAGGTCATACCGAGGTGCGCGCCCGCGAGATGCTCGATCGCGTGGGACTGGGCAGCAAAGCCGATCTCATTGTCGACGCGCTCTCCTATGGCGACTTGCGCCGCCTCGAAATCGCCCGGGAGCTCGTCACGCGCCCGAAACTGCTGCTGCTCGACGAGCCCTTCGCAGGCCTTGGCACGAGCGAGATCGAGCCGCTCGCCGCGCTGATCCGTGAGCTGCATCGAAGCGAGGGTCTGACGATCCTCATTATCGAGCATCGGCTGCGCGAGTTCATGCAACTCGTGCGGCGCGTCATCGCGATGGATTTCGGCGAGATCATTGCGACCGGCACACCCGGCGAGATCGTGCGCCATGGACGCGTCGTTGAAGCCTATATCGGCCGCGGCGGCGACGATCTCGAAGCGCGGCTCGGTATTGTCACGGAGAGCGTCCGTGGCACTGCTTGAAGTGTCGCGCCTCACCGTTCACTACGGTAAGGCGCTCGCGCTCGAGGGACTCGACCTCGAAGTGCGCGAGGGCGAGCTCGTTGCCGTGCTCGGCTCCAACGGCGCCGGCAAGACGACGCTGTTGAAAGCGATCTCGCGCGCTCTGCCGAGCCGCGGTGATCTGCGATTTGATGGCACCGATATCGGCGAATTGCCGATGCATCAGGTTGTGGCGCGCGGCATATGTCATTGTCCGGAAGGAAGGCGTTTGTTTCCGGAACTGACCGTGCTCAAGAATCTGCAGCTCGGCGCCTATTTGCGCGACGACCGCACAGAGATTGCCGCCGATTTGGAGCGTGTATACGCCCTGTTCGGCGTATTGCGCGAACGCGCCCGCCAGCAGGCGAGCACGCTGTCCGGCGGCGAGCAGCAGATGGTCGCGATCGGCCGCGCCTTGATGGGCCGGCCGCGCCTGCTTCTCCTCGACGAGCCCTCGGTCGGCATCGCGCATCGGCTCAAAATGCAGATTTTCGATTCGATCCGCGCCATCCAGCAATCGGGTACCGCGGTGCTGCTGGTCGAGCAGGATGCGCGCTCCGCGCTCGGCATTGCCGACCGCGTTTACGTCATGGAGCACGGCCACATCGTGCGCGCCGGCACGAGTGTTGAGATCGCTGCCGACGATTCCGTCCGGCAGGCTTATCTCGGCGTCTAACTCAGCCGTTTTGCCGGGTTGGTCAACGCCAGAAGGCAGGCGCCGGCGGTAAATCCCGCGATTGCCAGGAAAGCGGCGCGGAACGCCTGCGCAATGTCGGCTTGCATCATCTCGCGCTGATCGACCGCCAACTTATCCAAGGCCGAAGCGCCCTGCTCTATCATCCTGATGAAAACCTCGGCGCCGTGCGGGTCGATAACTTCAAGCGTCACGAATAGGATCATGCCAATTATGGCGGTTCCGAACGACGCGCCGACAGAACGCGACAATTGCACCGACGCAGCGGCGGCGCCGAGCCTTTCACGCCCCGCAGCGTTCTGCACGGTGACCTGAACGACGCCCATGACGCTTCCCATGAACAAGGCCGTGCATCCCCACAGTGCGGTGAGTTGCGACGCGCTCATCCGCGCCGCAAACGCCGCTTGCACGAGAAGCAGAAACGTCACCACGGCAAGCCCGATCGTCGAGACGATCATCGTGCGGCCGGTGCGGCTGACGATCTGGCCCGTTATCATCGAGCCGAAACCGATGCCAGCCGTGAGCGGCAGCAAAAGCAGCCCGGTCTCAGTCGCCGACGTTCCGTGCACGACGCGGAGATAGATCGGCAGAAACGTGATCAGCGACACGAGCGCCGCACCATGCAGCGCCGCCATCGCGTCGCTGTGCCAAATCTCCGGTTTTTTCAGCAGCCCGACGGGAAACAGCGGATTGGCCGTGCGGCTTTCATGCCGGACCAGGAGCAGCAGCGAGCCGATTCCGGCCGCCGCGGCGATCGCCGAAACGGCAATCGCACTGCGGTCGAAGGCCTGCAGGCGCTCCAACCCGATGAGCAGCGGAACCGCGAAGCAGACGAACAGCATAAGTCCGATCGCATCGAATCGCGGTCGCTCGCCGATGCCCTTCTTCGACGGCAGGCGCCGGGCGAGCACGATCGCGATCAGGCCAAGCGGCACGTTGACGAAGAAGACCGAGCGCCAGCCGAAGGCTTGCGTGAGGAGCCCGCCCGCGACGGGGCCGAACGTGCTCGAGCAGACGACGACGGCAGCGAGATAGCCTTGATAGCGCGCCCGCTCGCGCGGCGGCACGGTCTCGCCGATCAGCGCCTGCGACAGCGTCATTAGCCCCCCGCCGCCGAGCCCCTGCGCGACGCGCGCGAGAACCAGGGCGAGCATCGATTGCGCCGCCGCACAGAGGCACGACGCCGCGATGAAGACCGTGAGGGCGACGAACATCACCTTCCGGCGGCCGTAGAGGTCGCCGTAATAGCCGTAGACCGGCGCCGCGACCGTTCCCGCAATCAGGTAAGCGATGACGATCCAGGAGATGCGCTCGACATCGCCGAGCGACGCCGCGATGCTCGGCAGCGCGGTGGCGACGATCGTCTGGTCGACGACCGCCAGGAACATCGGCAGCATGATCGAGGGGAAGACCGCGAAGAACAGGCTGCGCGGTGATGGTGGTGGCTCTACTTGCGGGGCTTTGCTTTCCTGCTGCGGCGCCCGAGCACCGTCATTCAGCATGCCAGCAAGACGGGAAGGTTTGCCTCCGCGAGGATGTGCCGCGTCTGTCCGCCGAAAATCATCTGCCGCAGACGACTCTGCGTGTAAGCGCCCTTGACGAGGAAGTCGGCGCCGAGCGATCCCGCAGTTGAGAGTATGACTTCGCCCGCGCTGCGGTGCCGGTCGGTTACATGCTTGTGTTCGACGGAAAGTCCCCCCGTGGTGAGCGACTGCGCGAGTTGCGCGCCGGAGGGTCCCGGCACCATGCCACCTTCGACGCTGAGCACCGTGATCCGCTGCGCCTTCTTGAGAAGCGGCATCGCCAACGCGACGGTCCGCGCGGTCTCGGTCGATCCATTCCAGGCGATCACAACGTTATCGCCCAGCGTTTGTCCGATACGCTGCGGCACGACGAGCACTGGCCGCCCGCTTTCGAAGAGTGCGGCTTCGAACGTCGCCATGCGCGGCGCGTTCGGCGCGGACCCCGGACGTCCGAGCACGATGATATCAAAGACGCGGCCGTAACTCCCGAGGCTGAGGTCGCCGACCAACTTTTGCGCCGACCAGGCGAAGGCGCCGGTGCGCGGCGCGGCGGTGCGCGGCAGATGCGCGCTCATGAATGTCTCGAACTGCTCGCGTGCCTGCTCGGCTAGATCGCGCCACATTGTTTCGTCGGGCATCGGCCCGCCCATGGGAATTTCGAACCCCGCGAGCCCGGAAAGATCGGGTCCGATCGCAAGCCCCTCGACATAGGAGTCGAATCGCCGCGCCAGCATCAGCGCGGCCTGGAATACCGCGTCGGTATGGGCGTGATCGGCAACAGGAACGAGGATGCTCCTCATGCCCGGCTCCCCTTCTTCTTGGCGCGGCGCTTCCCGGCACCGTTCTGCCAAGGTATCAGAGCATCCGAGCCGGCCGAATGCAATAATAGGTGCTTGCGCGCGTGTGGCGCACAATTAAGCTCAGCCGCCCTCAGAACGGAGCCGAAGTTCAATGAGAAATGTATCGCATCTGGCGATCGCCGCCCTCACTCTGTCCGTTTCTCTTGCCGGAAGCGCCTATGCGGCCGACCCGGTCAAGGTCGGTGTGACGGTGACGCAATCCCCGCCCGGCTCCGTGGTGCAGGGCACGCAAGTCAAGGACGGCCTCGAAGTCGCCGCCAAAATGCTCAATGACCAGGGCGGCGTGCTCGGCCGGCCGATCGAGCTCGTCGTCGAGGACACGCAGGGGCTGCCGGAGAAGGCCCGCGCCGCCGTCGAGAAGCTGATCACCCGCGACAAGGTCGTCGCCATCGTCGGCGAGCACCAATCCTCGAACGTCCTCGCCGGGATGGAGGTCGCGCACCGCTACCACGTCCCCTACATCAACACGAACGGCTGGGCCGACGCCATTCGCGAGAAGGGCTATCCGGAAGTTTTCAACCCGAACAACTACAATCGTCGCGTCGCCATGGCCGCCGCCGATAGCATCAAGAAGCTCGGTGCAAAGAAGGTCGTCGCCTTCGCGGAGAATACCGATTACGGCATCGGGCTTGCCAAAGGCATCGCCGAGCAGCTGAAGGCGGTGGCGCCTGATATCTCCTACCGATTCGACACGCTCGACCGCGCGGCAAAGGATTACTTGCCGGCGATTCTGCCGCTGCGCTCCGATCCGCCGGATGTCGTCGTCGACATCATGTTGCCGCCGGCCGCCTACATCATGATGAACCAGGTTTATGAGCAGGGCGTCGCGCCGGCGACAAAGACCTGGCTTTATGATGCCTCCGGTCTCGCCGACTACCCCGACTTCTGGCAGAATGTTAAAGAGGCCGGCAAGGATATGCTCGTCTTCGGCCTTTATCATCCGAAGATGAAGGCGCCGGAACTCGCGAAGACGATCGGCGATGCCTACACCAAGAAGACGGGCGCGCAGCCGAGCCGGCTGCTCTACCAAGCGGCGGATTCCCTGCTCGTCGTTGCCGATGCGATCAAGCGCGCCAACTCGACCGAGCCTGATCCACTCGTGAAAGCGCTGGAGGCGACGAAGTATACCGGCACGCGCGGCGAGATCACGTTTTCGACGGAGTCCGGCTACAAGTATCACCAGTGGCTGGATATTCCGTATGTCACGTTCCAGATCACGGAGATCGGACAGAAAGTGGCCGACGCCCCACTTGTCGAACAGGCGGGACAGCCGCTCGATCCATCGAAGCTCGCGCGGCCCTGATACGCGCTGAAACGTGCTGACCGGCGCGCTCGCGGCCGATCTCGCCGTCAACGGGCTCGTCACGGGCCTGTTCTACGCCTTGATGGCGGTCGGCCTCGCGCTGATCTTCGGCGTGCTGCGGATCGTCAACTTCGCACACGGCGAATTCTACATGGTCGGGGCTTATGCCTACACGATTGTCGCGGCACGCCTCGGCGTGCCGCTCGCGGTCGCATTGCCGACGGCGTTCCTGTTCGGCGCGGCGCTCGGCTGGATCGTCGAGCGCACGCTGATGCGGCCGCTTTACGCAAATATCGCCACGTGGGGATTGATGCGCGACGAATACGCCGTGATCGTCACGTTCGGGCTGTCGCTGCTTCTCGTCAATCTCGTCGATAAGGCGATCGGTCCCTATGCGTTTCGTGCACCGGCGCTGGTTAGTGCGAGCCGGATCGTCGTCGGCCCGGCGCTGATGAGCGGACAGAAGGTTGCCGCCGCCGGGGTGACACTTGTCACGTTGGCGTTCATCGCGCTGTTCCTGCGCTTTTCCTATTGGGGCCGTGCCGTGCGCGCTGTGTCGCAGAACCGGCTCGGAGCGTCGCTTGCGGGAATTGATGCGACTGCTGTGTCGTCGCTCGTGTTTGCGCTTGCCGGAGGCCTCGCGGCGCTCGCCGGCGCGCTGCTCTCCCCGATCATCAATGCGTCGCCGGATGTCGGCGCGTTTCCGGCGATCAAATCCTACGTGATTGTGGTTCTCGGCGGCATGGGGTCGATCCTGGGCGCCTTTATCGCCAGTCTTTTGCTGGGCCTTGTCGAAAGCTTCGGCGCGGTGCTCGTGTCCTATCAGTACCGCGACACGTTCGGCCTCGTTCTTCTGATCCTGTTCCTGCTGTTCCGGCCGCAAGGCCTGTTCGGCGAACGCGGACGCGAGGTCTGATGAGCGGTGACATCAGGCTCAGGCGCGAATTCATCGCGACGGCACTGTTGCTCGTGATGTTGGCCTTGCTGCCGCTTGTCCAGCGCGATGTCTATTGGCTCGGCGTGCTCGTCGTCTCCGCCTATTTCGCGATCCTCGCCTCGTCCTGGAACCTGCTCGCCGGCTTTACCGGGCAGTTTTCGCTCGCCCCCGCCGCCTTCGCCATGATCGGCGCTTATGGCGCGGCACTCTCGGCGACTTATTACAGCGTGCCGCCGATTCTCGGCCTCATCATCGGCACCGGCGCGGCCGGGCTCATCGGTCTCGTGCTCGGCCGCATCGTCATGCGTCTCAAAGGGCCCTATCTCGCGCTGACGACATTGAGCTTCGCGGAAATTGCGCGGCTTGTTGCTTCCAACTCGATCAATATCACCCGCGGCGATCTCGGCCTGCCGATCGAAGGCTGGTTCAACGATCGCGTGCTCTGGTTCTACGTTTTTCTTGGCGCGCTCGCCTTCGTCATCTGCGGACTCTATCTGCTTCTGCGCTCGAAGGCCGGACTGTTCCTCGAGGCGATCCGGGATGACGAGATCGCCGCCGCACGATCCGGCGTGCGCATCGTCTTCTGGAAAACGGCGGCTTTTGCCATCTCGTCCGCCGCCGCCGGATTTGCCGGCGCGCTCTACGCCTACTTCGCCTCGCTGGTGACGCCGGAGCTTGGTCTCGTGCAGCAGACCGGACTTGTCGTGTCGATGACCGTCATCGGCGGCATGGGTTCGCTGATTGGGCCGGTCGTCGGCGCGTTTCTCGTCTATGTGACGTCGGAATGGTTGCGCGACGTCGGCGGCTGGCAATTGGTGATTTTTGCGGCCCTTGTGATCGTGTTTGCGCGGCTCTTCCGCACGGGATTGTGGGGTCTCGTCACGGCCGCACTGCAGCCGCGGCGGGGCAAACCCGCATGAGCTCATTGCTCTCCGTCGAAGGCGTGACAAAAAGGTTCGGCGGGCTCGTTGCCGTCGCCGATGTCAGCTTCGACATCGCGCCCGGCGAGCTTGTCGGCCTCATCGGCCCGAACGGATCGGGCAAGACGACGCTCCTCAATATTATGTCCGGTCATCTCTTCGCCGATCAGGGCACGATCCGGCTCGATGGCGAGCCCTGCACCGGATTTAAGCCGCAACGGCTTGCCCGACGCGGCTTGATGCGCATGTTCCAGCTGACGCGGATCTTTCCGCGCATGAACGTGCTCGACAATCTGCTCGTCGGCGGACGCGCGCTCGGACTGCACGTGGATGAAGCGCGCGAACGCGCCGACGCTCTTCTCGAAGAGCTGCAAATCGCGCATGTGCGCCATCTTGACGCCGGCCAGCTCTCTGGCGGGCAGATGAAGCTTCTGGAATTCGGCTGCTGCTTCATGCGAACCCCGCGCCTGGCGCTGCTCGACGAGCCTTTTGCGGCGATTCATCCGACGATGAAGGAAATTATGAGCACCTTCATTCGTGCACGCCATGCCGAAGGACAGACTTTCGTGCTCGTCAGCCACGACATGCCGGTCATTGTCGAGCTCTGCCCGCGCTCGATCTGCATGAATGCCGGCCGCGTTCTGTCCGACGGCAAAACCTCGGACGTGCTTGCCGCGCCCGCGGTGATCGAAGCCTATCTCGGCGGAGCCGCGGCGTGAGCGCGATCCTGCGCATGGAGAACGTCACCGCCGGCTATATTGGCGACATCGACGTCTTACGTGACGTCGATCTTTCCGTCGACGCCGGCACGATCACCGGCCTGATCGGCCTCAATGGCGCCGGCAAGTCGACGATCATGAAGACGATCTGCGGTTTCCTCCGGCCGAAAGGCGGCGCGATCGTTTATGACGAAGAGGACATTACCGGTCTGCCGCCGCATCGCCTGCTCGAACGCGGCATTTTCTACATCCCGCAGGAATCGAGCCTCTTCCGGCATATGAGTGTCGCCGACAATCTGCGCCTGCCGCTCGAGACGCTCGCCCGGCGCGCCAAGGGCAATGGCAAATTCAGCATCGCCGACCGCCTTGCCGAGCTCCACCGGCACTTCCCGGCGCTTAGGGAAAAAATGTCTTCCCCCGCCGGCGACCTTTCCGGCGGCCAGCAGAAACTCGTCGAGTTTGCCAAGGCGTTGGCGATGAAGCCGCGGCTTTGCCTGATCGACGAGCCGTCGATCGGCCTCTCGCCCAAAATGGTGGAGGACGTATTCGGCCACATCCGGCTTTTTGCGAGCCTCGGGATCGCTATCCTTCTGGTTGACCATAATGTGCGGCGGGTTGTGGGAATGTCCTCGCGCATCTATGTTTTGAGCCTCGGTTCGATCACTGCCTCCGGCACGCCGGAGGATTTTGCCGGGGACCTTCACGAGCAGGTCAAGGGCTGGCTCGGCATCAACTTTTAAGCGGGCTCATGGCAAAACCCGAACATTTCAACGTGCTGATCGTCGGCGCAGGCCTCTCTGGAATCGGCGCCGGCTATCACCTGCAGACGGAGTGCCCGGGCAAGAGCTATGTGATTTTGGAAGGACGCGACGCCATCGGTGGAACCTGGGACTTGTTCCGTTATCCCGGCATTCGCTCTGATTCCGACATGTACACGCTCGGCTATAATTTCCGGCCCTGGCGCGAAGCCAAGGCGATCGCCGATGGACCTTCGATTCTGCAATATGTGCGCGACACGGCGCGGGAGAACGGTATCGACAAAAAGGTGCGTTTCCATCACCGCGTCATGCGCGCACAATGGTCGTCGGAGGAGGCGCGCTGGATTGTCGAGGCTGAGCGCAGTGACACCAACGAGCCTCTGCAATTTTCCTGCAATTTTCTGTTCATGTGCAGCGGCTATTACGATTACGCAAACGGCTATTTGCCGGAATTTCCAAATGCCGACGCCTTTGCCGGCAAGCTCATCCACCCGCAGCATTGGCCGGACAATCTCGATTACGAGGGCAAGCGCGTCGTAGTGATCGGCAGCGGCGCGACGGCGGTTACCTTGGCTCCTGCCATGGCCGAGAAAGCGGCGCATGTGACGATGCTGCAGCGTTCGCCGACTTACATTGTGTCGCGTCCGTCCGAAGATACGCTCGCCAACTCGTTGCGGCAGAAGCTTCCGGCGATGCTCGCTTATCAGATCACGCGTTGGAAGAACGTGCTGCTCGGCATGTGGTTTTTCCGGCTCGCACGCCGCAAGCCCGAAAAGGTGAAGGCCGGCATCATCGGGCTTATCCACAAGCAGCTCGGACCGGACTACGACGTCGCGACGCATTTCACGCCGCGCTACAATCCCTGGGACCAGCGACTCTGTCTCGTGCCGGACGGCGATCTCTTCCGCGAAATCAATGCCGGGCGCATGTCGATCGTCACCGATCACATCGAGCGCTTCACGCAAAGCGGCATCAAGCTGAAATCGGGTGAGGAACTCCAAGCCGACATCATCGTGACCGCGACCGGCCTGCAGATGAAGCTGTTCAGCGGACTCGAGGTGAGCGTCGACGGCACGCGCATCGATCTCGCCAAGACGATGAGCTACAAAGGCATGATGTTCAGCGGCGTGCCGAATTTCGCCGCCGCGTTTGGTTATACCAACGCGTCGTGGACGCTTAAGGCCGATCTCACCTGCGAGTATGTCTGCCGGCTTTTGCGCTACATGGACCGACGCGGCTATCGCCAGTGCATGCCGAAGCGCGATCCTTCGGTCGCGGAACTTCCGTGGCTCGATTTCACCTCAGGTTACGTGCAGCGCGCGCTCCATCAGCTGCCGCGGCAGGGCGCCAAGAAACCATGGCGGCTCTACCAGAACTACGCGCGCGATCTGATGGCGCTGCGCTTCGGCAGCGTCAAGGACGGCGCAATGCAGTTCTCAAAGTGAGGGAGACGGAGGCGCCCCCGAGGCCTCGCTATAGGAGCCGTCGCTCCAGCCGATCTTCTTGTGCGTGCCGTCGCAAAACGGCTTAGTGTTGGAGGCGCCGCAGCGGCATAGCCAAAACGGATTGCCAGGCGGCTCGATCACCTTGCCGGAATGGTCCTTGATGACGACCTCGCCGGTCACGCGGGTCGAGCCGTTCTTGCCGATCACCATCTCGACTGCGGCCATGATTGCCTCCTTGCCCTTTGCTCCGATATCTCTTGGCGGCAATCGTTAACGCCGGCAAGCGTTCCGGCCCGGCCGTGGCGGGCTGTTAAGCTATAATGGTGAAAGTCCTGGACGCGCGGCAACCGTTTTTCTAATGCCGGCTTTAGCCCTGGCCGCACGGTCAGCGTGCGCGTGAGTGAAGCCTCGAGTGGTCCCATGCGTTTCCTGGCGAAGACTTTGATTGTTGCGCTGAGTGCCGGCCTCGCGCTGGGCGTAACAGCATCCGCCCACGCGAACGGCTGGGCGCGCCACCACCATCACAGGCACGTGCATATGCGTGTCCATGCCTATGTGCCGGCGCCCTACCCCCACCCTTACGCCTATCGCTATGTGCCGGACTACGCCTATTATGTGCCGACGCGGGTGTTCCGCTGCTACCCGGGGCGGCAGATGGTGGAGGATCAGGTCGGTCTCGTCGTCGGCTACGTGCCGCTCGGGCCCTGCGGCTGAGAGCCCAGCGCGGCCGCGCAGCGATACTCGGCCTCTACGGACATTTTAACTAGGATACGCCGCGCGATTCGCCGGAACCTCGGCCGAGCTTGTCGCTTTCCGATGAGCGTTGGGCTTTGAAGGCGGCATGCGGTTTCTCGCGATCGGCGATACTTGTGACATGGCGTCGATGTATCTGCGCCTGACCGAGCAAGGTCATGAGGTGCGGATTTTCGTCTCCGAGGCCGAATGTCACGACGTTCTTCTGGGCATGGTGCCGCGAACGCCGGACTGGAGGCAGGAGTTCGATTGGATTCGCGCGGCCGGCGATGACGGCATCATCCTGTTCGAAAACGTCTCGCATAATCGCGGTGCGCTGCAGGAATCACTGCGCCGGGACGGTTACCACGTCGTCGGCGGCAGCGCCTATGGCGACCGGTTGGAGAACGAGCGCGCCTTTGCGCAGAAGACGCTATCGGACCTCGCATTTCCGATCTGCCGAATCCATGAATTCGACACGGCCGAAGGCGGACAGGACTTCATCTCGCAAAATCCCGGACGCTATGTCCTCAAATTCAACGGGCATGGCTTTGCCTCGGCCGACAATTATGTCGGCCGGATGGAAGACGGTCGCGACGTCAAGGCCGTTATCGCCGCGCGCTTCCGGCAGTTCGAGGGCGGCGACGCAACCTACGTCCTCATGCAGCATGTGAGCGGCGTCGAGATGGGCGTCGGCGCCTATTTCGACGGCGACAAATTCCTCACGCCCGCTTGCCTGGATTGGGAGCACAAACGGTTTTTCCCCGGCGATCTCGGCGAGCTCACCGGCGAGATGGGAACGGTCGTGACGTATACCGGAACGAGCGGCTTTTTCGATAAGACCTTGCGGCGGATGGAGCCGCTGCTGCGCGCCAACAATTATTGCGGCTATATCAACCTCAACACCATCGTGAACGAGGATGGTATCTGGCCGCTCGAATTCACCTGCCGTTTCGGCTGCCCGGGTTACGCCATTCTCGAACCGTTGCAGGAGACACCGTGGGCGGACCTCTTCAGGATGATGGTGACGCGCTCGGCAAGCAGGTTCAAGACGATACCGGGATATTGCGTCGGCGTCGTTCTCACCACCCGGCCGTTTCCCTATAATCGCAAGCGCGTCCCCTCCGAACCTGCGGGCCTGCCGATCCTGTTCGAAGGCAAGATTGCCGCGCGCGAGCGCCGTCATCTGCATTTCGCCGAAGTCGGCAAGCAGGAGGGCGAGCTTGTCACCGCCGGCATGCATGGTTGGACGATGATCGTCACCGGAATCGGCGACACCGTCGGCGCGGCGCGCGACAAGGCTTATGATCTCGCCGATCGCGTGGTCATTCCGAATGTGCGTTACCGCCGCGACATTGGCGTGAAGCTTGAAACGCAAGAGCTTGCACGGCTGCAGCAGCTTGGATTTTTTGGCGGTGCCCGATGACGATCCCGATCAAAGCCCATCGCAAGAAGCCGCACTCCTCTCCCCTCGGCCCGCTTACCGATTTGGAAGCGCACGTCTCCCCGTTCTGGTGGGACGAGATTTTCGACGAGCTCTATCTGCAGACGGATGGCGACGTCGTGGAGAATGCGGAACTGACCCGCCGCGAGATAGACCTTTTTCTGGAGCTGATGCCGCTTTCGAAGGAGGCGCACATTGTCGACGTTTGCTGTGGGCAAGGCCGGCACGCTCTGGAACTCGCGCGGCGGAGTTTCTCGAAGGTCGTCGGCGTCGATCGCAGCGCTTTTCTGCTTCGCAAGGCGCGACTTCGCGCTGAAGCCGCCGGTCTCGAAATTGAGTTCCACGAGGGCGACGCCCGCACTCTTCCGCTTGCGACCGAAAGCTCCGATGCCGCGCTCGTGCTCGGCAACAGTTTTGGTTATTTCGATGATTCAGACCAAGACGAAGCGATGCTGCGCGATATAAGTCGCGTCCTGCGGCACGGCGGAACGTTGCTCCTCGACATCAGCGATGGGCGCTATCTCAAAGGCCAATTCGAACCCCGCTCCTGGGAATGGATCACGCGGGACATGTTCACCTGTCGCGAGCGGGTCTTGTCGGCCGCCGGCGACCAGCTGATCACACGTGAGATGACGACGCATGTGGAGCGGGGCGTGATTGCCGACAGGTTTTACGCGGAACGGCTTTACGACGAGGATAACATGAGGGCCCTGCTCACATGCAGCGGCTTTGTCGTAAGCGGGGGGCCGGCGCAGTTCGCCTCAACATCGAGCCGCAATCAGGATCTCGGCATGATGGCGCAGCGCCTGATCTTCGTGGCGCAGAAGATGTGAAGTGGTGCGCCTCGCAGCATTCGAACCCGCGACCTCCGGGTTCGAAGCCAGCGGCGCAGATGGTTCATCGGCGATCATCGCGAAGCGTAGTGCGGGGAAAACCCTTGTATTTTCTTGCCCTCCCGCCCCACGCTCGTATCATGCCGTAACCTGGGGCAACATTGAAACTCCCGCTTCTCTGTTGCCCCCAAGTTCCCCCGGACCGCAGATGGCAAGGAAACGGCTAACAGATCGCGGCCTGAAAGCGCTTCGACCGGCAGACCCCGGGACCCGCTACGAGATCATGGACACGGACGCCCCTGGCTTGGAATCCGTGTCACGGATAAAGGGCGACGCACGTTCATCCTACTCACTCGGTATCCGGGGAGCGCCAATCCCACCAGGCGGGCACTTGGCGAGTACAACCGCATCAGCCTTGAACAAGCTCGTCGGAAGGCTCGTGAGTGGCAAGAGCTAATCCGGCGCGGTATCGATCCTAAGGACACGGAGAAGCGCGCAAGGGACTCGGAAACGGAGCGCCGAGAGAATTCTTTTGGCCGGGTCGCCGAAGATTTCATCCGAATGCACCTGGTCGGGCCCGACCCAACAACGCCGAACCAACGGACTGGCCTCGATACAGCTCACGAAATCCGGCTCGAATACGTTTCCCGGTTCGGTGACCGCCCCATCGACAGCATAACGGGGCGGGACATCGTGACCGTGATCGACGCGGCCAAGGCACGGGGCGCGCCGTACCGAGCACATAACCTGCTCGGTCATGCGCGCCGTCTGTTTAACTGGGCAATTGCTCGCCGCGTCTATGGCATCGACCGCTCGCCATGTGATCGGATGGTGCCGAGCCAGGTCATCGGCCCCAAGCGCCCTCGCGACCGCATTCTAACGGACGAAGAGCTGCGCGCCCTATGGAACGCCGCTCAGAAGATGGATTATCCGAATGGCCGGTTGGTCCAACTTCTTGTTCTTACAGGTCAGCGCCGCGGCGAGATCGCTGAAGCCCGATGGTCGGAGATTGACCTCCCTGCCCTACTCTGGCGCATCCCAGCATCGCAGATGAAGGCCGGTGCAGCGCACACCGTACCCCTCACCTCCGATGTAGTGCGCATTCTCGACGGCCTTCCAAGGTTCTGCGAGGGCGATTTCCTCTTCTCGACTACTTTCGGCCGCGTGCCGATCTCGGGCTTCAGCAAGGCAAAGGTGCGGCTGGACGCTTTAATTGCCGCGGAGCTGAAGCGCCCCATTGAGCCGTTCGTCGTCCACGACATCCGCCGCACCATGCGCACTGGCTTGTCGGCGCTGCCTATTCCCGATCTTGTCCGCGAGCTCGTCATCGCGCATTCAAAGCCAGGCCTGCATAAGGTTTACGATCAACACGCCTACCTCGATGAGAAGCGACAGGCGCTTGAGCTGTGCGCGAGGCTGCTCCGCGAGCTCGGTTTGGATGTCGCCGAGCCTGCTGACGCGCCGCGGCCGCCGCTTCGCGCGAATTCGAGGAGGGTGAAACAATGGCAGCCGCTAAACCGAGGGCGGCTAAGGCCGGCGGCGTAAATGCTGGCGCTGTTCGCGCGCGGGCTCGAACTGCAGAAAGCGGGGAAGGAAAATTTCCGCGAGCCCGGCGCCTTCGAGTGCGAGTATTTGCACCACGTTTCGAGCCCTTTGCACCGGCTGCTCGGCTTGATGCCGTGGGAAATTCCGGTTCTGGACGTGAAGCCGCATACGCGCCCTGAGAAGTTGCCCTGCGCGTATGCTGAAAGCTTTGAGAAAGTCCGGGCGATCCGCCTGGCACTCGAAAAGGCCGCCCGGCTTCAGAAACGCGGTGGCGCCCCGCCGCTACGTTCTGCGCCGCCAGGCCTGTCTGGTAGCCAACGGCGGGCAAAACGCGCTGTAGCGGCCCTGAAAGCGAAACTCGTCCCACCATGAGCCCGGCCGAGAAGCAGCGGCGATACGGCAGCGCCAACGTCGCCGGCTCGTCATGCTGCGAGTGCCGGTGGCGCACGACAAGTTTGTGTGCGCGCTGCTTGACAGCACCCGGCTGTCGCCGACTGACGCGCTCGATCGCGGCAAGCTCGAAGCGGCTGACGCGGATCTGCTTGGCGAATGGACGAGGATCTGGCGAATAACGGCTTTGGTATCTTCGGCAGCGGCTGCACCTCCCGTTCGTAGCTAAACGAGGTCTCGCCCGAGCGCAGGATCTTGCGCACCGCCGGGGAATGTTCTCTCTGGACCTGCAATTACAACAATGGCGTCGATGTTGGCTTCTCTAGAGGTCTCTCGCGTGCAGAAGTGCGATCACAGTTTTCTATGAGTCATGGCCTCTCCCCGTTTGGAGATCTTGCAGAAAAGCCAGGCTTCAAAGCTTTCGCGTACGCGGAGCCAAATGCGCTAAAGAGGGGACGATCTCACAGGATGCCGGAGGTGTTCGCGCCCACCATTCTCCTAATCTTGTTTAGAGCACCTGAGTTTGGCGGTCCGCCTCTCATGCCATTCTGCATGAGTTCGTTCCGGCGCAGGCGCGGGGATAGGAAGTGCTTGGGCGGCGCGGGCCTGACTGCCCTAAAGGCCAATTGTGCGCCTGGAGCGGCAAGAATGAAAATGGTGATCAGGGGTTTCCCGGGCTCGGGTCTTGCTTTGAGAGGCTGCAACGGCACAGTTTGAACGGGGCCGGTTCATAGGTTTTCCGTCTTCCTCCGTCACTGAAAACGCCCCAGGTAATTTGGTCGAATCGTTTTCCTTCAAATGATGGAGTTCCACATCCACTATGGCTCGCCCAGCAAGAGGCCCTGTGTATCGAACCTTAGTTCGGACCTATCGATGATCCAGTCGGCCAGGATTGGAATGCGAGGAACGAGGCGCCGATGATCCGTTTGCCAAATAATTGCCGCCCTACACGCCGAAGCATTCTCTCCGGACCTGCAATTACGATGGCGTCGCTGCTGGTTTCTAGAGGTCTCTCACGTGCAGAAGTCCGGCCACAATTTTCCACCAGCCATGGCCTCTCCGCTTTTGGAGACCTTGCAGAAAAACCCGGCTTCAAAGCTTTCGCCTATGTCCAGCCGAACGCCCCTAAAGGCGGGACGATCTCACAGGACGTCTACGGCACGTTCAATTCGCTCAATCCATATATTCTTAGGGGTGACCCCGCAAGCGGCATAGGCCTCATTTTCGATAGCCTAATGGCCCCGAGCTTCGACGAGCGTGATTCATTGTATGGTCTCATTGCCCAAAGTGTGTGCATGTCACCAGATAAGCGCGAGCTGTGTTTCGAACTCAGAAAGGAGGCTCGGTTTAACGACCACACGCCGCTCACTGCGCACGACGTGGTTTTTTCACTCAATATTCTCAAAGAAAAGGGCAACCCAACTATCAGTCAAGGTTTGCAGGGAATTCAGCTCATTCAGGCGAAGACCGATCATGAGGTCGTCGCGATTCTAGCCCCCGGGCTCAACCGCGAATTGCCGCTTACAATCGCAAGCCAACCCGTCTTCTCAGCTTCGTACTACGCAACGCATCCGTTTGATGAAACAACGCTCGATCCACCGCTCGGCTCAGGACCATATAGGGTCGGAGCGTTCGAACAAGGGCGTTACATCTCTTACGAACGTGTATCAGATTACTGGGCTGCCGACTTGCCTGTGAATGTGGGACAGAACAATTTCGACGTGGTACGGTACGAATATTTCCCAGATCGCCCGGTAGCCTTCGAAGCTTTCAAGGCCAGAGCGTATACACTTCATGAGGAGTTCACTGCCGCGACTTGGGTAAGGGGATATGACTTTCCCGCCGTTGAAGACGGACGCGTGGTTCGCGAGGAGATCCCCGATGCCAACATTTCAGGGATCCAGGGTTGGTTCTTCAACACTCGCCGTGAGGCCCTGAAGGACCCACGCATACGCGAAGCAATTGGTAATGCGTTCGACTTCGACTGGACGAATAAGAATTTGATGTAATGGGGCTTATCAACGAACTCAGTCCTACTTCGAAAATTCTGACCTGGCCGCGCGGGGCTTGCCGGATGGCGCTGTGCTTGCATTACTGGAGCGATTGCGGGGCAAAATCCCTGATGAGGTGTTCGGCGAGCCCTACATGTCTCCTAACTCCAACGGCTCGGGACAAGACCGATCGTTGTTACGCGGCGCGAGTGATCTTCTGTCCGCAGCGGGCTGCACGCGTGACGACAGCACGTTGATTGGTCCGCATGGCAGGCCCTTGACAATAGAGTTCCTTGACTTTTCCACGGCCTTCACCCGCGTTACTCAGCCTTTTATCAAAAACTTGCGTCTCCTCGGAATCGATGCCCAATTACGGATCGTTGATGCTGCTCAATATCGCAAGAGAGTTGAGGACTTTGATTTCGACATCACCACTCAGCGCCTTATAATGTCCTTCGCCCCCGGAGAAGAACTGCGCGCTTTATTCGGGTCCAAAGCCGCCGGAACAGTCGGCTCGCGCAATATCACCGGAATATCAGACTCAGCGATCGATTCCCTGATCTCCGAGGCTATCGCCGCGAGTAAGCGGGAGGAGGTCGTTGCGATATGCCGCAGCCTCGATCGGGTCCTGCGCGCGAAGCGCCTCTGGGTACCCCAGTGGTACAAAGCAAATCATTGGATCGCGCATTGGAATGTGTTTGGGCATCCGAGGCACACGCCGAAATACAACCCAGGCATCATCCGCACATGGTGGTCGACAACCAGCAAATAGAGGAATGAAGGTTCACCGAACTGAATGGCCTCCTTTCGAGCGGCTAGGCTAGCTATTCCTTCCGTCGGAAGCAACTACGTACCGGCATGAGTGGCGGGAACTATCCGCAGTCCGGCAAAATTGTCGGACGATGTCTGCCGTCCCGACGACCATCCGCCACAGTACGCGATCGTGCATGACGCAATGGGCGGTGCAGCGCCCCGAACAGCGAACGCTCAGTTCGCTCGCCAAAACTGTCATCAATACCGCACGTGCTATCGCAAGTCGCTGACGACGATCAGATAAGCGACATCAAGAGCGGACCGGCTTGCTCGGTAGGCGAGAGAACCAGTCCTGCTTTACGGCGACTTGGCAATGCCCTTGACGTCTGACATGCCCGTTATGTCCTGCTCCGGTCTCAGGTTCGCGATCACAAGGCGAAAACGCCATTCGCCTCCGCTACGAGTGATGACTTGGGCGAAATAGCCGGTAATCTGCTTGCCTTCATTTTCCCCTGTACCGGAAATGCCGTATTCACCCGTCGCCCACACAGCCTCGCCAGCCGAATGGGCATCGGTTACCTTGACGATCTCTTTCGTCCAACCAGCTCTGATACGCGCCGCAATAGCTCTTTGGATACCCTGCCGATCCCAGCCGTAGAGCACCGTGCCTCCGGGCGTAAAATAATATGCATTGTCCACGAAAAGGTTAGATATAGACGCAACGTCTCCCGTGTTGTAAGCCGCCTCAAATTTCTTGGCCATCACCTCGGCGATCTGCCAAGCCTCCTGGTCGGAAGCAGCCGACATTTGAGCATGAGCGGGACCGACCGCGGTTTGCGCTAGCACACCGGCCAAAAACACGAGGGGTATTCCGCTTTTTCGTAACGTACTCCCTCCGGGCACAGGGTGAATTGATGGTGCTATAACGTTCGATTTTGGTCCTGCGACAACCATAACCTCTCGATATGCGCTCCTGCGCATGCGTGGGCTGTTCGATGGAGGTTTACCGAGCACGGGAGCAGTATTGAGTTCAGCCATGACCAGCTCCGTTGAAAGCAAGCACCTGGTAAGCTGAGCGTGTCCGATGAACCTACGAATTTCGGGCTCATTGAACAAGATGAGTGTGTGAAACCTCACAAGGCGAGCCAAAACTCCTCCGGAGGAGCGGGGTTTCATGCCCCGTGGCTGTGCGCGGCGACCTCGTCCACAGAGCGGTTGTGTTTCGCCAGAGAACCCCGGCAAATCGGCTGCGGCGCAGCTCATCGACGGTGTGACGCGCCAGCCCATCGACGCCGGCGAGAAGGCACCCGGCACGGCCTCGTCTACTCTTCGGTTCCCAGGCGCCGCTCGGACAGAAAAGCAACGCGAGTACCGGGTCGGCAGCGCCGGGGAAAGTGACAACTCGAGCACCTGTAAGTGAAACCTGCAGTGCCGATAGCCACCGTCAGGCAATGAGACCGCGCGCGGCGGCGGCCTCGCCTCGCGCAGCCCGGAACGGACTGACCGCCAGGACCCGTCGCGCCCGCTCGAATAGCTGGAGCGCCTACTAGGTGCCAATCGGCGCGAAAGCGTGGACGTGCCGGAGAGCGCACCTCGACCGATGGCTTGGAGCTTATTGAGCTGCGGGTGTTTTCCATTGCGTCCGAATGGTCAATCAGGCTGCTCGTCTTCCGGCGAATGTTAAGCGGTGCTTGATCATCTAGCGGAGGTCGTGCTTCACCTTCCGCAACGCGGCCTTACAACCGGCGGCATCGTTGAGCTGATCACGGGTCCTCGCCAGCGACAGGTCATCCAATGCAAGTTGATATTTGCGACCCTCATTGAGGGCGGCTTCCGCCGCGGCGATCGATGCCGGGGTGGGCTGATGATCGAGCTGAGCCCCGGTGCTTTGCTTCGCCGTCTTGCCTCTTGCAGCTGCTGATTCGAGGCCAGCGTCGATTCGTGCCTGCATTCGGTCGATGGCGCGAGAGCAAGGGCCCGCACAGCTTGGTTCTACTTGAATCAGCAGCGCTATCCAAGAGAGGGTTAGGTGCGTTCGCATGATAGGCGGTACTCCTGCAAATGCGAAAAACGTTCGTTCCGACTTCCCCCTATAGTCGCAGTGCTATGGTCAACCACCGAGCATCATTCACCCCTCCTACATAAAGGGCTGCGTTTCTCTGCCCTCGCTGCTGCATCTCCTGGAGCCGTTGCTCCAGCTCTGCTCTCGAGTAGACATCATCCATAAGCACTTTTTTGATGACGTCGCCGTGCCGCAGCCCGGTTTGGCTTGCTGCAGTATTATCCGCCACCACAGTCACCACGGGCCCGGTCGTCTCACTCTTGAAGTGAAACCGGGCCTGAAGCTCATCCGTCAAGTCTGCTACCTCGAGAGACTTGCCACCTCCAGCGGACGTTGAGAATTGTCCTTAGGGGAACCCAAAAAACGAGCCGATAGACCCAAATACCAATCTAGACCCTGGTAAGAAGGGTCTGGGTTCCTGTTGGACCGGTCCGAAGTGCCCGATGCAAGTCCACATAAGCCCAGCGCGCGATGTTCCTAACGCACCCGGCAAAAAACGCTAACCAACTGAATTCAATCCACCGTGCTGGCTTTCCGGTTTTGAAGTCATAAGCCAGCACCCGCCCGTCCTGCGTGCCGCGAAACAGCACGATTGCACGCCGCGGCGGCAAAGCACGCCGAAGTCGAAGAGACATTGCAGAGGCTTGCGGCGCAATGGGAAAGGTTAGCGATGGAGCTTGATGCGACTGGCCAACAGGCGACTGGCCAGCAGGCTCAACAACCTCAGACCAAAAAGCGGTCATAACAGGCACATACACGCCTGGGGCGCTCGCCCGGTAAACGCGATGCCGTGGTGATGGCCTGGTCGGAAGGCAATGCCGCCTCAGGTGCTCAAACAGTCTGATCGCGCCGACACCGTTTCCTTCGCGGCCGAGTTTTCCCATCGTTTGGCAAGGTCAAGCCAAAACATCTTGCTGCTTCGATCTTCGGATTTCTGCGCCTTCGAACGGCAATCTTCCGCACGTCTGCGGAACTCTTTAGCCTTTGGGCTTGGCATGGCCGGTCCTCACTATTGCTAAACCTATAACGAAGACTCGCGTCCGAAGCCAACAATTCCCGAACTTCTCGCGTTACTTTGGCTCTTCACCCCGGCTCATTGCCATCTTGAACTCGACTCCGGCGACTTCGTCCATGCGACACCGAGATTCGCAATCTGAGCCGCAGCCGGTTTAAATGCTGGCCCTGTCGCGTTTCCCGCCCGATCCGGTCCCGTTCCAAGCCGCCCGGCTTCATCCTGCCTTGCCAGCCCGCGCTGGCCGAGAGGCCGCCGTCTGGCCCCGACTGGCTGCATGAGATCAAGTTCGATGGATACCGTGTGATCGCCCGCAAGGATAGCGAGCGGGTGCGCCTGTGGGCCCGCACCACGTCGGACTACAGCAACACGTTCACCCGCATTCGCCATGCCGTCGCGGCGCTGCCCGTCGATAGCGCAGTGCTCGACGGCGAGGCCATCGTTCTGCGCTCCGATACCACTTCCGATTTCGAGGCGCTTAGATCGCGCCAAGGGCAAGCAGAGGCGATCCTGGTCGCCTATGACATCATGGAGGCGGACGGCCAGGACGTGCGCGCCGAGCCTCTGCGAGAGCGCAGGAAGCGATTGGCGAAGCTGCTATCTCGGAGCAACAAGGCACTGCGTAACGGGATCCAACTCAGCGAGGCAATCACCGGAGACGGGGCCACCATCTTTCGTCATGCGTGCTGGATGGACCTCGAAGGCATCGTCTCAAAGCGGATCGGCTC
>Ga0163163_10000922_pt1 | contig 24926 bp, 20 predicted proteins | sample S65metaG_FD_119766 | JGI IMG/M metagenome (GOLD analysis project Ga0163163, IMG submission 119766) | Switchgrass rhizosphere microbial communities from Kellogg Biological Station, Michigan, USA - S6-5 metaG | ecosystem: Host-associated > Plants > Roots > Rhizosphere > Soil | place: USA...
CTCACATTGAATCGAGACCCGTTTGGAAACCCATGCATTTGCAGCCGCTGTATGCTTCCGCTCACTGCTACGGCGGGCACATCGCCGAAGATTTATTCCGCCGCGGCATTTGTCTTCCCAGTTCGAGCAATCTGACCAACGAGGAACAGAATCGCGTGATCCGGGAAGTCCGCTGCGCTACGGCTCGGGAAATCGTTCCCGGCATTAAGATCGCGGTCGGTGCGGATTGATCGCGCTATGACGGCCGTTTCCTTCGCGCGCCGGATGCCGGCCCATAATCCTCTGCTGTCGCGTTTGCTAACAGGCACGTTCTGGAACGGAGTCTCGTTGGCGCTCAATCAGGCCGGGGCGTTCATGGGCAGCGTCGTAGTGGCGCGGTTGCTTGGCCCGATCGCCTTCGGTCAATACGCGATTGTGCTCACGACGCTGCTGTCGGTAGCGGTGCTGGCGCAGACCGGACTGGCGTTTGCGGCCACCAAATACATCGCGGAATTCCGCACGGTGGACTCAGCGCGGACCGGCCGCATCGTGGGATTGTGCGCAATCTTCGGCCCGGCGGTCGCGGTGGTCTTCGCCTTGAGCATGGCTATCGCCGCGCCGTGGGTCGCGAGGCCCGTACTGGGATCACAGGGTCTGGCGGCTCCCTTGGCCATTGGCGCCGTGTTCGTCATTTTTTACGCAGCCAATAGCTATCAGATTGGGGCGCTCACCGGTCTCGAGCGGTATCGCGCGCTGGCTGCTCCCGCCGCAGTTTGCACGCTATTGACGGTTATCTTCGTCGGCCTAGGGGCAAAGTACGGCGGCGTTACAGGAGCTATCGCGGGACTCTCATTCGCCACCGGAATCCGTTGGTATCTTCACCAGCGCACGCTCAAAACAGAATTCCGTAAGGCCGGCATCGCCGTATCCACCCAGGGCATCTGGCAGGAGCTGCCGCTTTTGTACAGCTTTGCGATCCCTGCGGCGCTCTCGGGATACCTGATGATCCCCGCGTTGTGGCTCACCAACGCCTGGTTGGTGCGGCAGCCGGACGGATACGCGCACCTGGCACAGTACATGGCGGCGCAGACGCTTCGCTTGATGGTGATGTTCGTACCGCTATTAATGAATTCCGTGGGATTGTCAGTCTTGAACAATGTCCGCCGGGGAAACGCTGCGGTATCCTATGCCTCTGTGCATCGTATGAATCGGATCGCACTGACTGGCAGCACCGCCGTCGCCGCCTGGCTGGTGGCTGCCTGCGGTCATTATATTCTGCGCATTTTTGGAAGGGGCTTTGCGAGCAGCGGAAATTCCGTGTTGTGGATTCTGCTGGCTGCGGCGGTGGTGGAAAGTGCATCGCTCGGTTACTTCCAGACGATTCAGGCGGCGGGACGAATGTGGCTTGCGCTGTTTACCATTGCGATTCCCTGGCAGGCGACGTTTGTCGCGTCGGCATTCTTTTTGGTCCCGCGTTTCGGGGCCGCAGGCTTAGCAGGGGCCTATCTCGCCGGCATGAGCGTAGCGCTGGTGGCGACCGCGATCACGGCCGGATTGACCGCGAAGGATTCGAGGAGAAAAAACAATATGTCCATTTTTAAGATACTGGCCGAAGTTCCGCGTCTTGCGCGATGGCTGCACACGCAGTATTCGGTCCGCAAAGATCCAGTAGCTTACGCCCGCTCCCTGGGGGTCGTCATTGGAGAAGGCACTCGTCTTTACGGCGGCGATACCGGCACTTTCGGAACCGAGCCTTATCTGGTGACCATTGGGAAAAATTGTCACATCGCCAATGAGGTCCGTTTTATCACCCACGACGGCATGGCCATCGTTCTGCGGGCGCACCATCCCGATATCGATCTGCTGGCGCGCATCGAGGTAGGAAACAACGTGGCGATCGGGATGCGTGCGATCATCCTACCCAATGTGCGAATCGGCAGCAATTGCATTATCGGCTGCGCCTCGGTGGTGAACCGCGACGTTCCGGATAACACCATCGTGGCCGGGATTCCGGCACGGGTCATCGGCAGCCTGGAGGATTACGAACGGAAAGTGGTCGGGCAGTCGCTCCACACCGGAACTCTACACGGCCGCGAAAAGGAACAGCGCATCCGGGAAATCTTTGCCGTGGGGCGCGCCGGGAAAGGGCGTTGAGCGATGGCCACCGTTCCGATGACTTGGCCGGCCGTCAGGGGGGCCACCCTCGCGCAGCGCTTCACCATCGAACGCTATCTCTTGGCGCAGGCCGCGGCTACGGTGGTGGTGGCCGGAGCGGCCGCCTCTCTGGGGGCGGGCGTGATTCCCTCGGTCAACGCGGCGAGCGTAGTATTCACTTTGTGCATCGTATGGATGCTTTTCTCCTGGGCGCGAATCGTCCACACCATCGTGAGCCCCTATTGGATCTTCGTATTCGTGGCGGCGCTGTTCAATGGAGGGCACGCTTTGCTGCAGGTGTTTGGATTGAACCCCAGTGGCGTGCTGGAATCCCGCTTTTCGATCGCCACTACTTCAAGCACGATCATTTATGCCTGCCTGTCGATGATGCTGCTGCACTGCGGCGCGCTGTGGAGGATGATGCGGGAGCGCCGGCGGGTTCTAGAGGCGCCCTCCGAAGATCTGGAAAAAGGCGCGGTGTGGCTGGGCTTGTTGCTGGTTCTCATTTCAGCCCCACCGATGTATTTGCAACTCCGCGAAGACTTCGGCGACGTTCTGAACGCCGGCTATATGGGCCTCTATCAACGCGAGCTGCGAACCAACCTGGACGCCTGGCAGACCTTGCTGGGTCAATTCATGCTGCCGGGAGCCTTCCTTCTGGCCGCGGCATCCAAACGTTATCGCGGAATACAGAAACTGTCACTGGTACTGGCGCTGATTTACGCGCTGTCGTACTTGTTCATGGGATATCGCAGCGCGGCCGGCGCGGCGATTGCCGCCTTCGGCTGGATCTGGCACACCCGGGTCTCGAAATTGCCGCTCTATCCGAGCTTGGCGGTCGGCGCTCTGGTGGTGTTCGTGGTATTCCCCATGATCCGCCTGCATCGAACCACGACAGGCGAGGAACGGCTGAGCTGGAACAGTTTCCTAAGTACGCTCGACAACTATGACAATCCCGCGTCGGCCAGCTTGAGTGAAATGGGAGGCACGATGTCGACCCTTGCCTACACCATGGACTTGGTGCCCAATGACCGGGAGTACGAATATGGCAAAAGCTATTTCTTCGCCGCGCTTACGATTGTGCCCAATATTTTCGGGACGGCGCGGCATCCCTCCGTCGAACGCGGCACGGCGTCGGAGTGGCTGGTGCGAACGGTAAGCTACAACACGGCCTCCCAGGGCGGTGGCTTGGGTTATTCGTTCCTGGCGGAGGCGTACTTGAACTTCGGATGGGCAGGGCCTCCCCTGGTCATGATCCTGCTAGGGTTCGGTTTCGCCGCGGCGGAATGTTTCGCGGCCCGCCGCGGTTCGCCGGCCGCGACCTCGCTCACGGGCGTCATCTTATTTTTTGGGCTGATCTACACTCGCTCCGAATCGACCGATATCGTACGCTCCATCGTGTGGTGCGGATTCATGCCTCTGGCGGTGCTGGCGTTGTTCGTGGCGCAGAAACAATTGTGGCGGCGGACATCCGTGACGTTGCGCCGGCGCGCTCCAGAACGACCCGTGGCTTGACGAGTATGCACATTTTCGAGCTAATCCCGGACGCGCTGAAGGATTACATCCGAATACTGCTCGCCCGGCGCAAGTATCCGGGCCGCAACATAGGGACTCCCTATATTTCTCCGGACGTGGTGCTGGGCGACGGCTGCTCGCTCTCGCGATTCGTCGAACTCGGCCCCGGCGTGACCATCGGCGATTGGACCTATATAAACTCGGGAACCATCATCGCATCGGGGCACATCGGGCGCTTCTGCTCGATCGGCTCCTACTCTCAGATTGGGATGGCCGACCACCCCATTGAATTTCTCTCGACCTCGCCGCTGCTGTATGGCCCGCGCAATGTGTTCGGCGACGGTTCCCATTGGGAGCACTACGGGGAGTCTTCGCAAGTTGGCTCGGATGTCTGGATCGGCGCGAACGTTTTCATTCGCCAGGGCGTGACGGTGGGTCATGGAGCGGTGATCGGCGCGGGTTCGGTGGTGGTGAAGGACCTTCCGCCTTACGCCATCGTGGCGGGCGTGCCGGCGCGGGTACTCCGCTATCGCTTTTCTCCCGCCAAGGTCGAACGTTTGCTGGAGCAGCGCTGGTGGGATTTGCCGGTGTCCGCGCTGCGGGCCTTCCGCAAGGACTTCGTAGAGTCACCAGAACCCGCGCCGCTCGAGGCCACCCATGCCTAGGCCCATTCGCGTTCTGCACATTGTGGGAGCTATGAATCAGGGGGGCGTCGAGAGCTGGTTGATGGCGCTGCTGCGGCACGCCGATCGCCGCGAGATCGCCATGGACTTCCTGGTGCATACGGCCGAAGCCGCCGCTTACGATTCCGAGATCACCACTCTCGGCGCAGCGATCATTCCCTGCCCCTCGGTGCATCGCCTCGCCTATTTCCGCGAATTCGACGCCGCTCTCGGCCGCCACGAACCTTATGACGTCCTGCATAGTCACGTTCATTGGTTCAGCGGCTTGACCACGACACTGGCTCGCCGGCGCGGGGTCCGGGTGCGCATCGCTCACAGCCACTCGAACTCGAGCTCGCACGAAAGTGGTGCCGGGCCGCTCCGCGCCGCGTATCGGAATTTGATGCGTCGCGGTATGTTTTCCTCAGCGACGCATCTTCTGGCCGCCAGCCGTCCCGCCGCCTGCGCGCTCTTCGGAGACGGCTGGAGCGAATCTTCGCGTGCCCGGGTAATTTATTGCGGCGTGGATTTCACACCCTTCTCGGCCGCGGATGCCGCCGCGAATCGCGAGTCCGTACGCCAGGAGTTCGGCATCGGTCCCAGCGAGATCGTAATGGGACACGTGGGCAACTTTCATGCGCCCAAAAATCACGCATTCCTTGCGGCCATTGCCGCTTGCGCCACTCGCCGTCAGCCCGGTATTCGCGTCCTTTGCGCCGGCGGCGGGCCGCTCCGCGAACCGGTGCAGGCCCAATTCGAACAAGCCGGCGTTCACGCCATTTTCGCGGGACCACGCGCCGACATTCCTCGTCTGCTACGCGCCATAGACGTATTTGTTTTTCCGTCGCTCTATGAAGGTTTGCCTTTGGCGGTGGTGGAAGCGCAGGCGGCCGGGCTTCCTTGCGTGGTGTCCACTGAGGTCACGCGAGAAGTGGAGGCTGTCCCCGGCTTAATCCGCTGGCTTCCCTTGTGGGCCGGCGCCAGCATCTGGGCGGACACGGTTCTCCAAGCCGCCCGTCAGCCGGTTCAAGCGGCGAGCGGACTAGCTGCCATGCGCCGCAGCGCATTCAGCGTGGAGACATCCTTCGACAACATGCAGGCCATCTATCGCGCGTAGCTTTTCCACCATGCGGCTCTCCCTCATTACCGAACAGCGCTTCGATCGGACGCCGGATGGCGCGGTGTGGACCTCCACCTCAAACGCCTACCCTTTCTGGGCGCGCTATCTGTCGGTATTCGACCACGTGAATGTGGCCGCCCGCGTCCGCGACGTGGCGCGCGCTAGCGAATCTTGGATTCGCGCCGACGGAGCCGGTGTAAGTTTCTCGGCGGTGCCTTACTATATCGGGCCGTATCAGTTTGCGCGGCGCTGGCTCGCGATCCGGCGCGCTCTGCGTGATGCGATTCGAGCCGACGATGCGGTGCTGATGCGGGTCCCGTCATTTTTGGCGAATTGCATTGAGCCGAGTCTGCGCCGGCGGCGCCATCCCTATGGCCTGGAGGTGGTGGGCGATCCCTACGACGGCTTGGCTCCGGGGGGTATCCGGCACCTGTTGCGGCCGCTGCTGCGCCTCAGTCTTCCGCACCAGTTGCGCCGCCAATGCGACCGCGCCGCCGGAGTTGCCTATGTCACCGAGCGGGCCTTGCAGCAGCGCTATCCCACTCGCGGCCTGACCGCCGGTATTTCAGACGCGATCATTCCCGCCGCGACCATCCGCGACGCCCACCGAGTCTTCACCACGCATTATTCCAGCCTTTCGCTGACGCCGAATCCGCTCTCGGTACCGCGCAGCGTTTCGCCGCGCGATGCCGTGCGCTTGCTGTGCGTGGGCAGCCTGGAGCAGTTCTATAAAGGACACGACATTCTGCTGCGCGCCGTCACCAAGTGCGTAGCGGCCGGCGTCGATCTGCGCCTCACCCTGGTGGGCGACGGACGCATTCGTCCGCGGATCGAGGGACTGGCCAGCCGGCTCGGCATCCGCGGTCGCTGCGAGTTCCTCGGCCATTTGGCTTCAAGAGAGGCGGTTTCCGCGGAACTCGACAAAGCCGACTTGTTTGTTCTCCCTTCGCGCACCGAGGGACTACCGCGCGCCTTGATTGAGGCCATGGCCCGAGGGCTACCCTGCATCTCAACCAACGTCGGCGGCATTCCGGAGCTGCTGCCTGGCGAAGATTTGGTAGCCCCAGGCAATGTGGCGGCACTCGCCGCCAAAATCCGTGAAGTGGCGTGTTCGGCGGAGCGCCGCCACCAAATGTCGCAGCACAACATCATGGTTGCCCGCCGTTATGCGGAAGATCTTCTGCAGCCGCGGCGCGCGCAGTTCTTCCGGCACATCCGGGCCGTGACCAGTAGTAACTACATCCCCTCGCCATCAGGAGAGTCTGCATGAATTTTCAAGACAAAGCCGGCATGGAGCACTGGGATGATACCTGGGGTCAAGCTCCGCGAATGCGGTTGCCTCGGGCTTATACTTCCAGCATTCGCGACAAAATGAGCCTGCTGCGGAGTGCAGTCCGCCCCGGCATGAAGTACCTTGAGATCGGTTGCGCGCCGGGAAAAATGCTGTCGTGGGTGGCGGCGGTGCTAGCCGCCGAGGTCTCTGGAATCGATTATTCCGAGCCCGGCGTGCGCGTGGCCCGCAAGCTCTTTGGGGAACTCGGCCTGCGCGCCGATATCCGCAACGAAGATGTATTCGCCACCACTTTCGCGGACGCTTCCTTCGACGTGGTTCATAGCGGCGGCGTGATCGAGCATTTCGAGGACCCGGCTCCCTTGGTTCGCCTGCACGCGAGACTTCTCAAGCCGGGCGGTCTGGCCGTGATCACGGTGCCGAATCTGGCCGGCTGGTATGGACGCCTCGCTTCCCACGAGACGCTCGCGATTCACAACCTGAACATCATGACGCCGGAGGCGCTGCGCGCGCTGGTTCCGGAGGATCTGGCTGGGACGATCGAAGCATTCCGCTCCGGGCGCTTCACCCTGGCGATGGGTACGATCGACGCGAGATGGGGACGGTTCTCGCAATTCCTGCAAGTGGGGAGTGACCTAGCAGGGCTCGCGCAACCATTTCATATTGAGGCGCTGTGCCCCACCGTAGTTCTGAAGTTCCGGCGTAAGCACTAATGCGCGTACTCCACATCTCAAAGACCAGCGAGGGCGGCCGTTGGGCGGCGTTGCAAGTCGCCGAACTGGTGCGGGCCGGCGTCGAGGTGGATGTCGCGTTGCCTTCGCTCGACGGTGGTGCGATGGATTTGTGGAATACCAGCGGCGCGCGTCTGCATGCGGCCGATCTTAGTTTTCCGGCGACCCGTCCGTGGCTCGCGAGCACGGTGATTCGCCGGATGCGCAGGCTGGTGGATCGCGTGCAGCCGGATCTGATCCACTCACATTTTGTTTCGACCACGCTGACGTCGCGGGCCGCGCTGGGCCGCGATTCCACGCTGCCGCGGCTGTTTCAAGTGCCCGGTCCGCTGCATCTGGAACACTGGCTCTACCGCACGGGGGAGATTACATCGGCGGGGCCGGCCGACTACTGGATTGCCTCCAGCCGCTGCACTCGCTGCCTATATCTGCAGGCGGGGATTCCAGAGCAGCGCGTATTCTTGAGCTACTACCCAATCGAGCAGGATCGCGGAATCAAGGCGCGGCCCGGCTTGCGGGCGCGCCTGGGGATTCCGGACGACGCCCTGGTGGTCGGCAATATCAACATGTTTTACAAGCCCAAGCGGTATTTGGGGCAGCGCATCGGGCTTAAAGCGCATGAGGACGTTCTCGAAGCGTTGCACATCGTGACGTCCACGCGCGCGGATGTCTATGGCGTCCTGGCTGGGGGTCCCTGGGGCAATGCGAATCAGTATTTCGAGCGCCTGCGCAAGCGTGCCGCGAAACTCGCTCCCGGCCGGATTCTGCTTCCCGGACCACTTTCTCCCGGAGATGTCTCAACGGCCTGGAAGGAGTTCAATTGCGCGGTCCACGTACCGCTCTCTGAAAACTGCGGCGGCGTAGTCGAGCCATTGCTCGTTGGTATCCCGGTCATTGCCGGGAGGGTCGGGGGACTCCCAGAGGTAGTGATTGATGGAATCACCGGAGTCACCGTGCCGATTCGCAATCCGCGCACGCTGGCCGCGGCCATTTTCGAAGTCCTCGACCAGCCGGCGATTCACCGCGCGCGGGCGGCGCTCGGAAGCGAACTGGTATCCCGTATGTTTTCGGCGCGGCGCACCGCTGCCGAAATCAAGCATATCTACGAACATGTCCTGGGCCTTACGGCCGCGCGCCCGGCCGAATTCGATCCGGCAAACACATGGAGCCGTGAAATCAGTGCAACGGTGGCTTAAGCGCACCGTCGACGTGGTAGCTTCAGCGGCGCTGCTCGCGCTGCTGCTCCCGCTGCTGGCGGCGGTCGCTCTAGCGATTCTGGCAACCATGGGACGCCCGGTATGCTTTCGCCAATCGCGATCCGGACTCAATGGCGTCCGGTTCACTCTAATCAAGCTGCGAACCATGGCGGAAAGCTTTGACATTGAGGGCAGCCCGTTCGAAGACGACGCACGCTTGACGCGGTTGGGTCGCTGGATTCGCGCCAGCAGTCTGGATGAATTACCCCAGCTATGGAACGTGCTGGCGGGAGAAATGAGTTTGGTCGGCCCGCGCCCTCTACTGCCGCGTTACCTCAACCGCTACAGCCAATCCCAGCGGCGGCGGCTGGAAGTCCTGCCGGGAATCACCGGCTGGGCGCAGATCCACGGGCGCAATGCTCTCGCCTGGGAGCCACGTTTCCAATTCGACATCTGGTACATCGACCACTGGTCGCTGTGGCTTGACTTCCGCATTCTAGCGCGCACGCTCGCGAGCGTGGTGAAGCGCGAAGGCATCAGCGCCGTGGAGCATGCGACCATGCCGGAATTTCAAGGCAGCAACGTCGACCACCTTAACGCAGGGTAAGGTAATAGCCGCATTTTTTTTGAACCTAGGGTTCATAGAATGACCTTACCTTGCCGATTCGAATCAGTAGCCGAAAAGACCGAAAGGGATCCGAAAGTCATGCGAAACATTCTTCTCGCGGCGGTGGTCATATTCTGTGCTCGAATTGCCGCCGCTCAGACCTATTTGCCTCAGCCGATGATCGGAGCCGCCGCGAACTTGCCCTTTCAGGAAATCGGAGCCAACGATCTGCTCGCTATTTCGGTTTACGACGCGCCGGAATTCGCGCGAACGATTCGAGTCGGGGCAAGCGGCGATATTTTGCTGCCCATGATGCGGCGGAAAATTCGCGCTGTGGGCTTGATGCCCGACGCCCTGGAAGCCAACATCGCCGCGGTCCTCGAATCCGAGCATATTTTGGTCGATCCGCGGGTAACCGTCACTATCGTCGAGTACAACAGCCGGCCCATTAGCGTGATCGGCGCAGTACATAAACCGGTGACGTTTCAGGCGGCCGGACCGGTGACGCTGATCGACGCCATCACGCGCGCGGAAGGGTTGAGCTCCGACGCTGGCTCGGAAATTCTGATTACGCGGACGCGGATGGGTGACAACGGTTTGCCGGTAACTAAGGTCGAGAGGATCTCAGTCAAAGGGCTGATCGAGCAAGCCGATCCCGAGCTGAATCCACCGCTTTACGGGGGCGAACAGGTGCGTGTACCCGAGCTAGGGAAGGTATTTGTTCTTGGGAACGTACGCAAACCTGGAGCCTTTCATGTGGAAGACGCCTCCGGGACTAGTGTGCTTAGGCTCCTGGCACTCACCGAGGGACTCATGCCGTATACCGGCCCGCAGGCCTTTATCTATCGCCGGGTTCCGGGTTCGCCGGTGCTGACCGAAGTGCCTATCGAATTAGGGCGGATCATGGAGCGCAAGGCGCCCGATTTGCCGCTCGCGGCCAACGACATTCTCTATATTCCGGAAAGCAAAGGAAAGCGGCTCGCAGCCTCGGTATTAGATCGCTTGTCGGGATTTGGATCCAGCACCGCAACCGGCCTCATTGTCTGGCGCTAGCGCCGGGGAACTTGAATATATGAATACTCCTGCTCGTCGAACCGCCCTTCGTGTAAGAAATAACGAATCCATCGTGCCGGTTCCCGATCCTCCGGTTTTCGATACCGAAGCCGAGGCGTCCTCGGTTTCGATATCGCACCACGTCTGGGTCCTGCGTCAGGAGTGGTGGAAGATTGCCCTGTTCGTAACCGCCGTGAGTGGCGCTGCGTTTGTAATCTCTAAACGGATTACGCCGATTTACGAATCGACCGTAACCATCGACATCGACCGGCAAACGCCGTCGGGCGTGGTGGGGCAAGACGCGAATCGCGCCATCACCAACGATACCGAGCAGTTCTTGGCAACCCAGATCCGGCTGGTGCAATCGGATACGGTGGTCCGTCCGGTGGCGCAGAAGTACAACTTGCTGGAGCTCGAAGGGCAGCGACCGGCGAATTCGAGCTCACCCGACAGCGATAACGAGCCCGTGACGCTCCTTAATTTGAAAGTCACGCGCCCGGTGAATACCTTCCTGTTGCAGGTCAGCTATCAATCGCTCAACCGCCAGCTGGCTGCGGACGTGGCCAACGCGGTGGCGCAATCTTATTTGGCGCATAGCTACGACCTGCGTTTCCGTTCGGCGTCGAGCCTCACCACATTCATGGAAAAACAAATCGGAGAGCTGCGCGCCACCATGGAGCGCTCCGAAGCCGCGCTCCTAAAATATGAACGCGACCTGAACGTGATCAGTCCCGAAGAGAAGACTAATATTATGGTTGCCCGGCTGTTGCAGTTGAATACCGAATTCACGACTGCCCAAGCCGATCGCGTTAAGAAAGAAGCCAGCGATCAGTCAGTCGCCAGCGGCTCCCTGCAGGCCATTGAGGCGTCGCAGTTGGGCGAAGTCCTACGGGGCCTCACGCAGCGCATCAACGAAGTTTCCGAGAAGTTCAGCGAAGTGCGCTCGCATTACGGAACGGCGCACCCGGATTATAAGAAAATTGAGGCGCAGCTCGCCGAATTGCAGCGGCTGTATCAAGAGACGCGGCAAAACATCGTAGAACGGGCCCACATCGAATACCTGGTAGCGCTCAGCCGCGAGGCCATCCTCAAGAACTCCGTGCAGGATGCTAAGACCGAGTTCGATACCCTGAACGCGCACTCCTTTGAATACCAGGCTCTCAAGCGCGGCGCCGAGGGCGACAAGACTCTATACGAAGAACTCCTGCGCAAGATTAGAGAAGCCAGCATCAACGCAACTTTTCAGAACGATTCAATCCGTATCGCCAACGAGGCGCGGCCGGCGCACAGTCCGGTATACCCCAGAACCAAAATTAACGTGCTGCTGGCGTTTTTGTTTTCGATCTTACTGGCAGTAGGCGTCGTTATGCTCAGAGACAGTCTGGACAACACCATTCGCGACCCTGAAAAAGTCGCGCGCGCCTTGAACACCCAGGTGCTAGGCAGTTTGCCCATGGTGAAGAACTGGGAGGAGCGGTTGGGACTGGCCGACAACCGCACCGGCGCCGCGTTGGTATCGCTCAACGGAGCCATTGGATCCACCTCGAATCACTATAACGAAGCCATCCGCACAGTACGGAATGCCATCCTGTTGAGCGAACATGATCCCCGGATCCGTTCTTTATTGCTCACCAGCGCGGCGCCCGGGGAAGGAAAATCCACCATCGCCGCACACCTCGCCATCACGCACGCCCTTCAGGGGCACCGAACGCTGCTGATCGACGGCGACCTGCGGCGCCCTCGGCTCCACCGCCGATTTGGCATCTTGGGCGCCGTGGGCCTGTCGAGCGTTTTGCGGGACGAGAAATCCTGGCGCGAGGCGCTGGTGAATGTGGGGAGCATCCCGGATCTGGATGTGCTCCCAGCGGGGCCGCCGCTGCGCCGCGCGGCCGACCTCATCGGACCTTGTTTAGCACAGATCGTCGAGGAAGCTGTGTTGGTGTACGACTTAGTGATTGTCGACGGGCCGCCGATTCTCGGTTTTGCGGAGCCTCTGCAGATGGCCACCATCGTCGATGGCGTAGTAGTCGTCGCTCACGCCGGCCAAACCAGCCGGAAATCCGTGGCTTCCGTCCTCAACACTCTTGCCTGGCTGCGGGTTCACGTGACGGGGCTAGTGCTCAATCAGGTGCATCACGAAATGAACGAGAGTTATGGTTACTACAAACGTCACGGGAAATATTACGACGCCACCGTCGACGCTTGATACGTTTCTAGCGCCACTCATCGGCGCTTTGTGCGCATTGGCCACGCTGACGATCTGGCTCGAAGGCGCCTATGTGGAACGTTGCATTCACGCGGCGATTCTCCTGCTGGCCGCAGTCGTAGTCGTGGTGCGCGGGCCCCCGCGTCCCCGCTTCCTCCTAGTAGCTTTGACGGCGGTGGCGCTGTGGGGACCCCTACAGTTGATCGCGGACGGAAGCGTTTATCGCTACGAAACCTGGACCGCCGCATTGCGCTGGGCCACTCTGACCGCGACTTTCTATTTGGCCTATGAGGCGCTGGGAAATCGCGCGATACGCCAGCGGTCGCGTACCCTGTTGGCTGCCTTTGGCGCGGCAATGGCGGTGTATGCGCTGGTGCAGGCCTATACGTCCCAGGGCGCGTACTTCTGGCTGTTTGCAAGTGGACAGCCCCAAGTATTCGGGCCCTTCCAGAATCCCAACAACTACGCGGCGTTCATCGAGCTGATTCTTCCCCTGACGTTATGGGAGGGATTGAAGCGTCCCCGCTACCGGACCGCATGGTTCACCATGGCGGGAGCGATGGCGGCGTCGGTGGTGGCTTCGGGATCGCGCGCCGGGTCCGCCTTGATCGCGGTGGAAATCCCCGCCGTTTTCGCGGCCGCCTATTTGTGGAGACAATTCCCTCGCGCACAAGTGGCCGCCGCTTTCGCCAAAATGGCTGTTGTGGCGGCGCTCTGCCTGGCGGCGGGCGGCTGGGAAACACTGCGATTGCGGCTCAGCGTCATGGATCTTTTTTTATACCGGCGTGAAATGTTGCACTCGGCGATCGCCATGGTGAAAGCCCGGCCGTGGACCGGCTTCGGGCTCGGCACGTTTCCTACGATGTATCCGGCGTATGCGGTCTTTGACAATGGCACCTACGTGAATCATGCCCACAACGACTGGGCGGAGTGGGCCGCCGAGGGCGGATTGCCATTCCTGTTGCTGCTCGGTGCGATTGCGGTGCGGAGCTCGTTCGCGGCGATTCGTTCGGGGTGGGGGCTGGGCTTAGTCGTAGTCTACGTGCATGCACTGGTCGACTTCCCCATGCAGCGCACTGGCCTAGCGATTTGGGTGTTTGTCGTCGGAGCGATGCTGGCGGTCGAGCCGTTCGAGAGCAAGCGACGACAGCGTGAGGCGGCCGGCGATCAGGATCGTCCCCGGCGCGCGGCGATAGCTGAGAACCAACTTGACGAGCGAACCTTGGGAGAACGTCTCGAAGCGTAACTTGGTCGTGGGCACTTCTAGCTCCGCCTCACCCAGGACAGCGCCCGAAACGGCGTCCACAATTCTCCAGCGCAGTCCCGAGCCTGACGCTATGTCTTCCGCGCGCGCCAGCGTGGAAAGCTCGTAAGCGGAAGACGCGAGCACCGGCATCCATTCGACCAGTAGATCTGTCCGTTCTTCCTGATGCCCGTCGAGGGCGATGCTGAGTCCGGGCGGCGATTGAGCCCAAACCGTGCGCACGCCCGGTGCGGATGGCAGGCGCCAATCGAATCCGTGCGAAAGCGGTGAGATGCGGAACGCGCCGTTGGTGAGCGATGCCCCGCCCGCCGGGTCCAGCCGTTGATACGGCAGCCACCCGCGCTCGATGAACGCGTTCCAAATTCGCAAGGCTTCCGGCGTAGCGGGTGTCTTCTGGAGGAGTAAGTCGCACAACTCGAGCAGAGCGGGAACGTCTTCCTTCGTCGCGAGCGGTAGCCAATGGAACGCGGCCGCGGGCGCTGCCTGGAAATGCTCTGAGTGCGCGAGATACGACACATATGCGCTCAAGACGTGGCGATCCGGAGGGATGGCTCGCGCCAGAATAATTTCCGGGTCGCGAGTGGCTCGCCAGCATAACCCGAACAATGCACTCCGATCGCCGTAGCTCATGTCCGCGGCGGCGCGAATCCATTTCCAGAATTCGTCCCAATTCTGGCGGCGAAAGTAATAGTTCGCCAGAGTCCAACGCGGGTCGAAGGTGCGGTCGACGCGAGTCGCCTCGCGCAGCGCAGCCTCCGCCCTACTGAAATCGCCCGCGGCCTCGGCGCGCATGCCGAGTTCGATCCACGCCCCAGAGAGGTAGGGGTTTAACCTCACGGCGCGGTCGAGGCGCTCCGTGCGTACCTGGTAATCGGCCTCCAGCGGGGATAGCGTTGCCGCGCGCGCCATCGATTCCGGCCGGCCGCTGCGAAAGAGATACTCCGCGTACCCAAGGCGAAGCGAGTAATAGGCCGCCGTGACACAAACCAGCGCGATCGCGATCGAAGAAAGCAAGCGCAAATGCCCCGTAGGCGCACGCTCGCTATTTTCCTGCACTTTGAGCTCAGTCTCTCAGGAACGCTGCCGATAAAGCAAATTAAGCGCGATCCCGACGTAAATCGCCGGAGTCGGTTGCCCACATTCTTGGCGATTGTCGCCGCCGCCTGGCGGTGAACGCGGAGGTTAGACGGATGCATAGATTTCAGAACTTATACAGGTTGATCGCGATAGTCCTCGCAGCGAGCCTTCCTCTCACGTCGGCTGTCCCGCCCGCGATTGGATTTGTAACTGCGACGGGTGCGCTCCAACTCGACGCCTCGCCAGTGGCGCGGCATGGAACGCTGTTTGAAGGATCGACTGTCGAAACGCTGAACGCTGGATCGCAACTTGAGATCCCCAAATCGGCGAAAGTTTATTTGGGCTCGGCGTCGCGCGTGCAGGTATTCCGTGACCATATGATTTTGCAAAAGGGCGATAGCGAAGTATCCGGCGCGACACGCTATTGGATACAGGCGCGTGGATTGCGGATTGACTCGCTGGAACCGGCGGCGGTGGCAACAGTATCTCTGCGCGGCGACAAAAAAGTGATGGTGATGGCGGTCGGCGGTCGGGTGCGCGTAGCCAATGCGCAGGGGGTGGCTGTTGCCTGGGTGAAAGCGGGAAAAACTTTGCAGCTTGAGCCGCAGGGGAATGGAACCGCTCCGGTGGCTTCCACCTTAACCGGTTGCCTGCAGAAGGTCGACGGGCACTATTTCCTCGTAGACCAAACCACCGCGATAAAGGTGGAGCTGAAAGGCGCGGGACTCGATGGGCAAGTAGCGAATCAAGTCACCATAACCGGAATCCCGGACGCATCCGGCGCCGTGGCCTCCGGCGCGAGTCAAGTAATTACCGCGACCAGCGTGACGCAGATTTCGACGCATTGCGTGGTTCCCGCGGACGGCACGGCGCCAGCCGGCACCGGAAGCTCCGCCAAAACCCCAAGCCACTTCTCTGCGACGAAAGCGGTCATCGCCGGTGTGGTAGTGGCCGGGGGCGCTGCCATTGTGATCGGAGTAGTCGGCTCAGACTCAAAGGCTCCGATCAGTCAATGAAGCAGTTTGTGCTTGAACAATACATATAGTCTCGCGTCGCAGGCGCCGCGGCGTTAGCGCCGCGCTTCGCCAGCAAAACTTGGTGCAGGCCTAAGCCTCCTGCCTCAAACGCCACTGCAGAGCCAGCCAGGTACAAGAGCCAGGTGCGCCACGTCGATGGGTCCACCGTCTCTAGGCACTGCTCGCGACGAGCGGTGAGGCGATCCACCCAGGCGCGGCAGGTGCGCGCGTAATGACGGCGGAGGTTCTCCACATCCAGGACTTCGAAGCCCGCCTGCTCGGCTGAGCGGATGACGTCGTGCAGGTTGACGATCTGGCCCCCGGGGAAAACATTGCGGGCAATGAACAGGCTTTGAGTGTCGCTCTGCATGGGGGCGGGGCGCGTGATGCCGTGATTGAGGAACAAGCCGTCGGGAGCCAGGAGAGCGTAGACTTTGCGGAAGTAAGATTCCAGGTGCGCCCTGCCCACTTGCTCGAACATGCCGACTGAAGAGATCTTGTCGAACTGGCCCGCGAGATCGCGATAATCCATCTCCTGAATGGAGGCCTGGTGTTCGAGGCGCGCGGCATCGACACGCTCGCTGGCGTATTCAAACTGTCGTCGGCTCAGCGTGCATCCGTTGGCGGAGACGCCGCAGTGCTGAGCCGCTTCAAGGACGAGCGCACCCCAGCCGCACCCGACGTCGAGGAAACGATCGCCGGGCTGCAGTCGCAGCTTTCGGCAGATGTACTCCAACTTCGCCGCCTGAGCCTGGTCAAGCGTGGCATCCGGCCGGCTGAAATAGGCGCACGAGTACACCATCCGTTCGCCCAGAAACAGCTGGTAGAAATCGTTGGAGCGGTCATAGTGAAAGCGTATCTGGCGCGCGGTGGATTCGCGGCCAGCCCAGCGCTGGGTGAGTCTCCACGGATCCCAACGGCACACGGCATCGAAGAACTGGCGCCGCCAAGCGCTGCCGGATCGCGACAGTTGAAAACGAACGCTGGCGATGAAATCGCCCTGGACCTCGATCTCGCCGTTCACAAACGCGCGCGCTACCGAATATGCATCGGCACTCGCGAGCCACCGGTGGCCGCCCTTGTGGCGGGCGATGATTTCAAAGTCCTGGGTTCCGGCCGACGCTGCGCGTTCCATGATGATCCAGCCGTCCGTTATCGAACAGCGAGCGGCGCGAGGCGCCAAGCGGCATACTGCTCCGCTGCTAAACGCGCCAAGCCGTCGCGCGTCGTGAAGACCTTGCTCAGCGTGACATTGTCTGCTGGTCCTTGCGAACGGACATCGGGACGGTAGTAGCCATTGCTGTGAAGAAAGACCGTGCGGCTCATTCCCGGCCGCACTGGCGGGGCATCAAACCCGACGGAGACGCTGTCGCCCTTCATCGCTGTGTAGTAGCTGCCGTCGGTAGCTTGCAATTCGGGCGAAACATCTTTCCCGGCGCTGGTCCGCGCGGACCGCGGCGCGATGCGATTCACTGCCAGATTTTGGTCCGGGCTAAAGTCGAGCGCGGCGGAATTGATGGCCCAGAATCCGGCGGGCGGCTGCAGACGGATGTGCACCTGATCGCCCTTTACACGGCTGACGTCGAGCTCCACAACGCGCGCTCCCATGCCTCCGCCGGGAATCATACCGCGCACTTGCCAGCCAGATGGTTCATCGACCCAGACTTTAAGGGCGTAGAGGTCTTCGGCGGCGCTCCACAGCTTAAGGGCTCCGGCATCGATGGGATTGCTGTCAAGTGAGGTCAGTTTGCTGGCGAGGTCCTGCCCGTACAATCCGAACAGAGTATTAAGCATGCGGAGCCCCCACTCGCCGGTACCCACGTGCACTAGCAGCTTGGCGGCGGCGGCATCGGCCGGTTTGGAAAACGCGAGATGAATCTCGTGTCGTAGTTGGCCGCCGGGGTTACTGGCCGGAGGCGCCTCCCAGATGCGGCGATCGTTCGAAGCAACCCAGGGCAACAGATCTGCGCCGCTTTCGTCGTGCGCGGACAGCGGAACCTGCAGGGCGTTGAGCGAGTACAGCTTGCCAGAGTCGTCAATGCCGACGCTGGTCCCGCGGCGGTGATCTACCGCCAGAAGCTCCAGGCGATCGGTGTAGTCGGTCTCGGCGAGTTCATCGTTGACCAGGACGCGATAAGCGCCGTTGTAGGGCTGAAGATGCGGGAGCTCCGAGTAATCCTCGCGCTGCAGCCCGCGCGCGACAGCCCCGCCGAACAATTCCGCGTCGAAAACGAATTGATGACCGTCCCACGAGTAAACGAAGGGGCATCCGCCGGTGTTGACTACTTTGGGACGATTGGCGTTGCTAATCCCGACCGCAACGATAAGGGCGGTAACTCCCACCACTGAAATCAGAGCGACCGTTCGGCCGGTGGAGAAGTCCCTCCGTTCGACCCAATAGCGTTGAATTTGGTCCAGCGGAATTTCGTACGCGGCTTTTTTGACAGTAGCGCGAAGTGTCGTAATGTTGGTCGAGGCTCCCGTGTCGAAAGACACGTCGTCACCTTTTGTCGTCGTAATCCCGACAATTTTGTCTGACGGCGCCTTTTGAAGAGCCGCCGCATCGAGCCGGTTCACTCTTCGAACAGTGCAGGCTGGGGTTCCCAAGAATAGGCCCGTGCACACAAGTACACCTGTGAAAACGCGATCGAACATGCTTGCTCCTCGTTTTTCTTTGGTGGCCAAAACCGCAGACGAGAGGTTTAGACCGAATTTAGTTCCGAAGTTGGGTGGCCGACTGTACCATGAAGGCCTGCCCGACGCAAGCTCTGTAAGCTGCGCGTCGGGTCCTCCGACGCCTTCAACCTCTGCTGAAGGAATTCCAGACAAAGGTTACACGGCGTCCCACGAGCTTCCGATCTCAGTAACTACGAGCGAGTTCAGGTAGGGCAAGCGCCGACAGCCGACTCGTTGGAACGTGCCTGGCCTGCTGGAAATCTCACTATTGGGTGACCACGTAGGTGGTGACTCGCTGATCGGCCCGTTGCCCCAGGAAGTAACCCGCAACGGGAATTGCACCACCTGCAGCCCAAGCTCCAACGGGAGTATCGTTGCCGCCTTGGGTGAGCGCTATGGCAGCCACCGCGACGATGCCGGCAAGGGCGCCTAAAACAGTACCAACGACCCGCCAGTGATACGTCGGATTTCGAATGTCGAACGCTTGCAGCGTTGCGCGCGGCACCAGGAGCTTTCCTTTGGGGTAATCGCTGACGTTGGTAGTCTTTGTGACTTGAACGGCGAGCGCATCAGTTTCTAGAGCCACAGCCTTTCCTTCAATACGGGTACCATCTGGCATGACGATTCGAATGTTCTTATTGAAAATCGTAGGCAGGTCGCTCCAGGCGATCTGACGTTGGTCGGCGCTCCCGGCGAAAATGGGAGCGCTAAAAAGAAGTACAAAGAACGCAGCCAGCAAACGCTTATTCATGAATCTCCTTCGCTATTTCGATTTGGGAGTCAACGGCGCTTCCCAAATTCGAACCGTCCCACCAGACGCCGAAGAATAAAGATCCGTACCGTCAGGGCTGAAAGCCAATGAAATAATCGGCTCTTCGTGATCTCGAAGAGTCAAAAGTGAATCGTAGGTGTCCGCATCCCAAATTCGTACGGTTTGGTCAATAGAACCGGAGGCCACCCTGGTTCCGTCCGGAGTAAATTGAAGCGCCTCCACTCCGGCTCCGTGTCCCGTAAGCGTAGCTAATTGCTGGCCGGAAGCAATATCCCAAATTTCGATTTGGCCGGTACTCTGCGCTCCAGCCGCCACATGCTTGTCATCTGGGCTGAACGCGATGGATCGAACCGGTCCAGACCCGCTGGAAAGCTGAAATTGGCGCACGAATTGGCCGGTAGCAACATCCCAGATTTGCAGGCCGCCGTTGCCCACACCGGATGCAGCGCGTCTTCCGTCAGGACTGAGCGCCACTACGGATGCCGGCGCGGACAAGTTTATGGAGGCTACTGGTCGTGACGGCTTGAAATCCCACACACGCAGCGTGTGGTCGGACAACCCGGCTACGATCCGGTTTCCACCGCCCCCCGAGGCAAGCGAAAGGACCTGCGTCTGCTCTCCGGGCAGAATGCCGGATCTTTGCCTGCTTGCGGGGTCGAGCAAACGCATCAATTGATCCATGGAAGCCGCCGTGAGCACCTTTCCATCCGGACCGATTGCGAGACGAGCCCCACCGGTGCGCTTCAGGATTGTTCCGCCGTAGGTATTCGCGTCCCACACCTTCATCTCGCCAGCCGAAGACATCGCAAGAACCTGTGAGCCGTTGGCACTGAAAGAGAGAGAGATGGAATGAATCTCCGCGGGCCAATCCCCATGGAGCGTAGCGAGCAGTCTGCCGCTTGCAACGTCCCACAACCGTATCGTCTTCTCCGTGGATGTCACCAGAGTCGTCCCGTCAGGACTTGCGGCGAGCGAGGATACAGGGGCGCCGTGACCCAAGGTGTAAAGAGAGACGGCTCTCGCGGCATCCCAAATGCGGACTGTTCCATCTTCGGAACCGGAAAAGATGTGATTCCGCTGCCGGTCGTATGCCACAGACAGGACCGCTCCACCGTGGCCCGTTAGCGAATACAACTCATGGTGGACAGAGCTCACATCCCACACGCGAACTGTCTTGTCCGCTCCACCGGAGAGGATCCGCTGGGAATCCTCGCTGAAAACGACCGCCCAGACGCGGCCCAGATGTCCGCTTAGCGTAGCCAGTTGCTTCCCGGAAGGGACGTCCCAAACCGCCATCAGTCCATCGTCAGCCGAAGAAACAACACGGGAACCGTCTTTGCTGAACGCAGCGTTCACCGGGTTGCGCAAATACCCTGCAAGGGGGGTCACGACTCGTCGCGAAGATGCCTCGTGGACAACCAGACTCGAACCTCCGGGATTATCTGAAGCGGAGACAAGCTTTAATCCGTCGCGGCTAAAGGCGAGAATATGTTCGAAGCCACGGTAATCCCCCGCCGGTGCGTAACTCGACGCTGCCCAGGAATATAGAGCATCGGACGAGGCCCAGAAGATTCGTGCGCCGTCGTTGCTAGGCGTCAGTGCCCTTGGAGACGCACCTTCCAAAGCCCGCACACCCTGTGCGGGTACCGTGGTTGTGCTCGAGTCGGCCTTCCACATGAGATACCGCCACTCCCAGCCGCGCAGATTGACGGGACACGAGAGGAGCTGCCGTTTAGCTTCGGCAACGTCGTTTGACCGCAAGAGCGAATCGGCGGCACTGAGACGAGCTGTATAACTCTGGTGCTGCGCCAGCAGGCGCGCACGCCCCTCCGCCGCATTCGCTTGATCTGCCTTGAGACGCTCCTGCTCCTCCTGGGCCAGAGCCTGGTCGGCCAAACGTTTTTGCTCTATTGCCGCCTGTCCTTGTCGCAGAGCCTCGACTGACCGCTCATCGGCAAGACGCCCCTTTTGCTCAGCCTCGGAACGCTGGAATTCAGCATCTCGGCGCGACTGCTCCGTCTGCACCAGCGCCTGGCCGGTCAAGTTTCGCTGCAGCTCAGCCACCTGACCTTGGCGCAGTGCTTCCACGCGCTCCCGTTGCGCCGCAGTCTGTTGCCGCTCAGCTTCGAAGCGCTGCCGCTCGGCTTCCACGCGCTGCCGTTCCGCTTCAGCCCGTTGCGCCTGGGCATCGACGCGCTGTCCTTCCGCTCGCAAGTACAGGATCGTGCTGGCAACCAGACCCAGGCACAGAGCCATTAGTATGGCGGCGGCGGCGGTGACCGCCCACCGGTTCTTGGACACGAACTTTCTCACTCGATAAAGGCGGCTGGGAGGACTGGCGAACACCGGCTCATTGTTTAGGTAGCGCTCAACATCGCCTGCAAACTCCGCCGCCGAACTGTAGCGGTGGCGGCGATCCTTCTCCATGGCCCGCATTGTGATCCAGTCGAGTTCGCCGCTGAGCTGACGCCGGAGTGTTCCCGGGTTGGAGTCCCGTCGCAGAGCGATCTCGTCCGCCCCCGGCAGCATCCTAAAACGATTGGTAAGCGATACCGGATCGTCTTCCCGAATAATCCGCAGGATTTCCAGAAGCCCCTTCTTGCGAAGCTCCTTGGGATCGAACGGCAGCGCGCCCACCAGCAATTCGTAGAGCAGGACGCCGAGCGAATACACATCCGAGCTGGCATCAATATCGGGCGTGTCCAGTGCCGCCTGCTCCGGGCTCATGTACTCCGGTGTTCCGACCAGCATGCCCTTCTGTGTAAAAAGACTTTGGCCGGCCTGGTGTTGGTCGATAGCTTTGGCAATGCCGAAATCGATCACTTTGGGAACCGGCTCTCCATCCCGCTCGGTGACCAGCACGTTCGACGGTTTGATATCACGATGGATCACGCCCTTCTGGTGCGCGTGATGAATCGCCAGGCAAACTTGGCGGAAAAGCTTCAGTCTGTTTCGATTGGATAGATTGTGTTGATCGCAGTACTCCGTAATGGACGGACCTGGCACGTACTCCATCACGAAGTAGGGTTGACCGGCGTCTGTCGCGCCTGCGTCGTAAACATGAGCGATGTTGGGATGCTCCATCACCGCCAGCGCCTGGCGCTCGCTCTCGAAACGGGCGACCGCCGCTGGCGACGCGATCCCGGGCTTAATCACCTTCAGAGCAACCTGCCGCTGAATGGGCTGTTCCTGCTCGGCCAGATATACGATGCCCATTCCGCCTTCGCCCAGGATGCGCAACAGATGATAACTGTCAATGCGATCGGTTACGCGAGGAGCCGCACCCCGCGCGGGAAATCGCTCCCTCGGCCAGGTTGTTTCCGTGACCATGGCATCGTCCGCTAGCCCGAGCCTAAGCAGGCATTGGAGACACGGCCGGCCGGCTTCCATCGGGGCCCCGCATTTCAAACAGCCGTTTGGCGCATCATCCATCACTGCCATCACGGCGTTCCCAGGGCCGATAGCAAAAATCGGATCTCATCGTCGACGTCCTCAGGAGTAAGCACAGTTTCGGCAATCGTCTCGCGCAATAATTGGCGATATCTCTTGCGAAGCCGGTGCACCGCCACCTTCACCGCTCCGGCACTGCCCTTCCACTGAGAGGCGATGTCGGCGTACGGCGGTTCATCCATCCCCGTCAGATACGGCGCCAGCTTTTCGAAGTGGTCCATGCGCCCGTCGCGTGCGTATTCCTCGCGTAAGCCCGTCATCACTTGATCGAGCAATGTCAAAGCCCATTGCCTTTCGTACAAACTCTCCGGTGTTTCCTGGATCGCGGGTTCCGCCGCATAGCGGCCTTCCGCTGTCTCCGCATCGAGTGCGATGGTAAGCACGCCGCCGCCCCGCTTCTGCGTCTGCTCCCGGTTCCATTCATTCGCCAGGAAATTCCGGACGGCTCCGAGCAGGAAGGAACGAAAGCGGCCTCGCGCCGGATCGGCGTCCTTGAGATAGTTTTTCTCAAGCAGACGCGAGAAAAACTCCTGCGCCAAATCCCGGGCGTCGTCCTGACTGTTGCCCCGCCGCCGAACGAACGCGTAGACCGGGTACCAATACAACTGGCAAAGTTTCGCGAGCGCCGTTTCGGTGGATTCCATCGGCTGCTGGGCGGCGGCGATCACGAGACTCCAGGATGTGGTTTGGAAGCGACCCGTGCCCGCGGTTCCGCGAAGTAACATTCTAGGCAACAAGTCTAGTACATAATTCAACCAACTTCGGAAAGTTTGGGTTTGCCTGGCGTCCATTGCCTTCAAGAGCGGACACTGGGAGTAGCCAACGCTAAAAGGATTCTGGTCAACATTCGGGACTTTTATCCGCGGTGCCTGCTAGTGCCCACCAAGCGAGGCTGAAAATGCTCCTGTCATCACCTGATAACCGGCGTTCGTGGGATGAATATTGAATCCGGCTCCCTTTTTTTCGATCAGGAGCAATCCGCTCTTTCCTTGAAAAGCCGTGAATAGATCCACGACGACCACGTTATTCGGGAACAATCCAGCCACGTTAGCGGTGACCTGATTCAGCGCCGCAATCAAAAGCTCTTCTCCGGGCAGGGGAAGTTTCGGGTCGTATTCATTTCCCACATAGATTTTTACATCCGGGAAGCTGCTGGCGAGAGACGCGAGAATGCCGCCTAAGTTGCTACCGTATGTCGTTAATACGCCCGGTATCTGGCTCACGTCAATTCCGTTTGGTCCCAGCAGCGCCAGTAAATCGTTGCCGCCAACGGTAAGCGTAACCACTTTACGGTAGCTCTTGCCGGTTTCCGCGAAAAATAAATGTACCTGTGGGATCTGGTAATGCAGGACGTCCGAGCTGGCCGCGCCTGGAACCGCCTGGTTGCAGAACAGCAGGTTGTTCAATCCATCAATTGCGCCGTTCTGGTACAGCTGATAAACAAAGCCTTGGGTCGCGGGTTTTGCTTCATACCCGGCTGAAAGACTGTCGCCTAAGGCTAGGTAACGCGTGTTGTCGTCGAATGAGGTCCACGGCTGGGCAAAAGCAGTCTGCGCGGCCGCGACGGCCAAGACGGCTAACGCGGCTGTAACGATTGTCCGATGGACATTAGTATTTCTCACGATAATCCTCTTTGTTTCATCTCGTATGTAAATTTCTTGCCTTCAACGAATACTGAAGGAAATCCCGACTGAGGTTACAAACCGTCACACGGACCGTAGAAGACGCAACGAAAGGAGATTCTGAGATGAAGAAGGGGCAGTTCACAGAAGAGCAGATCATCGGCATCCTGAAACAGCACGAAGCGGGGCGGAAGGTGCCAGAACTGGCAAGAGAGATCGAGGTAAGCGCGGCGACGATCTACACCTGGAAGTCGAAGTACGGGGGGATGGATGTCAGCGAAGCGCAGAAGCTGAAAGGGCTGGAAGATGAGAACCGGCGGTTGAAGCATCTGGTGGCCGATCTCAGCCTGGACAAGGAAGTTCTAAAAGCGGTGATCCAAAAAAACGGGTGGAGCTTGCCGGCGTGAGGAAGGATGTGGCGTTCGCCTGCGAACGGTTCCAGGTGAGCGAGCGCCGGGCCTGCAAGCTGCTGGGAATGGATCGCGGCAGTTACCGTTACGAACCGAGGCCGGACCGGAATGTTGGTTTGCGAGAA
>Ga0163163_10000923_pt1 | contig 24878 bp, 18 predicted proteins | sample S65metaG_FD_119766 | JGI IMG/M metagenome (GOLD analysis project Ga0163163, IMG submission 119766) | Switchgrass rhizosphere microbial communities from Kellogg Biological Station, Michigan, USA - S6-5 metaG | ecosystem: Host-associated > Plants > Roots > Rhizosphere > Soil | place: USA...
CTTCGGGATGGAGCTCGATCGCCAGCATCAGGCCACGGCCGCGCACCGCCTTCACCGCGTCCGAGCGCAGGGCTTCGAGGTGGCCCTTCAGGCGCGCGCCGACGCGGGCGGCGTTGTCGATCATGCCTTCCTCGACCAGCACCTTCAGCGCCGTGCGCGCCACGGCGCAGGCCAGCGGGTTGCCGCCGAACGTGGAGCCGTGCTCGCCCGGGTGCAGCACGCCCATCACCTCCGAGTTCGATAGCACCGCCGAGACCGGATAGAAGCCGCCGGAGAGCGCCTTGCCGATCAGGGTGAGGTCCGCCTCGACCCCCTCGTGCTCCTCGGCGAGCAGCTTGCCGGTGCGGCCAAGCCCGGTCTGGATCTCGTCCAGGATCAGCACGACGTTGTGGCGGGTGCAGAGCTCGCGGGCGGTCCGCAGGTAGCCGGGCGGTGGGATGATGACGCCGGCCTCGCCCTGGATCGGCTCCACCAGGAAGGCGACGGTGTTGGGCGTGATGGCCGCCTCCAGGGCCGCGGCGTCGCCGAACGGGACGGTGCGGAAGCCCGGCGCGAAGGGGCCGAAGCCGCCGCGCGACTGCGGGTCGGTGGAGAAGCCGACGATGGCGATGGTGCGGCCGTGGAAGTTGTCGGCGGCGACGATCACCTCGGCCTGGTCCTTCGGCACGCCCTTGACCTCATAGCCCCACTTGCGGGCCACCTTGAGCGCGCTCTCCACCGCCTCGGCGCCGGAGTTCATCGGCAGCGCCTTGTGCGAGCCGGTCAGCGCGCACAGCTCTTCGTAGAAGGGGGCGAGCTGGTCGTTGCGGAAGGCGCGGGAGGTCAGCGTCAGGCGGCTCGCCTGTTCGGTCATCGCCGCCAGGATCCTGGGGTGGCAGTGGCCCTGGTTGACCGCGGAATAGGCCGACAGGCAGTCCAGGTAGCGGCGGCCCTCCACGTCCCAGACGTAGACGCCCTCGCCACGGGTCAGCACCACGTCGAGAGGCTTGTAGTTCTTCGCGCCGTAGCGCGCCTCCAGGTCGATGAGCCGGGCGGCGGAGAAGCGTTCGAGGGCGATGTCGTTCATGTCGATCTCCTCATTCCGCCGCCAGCACGGCGGCCTGGGGCCCGCTGGCGCGGTCGAGCCGAAGGGTCATGCAGTAGGCGGCGCCGCCCGAGAGGATGAAGGGCGCGAGGTCCACCTCGTTCAGGGCGTAGCCCAGGCCGGTCAGCTTGCGGCGCAGCGACGCCGGCGCCTTGGCCATGACGATCTGCGAGCCCAGGTTCACGGCGTTGACGCAGAAGGCGGCGGCCTCCGCCTCGCTGGCCTCGATGCGGTCGTTCGGCGCGACGCGGGCGTGGATCGCGGCCAGCGCGGCGGAGGTGAAGGCGGCCGGGTGGTAGAGCACCTTGCCCCCGGCCAGCGGGCAGAAGCAGGTGTCCAGGTGGTAGAAACGCGGGCTGGCCAGCTCCAGGGGCGCCACCTCCTGGCCGAAGGTCCGTTCGATGACCGCCAGCGCCGCCTGGCTGGAGCGCGGGCCATAGCCCGCCCAGAACAGCCGCCGCTCGTGGTCCCAGATCGCGTCGCCCGCGCCCTCGTGGAACAGGCCGTGCGGCAGCTCGACGATCTCGCGCACCACGCCACGCCGGCGAAGCGCCTCGAACACGGCGCGGAACACGGTTTCCTCGCCCTGCCGTTCGGCGTGGCGGAAGCGGGCCAGCAGCACCCGCCCGTCCAGCACCACCGCGGCGTTGGCGGGGAAGGCGAGGTCGGGCAGGCCGGGCGCGCCGTCGATGATCTCGACCTCCGCGCCCGCCCGCTCCAGGGCGCGGCGCAGGTCGCGGGAGGCCGCGCACGCCTGCGCGGCCCGCTCGGCGTTCCAAGCGTCGGGCTCCATCCAGGGGTTGATCCGGTAGCGGACGTCGAAACAGCCCGGATCGGTCATCAGGAAATGGGGACGGCCCATGGGGTTCGGCTCCTTGCGAAGCCAGAATCCCGCCAAGCCGCGCTAGCGGATAGCCCACAGGCTGCTACGATAGGCGCCATCAATGACGCATATCGGCAACCGACGCTGACGATTTGATGGACGAATTCGACCGCCGGCTCATCGCCCTCCTTCGGGCTGATTCGCGGACCCCGGCCGCCGCCCTGGCCCGAGCCCTGAAGGTCTCGCGCGGCACGGTGCAGAACCGCATCGACCGTCTGCTGGCCCGCGGGATCATCCAGGGCTTCACCATCCGCACCCGTCCCGAGGCGGAGGCGGGCCGGGTGCGGGCGATCATGAGCATCGCCATCGAGGGCGAGCGCACCGGCGCGGTGGTCAAGGCGCTGCGCGGCTTCCCGGAGGTGGAGAAGGTCCACGCCACCAACGGCCGATGGGACCTCGTCGCCGAGATCGATGTCGAAAGCCTGGGCGAATTCAGCCGCACCCTCGACCAGGTCCGCGAGATCGAAGGCATCGCCGCCACCGAGACCTCGATCCTGCTGGCGCCGCACAAGGCTTGAAGACGCCGCGCCCTCCCTGATCCGCCGCCTTCCTCGGCAAGGACGGAGGCGCTACGGCGCGCTGAGCGCATCGCTGTGACGATGTTGAGGACGCCGTCCACCACCATTGGGCCGCGAACACGAGCGATCGCAAGTGGCGCTTCGCCCTGCCGGCCAAGACTGGCCGCTGCCTGATCCCCGGCGAGGCTTCTTCGAGTGGGACGACGGCCCAAAGGGCGGCAAGATGGAATCGAGGACGGCGTTTAGGTGAGCGCCGTCCTCCATCATGACCGCAGCGGCTGATAGCGAAGGTTGCAGCCCGGTAGATCAAAATCGCGACGTCACCGCCATGCCGTAGGTGCGCGGATCGCTCATCAGTGCAGAAAGGGCGCCAGCGCCCGCGCGCAAGGTGCGGAGCGGCACGATCTTGTTCGTCACGTTGCGGCCATAGACCTCGACCCGCCACCGATCGTCTACGTCCAGGGTGGCCCGAAGGTTGAGGATTCCCCGAGCCGGGATCCTCTGAAGATTGAACACGTTTAACGCCGCCGTTCCGCCCTGGCCGCAAGGAACGCACAGCACCTGGGTAACGCCGTTGACCACCTGGAACGCGAAAGGCGAGGCGTTGTAGCTCGCGGAGTTCCATTGATAGTCCGCGTGTGGCGTCAAGACCCCGAACGGGGTATCGATCCGGTAATCTGCGGCTAAGTTGAAGCTGCGGTTGGGCGCATGGTAGCCGGAGAAGAACGGCACCCCATTGTCGGCCAAGCTGTTGGCGTTGAACAACGCATTCCCGAGCGGACCGCCTTGTACGACAATTCCGCCATTTCGGTTCGTTCGCACGAACTTGTTGTGCTGAAATGCGGCCGAGGCGCTCAGGCGCAGCCGGTCGAGACGGGCTTCACCGCTGAATTCCAGCCCTTGCAGGCGGCCGTTCCCGGCATTGGCCAGGGTGTTGAATAGCGAGCCTGTGCTGCCGATCCTCTGTATTAGGATCAGCATCTTGCGATAGTCCATCTGGTAGGCCGTGGCCGTCACACGCAGCCGACGGTCCAGCAGATCCGCCTTCACGCCGAACTCGTAGTTCAATGCCGACTCCGGATCGAACTGGAGCTGGTCAATGAGATCGGAGATAGCGGTCTGCTGGAAGCCGCCGGAATGATACCCCTTGGACACCGTTCCGTAGACGAACAAGTTCGGCGTGGGCTGCCAATCGATGCCCGTTGTCCAAGGAATATAATGGAAGCTGACGCGATGGGGCTGATAGAGGCACGGCTGGCCGCCATTCAGGCCCTGGCCAGTCGCGGGATTGTAGCCAGATTGCAGATTCGGAAGGACCTGGCCGTTTGAAAGGGTGACGCCGCCGGCGTTGGTGAACGGTGTGAAGCAGCCCGCGACTGGCGCGGTGAAGTAGTTGGAAATGGCATAGGAGATATAGGCGAGCTTGCGGCTGTCCCAAGTATAGCGTGCGCCGCCTCGCACGCGCAGGTTCGGAAGCACCTTGAAGGTGAGCTGCCCGTAGAGGCTCTTCGAGATGTTCAGCCCATCGACGAAGTGAGTGGTCAGCGCCCGATTGGTGATCCGGGATACGTTTGGGTCGCCATTGCCCGGCTCGGTCCCGATGTGCTCTTCGAAGAAATACAGGCCGCCGATCCAGCTCAGCCGGTTGTCAAAGGCGTCGCCATAGGCCTGGAGCTCCTGCGAGACCTGCCATTGCCGTACCTCGCCATTGAGGTACTCCGGGTTTTGACCTGCGCTGGCGTCTACATCCGTCGGCGAATGGAATGCTATCTGACGGTAGGCGCTGATGGATTTGAGCGTCGCCCAGGGCTGTTCCCAGGCGGCGGTCGTCACACTGGAGAAGGTCCGGCCTTTCACCTTCGGGTTCCATTGTGCGTAAGTCCAATTGGTCCCCGGCGGCGCGATGGATGCGGGAACGTAAACGCTGGGCGGAACTGGCACGGCCGCGGAGGTGGCCGACGACAGCGCGATGGTCGGATCGAGAAGGAAGTTGGTGTGCTGGCGCGGAAGGCCGCTGATGTAGGCCCAGTCCGCCATTTCGTTGATCTTGACGTTATCGACCGGCGTGTAGGTCACGCCCAGGCGTATATAGTCCGACTTCTGCGAGTAGACGTTGTGCCCGACTGTTGGGTCGGGCTGGTAACCGCCATGCTGGAGGTGATCGTAGACGAAACGCAGCGCCAGCCTGTTCTCCAGCACCGGCAGGTTGGCGACGACTTGGGCGCCATAGGTCGCGTAGTTTCCGACCGTCGCTTTCACTTGGCCGGAAAATTGATCCAACACCGGCTTGTTGGTCTCTATAGTGATGGCTCCGGCGATGGTGTTGCGGCCGAACAAGGTGCCTTGCGGCCCTTCCAGGACCTCGACCTGGCCGATGTCCACCAGCCCGATCGATCCGCCTTCCGAACGCGACATGTACATGCCGTCGATATAGACGCCGACCGCGGGATCGACGTTCTGGGCGGTCGTGACAGGCGCGACGCCCCGTATGATGAAGCTCGCAGCCGACGGACTGCCGTTAGGTATGGTGCCGTAGGTGAGGGCCGGCGAGAGTTGGGTCAGATCCCTAAGCTGGGTCACTCCGGTCTCGCGGAGCTGGTTCGCGGAAATTGCGGTGACTTGCACGGGTATGGTCATGATGTTGGCCGATCGCCGTTCCGCCGTGACAACCACCTCTTCCAACTCGGCGCTCGCGGGCGGCGATGTCGCGGCCTTCACGGGTTGGGATTGCGCCAACAGCGCCGTCATAGCGGTTCCGAGCGCGAGCCACGCCCTATGGTTCCTACGTTCCTTCATGTCTCCACCCCCCTTCGGGTACTTTTTCCCTGTGGTTCCCGCCGCTTGACGGGTTAGATTTGTAGATTGTTCTGATCCACGGATTGGCGCACGCGCCTTCCAAAGCACGCGTCGGGTGAAGAACGGTGCACGAAGGCGCTGGCCGCAATCGGCGCAACGACGGCGAATGTGAGTTCAGGGCAGGTTGTAGACCCTGGTGGTGTTGCCGCCGAACACGCTGCGGCGTTCCGCCAACGTCAACTCCGACGCAGCCTCCGCCACCTGGGCGAGCGGCCCGGGATAGAGGCAGGTCGGATGCGGGAAATCGGTCTCGAACAGCACGTTCTCGGCCCCGACCCGGCGTACCGTATCGGCCAGGCCATCCCGCTCGAACCAGCAGCAGGCGTACATCTGCCGACGGAAGATCTCTCGCGCCGGCGTCGCGCGCGGGACGCCGATTTCGCGCATCAAATACTCGATGCCTTCCAGGAAAAAGGGCACCCAGCCGATACCACTTTCCACGGAGACGAGCTTCAGCGTCGGGAAGCGCTCCAGCACGCCCGACAGTATGAAGTTCGCAAGCACCCGCATGTTGCCGCCGAAGAGCATGATCGAGGCGAACGCGAACTTCTTCTCGAAACTGTGCGACGGCCAAGCTCCGGAGCCGAACCAGTCGATGGATTCATCGCTGGCGCCGATGTGGAAATTGACTGGCAAGTCTAGCTCACAACAGACTTCCCACAGAGGATGCCAGTAGGGATCGGAGAAGTCTGGCAGCCCCTGCAAGTGAGGGTCGGGGTTCATGTTGACCCCCCGCAGCCCCATTTTTCTCCCGCGTCGCGCCTCGGCGATCGATCGCTCCATGTCCCACCACGGCAAGAGCGTCATGGGGAATATTCGATCGCCCGAGTCGGCCTGGAACTCGGCCATGGCGTCGTTGAAGATCTCGGTGCTAACGGCCCGCAGTTCCGGATCCACGAGGAACGCCTTTTGCCCGCCGAAGCCCAGGATGTTCGGATAGGCGATCTGGGCGGAGATCCCGACACTGTCCAAGTACGCCACGCGCGCCTTGACGTCGTAGCTCCCAGGGTGGACCTCCTCCAGTCCGCGCTCAAGGAACTTCATGCCGCCTTCTTTTGCGCCGTCCTTGAGGACTGCTGCGATGGCGGACGAAACCCCCAGCGATTTGTCGCCATCGATGACCCAGCGTGGTTTGCCATCGATCAGCTTGATCTGCGGAACCCGGTCACGAAAACGCGCGGGCGCCCGCGCCGTCCACAGGTCCGCCCATTCGCTGATATGAGAGTCCGCATCGACAATGCGAACTTCAGAAAAGGCCTCCGGCTTTGGGTTTCGTTCCGCCGATGCTAGATCCATTTTTCCGCCCTCACGAGTATCGTAAATTTAACAGAATAAAGTTGTTATATTTTTTCAAGTAAAACGAAGCTTTACGATATCAATTCAATATTTGAGGTTTCATATAAGGATATAGATGTGGCGCTTAGTAGAAGCGCAATGCCACATTTTTCTTCATCGACGCAAAACGTCAACGCGAACAATGCGACTCGTAAGTTTAATTTGAGCGCCGAGCTGGAGGCGAGGGCGCGGGGTCTTTGGACGGCCGACGCCCGTGTGACGCAGCTTAGCGGCTGGGCAGACAGCCTTTCAGGAACATGTCGATCATGAACTCGACGAACTCGACCCGCGCGCTCGGCGCGTCCAACGATCCGCGACGCAAATCCATGAGCGGATAATTAAGGCGGTAGAACATATCCGCCGCCCGCGCCGTGTCGAAGGGCCGCATACGCCCTTGCTGAATCAGCGCCCCGAAATATTCCCGCAGCGGATCGATATACTTTCCCATGGTCCGAAGGCGAGAATTCTCGACGGTGTCCGGGAAGAGTTCGATTTCCGTCATGGCCATCTTGGCCACGGAGCGACGAGCGGAGAACGCCTCACCATCGCGCGTGATGAGCTCAAGGGCCGACAGGGCGTAACGCCTCAACTCGTCGGCGATATCGGCCTGCGGATCGAGCGACGGGTGCTCCTGTTCCAGGATCTGCTCGACCCATCGCCGGGTGACAGCCTGGAGGAGTTGATCCTTTCCCGTAAAATGACGGTAGATGGTCGCCTTGCTTACGTCCGCTCGCATCGCGATGGTGTCGGCGTTCGCCAGGAGGTAGCCGCGGCTGGAGAACTCTACCGCCGCAGCGTCAAGAATCCGCTGAATCACCCTCTCGGCCTCGTCCTTCCTCGGACGACCCACCGTGCGCGAGGATGACTCGAGGCCGCCTTGTCGCCGCTCCACAACATGCACCTCCGTCGATAGATAAGGCCTGCGAACGCTTCTGAAGTCTTTGCAGAGCAACCTAATGCCGCGGAGCCCCCACGCCAACAACGGCGGGGCTGCCCTCGGCGGCTCACGTCACCGCGGATCACGCGGAGGACGCAACTCACAACCAGCACAACCATGAATATGGCGAACAACACCTTGGCAACGGTGGCGGCCGCACCCGCGACACTAAAGAGTCCCAGAAAACACGCGATGGTCGACGCAGTGAAACTACCGCCGGGCACCCTAGATGGGTGCTCATCGAAATGAGGGCGCCTAATTCCGTCGGAGGGGGCCGTCGCCATCCGCAAGAGATCTGGAATCGAGGCTGGGGTTAAAAGCGCTACCGCTTCGCCGGCGAGTAAAAGCCGATCGAGTGGGGCCATGTAATCACCGGAGGCGAGGCGTACGCATTGATGCGGCGCCGGGAGAACGCCGCGAAGCCCTGAGTGATCCGCGCCTTCGCTTGATAGCTTGGCGCTCAAATGAAACTTAAGAGTCGCATTTTTCGCGTTGACGTTCTCGGTCCATCGGCAAAAATGGGAAAGTGAATACAGAAGAAAACGCACCTAATTTGCGAAGAAGATTATCATATACTTATACCGGAAAATCAAATTTCTAATCGGCATTGTTTTTGATCGATCCGGTCGTCCGCGTCGGACGGGCCGTCCGATTGACGCTCTGTCGCGTGGTCCATAGACTATTTGCAGCCATGCTCGTCCGGCCTCTGGACGAAGTCTGGAAAGACAGGGATGGAGCTCGACGATGGATGATGCAGCAGCGCCGGTGCATACCGGCATCGGGACCATCATTCCGATCGAGCCGATCATAAAGGTGGAACGCCTTCACGCCCTGGGCATAATCGTTGCAGATCTCGAAAAATCGATGAGGGAGTTCTCCCGCTTCTTCGGTCTCGAAGCGTGGAAGGTCCGGAGCTTCAAGACCGGCCGTAATCTCAAGATCACCGGCGCCGACGGCGCCTCGCAGGAGGCGGAAATCCTGCTGGCCACCGCCTCAACCAACGGGGTGGTGTTCGAGCTCTACCAGCCGGTCAGCGGCGACACGGTCTACAGCCAATTCCTGAAGAAGGGCGACCGCGCCCACGACATGACGGTCGCGGTGCTGAGCCAGGCCGAGTTCGAGGCCGTGCGCCAGCGCATGGCCAAGGAGGGCGTGCCGATCCTGCAGTCGGTCAGCCTCGGCGACCAGGCCGACGTCCACTATTTCGACTCGTTCCGTCAGTTGGCCGCGGTGGTCAAGGTGGTGGTGCCCAAGGCCGCCGGGGTGAGGTCGCTCGAGGATCTGCCGGCCGACCGGACCGTGCGCCACGAGTTGGTGAACGGCCATTTCCCCTGCGACAAGGCCTATCACGTCTGCGTCAACACCAACTGGCGCCGGCTCTCGGTGAGGGAATCCTACGCCCGCATCTTCGGGATCAAGGACTGGTTCGAATTCGACTGCATCACGGGCTTCAACCAGGCGAACCCCAGGCATCGCGGCCGGCCGGCCGACTGGTCGTTCCGCACCATGTCTGGCCGGCGCGACGCCTTCGCCATCGAAATCGTCGAGACGGTCTGGGGCGAAAGCGGCTACACCGACATGCTGAACGACTACGGCGAAGGCATCCACCACCTGATGACCGCCTTCTGCGACAAGGAGGCCGTCGAGGCGACCCAGAAGGCGCTGGCCGAAGAGGACTACGAGTACGCCCAGGAAGGCGACACCGGCCCGATCTACTACTGCTACCTGCAGAAGAACGGCCGCCTCGCCAGCCTTGGCATCGAAGCGGTCTGCCCCATCGACGACAGCTGGCAAGATCACATGGTGGGAGCGATGCGGGACGGGCTGTTCGGGCCCGACCGGCCCGACTACGCCCATCCCCCCCTGATCAACAAGCGCGGCTAAGAGTATTCCCATGGACCTGATCACGTCTCTGCGAAACCCGCTCCACAAGGACCTTCCCATTCCCTACGAGCGTCAGATCGTGGGCGGGGATCAGGTCCAGATCCCGTCCGATTTCCGGATCGTCTCGGCGGACAACCACTGGGACGTCGTCGGCGACATCTTCGTCGAGCGTCTGCCCGACCATCTGAAGGCCCGCGCGCCGCGGGTGTGGGTCGACAAGTTCTCCAGGATCGGCTTCGCCGACGAAAAGGGGGAGCTGCAGACCCCCTTCCAGGGCGAGCTGGTGGAGCGGATCCTGATCGCGGCCAACAGCATCTCGGGCTGTTGGGACACCGAGCGGCGGATGCGCGACCTCGACGCGGACGGCATCGACACCGAGTTGAACTTCCCCAACATCATCCTCTTCCTTTTCGGCCACCCGGATCTCGAGCTGAAGGAAGAGGTGTTCAGGATCTACAATCAGCACATGATCGAGCGCGCCGCCCAGTCGGGCTGGCGCAGCCACGGCGTGGGCGTGGTCCCGAACTGGTGGGACCCTGACAAGGCCGAGAAGACCGTCCAGGAGATGGTGGACCTCGGCCTCAAGACCTTCCTGCTGCCCGTGAAGCCGGGGAACGGCTTGGACGGCAAGCCGATCATGTATTCCGAGCCGGGCTGCGACCGGTTGATGAAGGCCATCGAGGAGAGCGGCATTCCGCTCTGCTTCCACATCGGCGAGGTGCCCTTCTGCACTGGTCGTGGCGGCTGGGGCATCACCAACCTTGGCGGGCTGCAGCCCTTCGTGCCGATCTTCGCGCAGATGGTCTTCGGCGGCATCCTGGACCGCTGCCCGAAGCTGCAGGTGGTGTTCGCCGAAGGCGGGCTCTCCTGGGCGCTGCCGACCCTGCAGGACGCCGAGGCGACCTACGACATGAACGCCTACCTGCTGGACCCGCTGCCGAAGCTTAGGCCGACCGAATACTGGCGGCGCAACATGCACGCCACCTTCATGAACGACCGGTTGGGCCTCTCCCATCTGGAGATCCTGGGCGCGGACCGGGTGATGTGGGCCCAGGACTATCCCCACTCGGAAGGCACCTTCGGCTACAGCCGGCTGTCCATGCAGACGGTGATCGAGATGGCTGGACCCGAAGCCGCCCGGCAAATTCTGGGCGGGACCGCGGCCAAGCTGTTCAAGATCTGACCGGCCCGCCCGCGCGCCGGCGCCCGCAGGCCAGCGCGCGGGCGGGCGGCGGAAAATGCTCTAGCAGCAGTGCTCGTCGACCGCCTTCCACCAACCGGCGAGCTCGGGTTCGCCCAGAACTTTGCGGCGGAAAGCGGCCTTGTCGATATCAAGGTGCTCACAGGCGAAGCTGAAAGGCGTTCTGCCGCCCAGGGTCTTCAGCTTGCGTTGAAAGTTGGCGATCGCAGAAAAGCGATCCACGTGATCCTTGACGGCTTGTATGTCGGGGTGGATGTGGCCGCGCTCCCGCTGCCGATGAAGGCGTTCCCGAACGCGCTCTATCTGCTCGGCCTGCCAAGGGTAATCCGCCGGGCGTTCAATGCACCGAAAGCCATGTTTCTTCGCCGCGGCGTTGATCTCGGCAAGGCCGGGGTCAAGATCCTGGACATCGCCGCACATCGGCACTGTCAAGGTGGTGATGGGGTAAGGGTAGGCGCTCGACATGGCGTCGAGATACTTCCGCGCAGCGTCGGGATCGCCCTTCTCGAACACGCCTCCGTGGCTCCAGCGGCACTGGAGGTCGGTCGTGCTCAACATCCAGACGAGCCGGCCCGCCACCCCGATGAATTGCGTCTGGAACAGGAGGTTGCCGGGCGCAAGCTGGCTTTCCGCACTAACGGTATCTCTATTGAACCGCTCGATAGGCAGCTTGTTGAGCCCGTGCCTGGAGAAGCAGCGATGAAGCGTCGAGCGGGTGAGGTGTGGCAAGTCCGCCTGCAGGACATAGAGGCAATCGTCCAGCGGCAGCATCGAATTGATGCGGAAGTGGATAACGATGGTCTCTTCGTCGCGCGTCAGGCTGAGGGATCGCGACGGACCGGACTTGCGCGTATCGAGCGACCCCCGTCCGCGCCATAGCCGGACCGTCTTCTTGTTGACACCGAGCGCCTTGGCTGTCGCAGCCAGGCTCAGCGTGCTCTGACGGATCGCCAGGCGCGTCGCCTCCGTGATCCGTCCCCGCGTTCGCGATCCGAGATCGACCTCCCCGACCCGGACGTCCGGCTTGTCATCTCGTCCGGCGGACGGCGTCGCCCGCGGCGAAGCGGAGGATGCGACGCTCTGCCGGCCCAGGGGGAATCCCGCACCCCCGTTCGCCTCACCGTTGGCCCTCGCCATCCCATCCTCCCGACCGCATCCGGCCAAGCCTGGCGGTCCAGCTGATTACGGGACTCTTTAGTCGTTTCCCAAGCTTGCCCCTCACGCTAAGCTTGTCATGCTACTTTATCCTGGTCAATTATTTCCCGAAGAAACACCTAAAATATCAACACAATATTCCACTTAACAAGTATTGATTAAATCGTCCGCACTAGATTCTAGTTCATTAGGCGTGTCCTCGCCAAAAGAACAATAGCGATCAACGCTATCGATATTTGGGAAAAATTCAAATCTAGGGAGGCCACGTCATGGTGTCATATCGGACAACCCGCTTGTTCGCCGCTGCGAGCGCGCTTGCGCTCGCTCTCGTCGGCGAGGCGCACGCGCAGGAGGCCGCCAAGGCTGCCGGGCAAGAGCCGGGAATGCTCTCGGAAGTCGTGGTCACCGCCCAACGGCGGGCCGAGAACATCCAGAACGTGCCGTTCACCGTGGCCGCGGTTTCCGCGGAGACCCTCAAGCAGACCACGGTGCGCAACCTCTCCGACCTGTCTGCGATCACGCCGGGCCTGACCATCGTGCGCGCGCAGATCGTCAACGCGGGCAGCTCCACCATCACCCTGCGCGGTTTCGTGCAATACGACGACGTCGTTGGGGCCGACCAGCCGGTGGCCATGTACGTCGATAACGTTTTCCACGAGGGCCTGGGCGGCCTCGCCGGGCTCAATATGTACGACCTCGACCACGTCGAGGTTTTGAAGGGGCCGCAGGGCACGCTGTTCGGGCGCAATGCGACCGGGGGCGCGGTCCAGATTTTCACCCGCTCGGCCGTGCTGAACAAATTCAACGCCGAGCTGCTGGCTGGCGCCGGCAACATGGGCATCCGCCGAGCAGCCGGTTTTGTGAACCTCCCCTTGAACGAGTGGGCCGCCCTCCGCATCACGGGTGAGTGGAATCGACAGGACGGCTGGGTGAAGAGCGTCGTCAATGGACAGGAGCAGGGCGGCGCAAAGAACAAGGTGATCCGCGGCTCGCTGGTCATGAAGCCGACCAGCGAGCTGTCGGTGACGGTGCGCGCCGGCTACAGCAAGTTGGACGCCGAAAATCCGCCCAACAAGATCATCGGTTTCTCGCCAAGCTCGCCGGTGGTGCTCTCGACAGCTCTCGAACTGCGCGGAACGACCATCGCGCAGGGCGGCCCGCCTACCGCGGCTCAGATCGGCGCCGCGATCGCCGCGCTGAACGCCGAGGTCGCCTTGCCCTACGACCGGAACTCGGCCGTCAACAACAACTTCCAAACCGTGGAGCAGACCTACGCCAACTTGGAAGCCGGCTACGATCTGAGCGAAAACGTCAGCCTGAAATCCATAACCGGCTATCGGCACCTGACGTCGCACAGCGAGACCGACACCGACGGAACGCGATTCATCCTGATCCGGAGCCCTCAGCACCGAAGGCTCAATGAGTTCAGCCAGGAACTGCAGGTGTCGGTGCGCGCCTTCGACGACCGCCTCAAGGCCATCGGCGGCGCCTACTACTATCGCCTGAAGGCCGCGGACGACCAATATTCGCAGGCCCTCGCCTATCTTACCGGCCTGACGGCGTCCACGACGCGGCCGGACCTGACGCGCGTAGCCCCGGCGCTGTTCGGACAGGCGACGTTCGACGTCACGCCGAAGATCAGCGTCACCGGCGGTCTGCGCTACACCTGGGACAAGCAGAAGATGACCCAGCGTGGCACGCTTTACTCGGACGCCACTTTCACCACGCCGATCGGATGCACCGTGCCGGACAGCACCCTGCCTTGCGCGGTGAGCGGGAAAACCAAGGACAAGGCGCTCTCTTGGCTGGCGACCGTTCAGTACCGGCCGATGGACGGCGTGATGCTGTATGGCCGCGCCGCGCGCGGCTTCAAAAGCGGTGGCAATCAGCCTCGACCGACCGCGAATCCTTCCACCATCACGCCCTACAAGCCGGAATTCCTGACGGAATATGAGGTTGGCGTCAGGTCCGAATGGTTCAACCGGCGCCTGCGGGTGAACGCCGACGTTTACCAGGACCGGTTCGAGGACGCGCAGCGTATCGTCGTCGCCTTCGCGCCGGGCGCCGGCTTCGCCACGACGATTCAAAACGTCGCCCAGGCGAAGATCACCGGCTTCGAGGCAGATGTCAGCGCGGTGCTGTTGGATGGCCTGACGGTGGGCGGCACGTTCGGCTACACCGACGCCAAGTTCACCCGCTATCCGATCCAGACGTTTGCGCCGCCGCCGGCCCCAGCCGTCATCGACGTCGCCGGCGCCTATGCGATTTCGGGCACGCCCAAATGGCAGTACACCCTGCACGGAGCCTACGAGCATCCGACCGCGTTCGGCAGCGTCGTGGCCGCGCTGGACTGGCGTTGGGTGGACAAGGCCTACGCCAATCCCAACGGCATTCGCGGCCCGGAGAGCTTTCCTTCGAACATCGATCAGACCCTGTTCCCGCCCGGCGTGTCAGACAGCCTTCAGCGACAGCGGGCCTACGGCCTGCTGGGGGGTCGCCTCACGGCCAAGTTCGAGAAGGCGGATCTCGAGATCGCGCTCTGGGGCAAGAACCTCCTCGACAAGCACTACTACCCCTTCCGATTCGACCTCATTCGCGCGGGCCTCGGCTCGGTCGAAGTGGTCGCAGGCGAGCCACGGACCTGGGGCGTCGAAGTCCGCAAGGGCTTTTGAGGCCCCACGCGACGCGGCCGGGCCTACGGCCCGGTCGCCCAGGCTGGATTTCGGAGCGGGAGCTGGATCCCGCCCCGTACTTGCTCGCAGGTAGTTCCGGCGGACCGCGGCTATTCCATGGAACCGAACGCGCCCGCGCGCAGAGCGTGGGCGGCGCCCATGCCGTGGCCCGCAAGCGTAATGCCGATGTCCCAGGTGACCAGGGAGCCTGTCGCGATCCGGTTTCGCTCGCGGTCGGCCAGAAGCAGGTAGATCGGAGCGTAGTCCCGGGCCGAGGGATAGATGCCAAGCGGCGTGCTTTCCCGGAGCGATGTCTCGATCTCGGGAAAAAAGTCGCTGGGCGTAAGGGCGGCCTGGCCAAGCGCCTGCGGCCCGCCGATCTGGCTTTCGCGTATCGGTCCTGGCGTCACGGCGTTTACGCGGATGCTCGGGGCAAGTTCGTAGGCGAGTTGTTTGACCGCGCCCGCCAAGGCGTGCTTGGCCACGATGTAGAGCCCGTGCGGGCCGCCGGGGGAAAAGGCTGCCGTGGAAAGCGTCATGACCATGGATCCGCCGGTCTTCCGAAGTTCGGGCGCGGCGGCCCGTGCGCCGTGGATGGGGCCAAGGACATTCACGTCCATGACCTGTCGATAGGCGGCCTCCAACGCGTCTTCCGGCACCAGGCATATGGAGGGCTGGTAGTCGCATATGCCCGCGCACTGGATGAAGCTGTCCAGCCGTCCAAACCGAGCCACGGTTCGGGCGACGGCTTCGCGATTGACCTCGGCTTCGCGGACGTCTCCCTCGATCACCTCGACGCGGTCGGGATCCAGGTCGCTCCGGAGCGCCGCGGCCTTCTTCGGCGAAACCTCGATCACGCCGACCTTCGCGCCTTCCTCAAGGAAGGCCTCGATCAATCCGCGGCCGAGCCCCGAGCCGCCGCCCGTGACCAGAACGGCTTGGCCTTCGAACTGCATCTTTGGCATGCTTCCACCCTCAAATGTCCCGTCGGCGGCGACGAAGGGCGCGCCCGCGCCCCTGCGCGGCGGAGTCCGCCCGGCCCTGTGTCTGTGAGGACTTCGGACCGGGATCGCCAGCGGATTTAGAAAGCAATACAGCGTGTTTAAAATATTAGATCAAGAAGTTATTTTTCTTACCCGTATTAGGCAGCATTACAACAATACAGATTGCTGTGCCGGCTAAAATATAGAGGCGAACATGATAGATTTGACCGGTAAGGTCGCAATCGTGGGCGGCGCGGGCAGCGGCATCGGCGAGGCGTCGGTGCGGCGGTTGGCTTCGTTGGGCGCCAAGGTGGTGGTGGGCGACGTGGCGCTCGCCAACGCCGAGAAGGTCGCTTCCGCCATCACCGCCGACGGCGGGGCGGCCATCGCCCTATTCTACGACCTGCACGACGAGGCCAGCATCCGCAAGATGATCGAGGATACGGTGGGCTGGTACGGCCGCCTCGACATCCTGCACGCCAACGCCGCGGACCTGTCGCCGGAGGTCGGCCGCGGGGATCTGCAAATCGCCGACATGGACGCTGCGGTCTGGGACCGCGTCCTGCACGGCAACCTTACGGGCAGCATGCTGTGCGCCAAGTACGCCATCCCACACATGATCGCCGCCGGCGGCGGCTCCATCGTCTTCACCGGATCCGTCCTGTCGCTGCGGGGCAACCTGGGCCAGTCGGCCTATTCGGTCAGCAAGGCGGGGCTCATCCAACTGGCCCGGCAGATTGCGACGCAGTACGGCAAGCAAGGCGTGCGCGCGAATGTGGTGCTGCCCGGCCTTACGACCTCGGCCTATGTCCTCGAGAACATCGCCCCGTTCCTGCTGGACCTGATGTTGAGCGAAACGCTGACGCCCACCCTCGCCGCGCCCGAGGACATAGCCGACGCCGTCGCCTTCCTGGCGTCGGACGCCGCCCGCGTGATCACAGCCCAGGCGCTTGCGGTGGATGGCGGCGAAGGGGCCCACTTCCCGGGCATCGGACGGCTGCGCGAGATCGCCGCCGCAGGCGGCCTCCACAAAGGTTAGGTCCGCGTGCGCCTCGATCCGGCTGGCGCCGCACAAGGCGTGAAGGGCCGTCCTGGCGTTGCAAGAGGAATAGGCGCGCCCACGCTCCAGACGGGCTATACCTGAGAAGGAGGTGGGAGAGCTGTCGATGAGCAAAACCCTGACGGTCGAGATCTGGTCGGACCTGATCTGCCCCATGTGCTGGATGGGCAAGCGCCGCTTCGAGCGCGCCTTGGCCGCCTTTCCGCATGGCGACCGGGTGCATGTGGTCCACCGCGCCTTCCGCCTGCAGCCGGGCGCCCTTCCCCCGCAGCCGGTGGAGCAGATGATGGCCCGCCGTTTCGGCTCCGCCGCCGACGTCTCGACCATGCTGAAGGGGGTGGAGCAGGCGGCCGCGGGCGAGGGGCTGACCTACCATCTGTCGGGGACCCTCGTTGGCGACACGCTCGACGCCCACCGGCTGATGCAGCTCGCCGCCGCCAAGGGCGTGCAGGCACAGGCGATCGAGCGGTTCTACCGCGCCTACTTCACCGAGGGCCTTTCGCTGTTCGACCGCGAGACCCAGTTGCGCCTGGCCAAGGAGGCGGGGCTGGACCGCGCGGCCGCCGCGGCGGTGCTGGACGGGGACGCTTACCTCGCGGAGGTCGAGGCCGACCAGCGGCGGGCGCAGGCGCTGGGCGCGAACGGCGTGCCCTTCTTCCTGATTGGCGGTCGTCTGGCGGTGACCGGCGCACAGCCGTCCGAGACGTTCCTAGCTGCGCTCACCAAGGCCTGGGACGCTACGCCCGCCCCCGTTCCGCAGGCCGAGGCCGCAGAGATCTGCGGCCCCGATGGCTGCCCCCTGTAACGGAGCTCCGCCATGATCGACACGCCCAACATCTTCGGCGGCAAGTTCCGCCAGGTCGCCTATGTCACCAACGACTTCGAGCGCGCGCTTGCGGTTCTCGGCGAAAAAGCGGGCGTGACGCGGTTCCTGAAGATCCCCGACCGGGAATTTGTGGTGGCCCCGGACGCGACGGCGACCTGCCACATCGGCCTGGCGATGTCAGGGGGCGCGGAAATCGAGCTCATCGAGCCGGTTGGCGGTCGGGTCGCGATCTATCGCGATGTCCTTCCGGCGACGGGCTTTGCTCTGCGCTTCCACCACCTTGCCTATACCTTGCCAAGCCTGGCGGCCCTCAATGCGCTGAAGGACTCGTTTCGCGCCAAGGATGTGGCGCTGCCGATCGTGGGCGAGGCCGACGAGGGCGCCAGCTACTTCTACGCCGACCTCCGCGACCCCTTCGGTCACTATCTGGAATACGTCTACGGCACGCCCGCGTTCGAGGCCGGCATGGCCGCCGCCATACCCGTCAACTGAAGCCCGCGGCTCCAGCCCGCTCATGGCCAAGCTTCACCCAACCCCCTCGGCGCGAGGGCGTGGAGGCGTGAACCTGCTGGACCTCGCCAAGGTCGCGCCCCAGGCCATGCCGCTGAAGGTTCCCGCCTGGACGCTGGGCTGCTTCCATCGCCGTTCGATCACCTACGCCAACGGCGCGGAAGACGCCTCGACGAGGGTGATCTGGATTCAGACCCATGGGCTCACCGGCGATTTGCGCGTTCCCGCCGAACGACCCGACGTCTCGCATCGCGCCGGCCTCGCCGAATGCAGCCTGGATGAGCTGGCGGCCCTGGCCCATGCGGAAGGCGGGATCGCCGACACAGGCTGGGCCGACGGACGGATGGACTGGTCGAACTGGGCCGCCGTCCAGCCCTATGACAAATGGCCGGAGCCGGGTGAGCTGCGCCGCGTCGGCGGCTGCCTGATGGAGTTCGCGCCAAGCGGCGTCTACGTGGAAGACTGGCGGCTTCAGCCTGGAAGCGCCGGACCGCTGATCGGGCTGCGGCTGCTGGAGGAGGCCGGCGCGCCGCGCGACGGCGGCCTGGTGATCGCCGGCGACCACGCGATCCTGGCGCTTGGCCGCACCGCCGACCTTCCCACCGACGCACCGCTGCCGGCGCAGGTGCTCGCCGGCGTCGACCCAGGCGCGCTGTTCGGAGCCGAGGCGCGCTACGCGGTGAACGACGGCGACCGCTATGTCACCCGTCTCGCCACCAACCCCTTTCTGGAGGGCCAGGCCCTGGACCTTGAGGGCTTCACCGCCGGACCAGAGCCGGGCCAAGTCCGCCAGGGCGCCCGTCTCTGGCGCATCGACACGCTTCTGCCCGATCGCCAGCAGCCCCCGGCGACGGACGCCGATCCCGAAGGGCTCGCCTGGCTCGAACGCGAAGCGGACCGACTCCCGCACAGTTCGGCGGGATCGTCGCCCCGCCGCCGCTAGCCGGCCGGCGCCTTCTGGCCCTGGCGGGCGAACGCCTTCGCCTCGGCGCTCGTCAGCCACGCCACGGCGTTGCCGAGTAGCCGGCGGTAGTTGGGGTTGTCGTAGGCCGACGGGCCATGGCCCGGCTGGATGTAGACGATCGGGCTGTTCTTCTCGCGCTTGATCCAGACCGCGACGTCGCTCCCGTCGGCCGGATGCCAGCCTTCGTTCGAGTTCGGCTTCCCCTTCAGATAGTTCAGCGGCGAATAGAAGTTGTCGCGCGTGGCGGCGTAGGTGCTGCGCATGACGGGGATGATGTCGTCCTCGTAGACGTGCTGCATGAAGACCTCGTCGCGGATTTCGAAGCCCTCCTCCAGCCCCTCGACGATCGGATGGTCGATGACCGGGGTCAGCCGGTGCGTCACGTCGCCGTTGAAGCCGGACTCCAGCACGGCCCGTCCGCCCCGCATGGTCCGCTCAAGCAGGTAGCAGCCGCCGACGATCTGGGCGTAGCGCTCGTTCTTTGGCCAGGAACCGCTGGCGTGGTGCAGGAACAGCATCGGCGTCCCGGCCTCCAGCAGCGCCTCCATATTCGCCATCAGGGCCGCCGAAGGCGCGTGCAGGAAGACCGCGCCCTCCTGCGAGAAATCGACTCCTGCCATGTCGTAGAACAGCACCGCATCGTACTTGCGGACCAGCTCCGGTCTGAGCAGGTCTTCGGCCGCGGGAAACTCCACGCCGGTCCAGGAGAGCCCCCGGTCGCGCCACAGCGCCCGGTCGAGCAGGCGATGGAAGCCCGAGGCGTCGAAGTCGTGCCCGCCGAGGATCACCAGGATGTTGCGGTCGGGCTTGTGCGGCTTCATTTCCATTGCGGACCTGCTTCAGCTCATACCGACGCCTGATCTTCCCCACGCTGCCATCGGAAAGGCCGGTCGTCACCGTCTGGCCGGTCGATTCATGCAGGCTTCGCGGCATGATCCGTGCGGCTGGAGCCTCGCCGTCGGGACGCGTTAAGTTGACGAAGCACGGTGGTTCCGACCGACCATCGCATGATCACAAGCCGGGGAGGTCAGGGATGACGACAATCACGAACGTCGAGGATCTTCGTCTCGCCGCAAAGCGGCGGCTTCCGAAGTCGGTTTTCGAATTCATCGACACCGGGTCCTACGATGAGGTGACGCTTCGCCGGAATATGTCCGATTTCAGAGACGTTCAGCTGCGCCAGCGGGTGTTGATCGATGTCGAGAACCGCTCGACCAAGACGACGCTGCTTGGCCAGGCGGCGGCGATACCGGCGGCGATTTCGTCGGTCGGACTGAGCGGGCTGCTGTGCCCCGACGGCAAGGGAGAGATCTACGCAGCGCGCGCCGCGCAGGCGGCGGGCATTCCCTTCGCGATGAGCGTCATGTCGGTCGCCTCGATGGAGGAGATCCGCGACGCCACCGGCGCGCCCTTCTGGTTCCAAGTCTATATGCTTCGAGATCGCGGCGCCGTCCAAACCCTGGTCGATCGCGCGCTCGCCGCCGGCTGCTCAACGCTGGTGGTCACCGTCTGCAGCCAGGTGCCTGGGCAGCGCCATTCCGACGTCAAAAACGGACTGTCCCTGCCGCCGCGTATTGGCTTCCACAACTTCCTCGAATTCGCGCTGAAGCCGCGTTGGGCGCTCAGCGCCCTTGCTCGGAGACCTGCGCGCCTCGGCAATCTTATGGGATTGGCGCCGTTGCAGGATCTGGGGGCGCTGCTCCGCTGGTCCGGCGAGCAACTGGACACCTCGCTGAACTGGCGAGACATCGCCTGGCTGCGCGAGCGATGGCCCAGGAAGCTGCTGGTGAAGGGCATCCTGGATTGCGACGACGCTCGAGAGGCCGTGAATGCGGGCGCTGACGCCATCTCCGTGTCGAACCATGGCGGCACCCAGCTGGACGGCGCGCCGTCCGCCATCGCGGCGTTGCCTGGGATCGTCGAAGCCGTCGACGGCCGGCTTGAAGTGCTCCTCGACAGCGGCGTCAGGTCGGGCCAGGACATCTTCAAGGCGCTGGCCCATGGAGCGCGCGGTTGCCTGCTCGGCCGGGCGCATCTGTACGCCCTGGGCGCCATGGGCGAACACGGCGTCGCCACGGCGATCCAACTGATCTCCCGCGAGCTGGACGTGACGATGGCCAAGACAGGCGTGCGCACGGTCGACGAGATCTCGACGGACGTGCTCTGGCCTCCGCCCGCACCGCGGCCCGCCAACGCCCGTTCGCGGAAGTCGTAGAGCTCTCCGGGGCGCGAAGGATCGTTCACGCGAGGCGTTCCAAAGGACCGCAGGAGCCGTGCGATCGCCGGGCCGTGCCGCTGCACGCTCCAATAGGGTCCAAGCGCCCGCCCGAAACGTCGTCGGCGAAGCGTTGCGGCCGGCGCCGAAACCGGTGATCATCGAGGTCGCGGACACGCCTGCGCGTGTGGTGACGGTGGCCGTAAGAAGCCGTTGAAAGGGTCGGGGAAGGAAATGTTCGACTACGTCGTGTTAGGCGCCGGATCGGCCGGATGCGCGGTCGCCGGCCTGCTTTCCGAGGACCCCAAGGTTCGCGTCCTGTTGCTCGAAGCGGGGCCGCCGCCGCGCAATCCCTGGATTCGGGTTCCAGCGGGCCTGCCGCGCGTGCTCGCGACGGGAAAATACAATTGGAACATGATGAGTGAGCCGTCCAAGTGCGCGAACGGCCGCGTGGAGCCCATTTTCCACGGAAAGACGCTCGGCGGCGGATCGGCGATCAACGGCATGATCTACATGCGCAGCTATCCAGATGCGTATGGGGCCTGGCGCGAATTCGGCGTCGAGGGTTGGGATTGGCCCGACGTGCTGGAAGCCTTCCGCCGGATCGAGGGACACGAAGACGGCGCCAGCGCCATGCACGGCGGCGACGGCCCGCTGCGGATCAGCAAGCTCTCCTATCATCACCCAAGCGCGGCGGCGTTCGTTAAGGCCGGCGCCGCGCTGGGCGCACGGGAAACTACCGATCTGAACGACGGCGAGAGCGCCGACAGCGTGGGCTTGGTCCAATTGTCGGTGGATCGCGGCCGGCGCTGTTCGTCGTATGAGGCGTTCGTCCGGCCGCATCTGAAGCGGCCAAATCTCGAGGTCGTTACGAACGCCCTGGTTCGCCGTGTCGTGGTGGAGGATGGTCGTGCGGTCGGCGCCGAATACGAGATCGACGGCGAGATCAAGATAGCGCGGGCGCAACGGGAGGTGATCGTGTCCTGCGGCGCGATCAATTCCCCGCATGTCCTGCTGCTTTCGGGCATCGGTCCGGCGGACGAACTACAGAAGCATGGCGTTCCGGTGATGTGCGACCTGCCGGCCGTGGGTCGAAACCTTCAGGACCACGCTCTGGTCTGGTCTACGGCCCAAACCTCGCGAAGCGGGTCCATGAACCGGGACCTGGAGGGCTTGCCGGTCCTTTTACAAGGCATGCGATATCTGATGACCCGCAAGGGTCCGATCGCCACCGGCGGCTCCCAAGCCGTCGCCATGATCCGTAGCCAACCGGATCTTCCCTATCCTGACGTGGAGATCTGCTTCCGGCCTTTCACAGTCATGGCGAACAAGCATGGCGTTATGATCACCAATCCCGACAACAGCATCTCCGCCTATTCATGCCTGCTGCAGCCGAAGTCTCGCGGCTCGATCCGGCTGCGTTCGGCTGATCCTCGCGAGCGGCCCGCCATGGATTCGAACTATCTAAGCGCGCCTGAAGACGTTGAAACTCTGCTGTTCGGCCTGCGCTGGATACAACGCTCCTATCAGAGCTCGCCGCTCAAGGAGATTGTGCGGGGCCTAGAGCCAGAGCCGCAGGCCGACGATTCCGCCCTGCGGGACTATATCCGGGATACCGTGATGTCGGGCGGCACGCACGCCGCCGGCACATGCGCGATGGGCCGCAAGGGCCCCGACGCCGTCGTGGACGAACGCCTGCGCGTGCACGGGATCGCCGGCCTTCGCGTGGCGGACGCGTCGGTGATGCCCCGCGTTTCCGCGGGGAACACCAACGCCCCTTCCATCATGATCGGCGCGCGGGCCGCCGATTTCATCCGTGCGGACTGGCGTAACTGATCAGAGGCCGCGTCGGAACCGTAAGCGCGGAGGCTTACAGCCCGAACACACGGATCGCGTTGCCGCCGAGGATCTTCTTGGCTTCATCGGGCGTGGTCAGTTCCAGAATGTCTTGGATAGCGCCCTGGCTGTAGCCGAAAGTCCCCTCGGCATGGGGATAGTCGACCGCCCACATGACGTTGTCCGCGCCGATGTATTTGAGCGTTTCGAGCCCAATCCGATCGTTCATGAACGTCGCGTAGCAGTGCTTCGCCCAGTATTCCGACGGGCGCAGCTTCGGCTTCAGCAGATGCAGCTCGTGATAGCTGTCATAGATCATCTCCGCGTCCTGCAAGGCCGCGGGGACCCAGCCGATGCCGCCCTCGGCGAAGACGATGCGAAGGCCAGGATTTCGATCGAAAATCCCGCCGTAGATGAACTGAGACAGCGTCGGCATGAACGGTTGGATGGTGGACATCACGCGAATGCCCCAGCCGCCGCGGCCCGACACCATCGAGGTCTCGCCGATATGGAAGCAGAGCGGCAAGCCCGACTCCTCGATCGCATCCCAGAGCGGGTCCATTTCCGGCTCGGACCAGATTATCGGCTGTCCCGCAGGCGTTTTCCCGGGATAAAGCGGCAGCATGAAGGTCTTGAAGCCGAGCTCCTTGATGCGCTCGATGTGGCCTTTCGCGCGCGAGGCGTCCCACCAGTTCGGCAGGACGGCGACGCCGAAGGAGCGTCCATTGGACGCCGCCTGGGCCTCCGCCATGCCCTCGTTGAAGACTTCGTAGACGGCCTCCCGGAGTTCGAAGTCCGGCAGGTGGCAGAAGGCGAGCGTGAACTGAGGAAAGTTGATTTCCTTCTCGATGCCTTCGGCGTCCAAGTGCGCGACACGCACCTTGGGGTCGTGAATACCCGCAACTTCGCTGTTGGCGGCGGAGATCCGCGAGATTTCCGGGGTGAAGGGGTTGATGACGCCGCCCTTCCCGTCCGGGAAGCCGAACTTGATGATCGTGTCCTTCCAGATCCGCGGCGCCTTTTCACGCAGCCCCGGCGGAAGGCGTTCGAAAAACAGGTCGGTCGAAACATCCCAGTGGCTGTCGGCGGACACCACGACCGTTCCCGGCGGCAACTTAAGCTCGGTCGACGTGATCTTGCGGGCGGCCGGCAGTTCCAGGGCGCGCATGCGGGGATTTTCGAGGGTCTCGGTCACCATAATCACAACTCCTGAAAGCAATTCTCTTCGTATTCCCGGGCCTTGTATTCCCGGGCGCCTTGGCGGGCAACCTTCACACGCCGGAGGCCGGCCTACCCCCGAGGGGGCAGGCGGCGCGTGAAAGCGGGCTAGTCGACAAGGACCAATTTGGCGTTCTCGACAAAGAACTTGCGTAGGATGTCATCGCCGTAACCGGCGTTCAGGATGCTCCGGGAGAAGCTTCCCATCGGATCCTTGCCGCCTTCGCGGTGCGGGAAGTCGCTGCCATAGCAGAGCACGTCGGCGATGCCGTACTCCTCGTATTTCCTGATGTAGGTCCCGACGTCCTCGAAATGGAACGGCGCCACGCGGACGTTGCTTTTGACGTATTCCGAGGGTTTGCGGCGCATCGCCCAGCCGGTGTTCCGCTCGTTGAACACGCCGGAGTTCTCGATCCAAAGGTCCATCTTGGCCATCAACGGCCCAATCCAGTCCGCGCCCACTTCAGCGATGGCGTAACGGAGGGTCGGATGCCGCTCGAAAACGCCGCCGAGGACCATGCTTGCGAGAAAGTTCTCCGTCGGCCAGGAGGTGGTGACCAGCGTGTAGGGGTCGAGCGAAAACTCGTCGCCCATCTTGAAGCCCTGGAAGGCTTCCGCCGACTTCCAGACTTCGGTGCGCAGGAATCCGAAATCTCCACCAACGTGGGAGGTGATCGGAACGTTCGCCTCGGCTAGGAGGGCCCAGAGGGGATCCAGCGCCTTCGCCGCCGGCGACAGACC